>Ga0208964_1001181_pt1 | contig 12103 bp, 7 predicted proteins | sample AOAMet1_08_M0_20_2_FD_188227 | JGI IMG/M metagenome (GOLD analysis project Ga0208964, IMG submission 188227) | Ammonia-oxidizing marine microbial communities from Monterey Bay, California, USA - CAN11_08_M0_20 (SPAdes) | ecosystem: Environmental > Aquatic > Marine > Intertidal zone | place... | reverse complement strand
TTTTTCAATGGAGATTGTCAACCTCAAAAGAGAGAAAGGTATCAGCCAAAATATGGAAATTGTTGTTTGCAAAAACTTGCGAATAAAAACTAAAACAAATCCCCAAAAACAATCTTAACTGTTTCATCGAATTGAATTTCCGGGGAAATTCTAATCGTTAGCAGAACCAGAGTTTTTGAATGGACTCTGTGTTAACGAAGAATAGGGAGAGGCAATTGTCTCAGCGTTCCGCCGTAGTTTTCATCATCAGTTCCAATGAATAACTGAGGAGGCTCGTCTTTATCTAATTCGCGTACGGCGACGGATTCGACTTTGAAGCCATCGAGCAACGCGTACTCCACTGGCTGAGGAAAGAGTTCGATCGCCGCCTTTTTGTTCTGAAGTTTAATTTGACCAATCATGTACACACCTGCGGCGAAGGGGCCATTGTCTGGGTCAGGAAGCCCGGCTGCTTCTGCGTCAAACGCGGATACGCTGTAGATGAAGCCATTGCTGTCAATGTCGAGGCCGACGATAACGCGATTAAAACGCTGTGGATCTGGCGAATCAAATTTGACACTTGAAACATTCTTCTTAAAACGCATTTTTTTGGGATCGAATTCAATCCATGATAGTTCAGTGGACGGTTGGTTGTCCGCACGTTCTGCGAAGACGAAGAAATAACGTCCGTCCAGTTGTGCGACCGCTGTTCCTTCAACGTTGAGGATGTTGACCGGCCAGGTTGTTTGACTAATGATTCGGACGCGGTTTTTTTGTACCGAAGCTTTAAAGATGCGCTGGATTGCTGGATCATTTTTGCTGTCTCCACTTTCGACTAGCAGAATGTTATTAGAGCCCGGTATGCTTGCAGCGCTTTCGAGATCATTGGGCGTTCTCCCGCGGTATGTCACCCGTCGATCTGTGAAGGTGATCCCGCGGAGGTTCGCGGGTAATTGTAGATTTGCCACCCGCGGCTTGAATAATTCGTCTTCAATTTTTGCGTCATGTACCGCAATGAAGGAATTACCTCCATTCCATGCGAGGCCGCTCAGGTCAGCCAAAGTTGTTGCGGGTTTTTTATTCCCAGTTTTTTTCAAAGTTGGTTGTGCTGACGATTTTGAAGTTAGGGTAAGAAATGTGATGATTGAAAAAAAGACGCAGAACGAATATCTAAGGCAATTTGGCATGGGGATTTATTTCGGGAGGGAAGAAGGATGGTTGGAACGTTCAGCTAACTAGTCAAGCTAGTGTATGATTCGACAGGATTTATCTTAGTTGCAAAATTAATCTTTGGGATAGGAGAACCCTGCCCGAATAACAACATTACTAATGCTGCCGGGTTTCCCGTCGGGAAAGGAAACGTAGATAACATTGCGTGTTTTCACGTCGGCTGGATCAAGGGGGATGATTTTACAAGATTTATATGCTTTGTCCGTTAACCGATTTGCACATTTCTCTAATGGCACCTCGTACGGTTTTCCATTGACCGTGACGGAGATTTCTTTGTCGAACTCGGGTGCGCGATTCACACCAATGCGTAAACTGGCATATTCAAGTTTCCCTTTTCCTGGAATTTCAACTGTGAAAGCCCGCTTCCTTCCTTGGTCGAGATTGACGTCAAGGCGATTGGCGTAACAGGGTATTTCGCCGATTTGTTGACGCGGTTCTATTGCTTTCGCGTAGGTTGATTTGATGAGGATTGTCTCTCGCCCTTTAAATCGGAAGTCGTAGGACGCATTTTTATCGAGGTAGTTTTCAGCTGTTTTGCCTCCGACAGGGCGTTTCGCTTCAGCTAGATAAGGAGTGAAGTCAGCGTTGCGTCCAAGGCGACGGACTTGCATTTCAATTGGGCGTGGCAGATTGATCGAAACAAATTTATTAGCGTCAGATAGATTGTTGAGAATAACGAATACGGTATCTCCGTCGACGAATGCGCGTGTTTGAATGTCGGGGTCGGGGCAAGACGAAGCAATTCGATTCCCTCGCAAATCGCGGAACAGGCGATAAAACAAAATCTTTTTGCCAGGTAGCCAATCGGCTTTATCTGTGAAGTTCCGCGCCGTGTAAAGTGTGGCGTAGTACTTGGGATCCCAGTTCATACTTTCCAACAGAATAAACGGGACTGCCTTTAAGACGGTGTGCGGGTGATCCATAAAGACCAGAGTGTTTGCGATCGCGCTGCTGACCATGTTGAAGTCGTCGATCGACCGTTTTTTCATTTCCCATTCGAATCCGGTTTCTTTGAATTGGGCATCGATGGCAAGCTTTTGAACTAATTCGTTAGCTCCGTAACCACCGTGTTCGCTAACGACGATGTCAACTTCTTTACCATAACTGTTGACCGTGTAGTTTTGAATTTGATCCAGCAGTGATTCCAGTGGGAGGCCGCTTTGAATCACTCCGCCAAAGTTTCCATCTTTTTCACGGAGGAAGTCGTAGATATGAAATGAGTAGAAGTCCAACTTACACTGCGTGTTGTCGATAAATGGCTTGAGGTTCTTCTCCCAGATCGGAACGGCCAGGCAGGGCCCGCCAACCAGCACTCCAGGAACGTCTCGGTGGACGGTTTTCATGGTTGCCAGATGCCAGTTGGCTAAATGTTTGCTTTTAAAATATGACCAGTGCGGTTCATTGATTGGTTCATAGTATTTCGGTCGGTCGAAGTCGGTAAAGCGATGGTTAAGGGCGAGTGCCGATAATTCAGCTGCAGCTTCAATGTTCTTTGGGAGTCGCTGAGCGTATTTGTCTTTGCGGGCGGCATCCGTTTGGTAGATACCCATGAATTCGGGAAATGCGTTTCGAAAGCCATGTGCCGCAATGTCCAAACGGTTGTTCATGTCGCGCTTAAAGTCAGCGCTTGACGATTTGGATTTTACCTTTTTGATTAGAAACGCTTTGTCGACAAATTCAGGTCGGGAAGGATCTTGCCGAATAGCCTTTTGATATTCATCCAGCCCGTTGACCACTTGCAGCGTGCGCCCGAACGTGATTCCGTTGTTTTCAATTAGCCATTGGTAGCGTGTCGGTTTTAGGCAGCGTTTTTTAAATTCGGTGCCCGGATCACAAATGCCAAAGTAGGCCTCGCGGTTAAGTCGGCTCGTTCCTTGGATACTGCGAATCGAAAACGGATCAATCGAGATCTTGACTTGCGATTGAGCGCGAATGGATTGGTTGGTTGGATTCTGGCCATTTGCCGAATGTCCCAGTAAACAACTCGCTAACGTGATTGAAAAAATTAATTTAAGATTATTCATGGTTGGTGGTGGTAAGTTGCATCGGGTTCGAAGACGAATCAAAAGATAGCGAATCCCAATTTAGCGAATGCATAGGCTGGCGCGAACTAACGGAGTATCCATTTGAGCCTAGAGAGAGGATTGGGTGTGAGAAATTTTCATGCCCATTTAATATGAACCGAATGACGAGCTTTCTTATCAGTTTCTGTTCAAATAAGTTGAAATGAGTAACTTTGATTGAGAGGGGATTTTGAATCAAATTTCTTTAATACAACGAATGTAGACAGACTTTATTTTGAGTTTTCTTTGATGAAATTGTCCACGAAATCGCCGCGGTTTGGTTTTATTGGAAAGATGTGCAACCTGTCTTGCAGTGGACGATATGATTTATTGAAAAAACAAACAGGAAAAGTGATGAAAAAAATCGACACACTTATCTGCATGGCGACCGCGTTGCTGGCGATCACGGGCGTCCTTTCAGCAGATGACAATGGTAATCCTGCGAGTCAAAGCAAAAGTAAAAACTTACGAGGCTCGTACTATGTCAATGGTGAAATCCACGTCGGTACGTATGGGCAACCAGAAGGTAAGCCGCTGACCACGGGTCACAACGATTTCAAACCATCCTGGTCAAAGACGGGTGACATGCTGGTCTTTTTCCGCAGGGTAAAAAACGATCCCGATGTGTCGAAATGGAAAACCGCCATCCACATCATTAATGCAGATGGAACCGGGTTGCATCAATTAACCGACGGAACGCACACGGACTTCAATCAAACCTGGACGCGTGACGGTAGTAATACGCCGATTTGGAATCGAAAGAATCCGAAGACGGGCGGCTATGTGGTGATGGCCAGCAAGATTGGTGCAAAACCTGGTGAGGAAATCCCGCTCACCGATAAAGGGCATTCTACTTGGGCTTTCACCTGTCTTACCGACGGTCGAATCCTTGTGCGATCGAATCCGCCCAAACAGGGCATGGGGTACTACCTGATGACGCCTGGGAAGAACGCCGGTCCGACGTTCGAACGCATCGAGTGTGACTTGGCAAAAACGGGAGTGCTTGCCCGGGTCAGTCTGTCACCATCAGAAACAAGAGTCTGCTTCGAGTTTCAACGGGGGTTCAAACGACGAGTTCCTGGACGCACGCTTTACGTCGCGGATTTCGATGTCAAGAGCCGCAAGATCACCAATGCAAAGCCGCTGGCGAACGAGGAAGAAAAACAGATCTGGTTTGCGTACCCTCGTTGGTCGAAAGACGAATCTTCAATCGTTTATCACGCAGGCGGGAAGCTCTATGTCTACAAACCTGAAGACGGCTCGACGCATAAGGTCTCGACGGACGACAAAGCTGACTACCGGTATCCACATTTCGAGGATGCACCAAAGTGAGTAACTTCGTCCACCCAAAATATCCCAGACGCAAAATAGTCTTTTTTCGATTAGATATCGCAGCGAAAATAAAGCGATTCGCAGCCAAACTGGCGATTGCATTTCTCCTCGTGTCAGTACATGCGTTGGAGCAAGCTGATGCCGACGTCACGATCGACAGGCCGAACGTTTTGTTTATTGCCGTCGATGATCTGAACGACTGGGTTGGCTGCCTTGGTGGGCATCCCCAGGCAAAGACTCCCAATATCGACCGGCTTGCAAAAAAAGGAGTCCTCTTCGAGCAGGCCCATTGCGCGGCTCCACTTTGCAGTCCGTCGCGTACTGCGATCATGATGGGGCTGAGGCCATCAACGACCGGTATCTACGGTAATTTGAACTGGTTTCGCGACATGCCCCAATACCAAGATTGGGTAACCCTTCCGCAGTACTTCCGACAGCATGGTTACCTCGCCTGGGGCGGCGGCAAGCTTTACCATCAGGCTCACGGAAAATTCTCCGATGCCGCGGCGTGGGATCATGTCTATTCCACGCGAACGGGAGCCGTGCCGCCTCCAAAGCAGGAACGTTACCAGCACGGACTGCGCCCCAAGTTCGAATCCAATCCGATCCTCGCCCGACTCATCGACTGGGGACCAACCAACGCCCCGATGGAAGCGAATCCCGATTGGAAGACCGCGGACGGCGCTGCTCAGTTTTTGCAGCGAGATCACAAGAAGCCATTCTTTCTTGGCTGCGGAATCTACCTGCCTCATCTTCCCTGGTATGCCCCGAAAAAATTCTTCGACATGCATCCACTGGAAGAGATTGAACTTCCACCATACAAGGCTAACGATTTCGACGACATCCCTGCGATTGGCCGTCGGATGGGCGAACGTCACATCAAGCACATTCGTGAGAGCGGCAAATGGAAGGAGGCTGTTCAAGGCTGCCTCGCAGCGGACTCGTTCGCTGATGCCTGCGTTGGTCACGTACTCGACGCATTGGAAAAGAGCCGCTATCGAGATAATACGATTGTTATCTTGTGGGGAGATCATGGTTATGACGTGGGCGAAAAGAAAATCGCGAAGTCGGCACTCTGGGAACAGACGACCCGCACACCGCTGATCATCGACATGCCGGGTAGGTTGCCGATCGGTAAACCGGCCAGTGGGATGACCTGCAAGAGTCCGGTCAGCCTTGTCGATCTCTATCCGACATTGATCGACTTATGCGGCTTACCGAAAAATACACAACTTGATGGACGCAGTTTCGCGCCGCTTGTTCACGAACCGAACACCGACTGGCCTTATCCGGCGATCATTACGCACTCACCCCACTGGCTGGGGATTAACCACGCCGTCCGCTCACGCGAGTATCACTACATTTGCTATAGCGACGGTGGCGAGGAACTCTACGACGTCAAAGCCGATCCACTTCAGAGGAAGAATCTCGCGGATGACCTAGCCCACGCCCCGGTCAAGGCGGAATTGAAAAAATGGCTCCCGAAGAAAAACGCGTTACACTTTGGGGCACCTAAAAGGAAATAACATGAAACCCATCTTCACATTTTTATTTGTCTTGCTGCTGGTTTGCCCCGGTTTTGCCGAAGACAAACAACCCAATGTCGTTTTGATTTTTGCTGATGACATGGGCTATGGCGACGTCACCTGCTACGACGCCGAATCCAAAATCCACACGCCAAATCTCGACCGCCTGGCCAAGGGCGGCATGCGATTCACCGATGCTCATTCCGCCTCCGCCGTCTGTACGCCTTCACGCTATGCCCTGCTGACCGGCCGCTACGCGTGGCGAACTGGATTGAAGAGTGGCGTTCTCGGTGGCTTCTCACAGCCACTCATTAAGGAGGGGCGTATGACTATGGCGGATCTATTCCAACGCAAGGGTTATCGAACAGCCTGTATCGGAAAGTGGCATCTGGGAATGGACTGGGCCGGAGGAATGCGCGGAGAAAAGGGCTACAACATGCGCAACAACTCGGAGGGGATCGATTTCACCAAACCGATTCAGAACACCGCCATCGTCAACGGATTCAACGAATACTTCGGGATTGCCGCATCTCTGGACATGCCCCCCTACGTTTTCATTCGAAATGACCGTGTCGCTGAGCAACCCACTTCGAGTTTGAAGGAAGAAGACAAAGGTGGCCGGTCGGGCCCTGCGGTTCCTGGCTGGCGGCATAAGCATGTCATGCCGACCTCGACCGACGAGGTCATCTCTTTCATCCAACGCAACAAACAAAGTCCCTTTTTTGTTTACATGCCGCTCAATGCACCTCACACGCCTCACGCGCCGAGTGATGCCTTCGTCGGTAAAAGCAAGTTGGATATCTACGGCGATTTTATGGTGGAAGTAGATCATCAAGTAGGAAGGGTAATGGATGAGTTGGATCGATTGAAACTCTCGGACAACACCCTGGTCATAGTGACCAGTGACAATGGACCTGAGACCAATATGTTTCCACGGCGGAGTAAGTTTGGTCACGACAGTTCCTCTCACTTCTTGGGAGCCAAACGCGACAACTGGGAAGGCGGACACCGGGTTCCGTTCATCGCCCGTTGGCCAGGCGTGATCGCGCCCGGATCGAAGTGCGACACTCCGTTCTGTCTCGTCGACATGATGGCGACATTCGCAGAAATGATGTCTGTCGAACTCCCTGAAGATCAGGGCGTCGATAGCGTTTCAATTCTTCCGTTGATGCAAGGCAAAAATGATGACTACCGAAGTGACCATGCGATCATCCATCATTCATCGACCGGGCGATTTGCGATTCGCAGGGGTGACTGGAAATTGCTGTTACACTCGGGGTCTGGTGGTAATGGTTACGGAGCCGGAAAACGCAGCACCAGGTACAACGGGACAATCGAGCAGACGTCATTCGATACTGCGAACCGCCAACTCTACAACATGCGGACTGATCCGGATGAGACGACCAATCTGTTCGAGAAACGCCCTGAAGTCGTCAGTGAATTGACTACTCTCGCGGGCGAATATGTCAGGCAAGGACGCAGCACGCCGGGGCCTCGCCAGAAAACTGACCTGCAGAACTGGCCCCAACTCGACTGGCTGCCGCCGCATCCGGCTCCAACAGCGTCAGGTAAGGCCTCAGATAAAAATTGAGCTACGGGCAACCGCAAAAAATAAACGTGATTTGAACAAATAAAATGAAACCCATCCTCACATTGTTATTCTCCCTACTGTTGGCTTGTTCCGGATTTGCCAATGACAAACTGCCGAATGTCGTCACACTCTATGTCGACGATCTGGGTTACCGCGACATCGGCTGCTACGACGGTCCCGTCAAGACCCCGGTTCTCGACAAGCTGGCTGCTGGTGGCGTGCGCTTCACCGACTTCCACTCGGGCGCTCCTACTTGCTCTCCCTCTCGCGCCACTTTTCTGACGGGGCGCAATCACCATCGCACCGGAGTCTACTCGGTGCTTGACGAGCGTTTTCACCGGATGCACCTCCTGAAGAGCGAAACCACCATCGCGGAAGTGCTCAAGGAAAACGGCTATGCCACTGCTCACTTTGGCAAGTGGCACCTCGGCATGCCTGTCCAGAATCGCGATAATCCCACTCCCGCCGATCATGGATTCGACTACTGGTTCGGCGTCGTCAACGGCCCGGGCCGAAGCCACAAAAACCCGACCAACTTCCTGCGCAATGGCAAACGTGTGGGAGAGATGAAAGGTTATTCCTGCCAGATCGTGGTCGACGAAGCCCTCACCTGGATCGATCAAAAGCGCGACGGCGACGAACCCTTCTTCCTCAATCTCTGGTTCAATGAACCGCACGACCCGATCGCGGCGCCCGACGAGATCGTTTCACAGTATGGCGGGCTGAAAGAACGGGAAGCCATCTACAGTGGGACCATCGATAATACAGATCGAGCCATCGGGCGTCTCGTTGCAAAACTCGAAAAACTCGGCGAGCTCGATAACACCATTATTATCTACGCTTCCGATAACGGCAGCTACCTGCAAGAGCGGAATGGTGAACTACGTGGAAAGAAAGGGGCGCTCTTCGAAGGCGGTCATCGCGTCCCAGGCATTTTTTACTGGAAAGACGGGATTCCTGGCGGACGAGTCGAGAAGGAACCGGCAGGAGTCGTTGATCTTCTCCCCACTCTGTGTGGTCTGATCGGCATCGAGAAACCCCAGGATGTGCATCTCGACGGCTCCGACCTCGCACCGTTGCTTACTAGCTCCAGTTCCTTCAAGAGGCATCAGCCACTGTTTTGGTTGGCTGGGACAAACATGGTCATGAGGGTCGGTGACTACACACTTTTTGCTTCCAGCACTGCGAAATCGCCAATCGACTTCAAAACCGCCAATCGTCTGGTGGAGCAAGTCAAAGAAGTCCTCGGCGATGATCTTGAGAAAGAGCTGGGCGGAATGGATCTTCGCTCTCGAATGTTTAACGGAAAATTTGCCAATCCCGAAGCCAATCGACTGAGGGATCAACACCGTAGATTGTATTACTTTCAAGAGTCCTGGATCCCAGAACTCAAAAAGAGCGGACTTGGTCGTATCCAATTGTATGACCTCTCCAAAGATCTCGGTCAGCAAAACGACATTGCGAAAGAACAGCCCGCACTCGCCGCCCGCTTGAAAGAACAAGCCGCGGCCATCTATCGCAGCGTCATGGCAGATGCTCCAGAATGGTCCGACCCCAAAAAACCTTCCGCATCGAAGAAGCTTTCGGGAAATACGGTACAACGGCCCATCGCCGAGACATCGAGTTCCAAGACTAAGGAGTTCTTGGCTCGCATCGACAAGAATCCTCTCCCCAATGATTATGACGTTAGCCGGCATCAGAATTACGTCGACCGCGTTATGGCTGGTCTCAAACCTGAACAGCGTGACCGAGTTGGCCAACTCTGGAAAGAGAAACGGCGACTGACTCCCAAAATGAAGAACGTAGGTCAGTCCTTCGTTAGAATCCTCAGTTATATCGCCAAGGGAGAGAAGGCCAGCATCGAAGAGCAAACTGGAATCCACCGGCTTTCGACTACCAAGCGTTCGACGTACGACGCATTTTCGTATCTCAATCGAATTCCAGACGTGGCTTACGAAGACGAGAGCGTAGAAGATTTTCTCGGCCGAATTTTTGGGCGTCTCGCAAATCAAGAAGGACGTGTTTTATTAAAAGCTCCTACGGGGATGGATCGACTTGGATACGAAGGGCTAAAGACATTCTTGAATTATGAGGGAACTGAAAGTGTCGGCAATTGTGCCGCCTGTCATACCTTGCCGAATTTTACCGATGGAAAATCATATGTGACTCGCCATGGAACCGAGGCCAAGCCGACTCCCTCTTTGAGGAACCTTGGGAAGCGGAAACTTGACTTACATAAAGTAATGTCGCAAAAGATCGAGGCTGCCAAACAGAAGCAGCAGGGGAAAGCGGATGATATTAGTGATGCCTATTTGAAGATGAAGTTAGAAGAGCGGGATGTTTCTGGGTTGGTGGCATTTTTGAGATTGCTGGAAGATCAGCCCGACAGTCGGTTTCGCCAATCTATTATCGAGGCAAAAGTGCTTGATACCTCGGAAGACTAGGATTTGCAAAAATACTTGTCCACGATTGGGACGTTGGCGAGGTTTTATGATGTTCGCAATAATCGAGTGAAGAAAGAGAATTTGATGAGAAACGTCCTCTATTTTGTTTTGCTGGCTTGTTTGTTTTTCGGGCTTAGCAACTCAGTAGATGCCGACACGATTCGGGGTAAAGTCGTCGACCAATTTGGTAGTCCTGTCGAAGGCGTCATGGTATCGGCGATCGACGATGTGCATCGAAAATGGACCTCTGTATTCTCACAGAAGGATGGTTCTTTTGAAATTTCGAACCTGCGTGCCGTAGATCACAATATTCGAACCCGGTTAATGGGGCTGGCGGATGAGTGGGTCAGTGGTGTCGCCGTGGGTACCGATGACATGGTGATCCAAACGCGGCCAGCTGTCGGTGAAGAATTGGAATTGCAGCGACCTGCGAACAGCGCGTTCAGTATGCTTGATTTTGAAAATCCCCGGGACAAGCTAAATTTTAAAATGATGTGTTCTTACTGTCATCAGGTGGGCACGCTCGGTTTTAGAACTCCTGAAAAACCAGTTGACTGGGAAACAATGTTGCGTCGGATGGATGGTTTTGGTGGTCTCTATCCACACACTCAGGACACCATCATTGGCCGATTGATGAATACCTACAAAGATGATGCCGTAGAAAAATGGCCAACCTTCGTCCCTCCTCCGGCACCGTCAGGGATGGCAGCGGCAGCAACGATCACGATGTGGGAAATGGACAAGCCTCTCGAAGGTTCATTCCATGACCTGGAAATCGGTCGCGATGGCCTGGTCTATGCGGTCAATATTAGTAGGGGACGGATGATCGCCTTGAACCCCCAAACCGGCGAACAAACACCAATCAAGTTTCCACGTGGGGTACATGCACCGCACTCGATTGAGACCGCAAACGATGGAAGTTTATGGACGACCATGTGTGCCAGTGGCGTGATGGCCCGCTATGACATTGAGACCGGAAAGTTTGAGGTCTGCAGTAGCGCGGAGGCACCAAAGAAGCGAGGTAATTACCCGCATACTCTCAGGATCAACCCGAAAGATCCCGAGGGATTGATCTGGTACACCGATGCAGGATCCAATTCCTGTTTTTCACTTCATCCGGTTACCCACGTTGTTAAAGAGTACAAATTGCTCAACGCCGGGCAGGCGATGGGTGCTGGACGTGGAGAGTCGCGGGGGATCACGCCCTACGGGCTCGATTATTCTCCGGTTGACGGCATGATTTGGTATTCGAAACTCAATGGAAATCGTATCGGCCGAATTGATCCCAATGCGGAAGATGGAAATATTAAAGAATGGAACCCACCGTTTCGGGGCCCGCGGCGTTTGCACGTTGCCCCCGATGGAATGGTTTGGGTTCCCGGTTTCGGGTCGGGTGTGTTTGGTAAATTCGACCCCAACACTGAGTACTGGACCGTTTACGAATTGCCGGATTCTGAGAACCAAATTCCGTATGCTTTGAATGTCGACAAAGACGGCATCGTCTGGATTTGCGGTACGGGGAATGACACGATCAATCGGTTCGATCCAGTAACGGAGACGCTTGTCGAGTTTCGTTTACCGACACGTGTGTCTTATACACGCGAGATTGAATTTGGCGATGACGGCAGTATTTGGACCAGTACATCCGGACCAGCTCGGCATATGGAGCGTGGCGTTGGAGCGGTCATTCGTATTTCCTTGCCCGATGATTTGCCAACAACAGGTGGTATTCAGCTAGTTCCTAAAGTTTATCGAGGTAATCATGACATTGGAAACCTCGCCACTGCTCCTAAGGTAGAACGTAAAAAGGATTCTGGGCGAGAGAAACTGTTCGTGAAAATTGACGCCAACCCACTACCCGATGCTTACAAAAAGATGCCTCACCAAAAGTGGGTCGACTCACGCCTCGCCGCCTTCCCAAAACACAAACGGAACCTC
>Ga0208964_1001176_pt1 | contig 12148 bp, 6 predicted proteins | sample AOAMet1_08_M0_20_2_FD_188227 | JGI IMG/M metagenome (GOLD analysis project Ga0208964, IMG submission 188227) | Ammonia-oxidizing marine microbial communities from Monterey Bay, California, USA - CAN11_08_M0_20 (SPAdes) | ecosystem: Environmental > Aquatic > Marine > Intertidal zone | place... | reverse complement strand
CAGATGCTCGATTACTGCGTGTGTTTTCATATGTCTGCCAGGTTATGGCGTACACTCATTCGCAACACTTCATTCATCTTGACCTCAAGCCGGCAAATATCATGGTCGGCGAGTTTGGTGAAATTCATCTCATGGACTGGGGGCTCGCGCGGTCTGTTGATTCAGAGGAAGTGCCACATCCGTCAGCGACTGAATTTTTGGCAACTCCTGATTCAGAGGAAAGTACAGTTGAGAGTGGGCGAGTGCATGGCACGCTGCCGTACATGGCACCCGAACAGGCCAACGGAGAGCGAGTTAATAAGCGGACCGATGTGTTTTGTTTGGGGGCAATCTTGTGTGAAGTCCTTACCGGTCACCCCCCTTATTTAGGCGAGTGTCCGGTAGAGGTTTTGCAGTTGGCAAAAGACGCGAAGCTGGCGGATGCATATGCTCGGCTGGATCGCTCGGTTTATGACAAAGCACTCATTCGGTTGGCGAAATTATGCCTTCAGCCAAGCCCCACTGATCGCCCTTGGGATGCTGCGATTCTGGCGAAGGAAATGGCGATTTACAGTGACTCGGCACTCGACCGTTTGAAAAACGACATTAGTCAGTTTTTCGAGTTATCTCTCGACCTGTTCTGTATTGCTGGGTTCGACGGATACTTCCGCCGCGTCAATGGTAATTTCAATCGGGTGCTTGGCTATACCGACCGCGAACTACTTGCCCGGCCATTTTTAGATTTTGTGCATCCGGAAGATCGGGAGATGACGAAAGACGCAATGGCGAAACTGGAATTCGGCGAGCCGGTGTTTGGGTTTACCAACCGTTACGTCACGAAGACCAAGGAGGTGATCGAGTTTGACTGGTCTGCGAAATCAATTGTTGAAGAACAGCTGGTGTTTGCGGTTGCTCGCCGCGTGAAATAGCCCGAATCCGTCCTTATTGGTTTTGGTTGGCGAGAGCTTGGGTAATTGCTTTGGCGACTTCCTTGCCAAGCACCTGTGAGCCTTCTGAGGAAAAGTGAACGTTCGCAGGACGCTGAATTTCACTGAGCCGATCTGATGCAAAACGGTAAAGATCGTTGACTTCAATCCCATTTTCCTGAGCAATTTTCTTGGCAATTTCGTTGTAAATTGGGGGAGATGTTTCTTCTCGAAGTGGCCTCGCTCCGGTCGGAACTGGTGTTGTTGTGCAAAGGATCAACTGGGCGTTGGTCTTTTTTAGCTTGCTCACAATCTCTTTTAATTGCCGTTGGTAGTCTTGCGGATTAGATTGCAGGGGGTCGGTCGCCTTGTTTGAATTTTTTCCAGTTTTAGCATCAACATGCTTAAGGTCATGCAGTCCGAAATTAAAATGAATGACGTCCCAGTTGCCACCGTCAATTTTTAACCAGCGATCAATATTGGCAATTCCGTTGTCGGTGCCGGCACAGTTTTCAGGTTTTTTTTCGCCCTGCATTGGTCGGAACACCACGGCGTCATTTGCCAATAGTTTCTGGACGGTTGGCGTGTATCCAATTGAAATTGAATCGCCGAGTAATAGCACACGCGCTTTTTGTTTCCGATCAGTGTCGGCTTCGTCTTTTAAAAGCTGAACCATTGCTTCTCCCAACGCATTCCCAAGTAGAAAGTAGCTCTCTGCGTTGCCGTACCAGTGGTGCCCATGACCTTGGTTGGGTGAGTTTTCCGGAAGGCGAGCAAATTCAGTTGTTTCCACATACGAAACGTTGTTGATTCCTTTTGCAGCAACCGCCGCCTGGGCGTCACGAAACTTCTTCATGCTGCCATTTTCTGCAGGTCCGCCATTTCCCAGTTCGCCAAAAACAAAAGGCATATCTTGGATACCTACTTGTCTGCGAATGTCTGCAATGAAATTTACAAGATTGTCGGTGTATTCATTGATTGCGTCCTGATCGCACATGTCGTTCCAGCCTTGTTGCCAGACAAATCCGGAGATAACTAACTCGTGATTCTTTAACGCCGGAATTCTGTTAGGCGCTTCTTCCATCGCCTCTCCGAGTTGTTCAAGCATGCGGATGTAGAAGGGACCTACTTCTCCGCCGGAGCTTGGTGGGCGGAAGTCAGTCATTAAACTCTTTCCTCCCCATGCCGTTTTAATAATTAGGATCGGGTCGTTGAACGCGTCACCGACCACATGGCCAAATTGCATCTCCGGGCCAAAATGGTGCGGTTCGCCCCCGTAAGCTGCGAATCCAATAGAAACTCCACCGGTTTTCAATTCGTTATCGGTTCGATACCAGCAAAAGGCGTCATCTCGTACTCGCCAACTGCCGTCGGCATTCAAGAGATGCGACATCCTTAATTTGTTTTCTGGGGATCGCATCACAGTGGTCAGGATACCTTTCCCGCCGTTGTAATGTTCGGGGTGATCCAAATCGACCACGGCATGACCTTGCATATTTGACTGGCCGGCGAGAATGAACACTCGTGCGATCGGCCGTTTTTTCGTTTGCGCGCTTAATTTTTGGGTCAGCTGAATCGAGTGTGAAGAGAGGAAGGTAATCAGGATCAGACCAAGTATTTTGAGTGGTCGCATTGGTTTAGTGTCCTAGGTGATCGAACCGCAGAATGAATGAGCCAGCAAAATACATGCTATCGCAGATGTGGCAACAAAAAAAGCCGCGGACACTCTTGTTTCAGGCGGGCTCGATCGGTCTAACTGCGGCGGAGACCCGTTCCGGGTGCAAACAGACAGGAGTGCTAGCGTTGCTGTGGCTCCCTTGTTTGCCTAAAGCACCGTTTCGCGAGAATGGTTAGCACTGCCGGATGTTTGACGTTGACCCCGTTTGCGAATGAACGTAATTTCCTTCCAGATATTAAACGTTTAGCGCATGGATTGCGTTTAAATAGAGTTAAAGCACGAGCGAGCCAGGGAAGGCGCGATATGACATTGCGAAATGCATTTGAGTCGAATGATGCTGCCAGAGGAAATGAACGTTTTCTCAGTTGGGGAGTCTGTTGTCTGGCAGTTTCCGTCGTTATGTCCTTGGTTGGCTGTCAGAACTTGATCAAGCGAGGGCAAAGTCCCGAAGCGAAATCGATCAGTCAGTTATATGAGGAGAAGGAGTCGACGACCAAATATATTGGTGACCTATGCGGAATTTATGGTTTGAATTTTGCGAAGGTTGAAGGGGTCGGCTTGGCCTATGATTTGGATCGAACAGGCAGTAGTGCTAAGCCAAATGTTCAGAGAGATCTTGTTTTAAAATCGCTCAGTTCGAACTCAAGCATCGATAATCCGAGCAAGTTAATTGCGAGCATGGATACAGAGATCGTGGTAATCAAGGGCATGCTTCCGCCAGGGATTCGGAAGGGTGAATATTACGATCTGGAGGTGGTGACAGTCGGAGGTTCCGTGGCGAAAAGTTTAGAAAATGGAATGATCTTACAAACCCGAATGCAGCCAATGGCGCGGCTGGGTGGTGGTTTAAAGCAAGGTCGTGCAACGGGTTACGGGAAAGGCCGCATTCTCGTGGATTCTCTGTTTGAGTCTGAGCAGGTTCCTTCTAATGAACTTCGTGGAGTTGTGCTCGGGGGTGGTAAGGCGAAAGTCGACCGACCGCTCGGTTTGAAAGTTCGTGAAGACAACGTCCCCGCCAGTACTTCAATGCGGATATCACGAGCGATTAATGATCGTTTTGACACCGACGATGCGACGGGTAAGAAAGGTGTAGCGGAGCCGAAGACGAATCGAGATATCGTGCTGTTGGTGCCCGAGAATTACCGGCAGAACATCGGACGTTATTTGGGAGTTATTAAGAATATTGCTTATTCCGAATCGGCTACAGATCGGGTGAACCGGTTGGAAGCGTTGGAGCAGGAGATTGGGGAGCCGGCAAGATCAGGTTTGGCGGCAATTCGGTTGGAGGCACTTGGTGTCGACGGAGTTCCTGCGTTAAAACGGGCCTTGCGACATCACGACCTGGAGGTTCAGTTTCATGCAGCACAATCGCTGGCGTTCATGGAGCACGACGATGGCGTTGATATTTTGAAACAAGCCGCAGAAGAAGAGCCTGCGTTTCGCTGGAATGCTCTCACTGCTTTGGCATCTCTCAATGACGTAAGTGCTTCGATTGCTCTGGCTGATTTGTTGGATCTGCAAAGTGCAGAGACGCGTTATGGAGCGTTCCGCGCGTTGCTTGCTCAGTCACCGAACGACTCGTTAGTTGACGGTGACTGGTTGGCAAGTGATTTTTTCTTGCATGTTGTTCCTTCGGAGGCAGAGCCACTGCTGCATTTCTCTCGGTCGAAACGTCCTGAAATTATCGTATTCGGCACGGATCAGACAGTCGCAGATAACTTCCTTCATGTCGAAACCGGTTTGACTGTACGGGCTAATGGTAATGGAACCGTTTCTGTGAATCGTTATTCGACGGACGAGGAAGAGAAGAAGGTTTGCAGTAACCGCATTGGTGATTTGGTTAAAACACTCGCCGACATGGGCTATGGATATGGTCCGCAGATGAAAATGTTTCGTGCTGCGAAGAAGTCCGATATGTTAAATACGCGTTTAGTTGTAAATGCGGTTCCTAAGCTAGGCCGGGAGTATTCCCCGGACGGTGATGAGATTCCAGCTGAGAAATCCGATAAGTACGTTGCCGAGGCTTTGCCTGAATTGTTCCGAACTGGCAATGAGCGAGTGACTGTTGTTCCTCGAGTCGACGAGGAGACTGTCGGTGAGATTGAGGCTGAGATAAAAAGTAACAATGATTCCAAGTGGGATAAGATGATGAATTGGTTCACGGATAGTGAAGAGTAAACTCGCAGCTTTTAGTCAAAACGGTATCAACGCATGCTGAAGGCGCTTGAACTCAGTGGGTTCAAAAGCTTTGCTGACAAAACCCGATTTGAATTCCCACCCGGGATCACGGTTGTCGTGGGCCCCAACGGTTCGGGAAAGTCGAACATTGTCGACGCGATCAAATGGGTGCTTGGTGAGCAAAGTGCGAAGAGTCTGCGCGGTAAGGACATGTCGGATGTCATCTTCAAAGGTTCATCCGGCGCAAATTCTCGGCGTCCGTCCAATTCCGCCACCGCCACGATCGTTCTGGATAATTCCGATCAGCGATTCGCTTATGATGCGGACGAGGTTCACGTTAGTCGTCGCGTCTATCGCAGCGGAGAGTCTGAATATCTTATTAACGGTGAGACCAGCCGGTTAAAGGACATTCGTGAACTCTTTCGCGGCACGGGAGTTGGAACCGATGCTTACAGCTTGATTGAGCAGGGTAAGGTCGAGCGAATGCTATCGACCAATGCGAAGGATCGCCGGGCCATTTTCGAAGAAGCGGCCGGTATTAGTCGTTTCAAAGCAAAAAAGGTCGACGCCCAACGCCGGCTTGCCAGGGTCGAGGCGAATCTGGTTCGCTTAGCGGATATCGTTGACGAGGTTGGTAGTCGTTACCGCAGTGTGAAATCTCAAGCCTCGAAGGCAGCGCGGTATAAGGAGTATTCTGACCGTCTGCAGCAGTTGCGAACCTTTGTTGGGCTCAAAGATTACCGAACCTTTACGGATAAGCTTGCGAAGATTGAATTGGAATTCTCGGCTGATTCCGAACGGGCGGAAGAGTTAACCGGAAGTATTGATTCCCGGAAAGTTGAAACGAAAGCAATTGAAGATCGTCTCGACGAAATTTCAAATGGTTTGACTCAGCATCAGGAATCAGCGACGCAAGTAAGGGAAACGCTTGCCCAGGTTGAATCACGCCTGACTCTTAATCAGTCGAGGCTTGAAGATCTCACTACGCGTGAAACTCAAATGCGGGAGCAGTTGGAGCGTTCGAGTCAGCGGGCTCAGGATTTTCAAAATCGTATCCAAGCGATTGAAGAAGAAGCGCAGTCCGCCAATGAGAATTTTGAAAGTGCATCCGAGGGCCTGGCTGGGCTTGAAACTGAGCTCAACGAGTTGGACTCAAAAATAAAGCTTTGGCGTGCGGGTAATGAAGAGAAACGGAGCAAGGTTGCGGAATATTTAGAATCGGCAACCCTTGTCGGGCGAGCTGTCAGTGCAGCGGAATCCCAGGTGGAAACGCTGCGTGAGTCGAAATCCAAAACTGCCAAATTAATAGACGGTCTGGAGACAACACTTGGCGCTCATCGAGAAGCCTGGGAAGGCTTCACGTCGAAACGAAATCGGTTGCAAGAGGAAGCGGAATCGAATGATTCCGCGTTGGCGATTGCTCGCAAGGAATATGATCATTTGAAATCAGAGCTCGCCGGTCGGCGCGAGCGGATGTCGGATCTCACTAACCAGCAATCCGGTCTTGCTCAGCGAGCCGAAGTAATTGAGGAATTAGAAAAAAGCCTCGAAGGGATCAACGCGGGAGCCAAGGAATTGTTGCAGGAGGCTAAGCTCAATCCTGCTGGGCCAATGGGAGATGTGATTGGGTTGGTTGCCGATTTGGTTTCGGTCAATGTCCAGCACGCTGCGATTGTTGATGTTGCGCTCGGTGAGTTAGCTCAATTTGTGGTGGTTGATGGTCTGCTTTTAACGAGTGAGATTGCAGAAGAGAAGCTAAAACTTAATGGGCGGGTTGGTTTGATTCAGCTCGATTCGCCGCCCACGTTTGGGACAGATCCGAACGTCAATTTGAACGGGGCACCTGGAGTGATTGGCCGCGCTGATCGTTTGGTCCAAGTCGAGCCGCCGTATGTGGCCTTCATTCGACAATTGTTAGGTGGCACATGGGTCGTCAAGACGCTTGCCGATGCACTCGAGCTGCACGGTAATCATCCCAATGCTGAAAAAGTCCGGTTCGTGACACTCGATGGGGAAATCGTTGAATCTGATGGAGCCCTCGTCGTGGGCCCCAAGTCAATTACATCTGGCTTGGTCTCTCGGCGAAGTGAACTACGGGCGCTCAAGCGTGAGTTGATTCGACTGGACGAGCAAATCGGTTTGTGTCGTGAGCAGGTTCAGGATCTTGCTGTAAAAGAAACCAACGCTCAGGAGCGTGTGCAGGCGCAAATTGATACCAACAGTGATCTTTCGACACGGTTGTCCGATCAAAAGAATCAGGCAATGGCGGCGGAAAAACAGATTCAGCAAACTGAGTCTCAACTGGAGACAGCGAATCAAGAATTTGCTCAGCATGATGAAAAGCTAACAGCGGTCGGTGGAAAACTGGAAGAAGACCGAGCGAGTTTGATCGAAAGTGAATCTGAAATCAAGCGATTGCAATCGGCAATTGATAGTGATGAAGCCGAGTCGACACAATCTGCTGAAAGGCGATCTGAAGTTGAGCAGTTGTTAACTGCAGCGAAGGTAAAGCTTGCTAAGGCTGAGCAGGTTATGTCGGGCGCTCAATCTCGCGTCAACCATATCCGGTTGGAATACGAAGAGTTACAGAAAGTAGAAGCCCAGCTTGAATCACAGCGGGAAGGCGACGAAACTGCTACTCAGGCTGCAAAAGAGGAAATTGAACGCTCCAATTCCGAAATTAGTGAACTGGCTGCTCGGAAAAATGAACTTGCAGATTTGTTGACTCAGTTCACCGAGGATCGACTTGCGGTAGATAAGACGCGTCGCGAAATGTCATCGGAGTTAAACTCAGAACGCGATTTGTTGCGGTCGACAGAAGAGTCTATCAATTCAGCTAAAATGCGGATCGAAAAAATTGGCATGCAGCGTTCGCAGTTGGCCGAACGGATGCTTGATGATTATGGAATCGATCTCGCCACTCAGGAAGATTCGCCTTCTGACGAGGAACAGGAACAACGTGATGAGGTTGATGCTGAGATCAGTCAGCTTCGAAAAAAGATTGGCTCCATTGGTTCAGTTAACCTTGATGCACTCAAAGAGCTTGAGGAACTGGAGGGGCGGTACCTTGCGATGGACGAGCAGTACCAAGACCTTGTCCAAGCCAAAGAAACGCTGGAAAAAATTATTGTCCGAATTGATAACGACAGTCGTAAATTGTTCGTTGAAACGCTCGAGGCAATCCGTTTGAACTTCCAGAAGTTATTCAGGCAAACGTTTGGTGGCGGTAAGGCTGATATTATACTTGAGGCTGACGTCGATCCTTTGGAGGCGGGCGTTGAAATTATTGCGACGCCGCCAGGCAAGCCAGAGTTCAGTAATAGCCTTCTGAGCGGTGGCGAGAAGGCGTTGACGGCGGTCTCGTTGTTGATGGCAATTTTTCAGTTCCGTCCAAGTCCGTTTTGTGTTCTTGATGAGGTCGATGCTCCGTTTGACGAAGCTAACATTGGTCGTTTCGTTGACGTTCTCAAGAGTTTCCTCGGGTGGACGAAATTTGTGATTGTGACACACTCAAAAAAGACCATGACGGCTGCGACTACTCTTTACGGAATTACAATGCAGGAATCCGGGGTCTCCAAGCGGGTTAGCGTTCGGTTCGAAGACGTCAGCGAAGACGGTCATATTTCGGACGAAGCTTTGCAGCGAACCGAGGGTGACGCAGCGTAGGCTCTGGCGTTTTTTGGCCTGGTGGTAACTGTGGTTCCTGGCTCTCTCAGACGTTCCGGAGATTAATCGGGATCACTTTGGTCGACCGAACCGCCTCTTCGGTAACGCCAAATGAAAACGGTGCCGATCAAGCCGGCGGTGACCAAAATTCCTATTAGCCAGAACTTGATATTTCCAGCGGCCATAGAGACGGCTGCACTGATCGAAATGCTTAACCACATCATCAAAATGGATGAGATTCGCATTCGATTGGTCATGGGGGTGGTGCCGTCGATATAGGCAAGGTATTTTGCGAAAAAACGGTTCCTTACCAATCGTTTTTCCAATGCGGGTGAACTTTTCAGAAGGAAGAATGAGGCCAGCATCAGCGGACCGACGGTGGGAATTCCAGGCAGTACGGCGCCGACAGCAGCCACGACGACGAACAAAAGCCCAATTGTGGCATGGGTATAACGTTTGAGTTTTGAGTTAGCCACAGTCGAGTCCCAAGTACCTGCTTACGGTCGCTAAGTTTACCTTCGAATGGGCTTTTAAGCTACGTCACGTTCAAACTGTGGCGGGAGAAAATTGGGGCTAAGGATTTGATTAACCCCAGTTGGATTGGCTTGTTCCTCATCCATCCAACTATAGCTATCAAACAATAGGTGACCGGAAGTCTGCTGTGAGGCTTGGTCAAATACTCTCGCCAAACCAAGTGGTAGTGTCATTTTCATTTTGGGGATATAATGAGCACTCCGCGGGAGTGATTCCTGAGATGATTAAGACCATTTCGTTTTAGCACGTATGAATTAGCTGAGAGCCTGATGACGCAAACCTCAAATTCGATCAACCTAGTAGACTTTATTCGTGACGTTCCTGATTTCCCCAAGCCGGGAATCAATTTCAAGGACATCACACCACTGTTGGGAAGTCATGCTGCGTTAACCGCATGTATTGATCAGTTTGTGGAAAAGTATCAGGGCGAAAAGATCGACGTGATTGCTGCCGCTGAGGCGCGAGGGTTTCTGTTTGCTGTGCCACTTGCAATGCGTCTCGGTGTTGGGATGGTTCCAATTAGAAAGCCTGGGAAACTGCCATTCGACAAACACAGTTTCAGCTACGATCTCGAGTATGGATCGGATACTCTTGAAATGCATGTGGATGGCATTCAAGAGGGTCAAAATGTGTTGGTGATTGATGACTTGTTGGCAACTGGCGGAACGGTTCAGGCCTGCTGCGAGATGATTGAATCTTGCGGAGGGAAAGTGGCTGGTTGTGCGTTTTTGATCCACCTACAATTTCTTGAGGGGCTCAAAAAACTGGAAAAGTATCCGGTCTTTAGTTTGATCGACTTCAATTAATCGCTGCCAGTGATTTCTCGCACGAACAGGGAAGACGCCATTTTCTCAAGCGGAATTTGAACGGCAAAGTATTTAGAAAAGAAGAGTTTGCTTGCATGGGCCAGTTTTTCAATTTGTTAATTGTGCTAATGCTACTTGGCTTGCAGGGGCCTGCGGTGGCGGGTGAGTCGGACGAGGGATTGCAGCGGCCAAATGTTGTTCTGGTGCTGGCTGACGATTTGGGGTTTGGTGACATCGAGCCGAACAATTCGTCCTCTGGGATTCCGACGCCAGCCTTCAATCGGTTGGCTCGAGAGGGGATGCGCTTCACCGACGCGCATACTGGTTCCAGCGTTTGTACACCAACAAGATACGGATTGTTGTGTGGGAGGTATGCGTGGCGGACCCGTCTGAAAAAGGGAGTTCTGAATGGTTATTCTGAGCCGTTGATCGAAGCGGAACAGCCTACCATCGCAACCCTTCTGCGTTCGGCAGGTTACGAGACGGCCTGTATTGGAAAGTGGCACCTCGGTTTGAGTTGGCCAAGTAAAGTCGAACACGCCAAAAAAGCGGGTCACTTTCGTAATAAAAAAGATTCCTGGGTAGACTACAGCCAACCGGTTGATGATGGGCCTCGCGAGCATGGATTCGATTACTCGTACATTATTCCAGCTTCATTGGACATGAGCCCTTACGTGTATTTGGAAAATGGCCGCGTCACATCTGTACCGCAAAAGGTCATCGAGAAACGCGGCTTCCCTCAGTATTTGCGTACGGGTGAAGTAAGTGATGATTTTGATCACGAGGCCAGTCTCAGTCACTTGCTGGAAAAGGCTACCGGTTTTATTCGTCAAAGCGCTCGCGGTGAGAAGCCATTTTTTCTCTATTTTCCAATGCCGGCGCCTCACAAACCCGTTATTCCGATGGAACAATTTCAAGGTAAAACAACCCTTGGTCCTTACGGAGATTTTGTCGCTCAGGTTGATTGGACTGTCGGAGGAATAGTCGATGCTTTGGATCGAGCAGGCGTGGCTGAAAATACACTGCTGTTAGTGACCAGCGATAATGGGTCTTTTATGAAGCGTCTGCCGGAGGGGATTTCCGTGGCGGATCATGTGGATGATGATACGGTTCAGGGCTATTCGGCGAGTCATCATCAAGCCAATGGGATTTTTCGGGGGACGAAGGCTGATATTTACGAGGCCGGACACCGGGTGCCTTTTTTGGTTCGGTGGCCGGGGGAAATTAAATCGGGTGTTTGCAACTCCAGTGTGATTTGCCTTACGGATATCTTGGCTACCGTTTGCGAAGCAACGGGCGTCGTTGTGGATTCAACTCAATCGGAAGATAGTTTTTCTTTTTTACCGTCAGCGCTTGCATTGCCTGATCGAGTGTATCATCGTAAGAGGGCAGTGATTCATCACTCAAGTGCGGGCATTTTCGCAATACGCAAGGGAAACTGGAAGTTGATTCTTGGAAACGGATCTGGCGGACGTGAGTTGCCAAAAGGAAAGCCGTTTCAGCGACCATTCCAGTTGTACAATCTTTCCAGTGACCCTGAAGAACAGGTGGATCTTTTGAAAGAGAACCCAGAAAAAGCGTTGCAGTTAGAGACCGAGTTTGCATTAATTTTAGGCAAAGAGAATCCCATACCAGATTTCAATCAAGGGCAAGATAAGGACTGAAAATGAACCACTTTTTAATACGAGCAACGGGAGTTTTCGCTCTGGCAGTCATGTGTTTTGTTACGTTCGCGAACCAGGCACAAGTTCAAGCGATGGAAAATAATTTCAACGGGGGCGGCACCGCAACGGATTCATTGTGGTGCCAATACGATGGCTTTAAAGGGCCGGGGAACGGAAAGCACATCGTCCTGATCGCGGGCGATGACGAATATCGAAGCGAGCAAGCGATGCCGATGCTGGGGAAAATACTTGCAGTTCGGTTTGGTTTCAAATGTACTGTTCTTTTTCCCATCGATCCTAAATCAGGTGACATCGTCCCTTCGTATCAAAAGAACATACCAGGTATGGAAATGATCGACTCTGCCGATTTGCTGATTTTAGGGCTCCGCTTTCGCAATCTTCCAGATGAGCAGATGAAGCACTTCGTGGACTACGTGGAAGCGGGAAAACCGATCATTGGTACACGTACTTCAACCCATGCCTTTAACTTTGGTGGTGATTCCAAAAGTTCGTACAAGCAATATGGATTTAACTCGAAAGAGTGGAAGGGTGGATTTGGCCAACAGATACTTGGAGATACGTGGATCAACCATCACGGGCGTCATAAATCGGAGAGCTGTCGTGGAGTAATCGTTGAGGCCAATAAATCAAATCCCATTCTTCGGGGAGTGACAGATGTTTGGGGGCCGTCGGATGTCTATGGGATCCGGAATCTAC
>Ga0208964_1001162_pt1 | contig 12220 bp, 13 predicted proteins | sample AOAMet1_08_M0_20_2_FD_188227 | JGI IMG/M metagenome (GOLD analysis project Ga0208964, IMG submission 188227) | Ammonia-oxidizing marine microbial communities from Monterey Bay, California, USA - CAN11_08_M0_20 (SPAdes) | ecosystem: Environmental > Aquatic > Marine > Intertidal zone | place... | reverse complement strand
ACAGGAAAAAGCACCTCTCCCTCGTACCCGTAATTCATTAGCGGGCCATAGGGCGTTCGCTCAGGATAAGGCCACTGGATCTCCCCCGCTTCAAACCCCGGCGGCAGATCCCAAAGTAATTTTGTTGGTGCGCCAGAATCACCCGGGTTGCGCCAATAAGTGTGCCAGCCTTCACGTATCGTTTGCTTTAAAAAGACCCAAACCGTCGTGCCGGCTTGCACCGTCTGCATTTCACTGAGCAGCTCAGCTTTTACATTGGCCTCACTAAAATCGATAGTTGAGACGCTTTGAGCAGCGCCAGAGCCTGTTGCCAGCATCAATGCCGCCATCAGCAAGCAACCCTGAAGCGTCTGCTTTAACGTTACGACAATGTTAACTAGCCTATGCGTACACTTAGTCAAAGGAAAAACCCCAAAATAAACACATCGTCGGCATCCTCACGGTCTCATTCCCCAGGTTACCGGCCCCTTGAGCTCAGCCAGTAGTGGCTCAATCCAATCTATCCACTGACAGAGCCTCGATCGGGTCTCTCGCGGATCTATCAACTCGTGAACCGCAAAACTTTCCATCATCGGGAACGGTGATCTATTTGCCATGAGCTTCAGCTCCAACTCACGCCTTTTTGCTTCTGGATCAGGCGCCGCTGCAATCTCTTTGTGGAATGCGACCGCGACACCCCCTTCGACTGGCAAAGGACCCATTTCCCAGGAAGGCCAAGCCAATTTATAGTTGTTAGGGGCATAGTGCGCCGCCGAAGCAACCCCGAAGGATTTGTGAATGGCGATGGTCGCCCAGGGCACTGTCGATTGCACAGCCGCTGCAATAGCACTCATACCATATCGTATTGTACCCTCATGCTCCGCATCTGGGCCTATCATAAATCCGGGTTCATCCAGAAAGTTGACGATAGGAATATGAAATGTGTCGCACAGTTCCATCATGCGCTTGGCCTTTTGCGAACCCGTTGCGGTCATGGCACCAGCAAAGTGTTTACAGTCATTTGCAATGATCCCCACCACGGCGCCATCGAGCCTCGCAAAACCAGTGATCTGACCCTGACCGTAGAAGGGTGAAATTTCGAAAAAGTGCCCGTCATCAACCACATGACGAATCAAATCGCGCATCTCAAACGGTATCCGGCTGTCTTTCGGCACAATATCCAGCAGCGCCTCATCTGCGCGATTCGGATCATCCTCGCTGTGGAATCGCTCCGGTAGTTCCCAGACATTCTGCGGCATATAACTCAGGAACTCGCGGATCTGATCAAATGCATCTTCTTCTGTATCAGCAACATTGTTCACAATGCCGCTTCGGGTATGTACCCGCCAGCCGCCCAGTTGCTCCTTGGTCATCGAGACACCGAGGGCGCGCTCAACGACCGCAGGACCGGCAACCAATACCTGAGAAATCTCCTTGACCATCACGGAAAAATGCGAGGCGACTAATCTGCCGGCGGGAAAACCTGCAACGGGGCCCATCGCGCCTGATACTACGGGCACGGTATTCATCGCCTGAGCAATAATCTTGAACCTAGGTTCAGCATTAACGGGTGATCCCACGGTCTGTGGCCGCTTGCCACCGGAACCCGCGACACTGCCACCGCCACCTTCGAGCATTCTTACCAGCGGCACTCGATACTGAACCGCCAATTCCTCAGCGTAGACACTTTTTCTCAGGCCTGCTGCGTTGGGTGACCCACCCTTTAATGTGAAGTCCTCACCACCGACAGCAATTCGGTTACCGTTGACTTCACCGAATCCTATAACGTAGTTGGCGGGTGAAAACGCGCTAATGGCACCGGTTTCATCTTTTTCTGCAAAACCAGCACCTTCGCCATGCTCCTCAAAGCTTTCTGCTTCCACCAGCGCATCGATACGCTCTCTAATGGTTAGCCGACCTTTGGCGTGCTGAAGGGCAATGCCCTCCTCGCCACCCTGTTGACGCGAGAGTTCACGTCTCAGTGCTATTTCTTCGGCCTCATTTTCCCAACTCATCTCTATTTGCTCACTTTTCGTTATTCGCGATTAAAGGTAATGGTTCTCGTGGCACCTTATATCAATTCAATGCCTACAGGTACAACAGACCACTGGTCTAAATGAGATGGAATAGGCATGATTGATGAACTTCTTTCTAGGCCCACATTTATCACCGGATACATACCCGCATGAAAAATTCTGAAGCAAATACGCCCGGTAACACGGCAACACAACCGAGCACGCTCTATGGCAAAGGCGCGAGGGCACTTCAAGACGAGTTTGACAGTCGCCGCCTAGCTGATCGACTGGCGGGTTTAACCCTACATAACGCGCTAACAGAAGAAGATATTGAATTGATTTCTGCCCAGTCCACGGTATGGCTGGCAACTGTCGATCAGGACGGCTGGCCGGATGTTTCCTATAAAGGTGGCAACAAAGGGTTTGTCTTCATCGAAAACGATACAGAATTGCGCCTGCCTATCTATGACGGCAATGGCATGTTTCGCTCGCTGGGCAATATCAAGGACAACGGCAAAATTGCCTTATTGTTCATCGACCATACAAAACCATGGCGGATCCGAATACACGGTGAGGCAACCGTTTCTACCCAAGACAGTGACTGCAACGCCTTTGAAGGTGCCATTGGGACAGTAATCATCAAGATAAAACGGATTTTTCCGAACTGTGGCCGGTATATTCATACCCAAGCCGGCACGCCTTCTATCTCTGAGTTCGTACCTCAGACTGGTCACCAAGCGCCAGAAGCAGAGTGGAAGTCCCACCCCGCGATTAAAGATGCACTACCTAAATAGGTCTTACACAAAAACCACTTTTTATATGCCTCTCAGCGCTGCGAAGTCTTTTTTTCCCAAGAAGATTTAGGCACTATCGACGTCTGAATCACACGAATCAATCACACGAATGGAGGTTAAGTGCTATGGGTAGATTAGATGACAGGGTCGCATTAATCACCGGAGCCGCCATGGGCATTGGCCGCGCATGCGCTGAGCGGCTTGCCAGTGAAGGTGCGAAGGTGGTGATCACTGACATTGAAGACCATACCGGCCAGGAAACAGCAGCAGCATTCAGAGCAAAGGGTTACACCGCCAATTTTATCCAGCAGGATGTTACCAGCGAAGGCCAATGGCAATCTGTACTGGCTGACATTGACCGGTTACATGGGCGGCTCGATATTCTAGTGAACAATGCAGGTATCGCAATACGAAAGTCTATCTTCGAGATGACGATGGATGAATACCAACTACAGAACAGCATCAACCTTGATGGTGTGTTTTTGGGACTTAAATATGGCATCCCAATGATTGCAAAAACCGAGGGTGGCTCTGTCATCAATTTGTCTTCGGTTGCTGGTCTGAAAGCCTCGCCTGGTTTGTCAGCCTACGCGATGACAAAAGGCGGCGTCAGGCTGCTCAGTAAATCAGTCGCGAAAGAATGTATCGCCGAGGGTATCAAGGTGCGCGTCAATTCAGTTCACCCGGGCATTATTCAGACGGCAATTTGGGATAAAATGGGTGTCCCCACTGATGGTGAAAATCAAGTAGACGTCGAACAGCTTGCCACTAACGCAGTACCCGGGGGATTACTCGGTAAACCTACCGATATTGCCGACGGCGTGCTATTTCTTGCGTCCGATGAATCACGATATGTCAACGGCAGCGAACTTGTCATAGACCACGCAATATCGGCGTGAAAAAAGTTCGGTCCTTATAAATAAATGAAATTAGATAGTTTCGGCTTATCGTGATATGTTGCGCCGCGACAAACACAACAGACTAAAACACCAACATGGGGTTGTTTATGCAAATAGCTGTTCCCTCGGAGACGCATGGACTCGAAAAACGAGTCGCGCTGATTCCGGATTCCGTTAAGAAACTCACGAAAGCCGGGTTTGATATCCAGGTTGAAAAGGGTCTAGGTGACCACGCTGGATTCCAGGATGCTCAATATGAAGAAGCCGGCGCTAAGGTTGTAGAAGACCGAGCAGCCCTGATGGCCTCGGGCGATATCGTTTTGAGGGTTCGCAAACCGACCCTTGAAGATATCGACGGCCTGAAGAAAGGCTGCATTCATATCAGCTATCTCGACCCATACAACGAGCATGAACTTGTCGATGCGATGGCCGCCAAAGGTGTTAGCGCGATTAGCATGGAAATGATTCCCAGAACCACGCGTGCTCAAAAAATGGATGCGCTGAGTTCACAGGCAAACCTCGCGGGTTATGTCATGGTCATGCTGGCAGCGAAACAGCTGGACAGAATTTTGCCCATGATGATGACACCGGCCGGCACCCTCAGTCCTTCACGGGTATTTGTGATTGGCGCTGGCGTTGCCGGACTACAGGCGATTGCAACCGCCAAGCGTCTTGGTGCTAAGGTTGAAGCATTTGATACACGACCCGTAGTAGCAGAGCAAGTTCAGTCGGTGGGTGCCAAGTTTGTGCACATCGACCTTGGTGAAACAGGACAAACTGAAGGTGGTTACGCAAAAGAGCTCACCGCTGAACAGTTAGAGATGCAACGCCTCGGTATGAAAGACATTATTAGCCAGTCTGACATTGTCATCACCACGGCACAGCTTTTTGGCCGCCCTGCGCCACGGATTATCACTCGCGACATGGTCGAAGCCATGAAGCCTGGCGGTATTATCGTTGACATGGCCGTCGACTCGGGTGGCAACGTTGAAGGATCGGTACCTGACCAAGTCACCGACATCAACGGTGTTTCAATTATTGGCAACTCAAATCTGCCATCAGAAGTACCCCGAGACGCTAGCCAAATGTACTCTTCCAACTTGTTTAACCTCATCAATGAGTATTGGCAAGAAGAAGACAAACACTTCGATCTCAATCTTGAGGACGACATCATTCAAGGGTGCTTAATCACTCACGATGGCGCCGTTGTAAACGAAGCAATCAAAAACATCAGAAGCCAGGCAGGAGGCTAACAAAACAATGGAATTAGAAGTTGTATTTCTAACCTTTATCCTGGTTCTGTCGATTTTTCTCGGCTTTGAACTGATTTCCAAGGTGCCAGCAACCTTGCATACCCCCTTGATGTCCGGCGCGAACGCTATCTCCGGTATCACACTCGCCGGTGCGTTCTTATCTGCCGGTGCAGCCCACGCGGTTGGCGGCGAGATGGCTACCTACTTAGGTACTGCAGCCGTGGCCTTTGCAACCATCAACGTCGTCGGCGGCTACTTGGTTACTGACCGAATGTTGGCAATGTTCAAAAGCAAAAGTGGGGGCAAAAAATGACTACGATTGAACTCATCGCAAACTTTTCCTACATTGTTTCAGCGGCACTTTTTATTTTTGGCCTGAAAATGCTCGGTTCACCTGCCACAGCAAGAAAAGGCAACTTCTTTTCTTCGATCGGCATGTTGATCGCTGTTATAGCCGGCTTAACGGCTCACCAGATTGCTTCTTTTGAGATGATTGTCGTCGGTATTTTGATCGGCTCTATCGTCGGTGCGCTCGCCGCACGACTAGTTGAAATGACCTCAATGCCAGAAATGGTAGCCCTGTTTAACGGCTCTGGCGGCGGCGCCAGTCTGCTAGTTGGCTGGGCCACACTCTACAATGCTGAAGTTTCAACCTTCACTGCAGTCACAGTTATCTTGGCAATCCTTATCGGTGGACTTACGCTAACGGGTAGTCTCTTGGCCTACGGCAAGTTAAGTGAACGCATCAGCAGTGCCGCAATTGTTTTCTCAGGGCAGCGTATCGTTAATAGCCTGATACTTATCGGTCTGATTGGCTCTGGTGTCATGCTGGCAAATGACCCATCACCTGATTCAGTCTGGTTCTATGCAGTACTGGGATTGTCCCTGTTACTCGGTGTGATGGCCGTGATTCCAATTGGCGGTGCAGATATGCCGGTTGTGATCTCGCTGCTGAACAGCTATTCAGGCATCGCAGCCTGTGCAGCCGGATTCGCAATCAACAACAACATCCTAATCGTTGCCGGTTCTCTGGTTGGCGCTAGCGGTATTATCCTGACAAACATTATGTGTAAGGCAATGAACCGATCACTGGCTAACGTACTGTTCTCTGGTTTTGGTGCGGTTAAACAAGGAAAAGCGATCGAAGGTGAAGTTAAGCCTATTAGCGTAGAGGATGCCTACTACATTCTTGAAGCTGCAGGTAATGTCTGTTTCGTACCTGGGTACGGCATGGCAGTTGCACAAGCGCAACACGTCGTGAAAGAACTCGGTGAGATATTAGAAGCCAACGGCGCTGAGGTCAGTTATGCCATTCACCCCGTCGCGGGTCGAATGCCTGGCCACATGAACGTCTTACTAGCCGAAGCTGACGTCCCCTATGAGCAGCTCGTCGAAATGGATGACATCAATCCTAGAATCGAGAATGTAGACGTTGCCATTATCATTGGCGCGAACGACGTTGTTAACCCAAGTGCGCGTGAAGATGAAGATAGTCCGATCTACGGTATGCCGATCATTAATGTGGATAAAGCCCGTACCGTGTTCGTACTCAAACGGTCAATGGCCTCCGGCTTCTCCGGAGTCGATAATCCCCTCTTCTTCGGTGAGAACACAAGAATGTTATTTGGTGACGCAAAAGAATCTATTTCAGGCGTGATCTCAGAGTTCGGCTAAATATCGCTGACATTCTTTCATAAAAGAATCTGCCACGTGTGCGAACATCTGGCAGATTTTTTTTTGCGTGAATGATTAACCTTCTAATGCCTCGTCACAACACACCCGTTTACCTTGGTCACACCGCGGCACCCTAACACGATAGCAATCTGTTAGTTACAGTGATGATGTTCGATAGGCAAAGCATTCAAATCTAGCGATATTTCGTCGACTTTATTTACAACCTCTTCTCTCGCAATGTTGCGTTAATTGTTATCCCTCTGAAAACTAACGATATGCCTAAAACGGCATGCTTATTGCTTCCCCCCCTAAATACTAACGTTAGATGTGATGGAACAAACTCAACCGTCAAGTTGATAGTGGCTCCCCTAGGATCCTATAGAGACACCGCAAGTTAATTAACTTGACATCTATGGCGCCCAAAAGCAGCAAAACTACGCAGGTTATTGAGGCAAGAGTTTCCTTAGGAGGTAGGAATAAACGAATATGGCAAATTTTTTAAATACAAGTGCGACAAATTATTATCTTGAAGAACTTATTAAGAGTGCTTCCGATCGATTAATCCTCATAAGCCCATTTTTAAAGATAAATGATCGCATCAAAGCGTTGCTAGAGGATAAAAACAGACTAAAGATTGATGTACGTATCGTTTATGGAAAAAGCGAGTTACAGCCAGAAGATATCAACTGGCTAAAAGAACTGACTTTTGTTCGTGCAAGCTTTTGCAAAAACTTAAATGCGAAAGGCTACATTAATGAAAAAGCGTGCATTGTTACCAGCCTAAATCTCTATGAGTTCGGCCAGGTAAACAATAATGAAATGGGTATTTATATTTCGAAAGATGATGATGCCCAAATGTATAAAGAAACGTACGAGGAAGCTCAAAGAATCATAAGCATTAGCGATGAAACTCGTATCACCTTGAAAAAAGTAGCACCAGAAACAGGAAAAAATTCCTCCACAGAAAACATAAAAGCCAAACTATCTTCATCAAAACTCGCTAGGAAGCTTGGGCTTAAGACACCTGAATTTCTATCCAAACTAGCAGATCTCGGCTTGCTTGAAGCAGCTGATAATACATATTTGCTGACAACTCACGGGAATGATATTGGTGGCGAAGCTAAGCGCAGCAAAAGATTCGGAGACTATTTTATATGGCCACGGGACCTTAACATCGAAAGCTAACAACGCAATGTATTGGTCTATCAAAGGCGTCACTTAAATTGCTTTCCTAATTACGCGCCACTTTTGCCAGTCCACGCTTGTCGGATTAGCAATACATTACCGTTAACAAACAATCGGAAGTATGACTATTTTGTAGCGGCCTCATCGGTTGTTGTATATGTCGCTTTCATAGTTCAGTATCGAGCAGTGATTGGACATGTATGAGAAGAGGAATCTCGCTGTGTGTTTTGTGCCTACGACCTCGCTCGCTAGCTACGCTAGAACCACATCGCCGCTAAAGTCGAGCGCCAAAGTGTGACCGCCCCCTCGGTAGAGCAAACAGAGGCTCAACAGCAAACAATCGGCTCACATAGCCCAATAGCCGTCGTGTTGCATTGGGGCTTTATCGGTGTTTTTGCATACGCCCTAACAAAACAGATCGATGAACTTGACGAGCTAGAGGACTTCTCTCTCCTTCAGAACGAAATGATATTCGCTGCCGTTTTCCTCGCGCTATTGTTTGCGCGATTCATATACATGCGCTTAACCCGACCTACGATGTTGCCAAGTGACACTCCACGAATGGAAATGCTGATGGCACAGTCTGTGCATCTCGGCATGTACGCAAGCCTGGCGATGATAGCAGTCACAGGTCTGGTCATTGGTGGGATGTATTGGTCGGGTATCAAGAGTGGTACAGAAATGCATATAGCACTCGTGGCGCACGAGTTTTTTGTGCAGACAAGCTATTTTCTAATCTTTTTGCATATTTCGGCGGCCGTCTATCACCGCCGAAAAGGCGATGGTATCTGGAGTGCTATGGTACCCTATTTCTGGAGGGAGTCTTCCGTTGAGTCAGATCGCACCTAGATTCAGGTTTGGAGTTGAGGGTGAAGATAGAGTGGCGTGGCAAAGGACCTTTCGGGGCACGCACAAAGGAAAATTCAAAGGTTTTCCTGCTAGCGGCCTTAATATTGTATGGCGCGACATGGTCACGAGCCACTTTTATAACGAACGCATTGGTGAGGAATGGGTAATCACTGATCTTGCAGAACAGTTACTCGTGTCAAGCAAGCAAAATCATAAATAGGCTCGAATCATAAGCGCTGACATTTATCGTAAAAGCACGCTAACACGCTGTGCAATCGGGAGAAATAACAGTTGGCTGTCATTCATTCCTCTTTATCGATAACGCAACCGATGCGCTGGGCGCACCGCTGTTTGCCTCATGACGCGTCAGTCGCGATATGAACGATATACACTTTCCAGAGAAGGTTACTCTCAAGAACCACTTCAATGAGAGAAAGCTGCACTTAACGCGAGCGGATTGTATATCTAGCGTCCCCACTGTCCGAGCGCGTGTTACCTCGATATGCAATCAATCAACTGTCTATCGGAATCTATTTCAAGCACGTCTCAAGGGTGCTCGTTACACCCTATCAGATGCGGATGAGTTTTTGGCGTGGGCCGCTGCTGGGTGGAAGCTGCGCACACATTTTGTCTTTTTTATCGTTGATGATCAGTTCGGGATTGTTGGTGCAATCGACATTAAGTCGGCTGAACTAGATGATGCAGAGATAGGCTACTGGGCAGACTCCAATCATCCAGGCAATATTACGAACGCGGTTTTAGCGATGATTGATGCGGCGATTGAGACAGGCTTTATTCGATTTACCGCATTTGTACGGCATGATAACGATAACTCTAGTCGTGTATTGGAAAGGGCTGGATTTAACCTGAGTAATAAAGAGGGAGAACGTGAGGGTTACTTTTGCTGGGAGAGATGCATCACTTAAAATTGAAACCGTTCACCGTGGGCTAGGACCAAGCGCTTCCATGCATAATGCAAATCATATTTAAACTCTCAGGGTCTTCGCCGCTTAGCTGAGGCTTATGCGCCTCTAAAATACCGGGGACATGGCACCTTCGCTTTGAAGACCACAACCTATATTCACAGTGGATATATCTGATGAAAATTAGTGAATGCATACCGATCGTTAGCGTTTCTTCTATAGAAGCCGCCAAGTCATTTTTTGTCGACCTGCTCGGTTTCACTATTGATTTCGAAGTCGATGCAGTCGTTGGCTTACTACATGGGAGTGTGCTGATCTATTGCATCGCAGAAAACAGTGAAAACAACAGGCAGCCTGCTGGTTCTGCCAACCTGAACTTCATGATGGATGAAGTAGACGAACTCTATTCCAGATGCGTAGCGGCTGATGTTGAAATCCTCGTTGAGCCTGACAATAGGACATATGGTCAACGGGATTTTGCGGTCCGAGATCAAGATGGGAACGTGATGGTGTTCTCGTGTGGGCTCTGAACAATACCCTTGTATTCGTTACTCTCCAACATGACTGATCGCTAGGTGCGATATCGCGTTAGTATCTCTGGACGCTGCATTTAATCGCTGCCTGTTTACTTAGCACCAACGCACTAGGGATGATCTCTCTACTGCTACCCCTTGTTACCCATCATCTGCTTCGGCCTAAGCCCGTCCTACCGTCACATTCATTGGGACAAGGATACTGACTTTGTTCTGGCTGGGCTCCCTTGTTATGCACAATTGAAGCGCTGCGCTTATCGATAAAATCAGCAAATTTCGCCGTGTTTCGTCGGCTTTCTTTACAAGTTCCTCGATTGCAGAATCCTATTCATAGCTATCTCTTTGAAAATTAAAGATATCTCTAAATCGGTATGATTATTGCTGCTCGAAACATAACGTCTCAGTGCGTCGTGGCGTACATTTTTCACGTGGAGTCTTTATGTTTGATCATGTAAGCCGAGTCGTTTTGAGAGGCCCGCGGCGCTCGCCACATGCTTAGCTTTACGGAGGTCGGGTCGGCTCAAAGATTAACGAGGTCGACTCGAATCCCTAGCATAACAAGCAACGCGCGCGCTGTGTTCGTTAGGTCAATGCGCAGCAAAATTCCTCTGCGCACATCATCGTGGTGTTATGTGAGTCCAATCGCATGAATCTGATTTCAATGCTCTTTGTGTTTTTAGGTGTTTGCGTTGTCGTAATTGCCAGTATCACCATGTACCTAGATAAACGAAAACCTCAAGATATCAACGACTCTGAACCTCCGGAAGCGCAAGAAAAAAAGCACGCTGGTATCAGTGAAAGCAGCGTAAAAAATGCCAACAATGGTGCGGCAAAAGTCATTAAAACTGCCATACCGTTGATGGCCGCAGGCTTCACACTATGGGTTTTTGCAAGCTTTATAGCAAACCACTACGGTAGTTGAAGCGCTGCGGTACCTTACGGCACAAGCGCTGGGTACAACACCAAGCGGCATGCTTCACAGGCCGAATGATCAGATTTGGTGATATAAAAATACCTGAGAAAGCTGGATAACAAGTGACTCAAATTGACAAATAAGTGTTGGCTTTTGCTCCCGCGTCCCTTACTTTGAATAAACGTTATGTGTTGCTAGCGAGGTGTTATGCGTCAATTCAACCAGCGCGAAAAATTTCTGAAGGATTTTGTTAATGATATCATCTGAAGATAGGAACGAAATTCTCGATCTAGTGACCCGATACAGTTTCGCTTGGGATTCATCCGATGCCGATGGATTCACGGCAATATTCACAGACACTGCAGTCATGCAGTTTTTCGTCAACGGGGCACAAGCACCAACAACAACCTTGTCGGGAGAAAATGCGTTTAGAAAAGCGATAGCAGGGCGAATCAATCGATTCGACAGGATTGGATTAGTGACAAAACACTACATGCCAAACTCCATAATCTCACCGCTTGACTTAAACAGCGCTCACGTTAAGACACAGGCCCAAATTACATGGCAACTATTGCCCGATTATCCTCAACCCAGGCCCGTTCAAGCAGGTTACTATTTGTCTGAGGTTGTGAGAACAGAACAAGGATGGCAATTTTCGAAACGAGATGTCTATTTGAACGGGAGTGTCAGCATCAAAGAAGTATACGGCGGGAACGCATAGCATAGAGTTTAAGCCGGCAGTTTTAGTCGTCTCAGAAGTACCAAACGCTGCCTACCAAGACCTCATCGGTCGCACAGCCATACAAACGAGTTATTAACGAAATAGCGCTTGAGATCGGCGCTCACGCTTTGGTTTCGAAGTTTCATTGATAGCGCTTACGCTGACTTTTTTTAGCTAGTTTTAATTTATCTAAAAACGACAATGATGAGTTTATGAGATTTACTTTTACTACCTCCCTTCTTAACCACAGCTTACGATCGTTAGCTTTAATCACTATTATTTTCGCAGTCTCTTCTGTGCATGCTGACCTTTTGATCAACAAAGTTAAGGCAATAGAAAACCGGCTTGATGCTCGTATTGGCGTATCTATTTATGATGCCACCCGCAATCACCGTTGGCATTATAACGGAGATACTCGTTTTCCATTAATGAGCACCTTTAAAACGTTAGCATGTGCAAAGTTGCTTGTTGATGTCGAGCGT
>Ga0208964_1001157_pt1 | contig 12243 bp, 9 predicted proteins | sample AOAMet1_08_M0_20_2_FD_188227 | JGI IMG/M metagenome (GOLD analysis project Ga0208964, IMG submission 188227) | Ammonia-oxidizing marine microbial communities from Monterey Bay, California, USA - CAN11_08_M0_20 (SPAdes) | ecosystem: Environmental > Aquatic > Marine > Intertidal zone | place... | reverse complement strand
ATTAGTTTTGCACAATCTGCGCTGGGCGGTGAGCTCGAGGTTCCTACCTTGTCAGGCAAGGTTAAACTGAAGATTCCAGCGGAAACCCAGAGTAGTAAGTTGTTTAGATTACGGGGAAAAGGTGTTGCTCCAGTTAGAGGAGGCGCCCAGGGTGATCTGTTATGTAGAGTAGTTGTGGAGACTCCTGTAAATCTGAATGCTGAGCAGCGTGAGCTCTTAGAAGGTTTTGACAAGAGTCTTGCTGGAAAAAGCAAGCACTCCCCCCGAAGCAATCATTGGTTTGATGGGGTAAAAAAATTCTTCGACAACCTGACTAACTAAGCTCAAAGTACAGATATACGCTACACTAGCGTGGTTCTAAATCAGGAGTTATATCGTGATCAACATAGCAATCACCGGGGCAGGCGGTCGTATGGGCAAAACGCTCATTGAAGCGATCACGAATAGTGATGGTATTCAGCTTACTGCGGCGATCGAAAACCCTGAAAGTGCTCTGATTGGAGTAGATGTTGGTGAGTTGTCTGGGGTGGGTCTAAATAATATCCAAATTGTTGGATCTTTAAGTGATGTAATCAACTCATTTGATGTTTTGATAGATTTTAGCACCCCAACCTCTACCGCAAGTAATGCAGAGGTTTGTCTGGCGCATAAAAAGAAGATGGTGGTGGGCACCACCGGTTTAACTGAAGAGCAATCTCAGTTGGTAAACAGCGCGAGTCAGGGAATAGCTATATGCATGGCTTCAAATTTTGCAACAGGTGTAAACCTCTGCTTTAAGTTAGCTGAAATAGCGGCCGGTGTATTGGGTGATGATGCAGATATTGAAATCAGTGAGGCTCATCATAAAGACAAGGTAGATGCCCCATCGGGAACAGCTCTTTCTTTAGGTAAAGTTGTTGCTGGTGCTCTCGATAGAGATCTGGATCAAGTTGCTATCTATGGTCGTGAGGGTCAGACGGGTCAGCGTGAGAGATCTACAATTGCATTTTCATCAGTTAGAGCGGGAGATATTGTCGGCGATCATACAGTTTTGTTTGCCGCTGATGGCGAGCGGGTGGAGATAACCCACAAGGCTTCTAGTAGAATGGCTTTTGCCAGAGGTGCTGTGCGAGCAGCTAGATGGTTGATGGGAAAGGACTCAGGAATGTTCGATATGCAAGATGTTTTAGCGCTAAAGTAAAACTCTCAGGCTGACATTTTAAAGCCCCGAGATAATAAAATTTTGATCAACATTGATAGACAATATACAACCCTTTCCTTATACTAACTTCCTAACACCGCGACAGTAAAAAGCGGTCTCGTTCTGAGAGGTTAGAGCAAAGAGAGTATTTTATTTAAGCGAGATGAGACCATTTGTTTCATCTCGCTTTTTTGCAAACTTGGAAAAGTCTGCTAACCATTTCAGAGTTATATTGCTTAGACGCACTAGAGATCATCTCGAGGCCTAAGTCAGCTAAACGTCAATCATTTAGGAGGTTGTGTGAATTCCCAGACTTATCGGGAAGCCGTACTTGCGCTAGCAGACGGAACAATTTTCAGGGGAGTCGCTATAGGGGCGGACGGTCTATCTGTTGGTGAAGTGGTTTTTAATACGGCCCTCACTGGTTACCAGGAAATTCTTACCGATCCGTCTTATGCACGACAGATAGTGACGCTAACTTATCCCCATATTGGCAATGTTGGCGTAAATACTGAGGATGAAGAGTCTGATGTGATCTGGGCGGCTGGGTTAGTTATCAGAGATCTACCCTTACTCGCGTCAAATTTCCGCAGCCAAGAATCCTTGGATGAGTACTTGAAGGCCAAAGGGATTTTGGGTATTGCCGATATTGATACCCGAAAATTAACCCGGATTCTGCGCCAGACTGGGGCCCAAAGTGGCTGTATTATGGCAGGCGATATTGATGACCAGGAGGCTTTAGAAGCAGCTCGAGAATTTTCTGGACTCAAAGGTATGGATCTCGCTAAAGAAGTAACCACTGGAGCTACTTATCCTTGGCAAGAACATAGCTGGACGCTGGAGTCAGGCCATCAAGTCCAAAAGCCCGGTGAAGGTAAATATAAAGTTGTAGCCTATGATTATGGTGTAAAGCGTAATATTTTGCGCATGCTAGTAGATAGAGACTGTGAATTAGTGGTAGTGCCGGCTCAAACATCAGCCGAAGAAGTATTGGCCATGCGACCTGATGGTGTATTTCTTTCCAATGGTCCTGGTGATCCAGAGCCCTGCGATTATGCGATTAAAGCAATTCAAGAGATTCTTGAGACCCAAACTCCTGTATTTGGTATTTGCTTGGGTCATCAATTACTGGCTTTAGCCTCAGGGGCCAAAACCATGAAGATGAAGTTTGGTCACCATGGCGCCAATCACCCTGTTGAAGATATAGAAAATAATGTTGTGATGATCACTAGTCAGAATCACGGTTTTGCCGTTGATGAGGGTAGTTTGCCAGAAAACTTAATAGCTACTCATCGATCGTTGTTTGATGGGTCGTTGCAGGGTATTCATCGAACAGATAAAGCAGCATTCAGTTTTCAAGGGCATCCCGAGGCTAGTCCTGGGCCCCATGACGCCGCCTCATTGTTTGATCATTTCATCGATTTAATGGAAGTTAACCGTCAGGGGTTAGCGGAGTAGACATGCCAAAAAGAACCGACATTAAAAGCATTTTAATTCTGGGGGCGGGACCCATTATTATTGGTCAAGCCTGTGAGTTTGATTACTCTGGAGCCCAAGCATGTAAAGCGCTTAGAGAAGAAGGTTTTAGAGTTATTTTAGTTAACTCTAATCCCGCTACGATCATGACTGATCCTTCCATGGCTGATGCAACCTACATTGAACCTGTTGAATGGAAAACTGTTGCTCGCATTATTGAAGAGGAGCGTCCAGACGCTCTATTGCCAACTATGGGTGGACAAACGGCACTTAACTGCGCATTAGATCTTGCCAAACACGGTGTTTTGGATAAATTTTCAGTTGAGATGATTGGTGCTAATGCCGATGCGATCGACAAGGCGGAAGATCGTGAGCGTTTTGATAAAGCGATGAAGGCAATAGGCCTAAATACGCCAAATTCTGGTATTGCTCACAGTATGGAAGAGGCAACTCAGGTAGCTGATCGGTTTGGTTTCCCCTGTATTATTCGTCCTTCATTTACTATGGGCGGCTCTGGTGGTGGTATAGCCTATAACCGCGAAGAGTTTGAAACTATCTGTCGCCGAGGGCTGGATCTTTCTCCCACCAATGAACTACTGATTGACGAATCGTTAATCGGTTGGAAAGAGTTTGAAATGGAGGTGGTCAGGGACAAAAATGACAACTGTATTATCGTTTGCGCCATTGAAAATCTCGATCCAATGGGGATACACACTGGGGATTCAATTACCGTTGCTCCAGCGCAAACTCTTACTGATAAAGAATATCAGATCATGCGTAATGCTTCGATTAAAGTTCTGCGTGAGATTGGGGTAGAGACGGGTGGATCTAATGTACAGTTTGCGGTGAGCCCAGAAGATGGGCGACTAATTGTTATTGAGATGAACCCCAGAGTGTCCCGCTCTTCAGCGTTGGCCTCCAAGGCAACAGGATTTCCGATTGCTAGGGTTGCCGCTAAGCTAGCGGTGGGATACACCCTGAATGAGTTGCAAAATGAAATTACTGGAGGTGCTACACCTGCATCCTTTGAGCCCAGTATTGACTACGTGGTAACTAAAATACCGCGATTTGCTTTTGAAAAATTCAACCAAGCGGACCAGAGCCTAACAACTCAGATGAAATCTGTTGGTGAGGTAATGGCGATTGGCCGCACCTTCCAAGAGTCTTTGCAAAAAGCGTTGCGTGGATTAGAGGTAGGTGTTTCTGGTTTTGATCCAAAAATTGATACCGATGATGAGGATCATGCTGCGATCCTATTTAATCAACTGGCTGAAGCGGGACCTGATCGCATATGGTATTTGGCTGATGCTTTCCGCCAAGGTATGAGTTGTGAAGAGATTTTTGGTGTTACTAAAATCGATCCCTGGTTCTTAGTTCAAATCGAAGACCTTATTATAGAAGAAAGTCGATTAAATGGATCGAGATTGACCAGCGTTGATGAAAAGACGCTTTACAGATTGAAGCGTAAAGGATTCGCCGATCGCCGTATAGCAGATATTTTATTGTGCACTGAGTCAGAAGTACGTAATTTGCGCTACGACTTTGGAATGCATCCAGTTTACAAGCGTGTTGATACCTGTGCTGCAGAGTTCTCCACTGAGACGGCTTACATGTACTCCACCTATGAAGAAGAGTGCGAAGCTGAGCCTAGTGATAAGGATAAAATTCTAGTTCTTGGCGGTGGTCCAAATCGTATTGGCCAGGGAATAGAATTTGATTATTGTTGTGTTCACGCTGCGTTGGCGATGCGCGAAGATGGCTATGAAACCATTATGGTTAACTGCAATCCCGAAACAGTATCAACTGACTACGACACCTCCGACAGACTGTTTTTTGAGCCTGTTACTTTAGAGGATGTACTTGAGATTGTCCGTCTTGAAAAACCCAAGGGCGTTATCGTCCAGTTTGGTGGCCAGACACCTTTAAAGCTTGCCAGAGCCCTAGAAGCTGAAGGTGTACCAATTATTGGAACTACTCCAGATGCGATTGATCGCGCTGAGGACCGGGAGAGGTTTCAGCATATGATTGAAAAGCTAGACTTATTACAGCCTCACAACGCGACTGCTCGCAGTGCCGATGAAGCTGTCGAGTTGGCAAAAAAGATTGGCTATCCTTTGGTGGTGCGACCCTCTTATGTTCTCGGAGGGCGAGCGATGGAAATAGTCTACAAAGAAGATGAATTAAGACATTACATGAAAACAGCCGTACAAGTGTCGGATGATTCACCAGTATTGTTGGACTTCTTTCTGCCAAACGCTATAGAAATGGATGTTGATGCAGTTAGTGATGGTGACTCAGTGGTTATTGGCGCGATTATGCAGCATATTGAGCAAGCAGGAATACACTCCGGAGATTCAGCGTGCTCACTTCCACCTTATAGTCTTAGTGAAAGTGTTCAAGATGAGATGAGAGAGATCTGTAAGAAGATGGCTCGTGAACTTGGCGTGCGAGGTTTGATGAATGTCCAGTTGGCCCTGCAAGATGACAACATTTATGTAATCGAAGTAAACCCCCGTGCTTCGCGCACCATTCCTTTTGTTTCAAAATGCATAGGTGTTTCCTTAGCAAAAATAGCTGCTCGATGCATGGTTGGCCAGACCTTGGAAGACCAAGGATTTACTAAAGAGATTATTCCGCCCTATTTCAGTGTTAAAGAGGCAGTGTTTCCATTCAATAAGTTTCCTGGAATTGATCCTATTCTTGGACCCGAAATGAAATCTACCGGTGAAGTAATGGGCGTGGGCAGCACATTTGCCGAAGCTTACGGTAAAGCTGAGCTTGGTGCTAGTGATGAGATTCCTAGCAAAGGAAGTGCTTTTGTTAGTGTACGAGAACGTGATAAAGATCAGTTACCAGCCTTGGCTAAAAGCTTAGTCGCCCTGGGCTTTAAGTTGATTGCTACCAAGGGAACCGCTGAGACCATAAAAGCAGCTGGTTTAGACGTGCAGCCGGTTAACAAGGTGAAAGAAGGAAGGCCCCATATTGTTGATATGATTAAAAGCGACAAGATTAATTTAATAGTTAATACCACCGAAGGACGACAGGCAATTTCCGATTCATCGACAATTCGATCGAGTGCTGAGCAGCATCGTGTGTACTATACGACTACCATGGCAGGTGGTAGCGCGGTTTGTGAAGCGTTAAGATTCGCAGGTGATATTAAAGTGAGAAGTCTACAACAGTTGCACAGGGAAATTACTTAATGCAAAAAACCGCAATGACAGCAGACGGTGAGGCCGCTCTCAGGAAAGAACTTGAGCATCTGATTAAGGTTGTGCGCCCAGGTATTGTAGAGGCGATAGCTACTGCTCGAGAGCATGGAGACCTTAAAGAAAATGCAGAATACCATGCGGCGCGTGAACAACAGAGTTTTGCTGAGGGACGTATTCAAGATATAGAGGGCAAGCTGTCAAACGCTCAGGTGATCGATATTTCAAAAATCCCTCAGGGAGATCGTGTCATTTTCGGTTCATTGGTAACCATTATTAATTTGGATACAGACGAAACTACATCTTATCGAATCGTTGGTGATGATGAGGCGGATGTGAAAGCGGGTAAAATTTCTTATCAGTCACCGATTGCTCGGGCTTTAATTAGCAAAGAAATTGGCGATGTTGTCGTTGTGAAGGCGCCCAGTGGCGATGTGGAATATGAGATTGATGACGTCGTTTATAGCTGAGTTGTTTCTATGAGCTAGCACCGAGTAAAAATACCATCAATGCTTTCTGAGCATGTAATCGATTTTCAGCTTCATCCCAGACTACCGAAATAGTCTCATCTTCAAGTAATTCCGCAGACACTTCTTCATTTCTGTGAGCAGGCAGACAGTGCATAAACAATGCATCGCTCGCAGCATTTTTCATCAATTGGTGATTAACTTGAAAGCCAGAGAATTTCGCTAAACGATCTTTTTGCTGATCTTCCTGCCCCATAGAAGCAAATACATCAGTCGTAACAAGGTCGGCATCCTTAACTGCGGTTACAGGGTCGGTCGTCAACATGACAGCTGCTCCACCTTCATTAACCAAGTCTGAGTTGGGCTCGTAACCCTCTGGACAGGCTATATTGAGTTTAAAACCAAAGGCAATAGCTGCGTTGATCCAAGAATGACACATATTGTTTCCATCGCCGATCCAAGCCACAGTTTTTCCTTCAATTGATCCACGATGCTCAACATAGGTTTGAATGTCTGCTAATAATTGACAGGGGTGGTATTGATCAGTAAGTGCATTTATGACAGGAACTTTGGAGTATTTAGCAAAGCGTTCAATCTTGTCATGACCAAAGGTTCTGATCATTACAATATCTACCATTCTGGAGATAACTCGTGCCGAATCTTCAATAGGTTCTCCTCGCCCGAGCTGTGTATCATTTGAGGACAAAAATATGGCGTCACCACCCAGCTGTGCCATGCCCGCTTCGAAAGACACTCGGGTACGGGTTGAAGATTTTTCGAAAATCATTGCTAGGACTTTACCCTTAAATACAGGATCTTGGCGTCCATCGCGATAAGCTGCTTTCATTTCGATAGCTGATTGGATGACCTGGTTTAGTTCTTGAGTAGTCAGGTCGCGCAAGGTAAGAAAGTGTCGAATGGCCATTTTCTATTTCTCTAGGTTAATCTTGATTAAAGTCACGAATTAAAGGAACCAGTATACTCACTAACTTATCAGCTTCTTCATCAGTAAGAATGAGCGGAGGCAGTAATCTAATGACTGAGTCAGCAGTTACATTGATTACCAGGCCATTATCCATAGCTGTTTTAAATAGGGATTTACAGGGTCTATCCAGCTCTATTCCGATCATGCAACCCATTCCACGAATATTTTTAACATGTGACACCGAAGACAATTCTTTTTCCAGACCAGCCATTATTCTTTTCCCAAGAACTTCAGCTCGTTTGAGTAATCCTTCGCTTTCAATAATATTAATTGTCGCTAGAGCAGCAGCGCAGGAGAGTGGATTACCACCGAAGGTTGAACCATGATTGCCAGGTTGCATTAAATCAGCAGCTTTTCCTGATACTAGGCAAGCTCCTATTGGAACACCGTTTCCAAGGCCTTTCGAGGTGGTCACTACGTCTGGAATAATATCGCTGTGCTGATAGCAAAAATACTTTCCAGTTCTGCCATTACCTGTTTGTACTTCATCAAGCATTAGCAGCCAGCCTCTTTGGTCGCAAAACTGTCTTAATTGCTTAAGGTATTCAGTGGACGCCATTCGTATCCCGCCTTCACCTTGAATAGGCTCAACAAAAATCGCACAAATATTTGGATTATTGTCTGCGATTTTTTCTAGAGCAGAGGCATCATTAAACGGACCTCGAGCAAATCCAGTTACAAGGGGTTCAAATCCGGCTTGTACTCGTCGTCCAGCTGAGGCACTGAGGGTGGCAAGAGTCCGGCCGTGAAAGGCATTGTCCATCACTAGTATTGTGGGTAGCTTTAAACCTGAATTATGACCAAACAGGCGCGCTAATTTGATGGCTGCTTCATTGGCTTCAGCGCCAGAGTTACCAAAAAATACTTTCTTCATCCCTGAAACATCACATATTTTTTCAGCCAAGGCTTCTTGATTAGGGATAGCAAAAAAATTTGAGCAGTGGCTTAGTATTTTTGCTTGATTGGTTAATGCTTGAGTGATGGCTGTATGCGAGTGGCCTAGGCCACATACTGCGATCCCTGATAACGCGTCGAGATACTTGTTACCTTGGTCATCCCATAGCCATGCGCCACTCCCCTTTGTCAGGGTGGCTGCTCTCTCACCATAGGTGTTCATCAGTGCTTTGGTTGTCATACTACCAATACCTCTCCAGTTTCTTACTGGAATAAAAAAAGGCAGCTGCGCTGCCCCTTATAACGTGGTAGCGAATGATAACTCGCTTTAGGTAGACCTGCAAGATTGGGCATGGAGGCTTTGGGTCACTCGACACCGCAAAAGAAATGGCGGTAGCTAATTATTTTTGAGAAACGTTAATAAAATAATAATTTTTAACAGTGTCGAATTGGCCTTAAAACGTTTAAAATGTACGTCTGCGAAAATAAAATATATAGGCAAGTTGCAATGGACATAATGGATACAATTCGTGATCAAATAGAAAATAATTCAGTACTTTTGTACATGAAGGGATCACCCAACCAGCCACAATGTGGATTCTCTGCTCGGACGGTTCAGTCTTTAATGGGGTGTGGGCAACGATTTGCTTATGTGGATATTCTGTCTAACCCAGAAATACGGACTAATTTGCCGCTCTATGGCAATTGGCCAACATTTCCTCAGTTATGGGTGGCTGGAGAACTTATCGGAGGATGCGATATTGTCACTGAGATGCATGAAAAGGGCGAGTTAAAAGAATTAATAGATGAAGCGCTGGGCGATGAGAAGACTGATGAAGTATAGTAATGCTCATTGACTGTTTGTGTTAGAGGTTTGCGATGGAACTTTTCTCAAAGCTTTATCTCAAAGTACACAGGAGAGCTGGGCTTTTTAGGCCAATAGATCTGATAATAGGTTAGGATAAAAAAGGGACAAGCATGACTTCTAATTCAAATTTTGTAAAAGTACTAATGGCTATTGCGCTGCTGACTCTTGTGGGTTGTGGCAGTGGCAATAATATTCCGCCAGATACTGATGGAGATGGTGTTGAAGACACCTTAGATTGGGCACCAAATGACCCGACAGAATCCGCAGATACGGACGAAGATGGTGTTGGTGATAATGGTGATACCTGCCCTGCGGTCGCCAATACTGAGCAGACTGACACTGACGGAGATGGTGCTGGAGATGCGTGTGATGATGATCAAGATGGAGATGAGTTACTTAATGCTGATGATAACTGCCCGTTAAATGCCAATGCAGATCAAGCAGATGCTGACGTTAATGGTGAAGGTGATGCTTGTGATCCGATGCCTACAACCTATGCTTTTATTAACACTTATTTTTCTTCAGACGAAAATTCTTCCGTAAATTATGACAATCAGACTGCTAAACAAGTATTGATTTCAGATATGACCTATTACATGGCAACAATGCTTTCTGATGATGGGACAAAAACTGAAGATACAGTGAAAGCTGACCTCAACTTCTTTGTGTATGGTGCAAATGGAGACATTAACAAAGCTACCTTGATCGGAACCTATATTGCAGATGCGGCTAATGTCTCGTTAAAAGATGCAGACACTTATGGAGATATAGCTGTAGACAGCAGTCTTTACAAAAAAATTGCTGGTGGTTGCGGTTCCGATTGTGGCGAGGTTTTGGCCTTAATTGATGGGGAGTTTTTTGGTTGGAATGGTTCTGATTCAGAAGGCAATCTAATAACTACCCCTCTTAAGTTAGTTGATGATTGGATTGCTACTCAAGCAATCATGGCTTCAGATGGCGACGCAGTGCAGATTACGGATGCTGAAGGAGTAATTTCCTCGGCCAATGTGAATACAGATGCTCACGGTCGTAACTATGGCAGTCTAATAACAAATTTTTTGATGGGGGCTGTTAACTTTTCCCAAGCGACTAATGATTACTTTATAAACGATTTTGGTAGCCAACTGAGTACAGATGGTGGTGGTGATAGTCCAAATAATTTCTCTGAGAGTGAGCACGCGTTTGATCAGGGGTTTGGATACTATGGCGCTGCTAGGGATAATCTTGATTACACTGATTTAGAAGTACAAGCCGAGAGTGGTCGAGAGGGGTGGCAATATGGTTATCACGATACAGATGCTGATGACATGATTGACCTACGTGGCGAGTATAACTTCACCTATGCCAAAAACTGTGCGGAGCTTGATGTTGGGTCTTCTGCAGGACCTACACCAACGGATTTTTCGAGTGAAATAATGAATTCTGTGATTGCGGCTCGTCAAATCATTAGTAATGCAGCTAACAAAGCTTCGCCAGACTTGAGTGAGGCTGAAAATACTAAATTACAAGATCACATTAAAATGGCTTCAGTTGTTTGGGAAAAGTGTATTGCAGCCTCAGCTATCCATCATGTTAATGGAGTTATAGCAGGTGTTGGTGAGTACACTGGGGGTGCTCCGGCTAGTTTGGACAACTTTGAAATGGTTGCCAAGCACTGGTCTGACCTTAAAGGTCTGGCTTTGACTCTTCAGTTTAGTCCGGCGTCTCCATTCAGAGATTCAGAAGCTTCTGTTAATCTGGATGATCTTAAGACAATACTGCAGAATATTGGCGATGCACCAGTGTTAGCTGATGGCAGTCAGAATGGCATTGCAACGACTGGAACTGCCGCAGATGCAGCTTATGCATACGTTGGTAAATTAGTTTTTGCTCGGGAAATCCTGCAGGAAGCCTACGGCTTCTCGGATGCGAACACGCTGGCTTGGTAGGCATTTGGGTTCGGTTCATCAAATACTGTGATAAAAGGGCTAACTTAGGTTGGCCCTTTTTGTACGCTAAAAGCATAAACCTAATATCTTGTCGTCTTCTTTATGCTGAATTTACTGCAAGTGTGCTAGCGCGGGTTGCTTAGATTATCACGAGCGTGTTTGGTGAGTTGAGTGTCAGACGTCAATGTGCCGGCTTTTCCAAGGACGTCTTATGTCTTTACGTTTTACTAAAAACTCCCCAGTTTTTCGATCTTCCAGATAAAAGTCCAGGGCTTCTTCTACCATTGGGAACGCTAATTCAGACCATGGTATATCCGCTTCATCAAATAAAGCGACTTCCGAGGATTCGAGGCTAGGGCCAAAAGAAGGCTCGGCCAACTCAGCTCTATAGAATATATAGACTTGATTAATTTCAGGGATATCAAATATTGCGTATAAATGAGGGTTCACCATAGTAGCATTCGCTTCCTCCACGCACTCGCGCAATGCTCCGTCTAGCGTAGATTCTCCGTTTTCAAGAAAACCGGCGGGTAACGTCCAATAGCCAACTCTAGGTTCGATTGACCGTTTACAAAGGAGAATTTGATTACCATAGATTGGCAGTATTCCAGCAATAACCTTAGGGTTTTGATAATGTATTTCCTCACAGGATTCACAGACATAGCGCAGCCGGTTATCTCCCTCTGGGATTTTTCGTGTGACAGGGTTACCGCAAGAGGAACAAAATTTCATGAAATATCCAGAAAAACATTCAGACTGCGTATAATGCACAAATGCTGACAATGATTGCAAATCACTTACACAAATTTCCTCTTAAAAGGCCAAAACCGGATCCAAAGAATACTCATATAGCTGCTGCAGTATTAGTGGTATTGCATGGGCAGGATGATGATCCGCAGGTAATCTTGACCCAGCGAGCTTTTCATTTAAAGAGCCATGCAGGGGAGGTCGCTTTTCCTGGAGGTATGTGGGATCAGATTGATGAAGATTTAATGCAAACTGCGCTCAGAGAGGCTCAGGAAGAAATAGGTCTGGCTGCAGATTCAGTAACACTTCTAGCTACTATGCCAACTTCATCTCCTAGACGCAGAGATATTAGGGTGACCCCATTTGTGGCTGTGGCTAACAGTATTTTGGAGCTCAACCCAGATGATGGTGAAATAGAAGCTATTTTTAATGCACCGTTAAAGGCATTTATGCATCTTGACCACTATGAATATTTCGACATGCAGTTAG
>Ga0208964_1001146_pt1 | contig 12315 bp, 10 predicted proteins | sample AOAMet1_08_M0_20_2_FD_188227 | JGI IMG/M metagenome (GOLD analysis project Ga0208964, IMG submission 188227) | Ammonia-oxidizing marine microbial communities from Monterey Bay, California, USA - CAN11_08_M0_20 (SPAdes) | ecosystem: Environmental > Aquatic > Marine > Intertidal zone | place... | reverse complement strand
GGTGGAGTTTTTCCTCCTGTCGAAAGGCTCGAATACAGGCTTTAAAGGCGTTGACGTAATCCCTCATCTGGGGGGCGGGTTTATCCCATTGGGCGCTGTACCGGCGTTCAATGTGCCCTTTTACCTGGCTGCCTAATCCCAGTCGGAATCGACCTTCGGTGTTTTGAGCAAGTTCCCACGCGATTTGAGCGGACATCATTGGGCTTCGGGGAAACGCAACGGCTATTCCGGTCGTAAAGTTTAGTGAGGGGGCTGCGGTCGCGGCTGCAGCGATCATCATCCAGGGTACCTGGCCTGCTTCAGTAAACAGCATGCCTGAGAATCCTGCCGCCTCAAGTTGTGACGCGAGTTCAGCGGATTTTTTCCAGGTGTTCGCACCTGCCATCAAGTCAAATTCCATTGTGTACTCCCATAGTCATAACAAGACCCTTTAACGCGGATAGATTGATAGTAGATAGATTGATAGAAGACAGATAGCTACTCGAGAGGAATGAGTTTTACTGGAAGCTCACTGTATCCTCGAATGAAAGCGGATCTGTAGCGAATAGGTTCTCCAACCACTTCAACTTTGCGGAATCGGGTGTGGATTTCTTCCCACAGAACCCGGAGCTGCATCTCGGCGAGGCGATTACCCATACATCGATGGATGCCAAATCCAAATGAGACATGGTTACGCGCGTTGGGGCGATCGATAATCAATCTGTCTGCATCCGCGAAGGTTTCCTCATCACGGTTTCCAGAGGCGTACCACATCACCACCTTGTCACCCTTTTTAATCTGCTTGCCATGCAGCTCTACATCTTCAAGCGCCGTTCTTCGCATGAATGCGAGAGGGGTCTGCCAGCGGATTATCTCGGCGACCATATTTGGGATTAAAGCGGGTTTTGCGTTCAATTTATCGTACTGCTCGGGAAACCTGTTGAGCGCGAGTACACCGCCAGAGATTGAGTTCCGGGTTGTATCGTTACCGCCAACAATAAGCAGGATCAGGTTACCTAGATATTCGAGTGGGCGGTCGACCACGTCCTTTGTATTCTCGTTGTTAGCCATCATGGAAATCAGGTCGAACCCGCAGGGTTCGTTCTCGCGCTCACGCCACAGGCGGGTAAAGTAAGCGAGGCATTCCATCATTTCGCGCTGGAAATCTTCGGTGTTGTTCACGAGGCCGCTATTTTTCCCGCCGGTTGAGATATCAGACCACCGTGTCAACAGGTGACGGTCTTCAAAGGGAAAGTTAAAGATTGTGGCCAGCATTTGGGTCGTGAGTTCGATCGATACTCGTTCGACCCAGTTAAACGTCTCATCAAGAGGCAGGCCCTCAAGGATTGTTACAACCTTTGATCTGATTAAGGGCTCAAGTTCTGCAAGATTGCTGGGTGCTACAACAGGAGAGACCGCCCTGCGTTGGACATCATGTTTTGGGGGGTCCATCGCGATAAACATCGGGGTTGTAAAATCCTTCAGCTGATCCTGAATACCAATTGATCCTTCTGAAGAGAATAGCTGGTGGTTCTGGTCGACGAACTTGATGTCCCTGAACCGTGTAATAGACCAAAAAGGACCGTAGCGTGAATCGGGGGTGTAGTGCACCGGGTCTTCTTTTCGCAGGCGCTCGAAATAAGGCCAGATCACATCGTGCTCGGTGAGATACCAGTTACTGATGTCCATCTCTGTTAGTGGAAGGGTCCACGCTTGTGCCAACATTTTTTCTTTGTTTACTGACAGTGAATTCATCTGATGGAATCCTTTATTGTTCCTGAACCGTTTGTTTTTATTTACAACTCACCGAGGTTACATTCCCGGCGTTGCAATATTGGTTTTAGCTCTCTGTATGCAGCCGGTGTCAGTGAGAGTGGGATCCTCGGGTATAGATGATGGATGATGTGGTATTGCATGCCCATCGAAAGGAGATTGCCCAGGTAGCTCTTGAATGCCCTTGTGTCTGTGTACCGCCCCTGCTCCTTGCCCGGGTGGTGTGGCGCCCAGCTCAGGTAGTACTCAATGTAGGTAGTGGCGATTTGTTTTGGTAGCCACCAGAGAAGCGCGGCTTCAATCGCGTAGCCAGTCCAGGCCAGGGTAAACATGATAACCAGATAGATGCTCTGGTAGATAACCCCATCGAGAATCATGTGCTCGTTACCGGTGCGTTGCAGTGTTTCTGGATAAGCTTTGCTTCTGCTGGATCCAGGTTGGCGATTTATGATGCTTTTCCACAGGAAGTGCCAGCCAGAATTAGCATGGACATTGAAGTCTGGATCAAGTTTGGCATCGTTGGTGTGTGAGTGATGCTCGTAGTGAGTATAACGAAGTATGCGATAGGGTGAGACTAACGGGATAGTGGATAAATGACCCACCAGTTCGTTAAGCCAGCGAAGTGGTTGCCCTTTACTGGCGATAATATTGTGCTGCGCCTCATGGGAGGGAAGGTAAGATAATGCAATGTTGAGGGTGGCGAGGACAAACCCCAGCCACAGCGGAATAATGTCCATCAGCACTAGTGGCCAGACCGCAAGCCAGACAATCAGGTTGCCAATACCCCAGGCAACGGCTCCCCAGGGAACCATGTGCATATATTTGCCGGCGATCTGGCGTTCGAGCACGTCCAGTTCTGACTCGCTTAGTGACTCCAGTTCTGCCGTGGCGTTATTCATGGTCTTTTACCCAGAGCCAGCTTCCTCGACTCTGCGCCACAATGCCTAAGGAGATAGAAATCGCGAGCCCGGCGCCGTAGGCGACCGGCGTATTAAGTTCGGTGTTTATTACCAGTAATACCTGGGCGAGAAGGGGTGCTAGAAAGCCGATGCTGAACGCTATGGGGGAGAGCAATAGCTCGATCAATTTCATGCGTTATCTGCCTTGAAGTGAGGTTTTTTACATCATATACATGAATTGGTGTCTTTACTCCCCCCTAAGCTGTGAACTGTGCCCTCTATATGCGCGCCCTGTGTGCCTGGATCTAGTGTTTTGTGTTGCACGCTTCAATCGTTTCGCGAACCTGTTTCAGGTCTGCTGCATCTTCTGGACCTGTCGGGCGGATTAAATCAAACGCACCGCTTGCAGAGTTGCAATCCCCAATAGCGAGATAAATCGCTGTCAGTTCCCGCTCAACAGGCCAGCCCTGGTGCGACAGGTACTCAAGGTGCTCAAGTGCCAGTGTGTATTGACCCTGCCGGTAATAAGCAGTGCTGATATTGCGGTGGGCAATGGCCGTGTCCGGGTTTACTCGCAGAACATGCGTCCACATGCTCAGCGGTGAAGACCAGAACTTTACCTGCTGGTATGAAAGTGCCGTTAGGCCAATAAGCCAGAAGCAGGTCAGGCCAATAACGAAGGGCCTTGTGGCAGGTGTTCGTCGAATCAGGCTGGCGATACCCACGATCAGGCCGACGGTAATCGACAGATTTGGCAGGTAGGTATAACGATCAGCAGAAACCGCTGAACCCACGTGAACAATCCCAGATGCGGGTAGCAGGCTAACCAGGTAGATCGACCAGCAGATAAAAGGTAGTGGCGCAGACCTGAACGCAAGAACCGTCGTAACAAATGTTGTACCGATAAAAAAGGCAGCGCCTGGCAGCCAGAACGAAGTACTGTCGACAATCTCCATCAAAGGAAAAGGATAGAAAGGTGACAGATTCAGCGGCAACACAAGCTTTTCTATGTAGAAAAGCAGATTGTGTGCGGCGATTTTTGATTGCTGAATCAGGGTGAGCTTGTCTTCACCTATTGATTCGCTCTGCGTTACCAGAGTCACAGCAGCAATGCCAATCGAAAACAGCAGGTAGGGAAGTTTCTCTACAAGTCGATGTTTCAGGGTGTCGATGATTTTTTGTTTGAAGCTGTTTTCCTGTGACAGGTACAGGTCAAGTATGAGCAGGACAGCGGGAAGCGTTACTGCCATTGATTTTGAAAGCAGCGCGGCAACGAACGCGCCGATCGAAATGATATAGGCATAGCGCTCCCCTTTTCGATAGCGGACGTAGAATCCGATGGAAACCAGAAAAAAAAGTGCATAGAGAAGGTCCTTCCTGGCGGCTACCCAGGCAACCGATTCTACCCGGAGAGGGTGTACAGCAAACACCAGGGCAGAAGCCAGGGCAATGGCGGCGGCACTGCCGACAAGCCTCCATTGACAAAGTTGCCGGATGAGAAAGAAAACCAGAATACTGTTCGCCAGGTGTATCGCTACATTGACGAGATGATGGTACCCGGCTGCATCACCAAAAACACTGTAGTCGGCCATGTGGGATAACCAGGTTAGAGGATGCCAGTTACCAATGATCGGATGGCTGAGCATCCAGAAGACATTATCAAATGAAAAAGACCGAAGGGCTTCGTTGCTGAAGATATGGTTAGTGTCCCAGACAAAAGCGTGACCCACGACCTGCGAATAAATGATTAGTGTGGCGATGGCCAGAATAGAAATAGTCAGCAGAAACGAGAGGCGATCGCTCATCGGAATGCACCCAATACGGTGAAAAATGCTGTTGTGAAGGGTGATACTGTTTTCATAAAGTATTATGGACTAGAGTTGTCAGGTTTATCTGATCGAATTATAAGATGATTTCCGATAAGAAGGTGGTCGTGGTTATGCCGGCCTACAACGCGGCAAAAACGCTGCGGCAGACATTTGAGTTAGTGCCGGGGGATGTTGTTGATGACATCATCCTTGTTGACGACGCGAGCACCGACAATACCGTGGCAATCGCCCAATCCCTTGGCATCCAGCACATCCTTGTGCACGATGAGAACCTTGGATACGGAGGCAATCAGAAAACCTGCTATGCCACCGCAGTTGGGTTGGACGCAGACATAGTGATCATGGTGCATCCTGACTATCAGTACACGCCAAAACTCATCAGGGCGATGGCATCTCTGATCGCGGATGATGTCTTTGATTGCGTGCTTGGGTCGCGAATTCTAGGGGTGGGGGCGCTGGCAGGTGGAATGCCTGTTTATAAGTATATCGCGAACAGGGTATTGACCTTCTTTCAGAACCTAATGGTGAGCTACAAGCTCGCCGAGTATCACACGGGCTATCGTGCCTTTAGTCGGCAGGTGCTCACTACTTTGCCATTATCTGCCAACAGTGACGATTTCATCTTCGACAATCAGATGCTGTTGCAGGTGATCAGTCATGGTTTTAGCGTGGGCGAGATAACCTGCCCAACCCGCTATGCCAGGGAAGCTTCGTCCATTGGCGGAATCAACGCCGTCCGCTACGGGCTTGGCGTAGTTTTTGAATCAGTCGTTTACAGGCTTGATAAGATGGGCTTCATTGAGTCTCGCTATCGGGCCAGTCGATAGGTTGCTCTGGCAGCGAGAAAAGTAAACATTATCAAACATAGAACAATAGACCATTCGTAGCTACTCTGATTCCACTGTGGCCGGTAGGTAAGCCTAAGTTGTCGAAACCTGGAGCCCTTAATGCACAGGTTGTTAGCAGGGGATTTGTTGGCCGCAACCCAGGGAAGAAACTGAATCAAGCGACATTGCTCCTGTTAGAGGAAAGACTGCGTTTTTGACAATGAAATAGCTGACTTATTGCCCCATATCAATGTTTCTATGATTAGGCTGGCCACTGCTTGCCACCGATCGTGAACTGTTCTACCGTTTACCCGTGAGTTCAATCTAAGGAACAACCCAAATGTCGAAAGCGCAATTGGTCGCAATGGCACGAAAAGATCTGGAGTACGGCCGGAACGGCATGCAGGATCAGGCGGACAGTATTCACAAGGTTCCCATTGAGAATTATTACGATCAGGCTCGATGGGAAGGCGAGAAGGAAAAAATTTTTCGTCGTATGCCGTTGATGCTGGCCACTACGGCAGAACTGAAGGAAGTCGGTGATTACAAAGCGATGGAAGCTGCCGGGGTGCAGGTGATTATTACGCGCACTCGAGGCGGTGGTATAAAGGCATTTGTTAATATGTGTAGCCATCGCGGGGCAAGGCTTGTCGATGAAGGCTGTGGCACCGCTCATCGATTCAGCTGCCCCTATCATGCCTGGACATACAACCCGGACGGGGATTTGGTTGCTATCTATTCTGCTGACGAGTTCGGCGATATCAACAAGCAGGATTATGGGCTGACGGAATTACCTAGCCTGGAGAAGGCAGGATTAATTTGGGTGACGCTTGATCCAAAATCCACGCTGGATATCAGCCTCTTCCTGTCAGGATACGATTCACTGCTGGCGCAATTCGGTTTTGATAACTGGCACTATGCGAAAAACCAACGTGTAGAGGGTCCCAACTGGAAAGTAGCCTACGACGGTTACCTGGACTATTATCATCTCCCGATTTTGCACAGGGAAACGTTTGGTACCGAGATAGGAAATAAGGCCAACTATTATAGTTGGGGACCACATACTCACATGGGTAGACCTGATGCTTCCTACGAAGAGTTTGAAAATCTACCTGATGAAGAGTGGCCAACCAGCAGGCTGGTTGCTGGTGTCTGGACCATTTTTCCACATATCTCTATCGCGAGTTTCGCAGGTGGTGGCCGGTCGGTCATGATTTCACAATTGTTCCCGGGAGCGACGCCAGAGACGTCATACACTAACCAGATATTCCTGATGGAGAAGGCGCCGGATACGGACGCGCTAAAAAAAGATGCGAAGCAACAGTTTGAGTTTCTTAAATATGTAGTTCAGGAAGAAGATTACGCAACAGGAATTGCTCTGCAGAAAAATCTTAACGCTGGCGTGCGTGATCACGTGCTCTTTGGTAAAAACGAGGGCGGTGGCCAGCGATTTCATCAATGGGTCGACGCGCTGCTGGAAACTAGCGATGAGGATTTGCCGAAACTGTTTGAGACGGGTTAGCGACCGGAAGATTAGGGCTTGTGCTCCAGTTTCGTACTTTCTTAACTGTCACTCCTGCGACGGGAGCATTGAAGCAGGAAGCCCGGCGCAGCGTTTGTTCGGGCACGATTGCTTTGACCATTCACTCAAAAAGGTGGTTAATTCCTTTTTATAGCATTGTTCTTCCGGGACCTGGGGTCTAATTGAAAGCCTACATTGTTGTTTTGATCATTCTTATTGTCATTTTTGGGGCCATTGGTGGATTCCTTTTCAAACGATTTAGTGCCTTTTCGTCAATGGACTTTTCGCCACCGCCGGTCACCATCGCTGCTTCAATTGCAACCAGTGAAAGCTGGGGGCAGGTGCTGAACGCTGTTGGATCTATACAAGCCGTTCGTGGGGTGGATTTGACTTCAGAAACCAGCGGTCAGATCACCGAGATTCATTTTGATTCCGGGGATACCGTCCAGGCAGGCCAGCTTTTAGTGGTGCTGAACAATGAGATAGAGGAGGCGAGCCGTAACAACCAGATTGCAAGTCTGGAACTGGCCGAAATATTGTTCGAGCGAGATAAGACGCTCATTAAACAAAAATCCATTCCGCAATCCCAATACGATCGTTCCCGGGCTGACCTGGAACGCGCCAAGGCGCAGCTGGCGGAAACCGAGGCACGGCTGAACAATAAAAGAATAGCGGCACCATTCGCCGGGGTCATGGGAATCAGGCGAATTGACGTTGGTGATTACCTGTCTCCGGGGACCGTTATCGCAGCCCTCCAGGATCATAGCGAGTTAGAGATAGACTTCACTGTCCCGGCGCGTTATTCACCGAAGTTAAGGGCCGGGTTGGTTGTTGGCGTCGAAGTGGATGCCTTCCGGGGCGAGCGGTTCGAGGCGGTGGTCAGTGCGGTCGATTCGCAGATTGATACCGCAACACGAAATGTGCTGCTTCGGGCGACGTTGAAAGAGTCCACTGGATTACTGCCAGGGATGTTTGCAACGCTTGTAGTTGATCTCGGTGAAAAGCAGAGCGTGGTGTCGGTTCCAGAGACAGCGATGACTTATGCTCTTCAGGGTAATACGGTGTATGTAGTAGAAGAGACTGAAGATGGAAGCCTGACTGCCATTGCGCGGATTGTAGAGATGGGTGAGGTGAGGCGTGGCAAGGTGGCGATTTTGTCTGGTGTTGAGCCTGGGGAGCGCGTGGTCAGCGTAGGACAGAATAAGCTGTTCAGGGGTGTAAGAATTTTGATCGACGAGACAGTGGCGTTATAAATAATGAAGTTCACTGACACTTTTATTCAACGCCCCGTGCTCGCGATTGTGATTGCCGCGGTGATGTTGCTGGTGGGTATTCAAGCCGGGTCACAATTGTCCCTGCGTGAATACCCGGAAGTGGAAAAGAGCCAAATTTTCGTGCAGGCAATTTACCCCGGTGCCAGTGCACGAACGGTGCAGGGCTTCGTGACAACGCCTTTGCAGCGACGAATCGCTGCGGCTAAAGGCGTGGATTATGTAACCTCGGAAAGCAATCCCGGCCTGGCGCAAATAAGTGTTTATGTCCGTCTTGGTGAAAACTCTACGGATGTGCTCACAGAGGTCATTACCAAGATTAACGAAGCCCGGTTTGAATTGCCGAGAGAAGTTGAAGACCCGGTCGTCAGCAATCGAACCGGTGGCGACGGCATGATGTATCTTGCGCTTCTAAGTGACCAGATGTCGGTTCAGCAAACGACAGACTACGCGATCCGTACCGTTCAGCCAGTTTTGAGTACGGTAGAAGGCGTCGGTGAAGCTCGCATGTTGAGCAGCGGTGTTTTTGCGGTGCGTATCTGGCTTAATCCGGCAAAAATGGCCGCTTACGGCGTGACGGCAAAAGATGTCAACGATGCCGTTAGGAGAGAGAATTATATATCCGCTGCCGGGACGACCCGAGGCGAACTTGTACGAGCCAGTGTAGATGCAGAAACCGATGTACAAGATCCAGCGAAATTTGCACAGATTGTTGTTCGCCAAGAGGGCGACAAGCGGGTTCGATTGGGTGATGTGGCAGAAGTTGAACTGGCGAGTGATACCTATGAGTCGGCGGCATACTCCAGTGGCAAGGAAACGGTGTTCATTGCAATCACAGAAGCGCCGGGTGCCAATCCGCTTGAAGTGGCCGCCAGGGTAAAAATCAAGGTAAAGGAAATCGAAGCACAACTTCCGGCTGACATGACCATCTTCATGGATTCCGATCTGTCGATATATATTCGCGAGGGGCTTGAGGAAGTCGGAAGGACGTTAATCGAAGCGTCGATTATTGTGGTGCTGGTCATCTTATTGTTCCTCGGGTCAATGCGAGTTGTAGCTATCCCCATTGTCGCTATTCCACTGTCGTTGATAACGGTCTTGTTCCTGGTCTGGTTAATGGGTTTCTCCATTAACCTGCTGACATTGCTGGCGATGGTGATTGCGATCGGTCTGGTCGTGGATGACGCAATCGTCGTTGTGGAAAACGTACATCGGCATATCGAAGAAGGTAAACAGCCGCGGGAGGCCGCGCTAATCGGCGCGAGGGAAGTTGCCTTGCCGGTGATCGCAATGACACTGACGCTGGTAGCAGTTTACCTGCCCATTGGGTTCCTTGGAGGCCTGACGGGTGTGCTGTTCAGTGAATTTGCATTGACTCTGGCCGGGGCTGTGGTGATTTCTGGCGTTATCGCTCTGGTGCTCAGCCCAATGATGTGCGCCTACCTGTTAGTTGACCACGATCACCAGGGCAAAATCGCTGACTGGCTTGATCAGACGTTTGAACTGCTGCACCACCGGTATGAGCGGGTACTTGAAGCGTGCCTGAACAATCGCGGCGCAGTAATGTTGTTTGCCGTGATGATTTTCTGCAGCCTGCCAATATTTTACCAACTGGCCCAGAAAGAGCTGGCGCCGGACGAGGATAGCGGCAGCATATTTGCGATGGCGACTCCTCCGGACTACAGCAGCCTTGAATACACGACCTATTTTCTTGACCAGATGGTTGCCGCCTGGAGAACAATCCCCGAGGTTAGCCATTCCTGGCAGGTGAATGATCCCACCAGAGTATTCGGGGGGCTTGAACTGGTGCCATGGACCGAGCGGGAACGTTCGCTGGAAGAAATTCGCCAGGAAATCCAGTCCAAGTACGACAAAATCAGCGGCTTACAGGTTTTTACCTTTGCGGCGGGGGGGCTGCCCGGTGCGGACTCAGGCCTGCCATTGCAGTTTGTGATTTCGTCCAATGCCGACTACAAGGAACTTGATCGGGTTTCAGAAGAAGTTCTGCTAAAAGCGAGGCAATCAGGCATGTTCGCCTTCGTTACCAAGGATTTGCGCTACTCGAGACCTGAAATCACGGTTAGCATTGACCGCGAACTGGCAGCCCGGTTGGGTATCTCGATGGAAGATATCGGGCAGACGTTGCAGATCATGCTCGGAGAAGCAGAGACTAATCGGTTCAGTATGGAAGGACGTAGCTACAAGGTCATACCCCAGGCTGATCGAGGATTTCGCCTGACCAAAGAATGGTTAGAAAGATACTACGTACGCACGACCGGCGAGTCCCTGGTGCCACTTAGCACGGTTGTGACACTTGGCCAAAAGGTAGAACCGAATTCACTCAAACAGTTCCAACAATTAAATAGTGCGACGATCCAGGGGTTTTTACTGCCACCGAATACACTGGGCGACAGTTTGGAATATCTGGAGCAGGCGCTTTATGAAGTGGCGCCAACCGGATTTCGTGTCGGTTATCAGGGTGCGTCCAGGCGATTCGTGCAGGAATCTCAGGGATTCCTGCTGCTATTTGCGACGTCTCTGGTGTTTATCTACCTGGTTCTTGCGGCGCAGTTCAACAGTTTTCGCGATCCGCTTATTGTGTTGATCAGTGTGCCGCTATCTGTGTTTGGCGCGATCGTTCCGTTAGCACTTGGGCTGGCCACGCTTAATATCTATACCCAGGTGGGATTGCTGACGCTGATTGGCCTGATCAGCAAACATGGGATCCTGATTGTAGACTTTGCCAACCGCCTGGTTTCGGAAGGCTATGATCGAAAGGCAGCGGTTCTTGAGGCAGCTGCGCTCAGGTTGCGGCCTATTTTAATGACCACCGTTGCTACGGTGCTTGGCGTTTTGCCGCTGGTTCTGGCATTTGGTGCTGGGGCTAACTCCAGGTTCGCTATTGGGTTGATGATCGCAGCGGGAATGAGTGTCGGCACGTTGTTCACCCTTTTCGTTCTGCCGACTTTTTATCTGGTACTGGGTAAAAACCCGGTAACTGCGAGTAGTGAAGACGCGATGGCCGAGCAACCGGTGTTAAACTCATGAAATGGTGAAGGAAACAATGACGATGGTTACTATTCTCAACGAAAACAAGGTGACAGTGCTGCAGGGTGCCGCGGGTTCTGCACTCTGGGTAAGCCCGGATGAGATGACGGCGGCCACTGGCTGGGCGCTCAAGACTGAGGGACTATGCAAGGATGAAGTCTGTGTGCCTGTTCCGGCGAATAAGTCAGAACGGCTCATTGCTGATGGCAGGGTTAACGTGTCCGAAGTTTGGAAATTAATGGGCAAACCCGATGCAGTCAGTAACGATGGTGATGTTTGGTCACTCGGTGAAGCGGCCAAGGATCGAAATGAAGCGATGCTGAGTCTGGAAGCACCAGATTTTTCATTGCCGGATTTTAATGGCAAGTTACATTCGTTGACCGACTTTCGACGTAAGCGGGTATTGCTCATCACCTGGGCCTCGTGGTGAGGATGTCGTCATGACCTGTCAGGTTGGCAGGCACTGTTTGAAGAAGTAAAAAACCAGGATTTTATAATTGTTTCGGTTGCGATGGATGCAGAGATTGAAGCGGCGCGACCCTGGGTCGATGAAGCATCTCCGGCTTTCGTTACCTTGATTGATGAAAATCACCAGCTCTCGTCGCTCTACAACATGGTTAACGTCCCCCAGGCTGTCTGGATCGATGAGGATGGGAAAATTGTTCGCCCAACGGAAAGCGGTGGATCTATTGATATCCTCCGTGAGTTCGATATGGAAATTATGGGTTTCAAGCCCGAGGCGATGGAAAGAGCCGCTGCGGCCAAGGCCACTTATACGGGCGCGGTAAAAGACTGGGCAATTAACGGCAAGGAAAGCCCCTATGCCTTCGACCCCGATGCTGCTCGAGATCATGTCGAACCCATGACCGACGATATGGCACTGGCGCATACCAAATTTCAGCTAGGTCAATTTTTGCTAAAAAATGGGCGTGAAAACGAAGCGAATGAGCTGTTTTCGGAATGCCGCGATCTGCATCCAGACTCTTGGAATATTTTTCGCCAGACGAGTGAAAAAATGGAAACAGGTATTGCCGCGGGTGAAGCTTTTTGGGGCAAAGTTATGTCCCTGGGCGATAAAGAGTATTACAAGACCGTCGATATGCCGGGAATGTCGTAGCGACCCTCCCGGCACAGTTTTTCTAATTCGCTTTTCTTTTAAAGGTTCAC
>Ga0208964_1001133_pt1 | contig 12390 bp, 9 predicted proteins | sample AOAMet1_08_M0_20_2_FD_188227 | JGI IMG/M metagenome (GOLD analysis project Ga0208964, IMG submission 188227) | Ammonia-oxidizing marine microbial communities from Monterey Bay, California, USA - CAN11_08_M0_20 (SPAdes) | ecosystem: Environmental > Aquatic > Marine > Intertidal zone | place... | reverse complement strand
TTGATAGGCAAGATGTGTAAGCGTTGTGAGGCGTTGAGCTAACTTGTACTAATAACTCGTGAGGCTTGATCATGTAACCTTAAAAAAGGTTCCATTGTTCAGGAATAACATAAATTTGTAGTGAAAAAGAATTACATACCAGTTTGCCTGATGACAATAGCAGTTTGGTACCACCTGATCCCATCTCGAACTCAGAAGTGAAACGAACTCACGCCAATGGTAGTGCAAGGTCTCCTTGTGTGAGAGTAGGTAATCGTCAGGCTTTTTTCTTTGAAAGGCTCTCAGATTTATCTGAGGGCCTTTTTTTTGTATTAAAATATATAAATGGACATAACCGAAATCTCAGATCGAATGGAGTTAGAAAAATTAGTCACCGACTATGCAACTGCCGTAGATAGCAAAAACTTTAATGAATTTAATAACTTATTTACTAAAAATGCTCATATTGATTACACTGCTGTCGGCGGAATTGCTGGTAACCTTCAAGAAATAATTACATATCTTGAAACAGCGCTAAATCATTTTCCTAATTATCAACATTTAATTTCAAATATATCTTTGGACATAAATAATAATAAAGCTACTGGAAAAGTAATGTGTTTTAACCCTATGCAAACTGAAAATGATAAAGTTTTTTTTCTTGGGATGTGGTACCTAGATCAATACATTAAGATTGACGATCGTTGGTTTATCTCTTCAAGAGTCGAACAGAGCTCATGGTCACATAATGTCCCTAGCTCCGTGAATACTAAATCTAAAAAATGATTGTAGGTTTAACAGGTGGAATAGGCTCTGGAAAATCAGCCGCAGCTGATTTTTTTGCCGCAGAAGGAATCTTTGTTATTGATGCAGATCACCTTGCCAAAGAGGTCATTGAAAAAGATACCCCTGGATTTATTAGCATTGTTGCTTCTTTCGGTTCAGAAATTCTTGATTCTAATGGCTCAATCGATAGATCTAAGTTAAGAGTTCAAATTTTTAGCAATCCCAAAAAAAAGAAGTTACTAGAGTCAATTACACACCCCTTAGTTAGAGACTTGATGGCCCAAAGAATTGCATCAGCTGAGTCCCCTTATTCAATCATCATGGTGCCATTAATTTTTGAAACTAATAGCATGAGTGCTTACGATAGAATTCTTGTCATTGACTGTGACCAGGTTATGCAACTTGAGCGAGCTGCTTTTAGGGATAATAATTCAAATGAACTAATTCAAAAAATTATAGATTCTCAATGCAGCAGAGAAGAGAGATTGAGTATTGCAAATGATGTGATAGCCAACAATGATTCATTAGAAAATCTTAAATCTAGATCTCTTCAAATGCATAACTTTTATTTAGGATTAATTAACAAATGAAAAAAGATTGCCCTCAGTGTAAAAAAGTGACGGACCTAACTGCTAATAATATATATCGTCCTTTTTGCTCTGAGAAATGCAAGTTAATTGACTTTGGTACCTGGGTAAATGAAGAAAAATTAATCAGCCGGCCTGCAGAATCTGAAGATTTTTACGAAGATTAACTATATTTCAGCTGAATGCAGAAGGGCTTAATTAGCACCACAACACTGTTTAAATTTCTTGCCAGACCCGCAGTGACAAGGATCATTTCTGCCAAGCTTAGGTTCAGAGCGCTTAATTGGCTCAGCTGGAGCGGGTTGCCCAGAATTTTTATTGTTTTCGTTTCCTATAACTGGATCAAATTTTTCTTGCTGCAGTTTGATTTCTCGATTTTTTTGCGCCTCATGAGATCTCTCTTCTAGCTCTCTTAATTCCTCTTCACTTGCTAGCTCTAATCTAAATAAAACCTTTATTGCTTCGCTGTTTATTTCATCCAACATCACTTCAAACATCTCAAAAGCTTCACGCTTGTATTCATTCTTCGGATTTTTTTGCGCATAAGCTCGCAAGCCTACACTTTGTCTTAAGTGATCCATCTCAGCGAGATGATCTTTCCAATGAACATCTAAAATTTGAAGCATTACTTGTTTCTCAAGTTGGGCAACATTATCTTTAATTTTTAAATACTTATCTTTGTATCTTGTTGCCGCATTGCGAGCAATTAGTTCTGCAATTTTTTCTGGTGTTAGCTTATTATCGTTTTTAACTTTTGCTGAGATATTTTCTTCAATCAAATAATGCTCTAGGAGATATTTATCAAGATCTTCAAGTTTCCATTGGTTTTCAACAGATTCTATAGGCACAAAATCATTAGACACTGCATACATCTCATCATTTATTAAATCTCGTATCGCATCAGAAATATTGTCTTCATTCAGCAATTGATTTCTCAATGAGTAGATAGCCTGCCTTTGATCATTTGCAACATCGTCGTATTCCAATAAATTTTTTCTTATATCGAAATTTCTACTTTCTATTCTTTTTTGAGCATTCTCTATCCCTCTAGAAAGCATTTTATGCTCAATGTGATCATCGCCCATACCAATTCTTTCAAACAGGGCTCTTCTGCTATCAGTAATAAATAATCTTAATAAGTCATCTTCTAGAGATAAGAAAAATTTAGAGTAACCTGGATCTCCCTGTCTGCCTGATCTTCCTCTAAGCTGGTTATCAATCCTTCGGGATTCGTGCCTTTCTGTTCCTAAAATATGTAGACCTCCAGCATCAAGAACCGCCTGATGTCTTTTTTCCCATTCGCCATTTCCTGTATTTTCTTTTCCGCCGAGGACTATGTCAGTTCCTCTTCCCGCCATATTTGTTGCAATAGTAACCACGCCTGGGCGTCCAGCATTTGCAATAACCTCGGCTTCTTTTTCATGCTGTTTTGCATTTAGAACTTGATGAGTAATATTTTTTCTTTCTAGAAGAGCAGAGACTATCTCTGATGATTCTACAGATGCTGTCCCAACTAAAATAGGAGCATCTTTTTTTCGTAATATTTCTATTTCTTCGATTAAGGCTTTAAATTTAGCTTCTTGAGTGAGAAAGACCAAGTCATCATTGTCCTTTCTCGCCATTGGTTTGTTCGTTGGAATAATTGAAACATTTAAACCATAAATTTCTGCAAACTCAGCTGCCTCAGTATCAGCTGTTCCTGTCATCCCAGAAAGTTGATTGAACAACCTAAAAAAGTTTTGATAAGTAGTCGATGCAAGCGTTTGGGATTCTCGCTGAATAGTTACATTTTCTTTGCATTCTAGAGCTTGATGGATGCCCTCGCTCATTCTTCTTCCAGGCATTGTTCTCCCTGTATGCTCATCAATCAAAAGGACATCTTGACCTCTGACCAAATAATGAACATTTTTATTAAAGAGAAATGCAGCTTTTAAAGTTGCATTAACATAACGCATAATTTTTAAATTACTCACTGAATACAAGCTATCTTCTGATTGCAGCAATCCTAATTTTTCTAAATGGCGTTCAACCTCTACATACCCATCGTCAGTTAACTCAATAGATCTATTTTTTTCGTCAATAATGTAATGGCCTCTTTCATCGTCAACCAAAGGTTCTTCTTCGGTGCCTTCTCTTAATTGCTTTTTTAGACTAGGAACAATCTTTTTAATTTGAATGTAATAATCAGCACTCTCATTTGATGGTCCGGAAATTATTAGTGGTGTTCGAGCTTCATCAATCAGGATCGAGTCAACCTCATCAACAATTGCAAAATCAAGAGAGCACTGGACTTTATCTTCTGCACGAAGTGCCATGTTGTCCCTCAGGTAATCAAAACCAAGCTCACCATTAGTTGCGTATATAATGTCGCATTGATATGCAGTTTTTTTCTCTTCCAAAGATTGGTTAGAGTAAATAACACCCACTGTTAAACCCAGGCACTCATATACAGGTCGCATCCACTCAGCATCTCTCTGAGCAAGATAGTCATTTACCGTGACAAGTACTACTTTGTTGCCTTGAACAGCATTAAGATAAGCAGGCAGGGTAGCAACCAATGTTTTTCCTTCACCCGTTTTCATCTCAGCGATATTACCTTCCGAAAGGGCAATGCCTCCCAGCATCTGTGAATCAAAATGTCTTAAGCCTGTTGTTCTTATACTTGCCTCTCGAGTTGCAGCAAAAGCATGCGCAATCAAGGGAAAATTTTCATCGCCTGATGAAGATTTTAATTTACTTCTTAGATTTGCTAACTCATCATCGCTTAGTTTCTGATAATCGGATTCAAGCACATTAATTTCATCTACAAAGACCTGCATCCTCTTTAGCGAGCGCTGATTACTGCTTCCAAATATTTTGGTTAGAAATGACATGAATTTAATTTTTTAATACTTATTTTGTTCTATTTCGAGCTATCCAGCATCTCCAAACGGAGCTCTTGCATATGATATGGGGGCAATCGAAGAATCTTCAAATGTAACGATCTCCCAAGCATCCTCAGACGCAAGTATTTTTCTTAATAATTCATTGTTAAGCGAGTGACCTGATTTGTATCCAGAAAACTGGCCAATTAAATTGTGCCCAAGAAGATATAGATCACCAATAGCATCAAGCATCTTATGTTTTACAAACTCATCATCAAATCGCAAACCTTCTTCATTTAAGATTCCATCATCTCCAACAGCAATGGCATTTGTGACACTAGCTCCAAGAGCCAATCCTTGCGATTGCAATAAATCCATATCTTTAACTGATCCAAAAGTTCTAGCCCTGCATACTTCTTTTACAAAGGAGGTAGATGAAAAATCAATTGAAGATTTCTGCGCATGCTTACTTATAGTTGGATCTTCAAAATTAATTTCAAACGAAACTTTGAAACCATCAAAAGGTTTGATTGCAGCATAGGTATCCCCTCGCTCAACACGCACCTCTTTTTTTACTTTGATAAATTTCTTAAGCTCATCTTGAATTTCCAATCCAGCTGATTGGATTAAAAACACAAATGGGCTGGCGCTCCCGTCCATGATGGGAATTTCGGGGCCATCCACTTTAATATAACAATTGTCTATTCCCAACCCTGCAATGGCTGATAGAAGATGTTCAATGGTTCCAATTTTATAGCCTTCTTTAAATAATGCTGTTGAAAGAGTCGTATCTCCAACGTACTTAAAAAGTGCTGGAATACTAATCTCAGGATCTAAGTCATTGCGGATAAAAGTGATTCCTGCATCAATAGGCGCAGGCAAGAGCTCCAAAGTCATATCTTTGCCGCTATGAAGCCCAACTCCAACAGCTTTAATAGGATTTTTGATTGTTCTTTGGTTAAGCATTCTTTAAGTTTAAAGATTAAATTCTTTAAGTTATTGTAAATGAATTTTAGACTAACTTCTGCCTAGCAATCTCAAAAAGTATCACTCCAGTCGCAACCGAGACATTTAAACTATTGATAGTTTTATTTTTTGATAAGGTACAAATCTCAGAACATTTCTCCAATGTTTTCTCTCTTATCCCTTCTTCTTCTGAGCCCATAATAGCTAGGACAGGCATATTCAAATCAAGTTCAGTATGCGTTGCTAAAGCGTGCTCACTGGTTCCTAAGATTAAGTATCCAATTTTTTCAAAATGTTTAAGGCAGTTAATTAAATTTGTAACTGTAAAAATTTTAATTGCTTCAGTTCCCCCAGCAGAAACTTGCCTTACCAAAGGAGTAATTGGCGAACAATGATGTTTATTAATTATGACGCCTGCAATATTGCTTGCAGCAGCAGATCGAATGCATGCGCCAAGATTTCTTGGATCAATAACGTTATCAATGACTAAAAAAGTCGGATTATTATGCTGAATGCTCTCTTCGTAATTCTTTAAATCACTTAAACTCAGATTCACCTCATTTTTTAATATTGCTTCAGGGTGCTGAGCAAGGCTTTTTTTTCTTTCCACAGAAACAGAAAATTTTTCTGCCATAGCTACAAGGTTTTGCACTCGCTCATCGTTTCTATTTGATGGAATAAAGATTTTTTTTATATTTTCAGGAGAAAGCTTTAATAAAATTTCAATTGTATGAAAACCTACTCTAAGATTTTCCTGAGTATTATTTTCCATTTGGAACGACTAAATTAATTTTTCTTTCAAGAGGGAAGATAGCGGCAATCTTAACTTTTATTTTTTGACCAAGTTTATAAACTTTTCCCCTTCTTCTTCCTTTTAATGCATTTTGATCTTGTAAAAATTGATAGCGATCATCAGGCAAGTCAGAGACATGCAATAAACCTGATATGAAGTAGGGCTCTAGGTTAATAAATAACCCAAAATCAGTCACACCAGTGATGACACCATCCATGGTAGAGCCAATTTTATTTTTTAAGTATGAACAAATTAAGACTTGCTCAACCTGCCTAGATGCTTTTTCTGCTCGTCTTTCCAGCATAGAAGAGTTTTCACATTCATCCTGCAGCTCATTTTGTCTCATGTTTGGTTTTTTATGAGCGAGTGATGCATTGATTAGTCGGTGAACCAATAAATCTGGATATCTTCTAATGGGTGAGGTGAAATGCGAGTATTGTTTAAGCTGCAAGCCAAAATGACCTAAGTTATTTGTTGAATACTCTGCCCTAGCAAGGGTTTGAAGAACTAAAATCTGCCCCGTATCATCTTTCTTGTCATGAGCCTCTCTTAGACAACTATTAATCACTTCTAATGGCGATAATTTTTTTGCAATCTGAGTAGGAATTTTAAAATGCTTTTTTAATGTCTCAAGCTTACTTGGATCTGGATCTTCATGAATCCTGTAAACGCCTAAATCTAGACGATCATGCATAAATTCTGCCGCCGATTCATTTGCAAGCAGCATAGATTCTTCAACAAGCTTATGCGCAAAAAGAGGTTTTTTAATAATTATATTTTTTACTTCTTTGTTTTTGTTTAGTTCTAGGATTGCTTCAGCTGGATTAATTTCCAATGCTCGTCTTTGAGTGCGAAGTTTGAGCCTTTTTTTTGTTAGTTCATTCAGGTGGTTGATAGAATCTCTTACTGCTAGCTGCTTAAGATCCGCTGATTGTCTTAGATATTTTTCAACTTGGTTGTAGGTGAGTCTGGCTTGAGAGTTGATTAGGCCACTATAAAACTTATATTTCTTACGAGTTCCATCTAAAGCAATAGACATTTCACAAACCATGGCGCACCTATCTTCATTTGGCCTAAGTGAGCAAATCCCATTGGAGAGGTTTTCTGGTAGCATTGGAATCACTGTTTCAGGGAAATAAATTGAGGTCCCTCTTTTTTTAGCCTCTTGATCAAGCTTTGAAGTGGTTTCAACATAAAAAGAAACATCCGCAATGGCAACAAATAATTTATAGCCATTAGATTCTTTGGTGCAATAAATCGCATCATCAAAATCTTTGGCATCCTCGCCATCAATTGTGGCAAATGGGAGTTGCCTTAAATCTCTTCTGTATTTGGCAGTTTTCTTCTTACTCGCAACCAGTTCTGCTTCTTTTAATATATCAGCACGCCATTTCGAAGGCAGCTCATACATTGAGATTGCGTCTTGGATCGCTTCTTTATGCATTATTTTTATTGGCTATTGTAAATTTTATTTTTTGATAATAATATCGCAGTATGGATTTTAAGCTAAACAGCAGAGCTATTACATTTCTTGGATTATTTTTCCTTGCAAGTATATCACTGCATTCCATTTCTCACATCGATGACAACTTCCTTGAGCTTAAACCTCAAGCGGAATGTCAATCTTGTCATAATGACCTTTCATCTGACCTTGAAACCTTAGCTTTTCCTCCTCAAAAGAATTACGGGCAGCTCGCTATTCTTTTCATTTTAGAAAATGCTACACAAAAACTAAAAAAACCTTTTAATTCTCAAGCACCCCCAAAAAATTAAATTTTTAATTTTTTTTAAAATTTAATTTTTAAACGGAGGTTCTTATGAAAATTAATAAATTTGCACTTTTGGTATTGGGTGCTTTCTTAATCAATACTCTACCAGCCAATGAAATAGAAGAGATAACAGTCAGCTCAGCTTTAATTAGCAAAGCGGCAAGTGAATTGGCCGATCCAATTCATATTGTAAGTGGCGATGATCTCGTAACTGAAGCAACACAAAGTCTAGGTGAAAGTCTGGATGATTTGCTAGGCGTCTCTTCATCAGATTATGGCTCTGCAGTCGGTCAACCAATTATTAGAGGGATGTCAGGCACAAGGGTAAAAATTCTGGATAACGGGATGGTTAATCGCGATGTTTCAGGCCTTGGAGCAGATCACCTAAATGACCTTGATTTAAGCAATGTGCAGCAAATAGAGGTTGTTCGAGGGCCTTCATCTTTGCTGTATACAAATGGAACAATTGGCGGCATTGTTAATGTTGTTGATAACTCTATAGCTATGAAAGATGTAGAGCGATTATTCAAAGTCGGGGTTGAGTCGCAATCAGTTAATGATGGCGATACTCAAAACTTTTTTTACCAAGATAATATCAATGGCGATATAAATATTAGTTTTGCTTACAAAAATACTTCACTTGGAGACTTTGATGTTCCTAATGGAGCAATTGTGCACATGGAAGAAGAACATCATGATGAGGATGAAGATCATGATGAGCACGAAGAGGAAGGCCATGACGAGCACGAAGAAAACTTAGGTTACCTGGCTAATTCCGATTTTGAATCAGAGACATTTAAATTTGGAGCATCTAGCACTGGTGATTGGGGCTATCTTGGATTTTCATTAGCAAGCATTGAAAGCATGTATGGAATTCCATATCACGGTGAAGGTCATGACGAGCATGGTGACGAGCATGGTGACGAAGAAGAGGGGCATGATGAGCATGAGGGTGAAAGAATATTTAGCAGCACCGATTCTGAGAAGTTTGATTTAAGGGGCTCATTTAATTTTGCTGGAAACCTTATAAATAAAGTCGATTTCTTTATGCGAGATACAGATTACTCTTTTACTGAGCAACATGCTGAAGAAGAGGAGCATGAAGAAGAGGGTCACGAAGAAGGAGATCACGATGAGCATGAAGGCCATGCTGAAGGACCAACCACTTTTACAAATGATTCAATTGAGGCTGGAGCTATTTTTGATTTTTCAAATTCTATAGTTTCTCAAAAATTTGCTATTAACTTTGTGAATGAAGACACATCTGTGATTGGAGCAGAGGCATTTATGAATCCTGCATCAAGAGATGAGCTCACATTCGGCTACTATTTGAGCCGAAGTTTTAATGGTTTTTATCTAGATTTTGGTATGAGATACGACAGCATTGATAATGAAGGGTCAATATCTACTGCACATGAAGAAGAGCATCACGATGAGGATGAAGATCATGAAGAAGAAGAGCATGATGAGCATGAAGAATATGAAACTGCCTATTACGATCAGTCTTTTAACAACTCTAGCATTGCTTTAAATATAGGAAGAGAACTTAACGACTTCATGAGCTTAGATTTTGGGTTTGCATCTGTAGAAAGAGCGCCCTCTACTACTGAAATGTTTATGAATGGAGCGCATTTAGCAACCGCCAGATATGAGGTTGGTAATGTGAACTTAAATTCAGAAAAATCTAACAATATCGATCTTACGCTAAATATAAAAAATGGTAGCTTTTTTGCTACAGCTACAGTATTCATGAATGATTTTGATAACTATATTTATCTTCAAGATGAAACTGAAGAAGAGCATGAAGAGCATGATGAAGAGCACGAAGAGGATCATGATAACCATGGAGGCTTAGTTCTAGCAAACTATCTGCAACAAGATGCTGAGTTAGATGGGTATGAGATTGAATTTGGTAATACTTTAAATATTGGCTCTGGTGAGTTAACTCTGTCATTTGGTAGAGATGAAATCTCAGGAGAATTTTCTAACGGTGGCAACATCCCAAGATTAAATCCAGCTAGAAATATTTATAAATTAAAATATTCTCAAGATAATATGGTGTTTGGATTAATGTTTAAAGATGTTGAAAAACAAAGTGATATAGCAATCGCTGAAATTAACACTGCTGCTTATCAAATGCTGAATGCTAAATTGACTAGGAATTTTGATTTTGGCAATCAAGGCGAGCTAACGGTTTCACTGTTTGGAAATAACTTGCTAGATGAAGTTGCCAGAAACCATTCTTCATATGTTAAAACACAGGTCCCTTTGCCTGGAAGAAATTACGGGGTTAGATTTAACCTGTCATTCTAGTTGTCTTTTGTGAAATAAAGATATGTAAATCCGGAAACCAATACTCATTAAAATGGTTTCCGGTACTTTTAATCATAAAAGTTGTATAAAATCCTTATTTTTATTGTTCGCTTTAAATAAATGATTATGAGATTTTTAAAAGTTTTTCTTTTATGCGCTCTTGCCATCAACTACCTTATTGCTGATGAAACAGAGGAGATCATTTCAGTTGCCTCATACATTGACTCTGGTGAGTTAAGCGCATCGCCCGTAGATGTTATTTCAGCAGAAGAGTTTAAAAATCTGAGAGTGTCTAGTGTTGCCGAACTAAGCAAATACCTTAGTGTTGCTTCTGGCTCTCACTTTCAAACCAATGCCTTAGATGGTGTGGACCAAGGAATGGCGGCAATTACTTTGCGTGGAATGGATCATGCATCGACTTTGGTTTTAATAAATAAAAAACGCCAAACTTACGCTGGCACTCCTTCTCATGAGGGTGAAGGTTACATTGATGTAAATATTATTCCTGAAATTGCACTTGAGCAAATTGAAATCTTAAAAGATGGTGCAACATCACTTTACGGATCTGATGCGGTAGCGGGGGTTATTAACTTTCACACATATCATGCATTTGATGGTTTAAGAATATCTGCATCAAGCCAGAAAACATCTAACTACAGCCAAAAAGATAACTCTATTGGACTGCTTTATGGAGGGGAAGCGCTTGATGGGCAATATGTTTTTGCTGTCAGCGCGCTTAATAGGTCGCCACTAAATGCTAGCGAAATTCCAAAAATTGCTGAGCTGGGGCTAAGTGGTCTGGGCAATAGTTTTAAAGTGACCGCAGCTGATTCCTTGCCATCAGGACCTTATGCAGGCAGCTATTCAAAAAATCAAACAATCCCCGATCCAAGCTGCGTCTCAAATGGCGGCGTAATTGCTGGGCCTAGATGTAAATTTCTCTATGGCGAAAGGTTTAATATAGTTAATGATGAAGATCACTTAAAAGGATACCTGCACTTTGAAAGATCGAGCGCAGAAATAGATTATTCCATGACGTTGCTCATGGCTTCGGTTGATGTAAATGACAATCCTCAGTCTCCATCTTATCCAGCCCTGTCATACCTGTCTAAAAAAATTCTCCCTGGGCAAGGAGGGAGTCCATTTAATGTTCCTGTGATTTGGTATGGAAGACCACTTGGTTCAGCATTTCCCTCACCCAACTCTCCAAAAGCTATTTCACAATACCATTTTAGCAATAGCTTGATATTTGATCTTTCTGAAGAATTAAATTTTGAGCTATCTCTTACTGCAAGTGAGCATAAAAATAAGCACAATAGACCCGATACTGTTGAGTCACGGTTTGAAGCAGCCATACTTGGACAAGGCGGACCTAATGGTAATGAGCAGTGGAATATATTTTTACCACTAGAAAATTCTGCAAGCTTGATTAGTTATATTAAAGGTTCAGAGACCTCTATTAAGACTGGCAATCTTCTCTCTCTTGATGGGGTATTGACTGGTTCAAGCAATGGAATTGATTTTGCATTGGGCTTTCAATTAAATTCAGAAGATCTTGAAATAGATTATTCAGATGGCAGCAGGGCAACTTTTGATGACGCTGGAAAGCTTATCAAGGGAGCTGATTTACTTTTTCTTGGCGGAGGCAAAAATGTAAATACTGGCAGGGAAAAGCAAGCAATTTTCTTTGAAACAAATACAAAGTTTTCTGAGACACTAGATCTAATTTTTTCTGGCCGGTATGAAAAGCTTGATAATGATTCATCCTTTGATCCAAAGCTCTCTTTTAAGTATTCGCCCTCAGATAAATTTTTAATCAGAGGCTCTGTTGGAACCTCATTTACTGCTCCATCAATGGCACAAATGTTTTCATCTGAGATTCAGCTAGGAAGTGTAAGAGACATTAATAATTCTCCTTTTGTGCGTTTAGCTCTATTAGGCAACCCAAGCTTAAAGCCTGCGACTTCAGAAAATATAAGTCTTGGATTGATTTGGAATATCTCTGATGTGTTGGATTTCACTGTTGATTACTGGGCTATTAATTACAAAGATCGCATTGAAGTGGAAAGTGCACAAGTATTGCTAAACAGCAACCCAAATGGTGCAAGCATTACGAGGAATCAATTCGGTGAATTAATTGCAGTTAGCACCTCATATTTCAATGAAGAAAAAACAGAAGTGAATGGCTTGGACATAGAATTAAACTTTTTTAAATCTACTCAATACGGTGAATTAAGTTATTCAGTCAAGGCAACAGAAATATCTGAATTTCTTACTCCAGAAGACCATGAAGGAGAGGGTTCAGATCACTCACTGATGGTCAATAGAGTTGG
>Ga0208964_1001130_pt1 | contig 12403 bp, 10 predicted proteins | sample AOAMet1_08_M0_20_2_FD_188227 | JGI IMG/M metagenome (GOLD analysis project Ga0208964, IMG submission 188227) | Ammonia-oxidizing marine microbial communities from Monterey Bay, California, USA - CAN11_08_M0_20 (SPAdes) | ecosystem: Environmental > Aquatic > Marine > Intertidal zone | place... | reverse complement strand
TGATATGCAAGCTTAAAAAAATATGTATTCGAGCTAACCATTAATGCCTTTTTTAAATTGACATTTTTATGCCCCCCTTTCTTCCAGCCTCTATAAATCCTTCCGTTTTCAGGTAGTGTAAAAAAACCCGGATCATCAATCTCTTCGTTCCAGTTAATTAAGTTATTTGATAACCCAAACATTCCTATTGCAGGCTTAATAGTTGACGCAGGTGGATATCTACCCTGCAATGCGCGATTAAAGAATGGTTTGTCAGGATCTTGAATTAAGTCTTGAAACTCCTTTACTGACATTCCATTAGACAGCTTATTAATAGAGTAATTTGGAGCGCTATATAAAACGTTAATTCCTCCAGACTTTAGATCGATCGCTACCACTGCTCCTTTTCGATTTCCTAGACCTTTTGCTGCGCTAATCTGAGCTTCAATATCTAAATGTGTGTGCAAATCTAATCCATTTTCGGGGGGATGATATCCCAGGGTTTTAACTAGCCTGCCTCGCGAGTTAATTTCATATATTCTTTTTCCATGTGTACCTAAAAGATGGTCGTTATAGGTTTCCTCTAGCCCAGTCTTACCCTGAATAAGTCCATTTGCATAAGTTAACTCAGCATCTGCCCAGTGACTTCGTGGGATATCCATAGATAAATCATATTGACTGTCTGATCTAGATGTATAGCCAAGAACGTGTGAAAAAATTTGCGGATACTTGCTTATTCTTCTATAGCGCTTGTCTATGAAAGCATTCTTAAATTTAAAACTACGCACATTAAATCGCGCAATCTCCTCTGCAGTTAAATTCTTTTTTAAAACCAGCTCTTTATTTACAAAAGCCTTTTCTTTAAATTTTTTAAGATACGCAGCCTCTTCGATTTCAGAGAGAAAAATTACTGGCTTTATCAGCTCAAGAAATAATTCAGGGCGCTCAATTAAATCTGGTTTTGTAATTAAATCAAAAGTTGGTTCATTACGAACTATTGCAAAACCTTTTCTATCGAGAATTTCTCCTCGCAATGACTGAATTGGAACAGCGTAATTTTTATTATTTAGTGCTGCAAGCTCATAACTGTTGTAGCTTGAAACCTGCAATGCAAAAACCTGAAATAATACTGCTACAAAACATGCCCCTACCAGTACGAAAAGAAAGATAGCTCTAGATGAAAAATTATTTTTTTCAACTTGTCGCTCTTCAAATATCATTACTTATGATAAGGGTGGTTGCGATTTATTGCACTTGCTCTATAAATTTGCTCCATCAATAAAATTTTAAATAGCCTATGAGGGAAAGTTAGCTGTGATGCTGATAGTATTAAATCTGCCTTTGTTTTTATCTCTTTAGATACACCGTATGAACCTCCAATAATCATATTCATGTTCTCTGAAAGATCAATTTTCTCTTGGAATAGTCTGGCTAGCCCCTCGCTAGAAATTAAGTCTCCTTTCCTATCCCAAAGAATGACATGGGCAGCATGATCTATGTGCTTGGAAATCTCAGATGATTCATTTTGAATAGCATCACCTCTAGACATTGACTTGGAAGCGGTTGGCTTAACTTCGACGAAAGATAGCTTAAGGTGATTTGGTATTTGTTTCAGATAAAAGTCTGAGGCTTTTTTTTCCCAATCAGCTGGTTTATGAGAAATACTGATAATTTTACATTTCATTAAGCTAAAATTAGTGTTGTTTCACCCCATAAGCTTTCTAAATCATAAAATTCACGGGCTTCCTGCTGCATCACGTTAATTACCACATCACCACAATCTATTAAGACCCACTCTGAATCTTCTTGGCCTTCCACACCAATGACATGCAGTTTATTCTGTTTTACCTCCTCAATAATCTTATTTGAGATAGCTTTTGCATTTCTAGAAGAAGAAGCAGTAGCAATAATAAACCAATCTGCAAAAGTAGAAATATTACGAATATCCAGCGATAAAACATCCTTTGCCTTCATATCATTCAGGGTATCAAGACAAATTGATTTTAGTTGAGGTAATTTCATAAAAAAATAGTGTGTTTGAAAGCAATGAGAGTTTATTAAAGTAGATTTTAATCTTTTATTCTAGTCTAGGACTTCAGAATATCGAACTTATGTTAATAAATCTATTATTAACTAAAAAGAAGGTTTTGCATTATTTTTGTAAGTCTTTGTTTAAGATATATAAATGGATTATTTGAACTTCATAACTGAATGGCTGGCGAGCTATTCATCAATATTAATTGGCATAGGAGGTTTATCCATATTAATTTTAATGTTCAGTATTATTGGGTTGGGTTGGTTTATATCGCAGATTCCTGAAGACTATTTTATTCATGAAAAAAGGCAAGCTAAGAACTGGGATCAATATTCGTCTGAGACAAGGATGATGATGATCATTGTAAAGAATGTTATTGGGATCGTGATGCTGATTAGTGGATTGTTGCTTCTGATTCTCCCTGGGCAAGGCATACTTACAATGATCATTGGTATATTGCTAATTGATTACCCTGGGAAGTTTAAGTTAGAACAAAAAATTATATCTATCCCCTCTGTTTTCAGAGGCCTAAATTGGTTTAGAGCTAAGTCAAAAAAATCATACTTGCGGCATCCTTTTAAAAAAAATTAAAAATTCAAGCTGCAACATCTACCTTGTTTGCTGATAAGATTGTTGCAACAACAAAGCATGCCAGGGAAAAATATGACGATCAAAAATACGAGATGGGTTTTAAGGAATAGACCAGAAGGCTTGGTAAAAGATTCAGATTTTGAGTTAGTTACTGAAATAATGCCAGAGATTCAAGAAGATGAAATCTTAATAGAGAATCTATACCTCTCCTTCGATCCAACACAAAGAACATGGTTAAATGATATGCCAGGATACCTGCCGCCTGTTCAAATAGGTGAAGTAGTTAGATCCGGCGGTATGGGCAGAGTGCTTGAATCAAACAGCCCAGAATACCAGGTTGGTGACCTAGCTTTTGGATTTGTGGGGTGGCAAAGTCACTGCATTACAAAGCCTACAGGCGATGAAAGATTCAGAGTTATTCCTGATATTTTACCAATTCCCACCATGCTAAATGTTATGGGTACTACTGGAATTACTGCCTATTACGGTCTAGTTGAGCTGGGCAATCCTCAGCCAGGAGAAACTGTCCTGGTATCTGGAGCTGCTGGAGCGACTGGGTCAGTTGCTGTTCAGATTGCTAAATTCAAAGGTTGTCATGTTATAGGAATTGCTGGTGGAGCAGAGAAGTGTGCTTGGTTAAAAGACCTTGGGGTGGATGATGTCATAGATTACAAAAATTCCAATGTTGCAGAAGAGCTGCCTAAATTAGCAAAAAATGGTATCGATATTTACTTTGATAATGTCGGTGGAGATATTCTTGAAACTGTATTATTTTGCATTAATATCAATGCAAGAATTCTTTTATGTGGAGGGATATCCTCCGGATATGATGCTAATCGATTGCCGGCTGGACCAAGAAACCTATTCTCTCTAATTATTAAAAGAGCAACTATGCAAGGATTTCTGGTGCTTGATTATATTCCTCGATCACAAAAGGCGCTGGAAGAAATTGCTGCCTGGGTCATGGAAGGAAAACTGAAGCACAGGGAAGATGTTCAAGAAGGAATTGAAAATTGCCCTCAAACACTTAACAGACTTTTTACTGGCGAAAATAAGGGCAAGCAGCTGCTAAAAATCTAAGTAGAGTTTTCTGAGATCTGATTAACAAATTTAGCCAGGATATTCATCCTCTGCGTTGCATCAAATGCCTCGAGAACATTTTGTTTTTGCTCTGCTGACAAAGGAATCAAACCAGCTAAATGATAACTGACAGACTCTGCAGACAGTAAATCAATATCCAAAGGCAAAGATTTAACTGATGGATGCTCTTTGAGCTGACTTAAGACATTCAAAAGATCAGGGAATTGAGCCAGTACAGCTTGATCATCAACAGTTGGCTCAGAAATAGGAACAATCGCAGCGAAATGCAACCCTGTTTCAGTTTGTTCAACAGATTTAATGGAGACCTTCTGAGATCCCTTGACAGTTATTCCCAGCAATCCATTTGGGAGTTGATTAAAATCAATAATCTCAACAAAAGTGCCTTGCGACATAAAACTTTCTCCAGAATCATTGTTGCTGCTAAGAGTAATCACAAAACCTGAGCTAGAGCTCATGCAATCTTTCACCATGGATAAGTATCTTGGTTCAAAAATTTGTAATGACTGAATAGTGCCTGGAAGGACAACTATTCCAATAGGGAAAACTGGAAAATTATTTTTTTTTGATGAGTTCAATGAGAGGTTCCGATATTTTTTTACTGTCTTTATTGCTCATTATGAGGATAACATCAAAGCCATCTAGAGTATCTTTTAAATTATGAATCAAAGCATTTACAGAGGTAAATTCATTGCCTTCCCCTTCTGAACCTGAAAGGTTAAGCCAAAAAGTCTTATCCAGAGAGTTTGTGCTTTTATGCAAATTAGTCCCATGGAAGCCACCTGACATAGTGTTAGAGCCTAGCTCTATGATACCTAAAATATTCCCATCAAAATGGTCTTGAGCAGCAGCTATAGTAGATGATATAGCTGTTGGATGATGAGCAAAGTCATCAATAATCGTAATGTTGTTATCTTCATATATCTTTTCAAATCTTCGCTTAACGCCTTGAAAATTCTGCAATGCAGCAAAAGAATCTTTGGGGTGGACTCCATTTAAGAAAGCTGCATAGATTGCCATAAGAGCATTTTGATAATTGTGAGTTCCATAAAACGGGAGAGACTCTAAGTTAAATATCTCGTCTTTAAAATTAAGTATTTTATTTGCTAAATCCAGCTCTATAGTCTCTTTAGTTCCAATCTGATAAGTATTAGACCAGCAGCCCATTTCCAATAGTTCAGAAATGTTATCTCCATTAGCATGAATTAAAATATTGCCTTCTCCGGGAACGGTTCTGACAGCATGATGAAATTGTTTCAAGATGTCTGATAAATCAGAAAATATGTCTGCATGATCAAATTCAATATTGTTAATAATAAAAGTATCGGGATGATAGTGAATAAATTTTGAGCGCTTATCAAAAAAAGCTGAGTCATATTCATCGGCCTCAATCACAAAAAGATTAGTGCTTCCAAGGCGTGCTGATAATTCAAGAGACTGACTTACACCTCCAACCAAATAACCAATATCCATATCTTGGTGCTGAAAAATTTCACACAGCATAAATGCAGTAGAAGTTTTACCGTGAGTTCCAGCAACTGCAATAACCGTTTTATCTTTAATCATTTCTCCCAGCATCTGAGGGCCTGAGGTAAAGGGAAGTTTTGTATTTAAGATATGTTCAACACTAGAGTTGTCTCTGCTTAAGGCATTGCCAATAACAAATAGCTCGGCATCTGGCAGATTGACTGAGTCATAGCCCTGAATCATCTCAACCCCTAAAGCCTCTAATTGATCAGACATCGGAGAATAAAACTGATGATCAGATCCTGATACTTGATGTCCTTTTTCTACAAGAATTTGTGCCAAGCCACCCATGAAGGTTCCGCAAATTCCAAGGATATGAATTTTCATATTTAAATATTTTTAGCTAACATTTGTTACCATAGACCAAATTAATTAATTTATAAACTAATGAAAAAAAATGCTTTTTATGCTCAATCAGGAGGAGTGACGTCTGTAATTAATGCCTCCGCAAGCGCTGTGATACTTGAAGCAAAAAAATATCCTCAAATTGGTAAAGTGTTTGCTGGAAAAAATGGAATCCTTGGAGCGCTAAGAGAGGAATTAATTGATACTTCCAAAGAATCAAAAAAATTTATTGAAGATCTTCAATTCCGTCCAGGTGGAGTGTTTGGTTCATGCAGGTATAAGTTAAAAGGAATTGATCAAAGCTTGAATGAGTACCTGAGACTGATAGAGGTATTTAGAGCTCACAACATAGAATATTTTTTTTACAATGGGGGTAACGATTCAGCAGATACTGCTCTAAAGATATCTCAGATCAGCAAAGAGCTAGATTATCCGCTGCAATGCATTGCTATTCCTAAAACAGTTGACAATGATTTGGCAGTAACAGACTGTTGCCCTGGATTTGGCTCAGTAGCCAAATATGTTGTCACTTCTACCATTGAGGCAGCATTAGATGTTGAGTCAATGTGCGAAACATCAACTAAAGTTTTTATACTCGAGGTAATGGGTCGACATGCAGGCTGGATAGCTGGCTCAAGTGTGTTGGCGCAAAATAGTCATCCTGGGGCTCCTCATATAATCCTACTGCCCGAAGTTTCTTTTAATCAGCAAAAATTTCTTGCCAAGGTCAAGCAGACTGTCAAAGAGAATGGATTTTGTGTGGTAGTTGCGTCAGAGGGAATTAAAGACTCCAAGGGAAAATTCTTAGCAGAATCCAATTCAAAAGATGCATTTGGTCATAGTCAGCTTGGCGGCGTTGCCCCCAGATTAGCTGAACTAATTAACAAAAAATTAAAGCTCAAGAATCATTGGGCTGTTGCTGATTATCTTCAGCGAAGTGCTAGCCATTTATCTTCAGGCGTTGATCGAAAGCAAGCCTATGAAGTTGGCAAAAAAGCTGTGAAGTATGCAGCTGAGGGGCTTAACGGCATCATGCCAATAATTAAAAGGACAAATAATGCACCATACAAATGGAAGGTAATTCCTGCTCCTCTAAGCAAAATTGCAAACGTTGAAAAAAAATTACCAGCTAGCTTTATTACCAAAGATGGGTTTGGATTAACTAAAAAAGCTAAAGAGTATTTTCAGCCATTGATAGAGGGAAAGGATGAGAATACAAAAAAAGTTTACTACGCCGCTGGAAGAATGGAGATGGTTAAAAAGAAACTAAAGCCCTGGTCCTAGTGCGTTGAGTTGAGCAATAATTCTTTTTAATTCTTGTTGAAGATCTAGTTTGTCATCTTCGTTTAAGAATTCTCCAAAAGACACTTTTTGGCCTTTAGATTGAAAAGAGAAATGACGATTTTCTCGATCATCCAAGTCTACGTTAAAAATAACAAACGTTCTAAACTCCTCCCAGGTAAACTCTCGAATGAGGTGCCCTCTTTCCAATTTGACTCTTTCATTAGTGAGAAATATTAATTCTCTTTGTTGGCTCCAACGAAAACTTAAATAAAAACAAAAAAGAACAACTGCGACCTCAAGCCCAGCAAATGGAAGAATAAGAACTGCTCCCATGAAGAAAAAAAAGACACCAATAAATAAACAAATAAAAGAAAGACTGCCTAAAAATATTATCCTCGCTCTACCCACCAATGAACTATTAGGGGTTACCTCAATTAAAAAATTATTTTCTATGGTTTCTTGAATCTTAATCATATTACAATGCACTCTATGGTAGCTCGTAAAGATTTTAACCGATATATGATGCCGGTCTACAAACCTGCAGGATTTATTCCATCAAAAGCAAAGGGATCAATTGTTTGGGATAAGAAAAATAAAAAGTACATTGATTTTGCTTCCGGTATTGCAGTTTCAAGCCTGGGTCACTGTCATCCTGAATTAAATAAAGCCTTAGCAGATCAATCAAAGAAAATTTGGCATTTATCTAACCTCTTAACAAATGAGCCAGCTCTGAGGCTTGCTAAGATTTTTTGCAAACATACCTTTGCTGAAAAAGTATTCTTTTCAAATTCTGGTGCTGAAGCCGTAGAGGCAGCAATCAAAACAGCCCGTAAATACGCTTATGTAAATATAAGCAAAAAGAAAAATGAAATTGTGGCATTTTCTGATGCTTTTCATGGCAGAACTATGATGGCTATTGCGCTAAATGGATCAGATAGATTTATTGAAGGCTACGGTCCTATGCCTGGCGGAATCAAGCATCACCAATTCAATGAAGTTAAAGGGCTTGAGAAAACCATTAACAAGAATACTGCTGCGGTGGTGATTGAATTAGTACAAGGAGAGGCTGGGATTATTAAAGCTCAAAAAGCTTTTATTCAAAAAATAAAAAAGCTGTGCAAACAACATAAAGCTCTAATAGTTATCGATGAGGTCCAATCAGGAGCCGGAAGAACAGGGACACTCTTTGCTTACGAGCAATTTGGCATCAAACCAGACATCATGTGTTGCGCTAAAGGTATCGGGGGAGGCATTCCCATTGGAGCCGTTTTAACCTCTTCTAAGATTGCTGATTGTATGCAATTAGGGTCCCACGGATCCACATTTGGAGGCAATCCTCTAGCATGTGCAGTGGCAGAAAAAGTGATGACTCTCTTATCAAAAAAAACTCTACTCAATGGTGTGATGAAAAAAGAAAAACTTTTTGTAGCAGGATTAAAAGAAATCAATAAAGAATTTCAATGTTTCGAGGAAATACGCAGCTCTGGTCTTTGGATTGGATGTAAATTGAAGGTTCAGGATGGCTTTAATTTAGACACAATGATGCAGGCTTGTTATGAGAGAGGCTTGATGATTTTAAAAGCCAACAATAATACCATTCGCATTGCACCAAGTCTGATCATAGAAGATGCCTTAATTTTAAAAGGCCTTAAGGTTTTAAAATCAGCTATTCAGGCGCAACTTCATCCTCGGCATTAATTTCAATAACACTATCTACCTTTCTATATCCTTGAGGTAACATCATTCCTCTTTTTGCTCTCGTAGAAATATAATTCTCTAAATCTTTGAGTTTTAAAGACATAAAACGTTTGCCGCTATGAATCTGCAAGGTGCTAGCGTCAGATAGTAAACAAATAAAATTCATAGATTCTTCACCAGCAAGTAATTTTGGTTTGGGGATATTGATAATTTTATTGCCCTTTCCTTTTGGCAGCATCGGTAGCTCAGAAATATCAAAAATTAACATTCGCCCAATTGAGGAAATAGCAACTACATGACGGTGCGAATCATTGAGTGGCAATGGAGGTAACAACTCTGCCTTCTCTGGCAATTTCATAAATGCTTTGCCTTTTTTTTGATTTGAAAGTGCGTTTGATAGTTCGCTTACAAAACCATAACCAGCAGAATTAGCGATTAAGATTTTTGAGGATTCTGCTCCAATAGCTGTACCCATAAAAGTTACGCCAGATTCAGAACTAACCCTTCCAGTCAATGGCTCTCCCATGCCTCTAGCAGATGGAAGTGAGTGAGCAGCAAGAGAAAATGCTTTACCGCCTGAATCAAAGAAAATAGCTGATTGATTATTTCTTCCTTTAGCAAAATGCTGCAAACTATCATCGCCACGGAAAGTCAAAGTACTAGGATCTAAGTCATGACCCTTTGCGGATCTTATCCAGCCACCTTTAGACAAGACTATTGTGACAGCTTCTGAAGTTACCATCTCTTCTTCTGAAAATGCTTTTGCTTCAGACAGCGCTTCAATTGGAGAATTTCTGGGGTCACCAAAATTATCTTTAATTTCTTTTAGCTCTGTCTTGATATAAGTTTTAAGCCTAACCTTTGATTTAATGATTCTCTCTAACTCTGCTCTCTCCAATTCTAATTGCCCCTTCTCTTCTTCAAGCTTTATTTGCTCAAGTTTAGCTAACTGGCGAAGTCTAATCTCTAGAATTGCATTCGTTTGAATTTCTGAAATTTTAAAAGCTTTCATCAGCTCTTTCTTGGGTTCGTCACTATTTCTAATAATATGAATCACTTTATCAAGGTCAAGATAGACAATCAGCAATCCTTCGAGGATATGAATGCGATCATCGACCTGATCCAAGCGATGTTCTAACTTACGTAAAACAGTTTGCTGTCTAAAGGTTAGCCATTCATATATGAGACTGTTCAAACCAAAAACTCTTGGGGAACCCTTAAGGCTAATAAGATTTATATTAGCTCGATAGTTTTTTTGAAGGTCTGTGGTTGCATAAAGATGATTCATAACTTCGCCCGCATCTACTCTGTTAGATTTTAAGGCAATCACCAGTCGAACCGGTTCTTTGTGGTCGCCTTCATCCCTGAGATCAACCACCATAGGTATTTTTTTCTTTTGCATTTGATCCGCAATTTGCTCAAGAATTTTTGAGCCGGATGCCTGATGAGGCAAAGCATTTATGACTATGTCATTTCCCTCTGTGAGCCATTGCGCTCTAATTTTGAAACCTCCCTTGCCTGTTTCGTACATTTCTAGCAGCTCCTCTTGTGAGGCGATGAGCGGAGCATTATTGCTGAAATCTGGACCCTTGATGAACTTCATCAAATCTTTGGTGCTGGCCTTGGGATTATCTAGCATGTAGATGCATGCATCCAAGACTTCTTGAATATTATGAGAGGGAATATCAGTAGCCATACCTACAGCAATACCAGTGGTTCCATTCAGTAATATACTCGGGATCTTTGCAGGCAAAATAATTGGCTCAAGCAAAGAGCCATCAAAGTTAGGCTGCCAGTCGACTGTTCCTAGTTTAAGCTCTGATAACAGCAGATCTGCAAATCCAGTGAGTTTAGATTCGGTGTATCTCATTGCAGCAAATGACTTGGGATCGTCTTGCGTCCCCCAGTTACCCTGGCCATCTACAAGAGGATATCTAAAAGAAAAATTCTGCGCCATCAGGACCATGGCTTCATATGCGGCACTGTCTCCATGCGGATGGAACTTACCAATCACATCTCCTACAGTTCTAGCAGATTTCTTATATTTAGAGCCGGCATTTAAGCCCAGTTCGCTCATGGCATAAAGGATTCTCCTCTGAACTGGCTTCATACCATCACCTACATGCGGCAAAGCCCTATCCAAGATGACATACATTGCATAATTTAAATATGACTCTTCTGCGTATTCTTTAAGACTTATTGAGGTGATATTTTTATTGGTTTCCATAATTAAACTGAGACAATTTTTCCTCTTTTTTCAAGCCACTCTTTTCGAGCACTCGCATTCTTTTTTGATAGCAGTAAATCCATCATGCTATTTACATTATCAGATGCTGTGACTGTTAACTGCACGAGCCGTCTTGTTTTTGGATCCATGACTGTTTCCCTTAGCTGTGATGGGTTCATCTCACCCAAACCTTTGAATCGCTGAATATCAATTTTTGGTTTTCCTGGTTTTGATTTTAGCTTTTTAACAATTGAATCTTTTTCTTCTTCATCAAGCGCATAAAATACTTCTTTAGCACAGTCAATTCGAAATAGTGGAGGCATGGCAACATAAATATGACCTGCAAGCACCAATGGCTTGTAATGCCTTAAAAAAAGAGCGCAAAGCAAGGTAGCGATGTGCAGACCATCAGAGTCAGCATCAGCTAAAATGCAAACTTTTCCATATCTTAATGAAGAGATATCAGGACTGCCGGGATTAACTCCTATTGCAGTTGATATATCTTTAATTTCAATGGATTTAATAATTTCAGTGCTCTCAAGATCCCAGGTATTAAGAATTTTTCCTCTCAAGGGCATAATTGCCTGAAATTTTCTCTCTCTAGATTGCTTTGCAGATCCTCCAGCAGAATCTCCTTCCACAAAAAATAATTCTGTCTCATCAAGGTTTGTGCTGTTGCAGTCAGATAATTTACCCGGTAATGCTGGGCCCTGAAAAGTCTTTTTCCTGTCAACAACTTTTGTTTCTCTTGTCCGAGCTTGCGCAGAAGCAATTGCCAATTCTGCTAGCTTCTCCCCTTCTTCTGTATGCTGATTAAACCAAATACTAAGAACATCTTTAGTTGTGGAACTTACAAAACCTTGATGATCTTTAGAGTCAAGTCTCTCTTTGGTTTGTCCAGCAAATTGTGGATTGGTTAGCTTAGATGAAATAATAAAAGTACTGTGCTGAATAACATCATCAGCAGTAATTTTTAATCCCTTGGGAATTAAATTCCTAAACTCACAGAACTCCTTCACTGCATCCAATAACCCAGCCTTAAAACCATTTAAGTGGGAGCCTCCTTGAGCAGTCGGAATTAAATTCACATATGATTCGCTCATCAAGTTTTTAGCGGGTTGAGTAGACCAGTTCAAAACAAAATCAAGGGCATTATCTTTTGCTAGTTTGCTGCAAGATATTGATTCTTCTAACAGCAAATCGATGTCTTCAGAAGATTCAGATAGATAGGAAATTAATCCATTCTCATAAGTCCAAGAAATTTTTTCTTGTTTTTTTTCATCGGCATATTGAATGGTTAGACCGGGGCATAGAACTGCCTTAGCTTTTAATAGATGTTTAAGGCTGTCTGTATTAACAGTTACAGTTTCAAAGTATTGTGGATCCGGTTGAAAGTTTATGGTCGTTCCAGAATTTCTGGCTCCAACCTCTCCAACCTCAGTGAGCTCAGATTTTTTGTTGCCGCCTTCAAAAACCATTTCAAATTGCTTCCCAGAACGTTTAATTTCTACTAATAATTTTTGAGATAACGCATTTACTACTGAAACTCCAACACCATGCAAGCCTCCAGAAAAATTATAGTCTTCACCGGAAAACTTAGCACCAGCATGAAGTTTGCA
>Ga0208964_1001128_pt1 | contig 12410 bp, 10 predicted proteins | sample AOAMet1_08_M0_20_2_FD_188227 | JGI IMG/M metagenome (GOLD analysis project Ga0208964, IMG submission 188227) | Ammonia-oxidizing marine microbial communities from Monterey Bay, California, USA - CAN11_08_M0_20 (SPAdes) | ecosystem: Environmental > Aquatic > Marine > Intertidal zone | place... | reverse complement strand
GGAAACACTAAGTCGTTATCCCCATGTATATGATATACACTTGGTAAGGGTATAACCTGCTTCCAACAAAGCATGTTTTTTATTGCCCAGTCCAAATAACGTTTGTCACGAATATGTAAATAATTTTGATACAGTTTAATTTTTTTTTTGGAAATTGGCCCTAAAGCAAATCGAGAGTAATTTTTGGATGTCAAAAATAATCGTGTTGGTATTAATTTATAAAATCTTAAATTTTTTGCTATTTTAAATTTTGTAGGCAATTCATGCTTTGTTTTGATGCTTGAAATAATAATAAGTTTTTTTAATTTTAAAAAAGAATTCATCTCTTGTGCAACCACGCCACCAAAAGAAACACCAACAAGTACTGCGTTTTTCTCTGTCACAAAGCCGGCCATACGCTTAGCATACTGCGCTATAGTCTCTTTCTTGGAGGGTATAAGCCACGAGATTATGTGTAGAGTATACAAATTCTCTGGCAAGCTTATATTTTCAAATATCTCTTTATCAGCTGCCAATCCGGGCACAAAATAAATATGCGTTTTTTTGTTATTCATTGCTTTACGACTCAAAGTAAGCTAAACACATAGATTATTCGTAAATTTACAAATCAAATAATTAGTGTAGTTATTTATAATGAAGATAGTGTTTTTTAAAATTAAAACTTGTACATATATTGTACATAAAATGTAAATAATGAACAAAGTTCTTCACATTGCCCAGGAAAGAGGCCTTGTAAGTTTTGGCTGGTTAGAAGCAAAATATTCATTTAGTTTCGGGAATTATTACAATCCCGAGAAAATGAATTTTGGAGCCCTAAGGGTACTCAATGACGACACCATAGCACCAGCAATGGGTTTTGGAAAACACCCGCACAAAAACATGGAGATCATAACCATTGTTCAGTCTGGGGCTTTAAAACATGAGGACTCAATGGGCAATAAGGGTATAATTGAAGCCGGGGACATTCAGGTGATGAGCGCAGGGAGCGGCATAGAGCACAGTGAGGTAAATGCAAGCTCTCAAAATAGCCTGACACTGTTTCAACTTTGGATTCATTCTCAAAGGCAAGACGTAACACCTAGGTATGAGCAAAAAAAAATTGCACCTTTACTTACAGACAACGCTTTTACCACCATCGTAAAGCCAAAACAAGAGGCCTTAAAGGATGATATTTGGATACACCAACAAGCATACATTAGTATAGGAAATTTTAGTGATCAAACGCAGACAAACTACAGCATGCAACAAAGTCAAAACGGCGTTTATATCATGGTTATAGAAGGGTCTATATTGCTTGCAGATCAAACATTACAGCATAGAGATGCAATAGGACTCTGGAATACCAATTGCATTGACATGACTATTACAAAAAACAGCAAGGTCCTCGTTGTAGAGGTGCCAATGATTTAATAAAAAAGTGAAAAACAGTAAACCAATAAAGTTATGATAGAAGATGTAGAAATTACCGATAATGAATTTTTACGCCAGTTTGAACTTGAAATTGGAGATAATATGGCGCGCATAGAATACGCGCTACAAGACCGTAAAATATTTTTAACAAAATATGAAATGCCTGAAGATCTTGAAGACCAAGGTTTCAGAGATATTTTCATTAAAGCTGTTTTTGATGAAGTACGCGATCGTGGTATTAGCGTGATGCCAACAAGCCCAGAAGTAGTTGGATTTTTACGCAAAAACAGACGCAAGTATAAAGACCTATTACCAGTAGGGATTAATATATAAGAGAAACCTAATAGTACACTTTTAATTATACCCAACTAATTAATAAACAAAAATATACGTCATTTAAGTGAAGCGTATGTTTAAATCAGTTAAAGTCAAACCTCACCATTCCATCCTCATCAATTTCAAGAAGGGTCACCTCTTTTAAGGTATTAACCAGCTCTGGGTTCCAAGGGTGCTTTACCTTTACATAGTTTTGAGTAAAACCATGGATATATCCTTGCTTATTCTCACCCTCAAAAAGCACTGTTAAGGTATTGCCTAGCTGTGACTCGTAAAAAGCGCGTCTCTTTTTTGCAGACAAACCTCGCAACATCTTACTGCGTTTTGCACGAATATTTTTAGGCACCACACCTTCCATAGTAGCAGCAGGGGTGTTTTCTCTCTCTGAGTAAGTAAATACATGGAGATAAGATACCTCCAATTGGTTTAAAAAATTATAGGTCTCTAAAAACAATTCTTGGGTTTCTCCAGGGAAGCCTACTATAACATCTACGCCAATACAAGCATTTGGCATTGTTTTGTTAATTCTTGCAACACGGTCAAGATATAGATCTGTCATATATCTTCTACGCATTAATTTTAAAAGCGTGTCACTGCCGCTTTGCAAGGGTATATGGAAATGAGGTACAAAGGTATTAGACTTTGCCACAAAATCAATGGTTTGGTTTTTAAGAAGGTTAGGCTCTATAGACGATATCCTAAGGCGTTTAATACCGGCTACCTCATCTAATGCTTGGCAAAGCTCGAAGAAAGTATGCTCGTGTTTTTTATTCCCAAACTCACCCTTACCGTAATCTCCAATATTTACTCCTGTAAGTACAATTTCCTTGATTCCTTTAGCAGAAATTTCAGCAGCATTCTTTAAAACATTTTCCAGGGTATCACTCCTTGAGATACCTCTAGCCAGCGGTATGGTGCAATAGGTGCATTTATAATCACAGCCGTCTTGCACTTTTAGAAATGCCCTGGTACGATCACCAATTGCGTATGAACCCACATAAAAGTCTGCATCTTCAATCTCACAAGAATGTATCTCTGCACCGTTTGAGGCACTTCTGTCTGGATTGGCAAACAAATCGTTAATGTATGATGTGATATTAAATTTTTCTGTGGCTCCCAAGACCAAATCTACTCCATTTACATCAGCAAGCTGTTGTGGCTGGAGTTGAGCATAACAACCAATAGCTGCAATAAAAGCATCGGGGTTGGCTTTTTGAGCTTGTTTTACAATGCTTTTAAATCGTTTGTCTGCATTTTCTGTAACACTACAGGTGTTTATAACATACACATCTGCAGGGTCAGTGAAATCTACCCGCTGGAAGCCCTCGTTTGTGAAATCACGGGAAATAGTAGATGTTTCACTAAAATTAAGCTTACAGCCTAAGGTATAAAAAGCAGCTTTTTTCACGACAGCCATATATTAAAAATAAATTAAGTGCAAAGTTAGTAGATTTTAAAAAGAGAATAATTAATCTTTAAGAGCGTCTCCACTGCTTGCTTATTTCAAACACTTCATTTAAAATAGCCTGTTCTTGAGTATCAAATTCAAGCCCACGCCTACCCATAACAATAGCGGTTACTTCAAAAGCTTTTTTAGTATTGTAGGTCTCCATGCCACTTGAGCCGCCCCAGGTAAAGCTTGGAATAAAATTGCGAGGATAGCCTGCGCCAAAAATATTAGCGCTCACCCCTACTACAGTTCCGGTGTTAAACATGGTGTTGATACCACATTTACTGTGATCACCCATCATAAGACCGCAAAACTGAGTTCCAGTTTTGGCAAATTTTTCGGTATCATAATCCCAAAGACGCACCTGCGCATAGTTGTTTTTTAAATTTGAAGTATTGGTGTCTGCGCCAAGATTACACCAGTGACCAAGCACAGAATTACCCATATACCCGTCATGCCCTTTATTTGAAAAGCCCATCATAACAGAATTTGCAACCTCACCTCCTACCTTGGAGTGAGGTCCTATAGTTGTGCCACCATAAATTTTAGCTCCCATTTTAACACTAGAATGCTCACAAAGAGCGAAAGGCCCCTGGATTGTAGCCCCTTCCATAAGCACAGTGTCTTTACCAATATAAATAGGTCCATCTGTAGCATTTAAAGATGCGCACATAACCTTAGCTCCTTTTTCAATAAATATATGCTCTGGATTAAAAGCTATTGTGGTTTTGGGTATCGCCTCAGAGGATCTTCCTTGGGTCAATACATCATAATCTCTCATGATTGCCTGATGATTCTTCTCAAAGATATCCCAAGTGTTTTCTATACGCAGGACGTCATCATCTGTATATTGAGTTATGGTAAAGGCATCAAAATCTATTTCTTGATCTTCATTGGCGTAAAAAGCCAAAGGTTCATCGTTATAGAAAATGGCTTGATTCTCTTGCAGGTTCTTGATTAATAGCACTAAGTTCTCAGAAGGACAAAAAGAAGCATTTATGAGCACATTATGTTCTAGCTCTACCATAGGAAATTTATCTGACAGATACTCTTCTGTTACGGTAGTAGTTGTAGAACCTAAGAATTTTTCCCATTTTTCACGAATGGTTAAAATACCAATCCTAATATCTGCCACTGGCCGTGTAAAGGTAAAAGGCAATAACTGGTTGCGCACTGCGCCGTCAAAAAGGATGTAGTTCATAATAGGATATTAAATAGAATAATCAAAAATAGCAATTTAACACAACATAGTACCTATGGGTTCAACGCAAGACAGCTGCTAGATATGCGATAACGAAAAAAAGCCTACGATTTCTCGTAGGCTTTTTATATGTGTATAGCAAAAAACTACTCTTTGTCCTGTGCAGGAGCTGCAGCTGGTTTTTTGAATTTTGCGTATTTGTTCTTGAACTTATCGATACGTCCTGCTGTATCAATTAATTTAGATTTACCTGTATAAAATGGGTGAGATGTTCTTGAGATCTCCATTTTTACCACTGGATACTCTACACCATCAACCTCAATTGTTTCTTTTGTGTTTGCAGTAGATTTTGTTAAAAACACATCATCGTTTGACATATCTTTAAATGCTACTAATCTATAATTCTCAGGGTGGATACCTTTTTTCATCTTAAATCTCTTTAGTAAATTGACATTACTGACCTTTCAGCAAATGCGTTTGCAAAAATAGATATATTTAAATAATCTGCAACAACTTTTTATCTTTTTTTTGAATGATTCTGACTTGTGTATTTTGGGATGAAAACTGAGCGCTTACAATGCCTCTAATTGAAAGAATAATTACTGTGTTAGCACATATAATTTATTAAAAATCAATAAAAACAAATTAATTACTAAAAAAACCTATCACTTTTTGTTTTTTTTACCTAATTTACTATGCGTGCATAGTAAATTAATAGTATCTTTGAAATTAAAATTAATATAACAACCGCAGTACCATTGAAAGAAAAGACAATAGATTATGTACTTAGAGCCACCTGGATGGCGGTACAAAAAATGTACAATGAAGAGGCAGGCACCAAAGGAAGTACTATGGCTACAGGTTTTGCTCTCATTAGTATAGATCCAGAAAAAGGCACCCCTTCTACCGCCCTAGGTCCTAAAATGGGTATAGAGGCAACCTCTTTATCCCGTACTCTAAAAAAAATGGAACAGCAAGGGCTCATAGACCGCAGGCCCAACCCAGAAGATGGTCGCGGAGTACTTATACATCTTACAGCCTTTGGCAAAGAAATGAGAGAATTCTCCAAGGGTGTTGTCCTTAGATTTGATGAGGCTATAAAAGAACAAGTCTCTGAAGAGGATATAAAAACATTTAAAAAAGTAGCCAGCACCATAACGGAGCTAATTAGCAACAAAAACATATATAAAAAGGTAATACATAATTAAACGGTATGTCTAAAAGAAGAATTAACAAAGTAGCCGTTGTAGGCTCAGGAATTATGGGTAGCGCTATTGCTTGCCATTTTGCAAACATTGGTGTTGAAGTCTTATTACTGGACATCATACCCCGAGAATTGACAGATAAAGAAACGGCAAAAGGATTAACCCTAGAAGATAAAGAGGTACGTAACCGTCCTGTAAACCAAGCCCTTGCTAATTCTATTAAATCTAAGCCCGCTCCCCTATACAATAGCGCTTTTGCAAAAAGAATTACAACAGGTAATCTTGAAGATGATATTGCAAAAGTAGCACAGGTAGACTGGATCATTGAAGTGGTTATAGAACGGCTAGATATCAAACAAAAAGTATTTGAAAATCTAGAAAAGCACAGAACCCCAGGAACCTTAATTACCTCAAACACCTCTGGTATTCCTATTGGGTTTATGAGTGAAGGGCGCAGTGAAGATTTTCAAGCGCATTTCTGCGGAACCCATTTCTTCAACCCGCCGAGATACTTGAAGTTATTTGAAATCATCCCTGGACCCAAAACAAAACCTGAGGTTTTAGAATTTTTCAGCACCTATGCAGAACAGTTTTTAGGCAAGACAACTGTTATTGCCAAAGACACCCCTGCATTTATTGGTAACCGTATTGGTATTTTCTCAATCATGAGTTTGTTTCATACCGTTAAACAAATGGGCTTAACCATAGAAGAGGTAGATAAGTTATCTGGCCCTGTTATAGGTCGTCCTAAGTCTGCAACCTTTAGAACTGTAGATTTAGTAGGACTAGACACTTTGGTGCACGTTGCCAACGGAATTAGAGAAAACTGCCCTGGTGACGAGCGTCTAGAGCTGTTTGAGTTACCAGATTTTATTGGTACCATGATGGACAACAAATGGCTTGGGAGCAAGACCGGGCAAGGATTTTATAAAAAAACTAAAGATAGTAAAGGTAAAACCGAAATTTTAAGTCTGGATTTAAATACCCTAGAATACAGAGCAGCTCAAAAAGGAAAGTTTGCTACCCTGGAGCTCACAAAATCTATAGACAACGTTGCAGACAGATTTAAAGTTTTAGTAAACGGTAAGGACAAGGCTGGAACTTTTTACAGAAAGACTCTGGCTGCCCTATTTGGATATATAACGCATCGTATCCCAGAAATAGCTGATGAGTTATACAAAATAGATGATGCCATGAAAGCAGGTTTTGGGTGGCAACACGGGCCGTTTCAAATTTGGGATGCCATTGGTCTAGAAGCTGGGATAGAAATCATGAAAACAGAAGGCCAACAACCAGCCTTATGGATTGAAAAAATGCAAGAGGCTGGATGTACTAGCTTTTATTCAGTAAAACAAGGCGCTTCCTATTACTATGATATTGCTTCAAAAAAACAAATCAAAGTACCTGGGCAAGACGCTTTTATAATACTAGACAACATTAGAGAATCTAGCGCAGTGTTTAAAAACAGCGGCGTTGTGATAGAAGATTTAGGTGACGGAATTTTAAACTGTGAGTTTAGATCAAAAATGAATAGCATCGGTGGAGATGTGCTAGCAGGTATCCATAAAGCCATAGATCTGGCTGAAAAAGATTTTGACGGCTTGGTTATAGGAAACCAAGGTGCAAACTTCTCTGTGGGTGCAAATATTGGTATGATTTTCATGATGGCTGTAGAGCAAGAGTATGATGAGCTGAATGCTGCCATCAAGTATTTCCAAGACACAGTAATGCGCCTTCGATATTCTAGCATACCAACAATAATGGCCCCTCATGGCTTGACCCTTGGTGGTGGCTGTGAATTGACCCTTCATGCAGATCGTGTTGTAGCGGCGGCAGAGAGTTATATTGGGCTAGTTGAGTTTGGAGTGGGTGTAATTCCTGGCGGCGGTGGTTCTAAAGAAATGGCCCTCAGAGCTAGTGATATATTTCAAAAAGGAGATGTTGAACTTAATATACTGCAAGAGCATTTCTTAACCATAGGTATGGCTAAGGTTTCTACCTCAGCACATGAGGCCTATGATTTAGACATTCTAAAACCTGGAAAAGATATCGTGGTGGTAAACACCTCTAGACAAATTGCAACGGCAAAAGCCCTTGCAAGACAAATGGCAGATATGGGATACACTAAACCTGCAGCTAGAAACGACGTTAAAGTACTTGGTAAACAGGCCTTAGGAATGTTCTTAGTAGGTACAGACGCCATGAATGCAAGTAAATACATAAGTGAGCATGATCAAAAAATTGCCAACAAACTAGCCTATGTAATGGCTGGTGGTGATCTAAGCGAGCCTACTCTGGTGAGCGAACAATATCTTTTAGATCTGGAGCGTGAAGCTTTTCTGAGTCTTACTGGAGAACGCAAAACTTTAGAGCGTTTACAGCACATGATACAAAAAGGAAAACCACTTAGAAACTAACGTTTGTAATAAACCAAAAGAAAAATGAAAACAGCATATATAGTAAAAGCATACCGTACCGCAGTTGGAAAAGCACCTAAAGGAGTGTTTCGATTTAAAAGAACTGATGAGCTGGCAGCAGAGACCATTAAGTACATGATGGAAAAACTTCCAAGTCTGGACCCAAAACGCATTGACGATGTTATTGTAGGTAATGCAATGCCAGAAGGAGCACAAGGTCTAAACATGGCACGTCTTATTTCCCTTATGGGTCTTGACATTGTAGATGTTCCTGGAGTAACAGTAAATCGGTTTTGTTCTAGTGGTATAGAAACCATTGCAATGGCAGTAGCTAAAATACAATCTGGTATGGCTGATTGCATTATTGCAGGGGGCGCAGAGTCTATGAGTAGTGTTCCCATGACTGGTTTTAAACCAGAATTAAACTATGATGTTATACAATCTGGTCATGAAGATTATTATTGGGGCATGGGTAATACCGCAGAAGCAGTTGCCAAGCAGTTTAACGTCTCTAGAGAAGATCAAGATGCCTTTGCCTATAATTCTCACATAAAGGCTTTAAAAGCACAAGCAGAAGATCGTTTTCAAGATCAAATTGTGCCAATTACAGTACATCAAACGTTTATTAATGAGTCGGGCAAAAAACAAAGCAAAAGCTATGTTGTCAATAAAGATGAAGGTCCAAGAGAAGGTACTAGTATACAAGCATTAGCAAAACTACGAGCTGTCTTTGCAGCAGGTGGAAGTGTAACAGCTGGTAACTCATCACAGATGAGTGATGGTGCTGCCTTTGTGATGGTAATGAGTGAAGAAATGGTTAAAGAGTTAAACCTTGAGCCTATTGCTAGAATGGCAAACTATGCCGCCGCAGGTGTAGAACCGCGTATAATGGGTATAGGTCCTGTAAAGGCTATTCCAAAGGCTTTAAAGCAAGCTGGCCTAAAACAAGAAGATATCAAGCTTATTGAGTTAAACGAAGCGTTTGCCTCACAATCATTAGCAGTAATAAGAGAACTGGACTTGAATCCAGATATTATTAATGTAAATGGAGGCGCCATCGCTCTTGGCCACCCACTAGGATGTACAGGAGCTAAATTATCGGTACAGCTTTTTGATGAAATGAGAAAGCGAGATATGGCAGGACAGTACGGTATGATTACAATGTGCGTAGGTACTGGTCAAGGCGCTGCAGGAATATTTGAATTTTTAAAATAACAACAGTGTCCTCTTTAGAGGAAATTACAAGAAAAAATATGACAACACAAGAAAACAATAGCATCCTTAGAGGAGGGCAATTTTTAGTAAAACAGACAGATTGCAATGATGTATTCACCCCTGAAGATTTTAGTGAACAGCAGCAGATGATGAAAGAGGCTGTAATGGAGTTTAATGATCGCGAGATTATTGTGCACCGTTCACGTTTTGAGGCAAAAGATTTTGCACTTACAGAAGAGGTTATGCGAAAGGCTGGAGCGTTAGGTTTTTTAAGCGTAGCTGTTCCAGAGAAATTTGGTGGCATGGGTATGGGTTTTGTGTCAACGGTACTCACCTGTGACTATATCTCTAGTGGAACAGGTTCTTTCTCTACAGCTTTTGGAGCACATACAGGTATTGGAACTATGCCAATAACACTTTATGGAACAGAAGACCAAAGAAACAAATATGTGCCAAAGCTGGCAAGCGGCCAGTGGTTTGGCGCCTATTGCTTGACAGAACCAAGCGCAGGAAGTGATGCTAACTCAGGAAAAACAAAAGCAGTACTGAGTGAAGATGCAACACATTACAATATAACAGGGCAAAAGATGTGGATTTCAAATGCAGGGTTCTGCAATGTATTAATTGTCTTTGCCCGCATAGAAGATGACAAAAATATTACAGGTTTTATTGTAGAGAATGACCCTGCAAATGGCATCACTATGGGTGATGAAGAACACAAACTAGGCATAAGAGCCTCTTCTACCCGTCAAGTATTTTTTAATAACACAAAAGTGCCTGTAGAGAACATGCTTGCTGGTCGTGGAGAAGGTTTTAAAATTGCAATGAACGCTCTTAATGTTGGCCGTATTAAATTGGCCGCAGCCTGTTTAGATTCTCAAAGACGTTTGGTTAGTGGCGCTATACAATATGCTACACAACGCAAACAGTTTGACACGCCTATTTCAGAATTTGGAGCAATAAAAGCTAAAATTGCAGAGACAACCACAAATGCTTTTGTTGGAGAATCTGCAACCTATAGAGCATCAAAAAACATTGAAGATAGAATTAACATTAGAATAGCTCAAGGAAACACCCACCAGGAGGCAGAATTAAAAGGAGTAGAAGAATATGCCATTGAGTGCTCCATTTTAAAGGTAGCTGTTTCTGAAGATGTTCAAAATTGCGCCGATGAAGGAATTCAAATATTTGGAGGTATGGGATTCTCTGAAGACACACCAATGGAGTCTGCATGGCGTGATGCGCGTATCACGCGTATCTATGAGGGCACCAATGAGATCAACCGCATGTTATGTGTAGGTATGCTAGTGAAAAAAGCCATGAAAGGCCATATTGATTTATTGGGGCCAGCACAAGGGGTTGCAGATGAACTACTAGGCATACCATCTTTTGACACCCCAGATTTCTCTCAGACGCTAAGTGAAGAAAAAGACATGGTTGCCAAATTGAAAAAGGTGTTTTTAATGGTTGCCGGTGCTGCAGTACAAAAATATGGACCAGCTCTAGAAGAGCACCAACAAATGCTGTTAGCGGCTAGTGACATTTTAATTGAAATATACATGGCAGAAAGTGCTGTATTGCGTGCAGAGAAAAGCACAAAAAACAGTTCAGAAAATGCAGACTATCAAGTAGCAATGGCGCAGTTGTATTTATACAATGCAGTAGATATTATCACCTCTAAAGCAAAAATGGCAATTATCTCTTTTGCAGAGGGTGACCAGCAGCGCATGATGCTTATGGGGCTTAAAAGATTTACAAAATACCAAACTATGCCAAATATTGTTGGACTGCGTAACACAATTGCAGAAAAGGTAGCTTTAGAAAACCAATACCCTTTTTAATGTAAAACAGAGGTGTTCTAAGGTTTGTTATTTGTTAGAATCTATTTTATTAAGTACAATTTTAATTAACAACCACACCGGAAAGAGTATACCACATAAAAAAGAGGGTAAAGTAGTGAGTTCTTTATAAACACCAATTAATGTAAAGTAAATTTCATTTAAGTGTAATAAATAGATTAAACCTATGTTTGCCCAAGATAGAAGTGAAACAATGATTAAATATTTGTTTTTCATATTATAATAATAATAATAATAATAATGCGTCATAATTATGGCGCATTTACTTTTTAATAAACTTAATGGTTTTAACTACAACTCCCTTTTGGTAGACCTTTACCAGATACAAACCACTTGAGAGTGAGCAAACATCTATAGCAAAAAACCCATTAGCAGATGGGCTGTCTTGCAAGAGCATATTGCCCAGCATATCATAAACAAAAACAGCATCTGTTGTATTTGAGTTTGAGGTATTGACAAACAATACATCATCAACGGGGTTTGGATAACTTGTCACGGATGGTTTTAGGGCAGAAGCAATCCCTAAGTCTTGACCTAGTGGCAAACTTATACCCACTGGGCGGTGGTCTGAGACGTTTTGATCATACTCATTAAAACCTCCTTGAAGATAAGAGTCTACCTTTATAGTTTGGGTAACGGCCCCTGGCATTGCATATAATTCAAAGAGCTCATCTGTAATTAATATGTGGTCTAAGTGTGATGGCCAATTTGGGAAAGACCAATTTGAAACGCTCCCTTGAGCAATATCCATATCTGCAAAAAAATAGGACTCAGGATCATTTAAAAAAGGTGAAAACACATTGTGATTGTCTGGATCTGTCAATATATCATTTAAATCTCCAACTACAAATACAGCAGCATTAGAGAGGTTGGTGTCAATATATTGTTTTAAGAGTAGATTTGCCGTGTACCTACGTGTTTCTTGATCCCAAGGGTTATCTAAGTCTAAAAGACCATTTCCGCAGCATTTATAATGATTGTTAATGATAACAAAATCCTGATTTGCATAAGTAACCTCTATAACCATAGGAAATCTCGGGAAGTTATTCCACTCTGGAGCTTGGGTAAAAAGCTCATAGGCGCTATTGAGCTCTACGACCTCATGTTTATACAAAAACACAAGCCCTGCCCTATCTAGTGATTGACTGTAAAGTGTATAGTCATCCAAAAAGGTGTCTAGATTATCTAAAATGGGATAATTTTGTATCTCTTGTATTGCAATAATATCTGCATCTATAGCCTCAATGATCTCCAAGACGTATTGCAATGTTGCAGGCTGGTTTTTCGGAAAGTTTTCAATATTCCAGGTAACAACCT
>Ga0208964_1001113_pt1 | contig 12511 bp, 7 predicted proteins | sample AOAMet1_08_M0_20_2_FD_188227 | JGI IMG/M metagenome (GOLD analysis project Ga0208964, IMG submission 188227) | Ammonia-oxidizing marine microbial communities from Monterey Bay, California, USA - CAN11_08_M0_20 (SPAdes) | ecosystem: Environmental > Aquatic > Marine > Intertidal zone | place... | reverse complement strand
TATCTGGCTGTTATCGGATTGCCACCGACTGTTTCTCAAATAAGGCTATTCGTCTCCGATGACCGTTCGATAGAAGAAATTTTACCGGAGGTGGTTGATGAGTTGTTGGCGTCATCACATTTTGGAGAACGATGGGGGCGACACTGGTTGGACGTTGCACGGTTTGCAGAGTCAAGTGGTGGTGGCCGAAGTTTGATGTTTCCAGAGGCCTGGCGTTTTCGCGACTACGTTATTGACGCGTACAATCAAGACAAACCTTTCGATCAATTTATTGTCGAACAGATTGCGGGTGATTTACTAACGCACGATTCCCATCAACAAAAAACAGAGCGGTTGGTTGCCACCGGTTTGTTGGCACTGGGGCCCACGAATTATGAACAGCAGGACAAAGAACTGTTACGGATGGAGGTAATTGATGAGCAGATCGATACCGTCGGACGGGCATTTTTAGGTTTGACACTGGGGTGCGCCCGCTGCCATGATCATAAATTTGATCCAATTCCAATGTCGGATTACTATGCGATTGCAGGTATTTTTGGAAGCACTGTGGCGTTAGTCGATGGGAATGTTTCTAGCTATGTCACCCAACCACTTGCTTCTGCGGAAGAGGTTCAGGCAGCAAGCAAATATTTGCGTCAAGTCAAGGTTTTGGGGAAGCAGTTGGCGACGGCAAAAGCTGATTTGGCCAAGATGTCGATCTCAAAGGAGACCTCCCGAGAGGTGGATAAGAAAACGATATTGGCGGATTCGCTGAACGGTCTAGTGCTTGACGTAACCATGGCTCAACTGACCGGCAGTTGGAAAGAGTCGACTTTTTCTAAGCAATTTGTAAATCAATATTACTTGCACGATGATAACTCAGGAAAGGGTAAGAAAAAGGCGGTTTTCTTGCCTAAGTTTGAGTCTGGAGGGAATTATGAAGTCCGCGTTTCTTACAGTGCCGGCGGGAATCGTGCCTCCAACACCGTCGTTACGGTGGATCACCAAGACGGGAAATCTAAATTCCTCGTCAATCAATCCAAGCAGCCACCCATTAATGGTTTGTTCCATTCGCTTGGGACTTTTCGTTTTGAGGCCGACAATGCCGCTTCGGTAACAATTTCAAATGAGGGGACTGATGGGCATGTGATTGTCGATGCAGTCCAGTTTCTAAATCAGGTGGAGGATTCTGCAGTTGCCGGCAAAGACGTGTTACCGTCAGCCGTTACACCGCCCGGCCGACGCGAGTCAGAAAAAGAGAATTCGACTGGTGAGGGCAAAAAGCCAGCAGAGGTGGTGGCCCTTGAAAAACGAATTAGCGAATTGGATCGCTCACTGAAAGAAATCAAAAAGAATCCAGTACGCCCAGTCGCCGTCGCAATGTCAGTAAAAGACAGCCTGAAGCCCAAAGATGGACACCTGCATATCCGCGGGTCAGTTCGTAATTTGGGGCCAGTTATTCCACGTGGGTTTTTATCTGTTTGCAGTGATGAGCCTAGGCCAGAGTTTGGCCCCGATGAAAGTGGGAGATTGCAACTGGCAGAATGGATCGCGAGTCCCGATCATCCGTTGACGGCAAGGGTTTATGTTAACCGTGTCTGGAGACATCTGTTTGGGAAGGGGCTGGTTTCCACGATCGATAATTTTGGATTTGTGGGTGAAAAACCTTCGCATCCAGAATTGTTGGATTTCCTGGCGTTGGATTTCATTGACTCAGGTTGGTCGACCAAAAAACTAATCAAAAAAATAGTTTTATCTCACGCTTTTCAACTTAGCGTTGCTGTGGATCCGGTAGCAAAAGAGAAGGATTTTGAAAACCGTTTGATTTGGCGGGCGAATCGCCGCCGTGTCGATGCCGAGGTGCTTAGGGATTCAATTCTGTTTGCATCTGGTGAACTGGACCTTACGCCTGGCGGCAGAACCATTCGCAAAATTACGCAATATGATCTGGGCTATAAATTCGATACGGTCAGAAGAAGCGTTTACGTCCCAGCATTTCGGAATTCTATGCTGCCGCTTTTTGAGGTCTTCGATTTTGCAAATCCCAATTTGGTTACGGGGGATCGGAATACGAGTACCCTTCCAACTCAAGCGTTGTTTTTAATGAACGATCCGGAAGTGATTCGGGCGTCAACAAAAATGGCTGATAGGCTTCTTGCGATGTCGAAAATTGATGATGTCGAACGGGTGAGAATTGCGTATTTGAGTACAATTGGTCGCAAGCCCACGCCAGCGGAAATTCAGGCAGTTGAGGAGTACCTTCGGCAAGAAATTTCAGGAAGTCATGGCGGGCCTGATCTTTCTGGTGACAAAATCCGGCAAGAAGCGTGGGCCAGGTTTTGTCATGCATTGTTTGCGAGTTTAGATTTTCGATACGTGGAATGATATTTAATTTCTTAATTGGGGATGTTGGTCTAGGAACATGACAGAACCTTGTGAATTTTATCGAACGGTTTCACGACGCGAGATGATTCGTCGTAGTGCCTGTGGATTTGGGGCCTTAGCGCTTTCTGGGATCTGCGCGGAGCAAACGCGTGGGGAAGATAAGCGTAATACCCTGTTGCCGCGTCCGCCAATGTTCCCGGCACGGGCAAAGCGGGTGATTTTTATCTTTATGCAGGGCGGGCCGAGTCAGGTCGACAGTTTTGATTACAAACCGGAACTGATTAAACGAGACGGTCAAGGGATAGATTTTACTGGAGTCCGGTTTGGGACGTTTGGCAGTAAAAGTACTCGTAATCTTTTAAAGCCACTATGGTCCTTTAAACAGTACGGCGAGAGTGGCCAGCACGTTTCGGAGTTGTTTCCCGAGATGGCAAATCATGTAGATAAAATGTGCATGATTCATTCGATGCATACCGAGGGAGTCGCGCACGGTCCGAGTACCCTTTTCATGCATACGGGGGCTACGAATCTCGTTCGGCCGTCAATTGGAAGTTGGATCACCTATGGTTTAGGAACGGAGAATCAGAATGTTCCAGGGTTTGTGACGATCAATCCATCGGCGAGTAAAGGTGGTCCGCGAAATTATTCGAATGCGTTTTTGCCAACGATGTTTCAAGGCACGGCAGTGGGTCGCGCTGGCCAGGCAGTTGCGGATGCGAAAATTAATAATATTTCAAATCTGCATTTGCCTCCAGATGTTCAAAAGAAGCAGTTTGAATTCCTCCAGCAAATGAATCGTTCGCAATTACAACGGCATCCAGAGGACGAACGACTGGAAGCGACAATTGAGTCGTTTGAGTTGGCCTATCGAATGCAGTTGAATGCGCCAGGAATTATGGATCTGTCCGGTGAGACCGCTGAAACGCTCGATAGTTACGGAATTAATCAAAAAGAGACCGAAGATTTTGGTAGACAGTGCCTATTGGCAAGGCGGATGGCCGAGGCAGATGTTCGATACATACAGGTTAACTATTCAGATGAATCTGCGAACCCTCGGTGGGATCAACACTCAAACATGCCCAAGCATGCGGAGCATGCGAAAGCCGTTGATAAACCGGTGGCGGGCTTGTTGGCCGATCTGGAGCAACGTGGGTTGCTCGAGGACACCTTGGTGTGGTGGGGGGGCGAATTTGGTCGAACTCCTTTTGCTCAAGGGAAAGATGGGAGAGATCACAACCCGCGAGGGTTCACCGTGTGGCTTGCCGGTGGTGGCACGAAAGCGGGCTACGTGCATGGTAAGACTGATGAAATTGGTCATCACGCCGTTGATAACAAGGTGCATATGCATGATTTGCACGCAACGATCCTACATCTGATGGGTTTGGATCACGAAAAATTAACCTATCGATATGCCGGAAGAGACTTTCGATTGACGGACGTTGCCGGGAATGTGGTGAAAGAAATAATTGCTTAGAAGACTGGCGTAAAGATGAGCCGAATCATTGTGACAGCCTGTTTGCTCATCGCGATTATTGGTTTAGTCACCAGAACTGGATCGGCACAACAGCAGGGGCAATCTCTTGACCGCTCGCTCAACTGGCTCGCAAACGCCGAGGGAGTTTTGGTCTCTGAGCAAGAAACTCCAATCCTTCAGTATCAAGCGAATCCAAAATCGCGAAATGGATCTCATCGTCGCGCAAACTACATTCATCCTCTTTACGGATTAGATGGACGAGTGCTAACCCAAGATTTCCCTGCCGATCATCTACATCATCGGGGCGTATTTTGGGCTTGGCATCAACTGTATGTTGGTGAGGTTGCTGTTGGAGATGGGTGGATGGCTGAGTCGTTCGACTGGGACGTCCGCTCGACCGAAATGGTTTCGAAGACTGAATCGATTCAAATCAAGAATGAGGTCATTTGGCGATCTGAAAAACTGCTTGATTCGGATGCCCAGCCAATTCCATTGGTAAAGGAATTGAATGTCATTGAAGTTCATCGTGCCGCGGGGGAGATGCGAAATATCGATTTCGAAATTAAACTGCTCGCGCTTCGACCTAATTTATCGATCGGTGGTTCAAATGATGCGAAAGGATATGGTGGATTTTCGGTTCGCGTTCAGCAACCGCCTGGTCTCAGATTCCTGACTTCCCAGGGATTTATCAAAGCGACAAAACTTCCAATGGCCTGTGGCGATTGGGTAGATTTGGTAGGTCAATTTGGGGCTTCCAAGACGACGAGTGGAATAGCCATATTGGTTCATCCTGAAACGGTCGGTTATCCGCAAAAATGGATTTTGCGTGACAAAGTTAAGAGTATGCAAAACCCTGTCTATCCAGGCCGAGACCCAGTTGCGTTGTCAACAAAGAGTTTTACGAGTTTGCGTTACCGCCTGATCGTGCATAGTAAAGAATTGACGAAGGCTGAATTAGACCAGGCGCACCAAGCGTACGCCTCGGAATAAAGCAGTTTCAAATGGGTAGCTTAAGCTTCAAATGCCTCGATGAGAGATTTTACTTCGCTCATGAAATTCGCGGCACCGACGCCGTTAGCAATTCTGTGATCGAAGCTGAGCGTTGCCGTAACCATGGTTTGGAATCGGAACGAATCACCATCGGGAACGGGGTGAGCGAATGACTCGCCAATTGCGAGGGTCGCGACAGCGGGGGCGACGATCGCTGGGATGCCAATCTTCATGCCCGCTTTGCCGATATTAGAGACTGTTACTGTCGTTGATTCGTCAGCTTGATCACCCGTATCTTTGGCAGCGGCCACTTGGGTAGCAAACGCTTGATAGAATTCAGTTTCACTCATTTCGTCGGCGTCACGAATGACTGCGGTTACCATCTCATCTCCTGGGAGGGCAACGGCGACGCCGAGATTCACGTGGTGGAACACTTTCAGCGAGTTGCCATCGGCGTTCATCACGCTGCGAAACTTTGGGTGGTTTTTCAGGGCTTGAACTACTGCCCAGCAGGCCATGGCAAAACCGGTCGGGCCACCCGATTCACGGGCGACCGTTCGGGCAGCAGTCACTTGTGTCCAGTTAACGTCGGTCATGACGGTCACCGGGATACATGCCTTTGCCCCTCGGCCGAGTCGGTAGTTCAAGACAATTTGAGATTTTGGTAGCGGTTCGACCGTGTAATGATCTGATGAGATCTCCGCGTTGCCTCCGCCAGAGGCGATAAACGCATCGACATCCTCGGGCATCATTTTCTTACCGCTGCAAGGAATTTGGTCGACGGCATCGAGGAGGTTAAGCTCCTTTAAGTACTTCCGAGTCTTGGGGGGAATCATTACCCGAGTTGAACGCACCGGTTCCGAGGTGGGGGCGTTTGTGACAGCAGGCGAAACGGGTTCGGAAGTCTCGGCATCCGCGGGACCATGCCCGACTGGCATTTCTTTGACACCTTCTGCTACTTCCATTTTGCCGATTTCGGCGCCAATCTCCAGAACTGTTCCTGGTTCGACGGTCCACTCAACGAGGGTCCCGTCATACGGAGATTCAACGTCCGTGGTTGCCTTGTCCGTTTCCATGACGTAGATCGGATCGTCTCGACCGATGGTGTCGCCTGGGTTTTTAAGGAATTCAACTAGTAACGCTTCTTGTAGGCCTTCGCCCAATTGCGGGATTCGTACTGAAATGACGGGCATGGCCGGTCAGTCCTCCATTGTAATTCGGATTGCGTCAATGACTTGGTTGGTATCTGGAAGTGCAGCGTACTCGTAAACGGGGTTGTACCCAATATGGACATCGGGTTTGGCAACCAACTGAGGAGCACTCACAAAATAGCAAAAACTTTCGGAGTCGCCCATGATTTCACTGATAATCATCTGTCCGACACTGCACGACCGTCCGTCTTCTTGGACGACGACAAGGCGTCCTGTTTTTTCAACCGATTTGAGGATCGTCTCTTTATCCCAGGGTTGTATCGATCTCAGGTCGATGATCTCGGCTGAAACTTCGTCGGCGAGGGCATCGGCGGCAGCAAAAGCCTGTTCCATGCAATTGCCCCAAGCAACGAGGGTGACGTCATCTCCTTCGCGTCGCACCCTTGCTTCTCCGAAACCAACAGCCGGAATGTCGTTAGACACAGTCATTTGTTGCCGGAAAAGATGTTTTGGAATAAGGAAGAGCGTCGGATCATCGGTGTGCATGGACGTCCACATGAGAGCAGTCGCATCTTCGGGAGTGCTTGGCACTACAACACGTAATCCGGGGCAGTGCGCAAAGATCGATTCGTTTGCCTGCGAATGCCACAGCGAACCACCGGGCAGATAGGCCCCATACGGAGCGTACATGACTACCGGGCAATTCCAGTCGCCGTTGGTTCGCCAGCGAAGGGTTGCCAAGTTCTGTGTAATTTGATTCATCGCGGGGCCGACAAAGTCAATGAACTGAATTTCAAAGACGGGTCTCTTTCCGTAGCATGCCATGCCTATTCCGACGCCAGCGATGGTCGCTTCGGCGAGCGGAGAGTTAAAGACTCGGTCGGGGTGTTCGTGGGAGAGGTCTGCTGTGAGTCCAAACACGCCACCTTTGGGCGCCTCAATGTCTTCTCCAAAGAACATATAGGAATCATCGTGATCGAGCCCATGCTTGAAAACCTGGTTGATTGCATCAACCATTCGCCACTTTCGCCCACCTTCGATGGGGGGAGGTTCAGGTGTCGACAAAGGTGCGAATAGCTGCTTCATCAAATCATCGGGAGTTGGATCCTGCTCGGATTCAGCCGCGATATACTCTTGGTCAACCCGTGTGTTGATCTCAGCCTTGATGTCTTCCCATTCGTCGCTCGACAACTCACCCGATTCGATTAATTCATCGGACAGGACGACGATCGGATCCCGATCTGCCATCGCTTCGATTTCATCAAGCGGACGATAGACTCGATGGTCATCGGAGCTAGTGTGCGAGCAAAGGCGGTCCAGTTCCGCAATAATGACCGTGGGACCACCACCAGAGCGAGCCTTTTCAAGGGCCGGTGCGGCGACATCGAAAACCCGGTCCGGGTGGCGAGCGTCGACGTGAACCAAGTGGTTTTCGTTAAATACTTCTAGCTTAAACGGATTGAATTTTTCCGTGTTTGTGCTGATTCCGTAATTGTTGTCTTCAACAATGAAAACGATCGGAAGTTGTCGCTCGATGGCAAACGCAATGGCTTCGTAAAATTCGCCCTGACGCGAGGCAGCATCACCAACGGTAGCCACTACGACGTTGGGGTGCTCGTCAAGTTGCATGGCCCAAGCCACGCCGCAACCCGGAAGTGCATTGGCTCCCGTCGGAGTCGGGACGCTCCAGATGTTCCGCTGACGGTCACTGTAGTGTCCCGGCATTTGGCGGCCGCCACTGGAGGAACCGAGTTTTGCAAAATATGCACTCGCCAGTTCTGCGTTGGATACGCCTTTGGCGAGAACCATGGCTCGATCACGATAGTAGGGAAATAGGTAATCTCCCTCTTCCATTAAAAATGAAAATACCGCGAGCGGTTCGTGCCCCATTCCAGCTACTTGGAACCAGCCTTTGCTCTGGCGGTGAAGAACGCCTTCGCGACGATCTCCCTCGCGACTTAGGTACATCAATTTTAAAAGTTCGAGTCGGTTGTATGTCATGGTTTGTGTATGAGGATTCATAAAGTTGATCTGCTCCACACGTATTCTAGGGTCGTTGATGCAAAATTTAAGACGTCTGACGGGAGGTTGAGGAGGAGTGCAGCGGGTTTAATTAACGCAAAAATCCGTGGATTTTGCCGTGATCCGTCGACCCGCGTCTCACCCCGAGACGTTCAGACGGGATTTTATCTCCCTGAAAATAGCCTGCAAGAGCGTATTATCGGCCCTTGGGTGTTTTGGCGGTATATTAATGAATTCAAACGGTTTTGGTGATCGAATTTCCACATTTTAAGAGGTGTAGTCCAGATTGTGGAATTTCTTGATCGTTTTGGGTGCTTGTAAGGTGCTGCTTTCAAGCTGCGAGTTTTGACTACTAGAGCACTGTTCTTGGTCCAGTTGGTGGCTCGAAGTAAGAGTCGTTTGTTTTTGCGTGCTGGTTGTTGTTCGGTCTGGGCCGAGGTTACCGACGAGATTTGCCGACACCTCTCGTTTTTAGTTTTAGATGAGTGTGTCTGCAGGGTGAGGGATTTAACTATTTTCGAGTTAGTGGCTAACAAGTCGGCATTATTATTTTTAGAGGAATCGTGCTTCAGCATGCTTGCCAATTGCTGACGATGTAGTCATCAGATGGTAGATTGTCGGTTGCCCGCGGAGTTGGGGCGTGCTTTAAAACGACTGGGCACGTCGCGTCCTTAATCTTGGATGAATGGACTACCGTCCGCTTGGCGAAAATATTCAACCTCTCAAAGCAGGAGATACTGAGTGAGGCACAAACACTTATTTAAAATGACTTTTACCGCTTGCATCTTGGGCTTCGCCTCAACGATGTTGGTGACTTCCGATAACGTCATTGGTCAAGAAGCGTCTGAAAAGGCGGCTGAGAAAAAAGAAGTTTCGATTGATCAGGATGCGTTGAAGCAGGTGACTTATGACATTAAGTATATGTCGTCTGACGAAATGGGAGGTCGGCAACCGGGGACTCCGGGAATCAAGCTTTGTGAAGACTACATAGTTGCTGAATATAAAAAAGCTGGCTTAAAGCCTCTTGCGGACGGAACATACTTTCAGGAAATGGAAGTTGGAAACACACGGGTTGTTGATAAAGCAGCAACAGCGTTGGCACTAAACGGGCCAAACGACGCAAAGGTAGAATTGAAATTAGGGAAAAATTTCCAACAACTCTTGGGAAGGCGAGATTTTGATCTAAGTAGTGACCTTGTTTTTGTAGGCTACGGAATTTCGGCGCCCGAACACAATTACGATGACTACAAGGGTGTTGATGTTGAGGGAAAAATTGTGGTGATGATTCGTTACGAACCGCAATCTGAAGACGAGAGTAGCGTTTTTGACGGAGCTGATACATCTCGCCACTCATCTGGAAGCCAAAAGGTGGCGGCAGCTAGGCGCGCGAAAGCGGCTGGAATCATTATGGTAAACGATTCAGTCAATGCTGCTTCGGCTGACGAGCTCGTTCAGGCTGATCGGTTTAGAACTAATGGTTTGCCGTTCGCCCAAGTCAAACGTTCGGTTTTGGATGATCTTCTAAAGAGTTCTCCTTTAAATACTCCAACAGGTAAAAAGCTTTCAAGCGTGAAAGCAATCGAAGCACAGATCGACAGCAATCTGGAGCCGATTTCCCAGGTGATGGATGGTTGGTCTGCCAACTTTAAATCAGCATTTAGTATTAAAAAGACTAAGACCAGCAACATCATCGGAATCATTGAAGGTGAAGGCCCCAACGCAGATGAAACGATTGTGATTGGAGCACATTACGATCACCTTGGAATGGGCGATTACGGTTCTCGTGCGCCGGGACGTAAAGAGATTCATAACGGTGCCGATGATAATGCTACGGGGACAGCAGCGGTGATTGAATTGGCTCGCCGGTTCAATAAGCGTGACAAGAAGCCGGGGCGTCGACTTGTGTTTGTTTGTTTTACTGCCGAAGAAATGGGACTGTTGGGGGCGATTCACTATTGTGAAAATCCACTTTTCCCTTTGGAAACCACTGCTGCAATGATCAACTTTGATATGATCGGTTGGTTGCGTGATAACAAACTCACTTTGTACAACTGGAATTCATCCGCTCAATTGGACCCTGTGTTTGATTCTGCAAATGCAGATTTTGGATTTGATCTCAACAAACCGCCACGCGCGTTTGCGGGTAGTGATCACTTGCCGTTTAATCAGCGAGATGTTCCAAACGTGTTTATTCACACTGGTCAGACTGCGGTTTACCACACTCCTGAAGATGACTTTGAAACGCTTGACTGCGAAGGCGCTTTGAAAGTGATTGATTACTCGGAGAAGGTTGTCGACGAACTTGCTTCGATGGATAAGAAACCAGTCTTTGGTGCCCCTAAGCCGTTTCGGTTGGGAGTCATGCTTGATGATGACAACGGTGTTGTTACTGTTGAAAGTGTGACACCGAATTCTGCTGCTGAAAAAGCGGGATTACAAAAAGGTGATGTCATTGTTGAAATGAATGGTGAGGCAATGGCGAAACGGCGAGATATTTCTCGTTTGATTCGGCGCGATGCTGGTAAGACCGCGAAATTTAAATTGAAGCGGGGCGAAACTGAAGTTAACCTAAATATCAAGCTCAAGAACGACTAGTGCTTGGGGAGAGATGGGGATTAATATTTCCCATTGAAAAAATAGGGCCTGCCGCAATCTTGCGGCAGGTTTTTTTATTGTCCATTTTCATCGCAATGTAGTCTCCGAAGATGGGTGAGCGTGTTTTGCAATTTTTGATTAGAGATAATTGGCAAGGATAATTGTTTAGAAAACTAAGATTGCCGAGAAGTCAACGAAACACCGTTTAGGATCTAGCCGGGAATCAGGTCGAGCGATTGCTGGTTGGTAAAGAATTGTGTTCTTATTTGAAAACTCACTGCTGGTTTACAATCTATGTCTCATAAAAATCGAGAAGAACAGACCGTGCAAGACAAGATGCACGAGATCATTTTCGGCGCCCACACCACGCAAGGGTGGTTGTTTGATATGGCATTGTTGGTCGTGATTGTCTTAAGTGTCATCTCGAACAGTTTGGAAACAGTGGCAGGTTTTGAGAACCGCTGGGAAGATGCCTTGTTCTGGGCGAGTTGGGTTTTCACCGGGCTCTTTACTGTCGAATACGCTTTGCGAATTTACTGTGTGAAAAAACCTTGGCGGTTCATTTTTAGTTTTTGGGGGATTGTCGATCTCCTGGCGATTCTTCCTGAATATCTCTTGTTTCTGTTTTTCTCGGCAGGTGGGCATGCGAGTGCATTTTCGGCTATCCGTTCACTCCGGTTATTGAGAGTCTTTCGAATTCTCAATTTGTCCTGGTTTCAGCGTGAGGGCGAGGATTTGGGGAATGCCATTTGGCGAGCCCGCGGGAAAATTGTGGTTTTCATCATGGTCGTGTTAATTATCGTTACCATTGCTGGAACGATCATGTATGACGTTGAAAGTACATTCGATCCAGACTCAAAATTTACGTCGATTCCAATGGGTATTTACTGGGCAATTGTTACGATGACCACCGTTGGTTTTGGCGACATTGTTCCCAAGACAACGGGCGGGCAATTCATCTCTGCGATTCTTATTTTGGTGGGTTACAGCTTGATCATTGTTCCTACTGGATTCGTTTCAGCGGAGGTGTTAGATCGAAAACGGCGACGCGTGATTTCGACCGTTTCATGTCCTTCCTGTCTGACAGAGGATCATGATGACGACGCGCTTTTTTGCAAGTATTGTGGCGGGGAAATGTAACGGTGCATTGGCGAGGGGTAGCACTAGGGACTGTCCGTCGAACCGTTGGAGGTTGGGCGAGGGGGCCTTACCATTTGGACGTTGGAGAAATGTCGTTAAACTGAGGTTCGGTCATCCCGTGAAAATGGCGATTCAAAATTTATGACGAACTATGCAATTGAACTGAATCAAGTGACCAAGCGGTTTGGGAAACAGACGGCTGTGGATCAAATTGATTTGGCGGTTCCTGAGGGAGCAATTTACGGGTTTATTGGTCCAAATGGTTCCGGCAAGACAACGACTTTGCGGATGATCTTGAGGATATTTCAGCCGGACGAGGGAGTCGTGACAGTTCTGGGGGGAGCGCACGGACGGACGGCGGACAACCGGCTCGGCTATCTTCCGGAAGAGCGTGGTCTCTATAAGCGAATGAAGGTTCGGAATGTTTTGAAGTACTATGCGAGGCTCAAGGGTTTTTACGATTGCCAGTCGGAAATAGATTTTTGGCTCGAGCGATTAGGTGCTTCTGAGTGGGCGAATAAACGAGTGGATGCGCTGTCCAAAGGAATGGCTCAGAAGATTCAGTTTATTTCAGCGGTTGTTGCGAAGCCCAGATTGGTGATTCTCGATGAGCCTTTCAGCGGACTTGATCCGGTCAATCTAGATTCGTTGAGAGCGGCAGTGTTGGGCTTACGCGAGAACGGAACGACAATTGTGTTTTCGACGCATGATATGGAAATGGCTGAAAAAATGTGCGATACCATTTTTATGATTTTCCGTGGCAAGAAGGTGCTCG
>Ga0208964_1001111_pt1 | contig 12533 bp, 10 predicted proteins | sample AOAMet1_08_M0_20_2_FD_188227 | JGI IMG/M metagenome (GOLD analysis project Ga0208964, IMG submission 188227) | Ammonia-oxidizing marine microbial communities from Monterey Bay, California, USA - CAN11_08_M0_20 (SPAdes) | ecosystem: Environmental > Aquatic > Marine > Intertidal zone | place... | reverse complement strand
CCCGTCCGAGTTGGTGCCCCGATCAGCCGCAAGCACCTCGACGACTGTCGCTCCTTCGACTGCTCCTTCGACTGCTCCGGCTACGACTGTCGCTCCTACGACTGTCGCTCCTACGACTGTCGCTCCTACGACTGCTCCTTCGCCGACCGTTGCGTCTGGTGCAACGACTGTTGCGCCCGCCGCTGAGATTCCTTCGACCACCCTTGTTGTATTAGAAGCTCCGGCCACCCCGATTGACCTTGAGGCCAACGAACTACTCCGGGTTGTCTTGGCCGGAGACTCCATTACCGACCAGGTAGCGCCGTACCTCGAATGGATTCTGAGTGAGGCGGCCACCATCGAACATCGACACCTGTGGGGAACTGCGCTCTGCGACTGGTTTGCCGACATCCGAGGCGAAATGGGACTGGAGTACCTCGAGTCCTGGCAGCCGCACCTCTACATCGTCGACCACGGCGGGAACGGCATCACGCCGTGCATGGCCGACGCTGCCGGCCTTCCGCTAACCGGTGAGGCTTACACGGCCAAGTATCTGGCCGACACTGAGTACGTACTGGAGTTGGCGTCGCGGACCGGGAGCCGTGTGCTCCTGGTGGACCAACCGGTTAGCCGTGGCGATTACCGATCGGGGACCGGCGAGATCTACCGTTCGATGCCCGCCAGACATCCTGGTGGGTTGATCCGCTTCTTTTCCACCTGGCCTGCGCTCACCCCGGATGGCCAGTTCGTCCAGTCGGCCCCCTGCGAGGTTTTTGAGCCGGGATGTGTCGACGGTCGAGGAGAACTACGAGAGCCGCCGCCCAATGTCCACCTGGAGGCGCTCGGCGCATGGCGCTACGCAGTGGCCATTGTGGATGAGTTGGTTGCCGCGGGATGGGTGGATGCCGACTTGGTGGACGTCACTGGCCGCGTGATGCCCTGAAACCGCTGCTTTAACGGTTTCGCCGTCGAACCAAGGGGCGTGGATGGCGAGGCTGCGTCGAGCAACCTGGTCCGGAACTACGCGGAGGCTCCGTTCTGAATGATGCGTGTAATCATTTTCTTCATTGTGGCTCTGGTCGTCATCGCCGAACCGATGGCGATCTACTAGGAGTCCCACTTCTTGTCGACGGATAACTGTCGAGCGACGACAGATGAACCTATGGCCGCCACAGCGGCCATAAACATGGGGATCCGGTAGGAACCGGTCACTTCGAATAGATGGCCGGCCCCCACGGGCCCGACTAAACCAGCAGTTCCCCAGGCGGTGAAGACGCGACCGTAGGCCCAGGAGTAACCGTCCTGACCGAATCTCTGGGCGACAGCGAGCGGGTCGGCGGTCGCATTGCCCGCGACTTTACGTCGGGTGCCGGTGTCGAATGGCGCTGAAGGTGACCTCGGCCCCATGTGGCTACCGCACCGGCATCGTCATGGGCGACCTGGTGCCCGGCTGACGTCCGGCTAGACATCTGGTTGGGTTCAGTCCGCGGCATTTCACCTGTCACGCTGCCCCTACCATCGACGACCTATGAGATTTCCCTTCCGGATAGCCGCTCCGACAGGCGGCATCGGCTTGCTGCTCGTCGTCGCAGTATCGGCCTGTGGCGGCGGAGGAGGAGCGACGCCGCCGGCCACGACAGTGGGTGAACTGTTCGCCGGTTCGGCAACCACCACGACGGTGGGGGGCCTCTCCGTGGCCGGATGGACCCACCGTGACCTGCCGGAGATGCGTACCGCACTGGACGCCTGTGTCGCCTCGGTCGACGTACGGGGGGCATCGACGGACGAGGAGGAGGGGCCCCGGACGGTGACCGTCGAATCGGGCGACAGTCTCGGCAAGATCGCGGCACGCTTTGATCGGACCGTGGACCAGTTCATGCGGGCCAACGGAATATCGGACCCGAATCGCCTTCAGGTCGGTCAGATCCTGGTCGTCCCGGCCCAACGGATCGAGACCGAGCCCGAATACGACGGCCCGACGGTGCTTCTCGAGCCCGTCTACTGCGAGGTCGATACGGGCGTTCCAGCATTTGGTCCTGACGGCGCCCAGATCGGCGGCCCCGGCATCATCGAGGTCTTCGCGGACTGGAAACGCCTCGAGGGCCCCGACGAGGCACCCCGGGTAAACGGTCGGATCCGGGGACTCGTCCAGGCCTCGGTCGGGGGGTTCGCCGAGGACGTGGCCGAAGAGGTGGAACGCCACGGCTTTGCCTGCCGTGACAGCTCCCACGGCCGGTGTGCCTGGCTTCAGCATCGGCAGGAGGTGCTGTTGGCTACCGACGAACTCTTCAGCGTCCGGGACGTCGTACGACGCCTGATGCCGGGTGCATCGGCTGTCGAGGAGGAGATCCGCACCGAGACGTTCGACCTGGAGACCGGCCGTCCGATCACCGTGGCTGAACTCTTCGACCCGATGACCGACTGGGTCGCAGCGGTGTCCATCGAGGCCATCAGTCGATTGGCCCGGGAACCGTGGACCGACGAGCGCCGGGTCGTCGGCGCATCATCTGAGTCGGGCAACTTCGAGCGATTCAACCTCACCCACGGGGGGCTGGTGCTGTCCTTCGCTCCGGGCTCCATTGGTGGCCACGGAAGCAACACCGTGTCGATCACCATCCCGTACCGCTCCCTGGACGGCTTCTGGGCTGAGGACGGCCCGGTCTCCCGCATCGAATAGCCGGAGGTTGACCGCCTAGTTTTCGGGCCATGGGCATTGAAGAGAACAACCTCCTCGAGGCGATGCGAACCACGTTCTCGTGTCGGGACTTCACCGATGCTCCGGTCACCGACGACCAACTCCACCGGATCTTGGACGCGGCCCGCTTCGCTCCGTCAGGCGGCAACCGGCAGGGTTCGCACGTGGTCGTCGTCCGGGACCGCTCCCTACGCCAACGGCTTGGCGAGCTCTGCGGTCCGACCATGCGTCTCTATGCAGCACAGGGTGCCGCTGGCGAGACGCCGTTCAATACCGTCGTCGAATCTGCGGTCGATCCCGAGGTGGCGATGGCAGGCGACGACTCGACCCCCGCGGGTCCCCCGGACCTGTTCGAACGCCTCGGCGAGGTGCCGGTGGTCCTCGTCGTCACCGTGGACCTGTCGGTCGTGGCGTCGATGGACAAGGACCTCGACAGGATCGGCGTGGTCACCGGCGCATCGGTGTACCCGCTGGTCTGGAACATCCTTCTAGCGGCCCGCACCGAAGGCCTGGCCGGCGTGGTTACCACCGCCGTGGTGCCCGCCGAGGGTGAGGTACGAAGCCTCCTTGGGCTACCCGAACACCACGCCGTGGCGGCCATGGTGCCCCTCGGGGAGCCCGTCAGGCAGCTCACGAAACTCTCCAGACGACCGGTGGAGAACTTCACGACCATCGACCGGTTTGACGGTCCACCGCTCACCGCCTGACCGGGCACCGGCGACAGGGCGACTGACCGATGGGAACGATCTGATGGAACTGGGCATCACCATCCACCTAACCGACCGGTCAATGGATGTTCGTGATCTTGCCTTGGCGGCAGAGGAGCGGGGCTTCTCGTCGCTCTGGGTGCCTGAACACACCCATATCCCGACCAACCGGCTCACCTCGGCTCCGGACGGTGAATCTGAGCTGGCTGACGAGTACGCGCGGTCACCCGACCCGTGGATCTCCCTGGCGGCCGCGGCGTCCGTCACCGGGCGGATCCGGCTGGGTTCCGGTGTGTCGCTGGCGGCCCAGCACCACCCGATCAATCTCGCCAAGGCCGTGGCCAGCGTCGACTGCCTGTCTGCCGGCCGCACGGTGTGCGGTGTGGGCTTCGGATGGAACCGGGAGGAGATGGCCGATCACGGGGTCGACTTCGCCACCCGCCGGGCCCGGGTGCGTGAACACGTGGCCGCCATGCGAAGCCTGTGGGCTGACGAGGAAGCGGAGTTCCACGGCGAGTTCGTCGACTTCGACCCCTGCTGGTCGTGGCCGGTACCCGTCCAGCGGCCCGGGCCATCGGTCCTGATCGGCGGTGGGGGAGGACCCCGCCTGCTCGCCGAGGTGGCGGCCTGGGCCGACGGCTGGCTACCCATTGGAGGATCTGGTCTGCAGGCAGGGATGGAGGCGCTCCGGATGATTTGCGACGAGGTGGGACGGGACGTGGCGGACCTGGCGGTCATCCCCATTGGCACCATTCCTGAATCAGGGAAGTTGGAGCACTACGCGTCGCTCGGCATCACCGAGACGGTGCTCCGTGTGCCGTCCGCCGGTCGCGACGAGGTCCTGCCGGTACTCGACGCCTACATGCGGTTCCTCAAGGTCTGACCGGTGGCTCGTCAGCACATGGAAGGGGACGCGAGGGGCGAACTGGCTGACTTCGGACTGGGCCCCTACGTACATGGGACGCCGAGCCACCGGTTTCCGGTCTACACCCGTGGAAACGCCGGCGAGGTCTACCCGCAGCCGGTCTTTCCGCTTACCTCTGCCATGGCCAAGGCGTTTGCCGGGGATTCGACAGGTGACTTTCTGCGATCCACCGGGATGCTCACCGACGCGGAGTGCGACGAGGATGCCGATGTCTTCATGGGTGTGTTCGGCGGCTACGCGTACATCAATCTCTCAGTCACCCGGGTGGTGGCCATCCGGACGCCCGGAATGTCGCTCGACGATGCCGATGCACCGTTCCTGGGCGCAGAGGCACTGGCCCCCGAGCACGTAGCGGACCGTCGTGACCGGAACTGGAGCGCCACGGTGCGCGGCCTCCGGTACGGCTGGCGGGTGCTGGCCAGCCCGGACCTCCCGGCGTTGGACGATGCGGCGGCCGAGATCGCCACCTGGCGGGCCGGCCTCACACCGATCGGCGAGGCCTCCGACGACGAGTTGTTCGACGAGACGGCACAGATGCTCCCGATGATCAGCCGGATCTTCGCCCTCCACCTCTCGATCACCGGGGGCACGGGAATCGGTCTCGACGCCCTTCGACGGACCGCGGGCCGTCATGGCGAGGACCTGATGGTCCTGCTTGGCGGGCTGGGCGACGTGGATTCGGCGGTTCCTTCCGATGCCCTCTGGGATCTCGGACGCCTCGTGCGAGGTGATCCCGGTTTGACCGCCCACTTCGACGAGGGGCTCGATGGTCTCGAGACCCGGCTTCTCGGCGATGCCGCGGCGGTGGACTTCCTGGCGGCCTTTAACGGGTTTCTCGCTCGACATGGCGCCCGCGGCCCTAACGAGTGGGAGATGGGCTGTGACGTGTGGGGGACGAAGCCGGCGTTGCCGCTGGCCCTCGTCGACCGCATGCGCCATGCCGACGATGACCATTCTCCGGGTGTCCGGGGGGCTCGACGGGCGACGGACCGTGAAGATGCGGTGGCCGCGGCCCGGCGCCGTGTCCGCCGCCACGAGCGGTGGCTGTTCGACCGGGGGTTGCGATGCACGGTGGTCCGCACCCGGGGCCGGGAGCGGTGCAAGACGATTCTGGTGGAGGCCATCCACGAGGGTCGACTCCGGCTCCGGGAACTCGGCCGCCGCCTGGCCGAACGCCATCCCGGCGTAGCTCACGATGACCTGTTCTTCGTGACCCTTGACGAGGCCCCTACCTACCGGGCCAGACCCGAGGCGTTCGTCGACGTGGTTTCCGCCCGACGGGCCATCCGAAATCAGCTGGAGGCGCTCGAACCGCCGTTCTCCTTCACCGGCCGACTCCCACCGACTGACACCTGGCGGCGACGTGCAGATGCGACGACCGCCGAGGCGCTGGCGCCAGGAACCATCCTCACCGGTACGGGCGGCTCACCCGGCGTGGCCCGAGGGCGGGCACGGGTGGTCACCGACCCGTCAGACCCCGGCGACCTCGGACCGGGTGACGTCCTGGTGGCACCGTTGACCGATCCGTCGTGGACACCGTTGTTCGTGCCCGTGGAGGCGGTGGTGGTCGACGTCGGTGGTCAGATGAGCCACGCGGTGATCGTGTCGCGTGAGTTGGGCCTGCCGTGCGTGGTGGCCGCCACCGGGGCGACGACCGCCATTCTCGATGGCACACTGATCGAGGTCGACGGTGCCGCCGGGACGATTCGGATCCTGGGCGACGGGTGAGTCAACCGTGGGCGGAGCGGAACCCGTCCATGAAGTCGACGAGCACCCGGACACTGTCCACCGGGAGGGCGTTGTAGACGCTGGCCCGGATACCACCCACGCTGCGGTGGCCCTTCAGGTTCACCATGCCTGCATCGGCGGCCTCGGCCACAAACCGCTCCTCCAGGTCCTCGTCGGGTAGGCGGAACACGATGTTCATGTGTGACCGGCTGGCCTCGTCGACCGGGCAGACGTACCACCCGTCGCTGCCGTCGATGGCTCCGTAGAGGATTGAAGCTCGCTGCGCGGCCCGCTGCTCGAAGGTGGCCAGACCGCCCTCGGTCTGCATCCAGCGAAGCACCTTGCCCATGACGTAGATGGCGAACATGGGGGGCGTGTTGGCCATGGAGTCGTTGGAGTCATGGGTGGCGTAGTCGAGGTAGGAGGTCAGGTCGCGGCCGTGGCTCGACAGCCGATCCTTCCTGACGATCACGACAGCCAGACCGGCGGGCCCAAGGTTCTTCTGGGCGCCGCCGTACACGAGGTCGTGGACGTCCCAGTCGATGGGGCGGCTCAGGAAGTCCGAGCTCATGTCGGTCACCAGCGGCACGTTGGCCGACGGCAACTCGGGGAATCGGATGCCGCCGATGGTCTCGTTGCTGGTTAGGTGGAGGTAACGGCTGCCGTCGCGGACCTCGATCTCGTCTGTGCCTGGCATGCGGTCGAAAGCGCCCTCGGCGTCGGTCCACGCCTCGTACACGGGGGCGACCCTGCGGGCGTCGCCGATGGCCTTCCTGCCCCAGGTGCCGGAGTTCACGTAGCCGGCCGTCTCGCCGTCGGCCAGCAGGTTCATCGGAACCTGGGCGAACTGCAACGAGGCGCCGCCCTGCAGGAACAGGATGGAGAACTCGTCGGGCACCGAAGCCAACGAACGGAAGTCGGCCAGGGCGTTCATGTGGACGGCGTCGTAGGCCGGCGCGCGGTGGCTTGCCTCGATGATCGACATGCCGGTGCCGTCGAAGTCGAGGAACTCGTCACGCACCTCTTCGAGGACCGACACCGGAAGGGTGCACGGGCCCGCGCAGAAGTTGTGGACACGGGTGGACGTGGTCATCGGGGTTCTCCCTTGGTCGAGCCCGGGCCGGCCGTAGCGGACACGAGGTCGTCGGTAGATGTCCCGTGAGGGGACAGGGCCTGAATGGACTCGCCCATCCTACTTGAGTGGTTTCGGCGGGGGGGAGGGGTCGGCCCGAGCCGCTTATTGGCGCGACCCGGTCAACCGGTGATCTGGGTCAGCGAGTGGCCTGTGTCAACGGGTGGCCTGTGTCAACGGGTGGCGGGTATCAGCCGGTGGTGAACGTGAGGCGACGCAGGACGGATTCGACTACGGCTGCTGTCCGGGCGGCCGAGTCGGCCAGCATGGCGGGATCGGCCAGATCGGGTTCGTTGATTCCGATGGGCACCACCTCGTGGGTGGTCTCCCGATCAACCCACGTCGGGACGTAGCCCGCGTCGGTGATTCGGGCGCCATCAGCCGTCTCGGTGACCTGGAACCAGGCGATGAGGCCGTCCTGGGTCTCGGGTGGGCAAGAACTGCACGGGTTGGTCTCGTCGCCGGGCTGGTTGGTGAGCAGATTGCCCAGTCCGAACGCCACGGCGTCGCCACCACGTCGGACTACCGGCTGGACGACGTGCGCGTGGTGTCCGAGCACCAGGTCGACCTCGGGGGCGGCTAGCAGACGTTCAGCTACCGAGCGTTGTCGGTCTGTGGGGTCGGCCCGGTACTCCTCGCCCCAGTGCACGCTGACGACCACGAAGTCGGCACCGTCGGATCGGGCCGCCGCCGCCTCGTCGACCACCCGGTCCACGTCGAGGTGGGGGACCATCCACGGTGGGTCCACGGGAAGATCCCGGCCGTTGATGAGGTCGGTGACCGAGAGGTGGGCCACGCGGAGGCCGCCGGGAGTGAACCAGGCTGGCCCGGCGGCGTCCTCTGTGTCGGCCATGCCGGCGGTGGCCAGTCCGACCCGCCGCAGGTGGTGGAGGGTGGCCGTCACGCTGGACGGCCCCGAATCCAGAGCGTGGTTCGACGCGAGTGAGCAGCCGTCGTAGCCGGCGTCGGCAATGGCGTCGGCCAGCGATGACGGCACCCGGAACGTGCCTCGGAAGCTGAGGTCCTGGTCGTCCATCGACAACGGGCTCTCGAGATGACAGAGGGCCAGGTCTGCACCGGTGATGATCGGGCGAATCCGTGCGAACAGGGGAGTGAAGTCCCATGCGTTCTCGCTGGCGGCCCGTTCGGCTACGGCACCGTGGCTGATGATGTCCCCGGTGGCCACCAGCGTGAACGACAGCGGGGTCGGAGCGGTACTCGTCGGTTCGACCCCGTCGGTGCCGTTGGTTGAGGTCACGGCGCTGGACCCGGCAGCGGGGACCGTGCTGTTGACCGGTGTTTCAACCGGAGTCTCGGTCAGGGCCGATGGTTCCGGGTCGCCGCTGTCCACGAGGTCAGCCACGAGGAGCACCAGGAGGGCCACCATGGTGACGACCTGGAGCCGCCAGGCCAGTCGCCGTTCGGAACGGAACAGAGGGTGGACGGGATCGCTCACCCGGCGTCGACCTGGCTCAGGAGAGGTACTCCGGGACGCGCCGACCGGTTGGTGGTGCCGGCCTCCCGCACAACCTGTCCGTTGACCACCACGTGGTGGACGCCGACCGACTCCAGCCACGTCTTCTCAATGGTCGCACGGTCGGAAATGGTGGCCGGGTCGAAGACGGTCACGTCGGCCGCCGCTCCGGCCGAGAGGCGCCCCCGTTGGGCCATGGCCGGGCTGGAACCCTCCAGCAGTCGGGCCGGGAGGATGGTCATCTTGGCCAGTGCCTCGGGCAGCGTCAGCACGCCCTGATCGCGCACGTAGTGGCCCAGCACCCGACTGAAACAGCCCGATGCCCGGGGATGGTTGTTGTGGGGCCTTTCGAGGATGGCGTCGGATCCCACCATGATCCAGGGGGTGGTCAGCGGCAGTTCGATGTCGTCGTCGGACATGGCGAACGCCGCGGTGAGAAGGTTGTCCTTCCGGGCTGCTTGCCATCCAGCCTCGTCGAGGCGCTTGGACGTGGCCGCGACCTGGAGGTCGGCCACCGTGATGCCGTACTTCTCCCGGAAGTTGTCGAACCGGGCGCTATTCGCATAGGTGGCCCAGAAGGTGTAGGGGTAGGAGCAGGCCGTCAGGGCCAGCCCGTCGGTCCGCGCGGCTTCCATCTGGGCGATCGCCTCGGCCATCCGCCCGGTGCCGCCGGTCGAGTTGACGTGCTCGATGTGGACGGCACAGCCCGTTCGCCGGGCCACGGTGACCGCCTCGGCAATGGCCTCCTCCTGGGTCCCCGGTTCCAGGTTCTCCGAGTACCGGAGGTGCAGGCAGAGGGGCACGCCGTGGGAGGCGGCGAGGTCACCGTGACGGAGCATCTCGTCGAGGGTGACGCCGGGGACGTATTCCGGTTGCTCGTGGATGCCCAGTGCGCCCCCTCGTAGGTCAGCGTCGGCCCGTCGGATCAACTCGTCGAGATGGCGATCGGTGGCGTAGTCGATGCCCGCACCGATGGCTGCCCGGTGGCTGTACTGGTCGGTGGCGCCGCCGTAGTTGACCGGTGGCCGGTGGGTAGCCGAGCGCGACAGGAACGTGTCCATTGGGTCGTTGATGCCGTGCATGCAGAGGTTGGAGGTGACCCCGTCGGCGATCTTGTTCCATTCTCCGTAACCGTTCACGGGGTAGGAAAGGATGTCGATGAAGCCGGGAGCGACCACCAGTCCGGTGGCGTTCAGCGTTGAACGGCCGATCAGCGGTGTGGTGGCCACCGTCATCACGGTGTCGCCGTCGATGCCCACGTGGGCCACAGCGTCGAACCCGGTCTCCGGGTCGATGACCCGCCCGCCGGCAACCACCAGGTCGTAGCGGTGGGTGTCGACCGTGGTGGTGGTCTCATCGGGCCCACCGGTCGACGTTGTCGGTGGTTCCGGGGGTCGGCTGGTGGATGAGCGAGGAACCGCCGGAATGGTGGTCGGGCCGCCGGCGGTGGCCCCACCATCCGGTCTGCCGGGAAGCCGCCGACCGAGGGCGAGGAGGGCGGTGCCGAAACCGATGCCGAGGACGACTCGTCGTCTGCCCACTGCTTTGGGCCGCAAGTCGGTATCCGGGTACGGGTCGGGTTGCGGGTCGTCGGCAGCCTCGTCCACGGAGCCAGACGCTAGTGGTGGGCCGCCCCGGACCGGGTCCGGGCGGTGGCTACCGTGGCCGTGTGGTCGACGGGACGCTACGACGCGTCGGACTCCTGCTGGGGACCGGCCTGCTGGTGGTGATCCTGACCGTGGTGGCTGGGCTGGAACGGGGCGGGGCCGACCACTGGGTGACCGGCCGACCACTGGCTGTCGTCGGCGCTCGACTGGTCGTCGAACCCGCCCCGGCACGCAGCCTCGATCCGTACCGTGGAACCGGTACGTGGGTCGACGCCTACGACTTCGACCCGGCCTACGCACCGGGGAAGTTGACGGTGGTGCCGACCGATCTGGCGGTCATGGCCGAAACCGGTGTCCGCACCTTGTTTATCCAGGCGTCGAGGTCGGACCGTCGTGCTGTGGACCTCATTGCCGACCCGTGGTTGCTGGCCGGCTTCCTCCTGGCCGGCGATGCCGCCGACGTGGCGATCGTTGCCTGGTACCTACCGAAGTGGACTGCTGACGACGAGGACCTTGAGCGCCTCCTGGCGCTGGACCGCTTCACCGTGCTGGGACGGCGGTTCGCCGGGATCGCGGTGGACATCGAGTGGAACCGGGACGGCCTGGGGGCCATTGAACGGTCGGACCGGCTGGTCGACCTGTCGGACCGGCTTCGACGAACGGTGGGCGACGATCCGCTGGGGGCGATCGTCATGCCACCGGTCATCACCGACGAGATCAATCTGGCGTACTGGCCCGGCTTCCCGTGGGTCGAACTGGCCGGCCGCTACGACGTCTGGCTGCCCATGGGCTACTGGTCGTTCCGGACCGAGGAGCATGCAGACCCGGCGTTCTACACGACGGACAACATTCGTCGGCTGCGAGCTGACCTGGGCGACCCGGGCGCCGCCGTGCACGCCATTGGCGGTATCGGGGCGGCCGACGGGACGGCGGTGGTGGACCCCGGTGAACCGTTGGCGTCGGTCGACGACCTCGAACCTTTTGTGGCTGCGTTGGTCGGCGAGGGGGCGATCGGCGGTTCGATCTACGACTGGGCATCCATGGGTGTCGATGCCCGGGTCCGGTTCGGCCAACTCATGGGCGGCCCGTTTTCGGCTGAGTTGGCGGCCTCGGCGGGCTGAGGCCGAGGAGTCAACATCGTGCCCACGGGCGGACGATTCCCTGTGGCGGCCCACCGCAATTGGTCCGCGCGCGCGGGTCGCGTACCATGGACCCCCAGACCATGGACGGTCCGGATCGGCCCGAGGGTGGACTGGGCTGAGTGATGGGGAGGAAACACCTGATGACTGAACGGCGCGGCGCGACCGAGAGTCCGTCCACGACGTCGACTTCGACGACCAGCTTCGGCGTAGGCCGTCGTGAGAACCATGACGCCTCGGCGTTCTACGCCCGGTTCACCCCGCCGACCGTGTCCGACGACGACGTGGTGGTCCGGGCACCCGACCTGGGCGACGGCTGTCTCAATGGCGATGCCCGCGACATGCACCAGGTGCCGGATGCATCGGTCGCCCTGGTGGTCACCTCCCCGCCCTACTTCGTGGGCAAGGACTACGAGGTGGAGATGGAACGTGACGGCGTGCCGTCCTCCTACCTGGAGTACCTGGGGATGCTGCGTGACGTGTTCGCCGAGTGCGTGCGGGTGCTCGAGCCGGGCGGCCGGATCGCCGTCAACGTGGCCAACCTGGGTCGCAAGCCGTACCGGAGCCTGTCGGCCGACGTCATCGGGATCCTGCAGGACGAACTGGGGCTGCTGCTCCGGGGCGAGGTGGTGTGGCAGAAGGCCGAGGGGGCGACCGGCTCGGTGGCCTGGGGTTCGTTCCGGCGGGCCGCCAACCCGGTGCTGCGTGACATGACCGAACGGGTGGTCATCGCCAGCAAGGGTCGTTTCGACCGCGCCGTGCCGGCTGCCCGAAGGACCCGTGACGGCCTCCCGTCGGAGAGCACCATCACCACCGACGAGTTCATGGAAGCCACCCTCGACGTGTGGCGGATCGACGCCGAACAGGCCACCCGGGTGGGCCATCCGGCGCCCTTTCCCGTCGAGCTGCCACGACGGCTCATCGACCTCTACACCTACCGGGACGACCTGGTGCTGGACCCCTTCCTCGGGTCGGGCAGCACGCTGGTGGCGGCCGCCCGCGCCGGCCGTCGTGGCGTGGGCTTCGACCTGGATCCCGAGTACGTGACGTTGGCCAAGCAACGCCTAGCCGACGAGCAACGTCGCCTCGTCGAAGAGCCGGTCGCAGCGTGGCGCCGGGCCGACCTGTCCAGTGCCACGGCCGCCCA
>Ga0208964_1001109_pt1 | contig 12541 bp, 9 predicted proteins | sample AOAMet1_08_M0_20_2_FD_188227 | JGI IMG/M metagenome (GOLD analysis project Ga0208964, IMG submission 188227) | Ammonia-oxidizing marine microbial communities from Monterey Bay, California, USA - CAN11_08_M0_20 (SPAdes) | ecosystem: Environmental > Aquatic > Marine > Intertidal zone | place... | reverse complement strand
GTTGGTATCTCCATCGTACGCAAAGCCATCGAAGCACCTCTGCGTCAAATTGCTGAGAATGCTGGTGTTGACGGGGCGGTTGTTGCTGGAAAAGTTCGTGAAAGCGATGACACGTCGTTCGGCTTTAACGCACAAACCGAATCCTATGGCGATCTGTTCGCAGACGGTGTTCTCGATCCGGCCAAAGTTGTGCGGACGGCTCTGGAAGATGCCGCGTCCATCGCGGGTCTGCTGATCACAACCGAAGCAATGGTCGCTGATAAACCAGAACCCAAAGGCGCCGCTGGCGGCGGCGGCGGCATTGGGGGTTTTGATGCGGCTGGGTGTCAAACTGCGCACCCTGATTGCCATTGGGGTATTGGCAGCAGGATTGCTGTTTCTCTCCTGGGACCAGCTGCTCATCTCCTTGGAGCGCAATGAACAGGACTCTTCAGACGACCTCACAGAGCACGTCGAATCCATCAGCAATGTATCCAGTGACGCTTCCAATCTCGAGCGCATCAACCGCTGGAGCTGCGCCCTCAGTCTGTGGTCTGAGCGTCCGCTTACAGGATGGGGACCGGGCACGTACCAATTTGTCTACGCACCCCACCAGCGGTCCGAACACCGCACCATTATTTCGACCAACAATGCCGACCGAGGCAACGCCCACAGCGAATACTTGGGGCCCCTTGCCGAGCAAGGCATTCCCGGAACCCTCATCATATTGGGGATCCTCCTTGCGTGCTGTAATATGGGATTTCGAACATACCGTGCCCTGCGCGACCGCGACCGGTGGCGGGCTTACTGGGCCATGTCAGTCTACTTGGGACTGATGACCTACTTCATCCACGGAGTGCTGAACAACTACCTCGACACCGACAAGGCCAGCGCCCCCTTCTGGGGGTTCATGGCCATCCTGGTTGTGATTGACTTGGAGGTCAAGAAAAATGAACGGTGAGCAGGGCCGTATCGTCTGCGGGATCCGCCACACCTCGGTGTTGTTCCCAATCCACTATAATGCTAGTGTTTAACACTTCGCATCCTGAACTTCTTTCTTTCTCGACCAACTGTTGCAAACGGTGCTCACCGTAGGCCTCGCCACTGGTGTTTTCTTGCTCTACCAAACCATCGGTGAAGCAGACCAGTTTTGACCCCGCCTCAACCAAGAGTTGACCCGCCCCAACTTCCGGCAAAACGTCTAACATGCCCAGACCTGGGCACCCTTCTCCAAGGAATGTTCCCGGGCCTTTGGCGGGCACAAACAAAGGAGGATTGTGGCCGCAATTCACATAGTCAATGACCCGCTTAACGGGGTCGTGAATGGCGAGAAACAATGTGATGAAGCGCTCCCCGCCTGCGCTGCCAAAAACGCGGTCATTGAGCAACTTGACAACGCCATCAATCGGCCCCGTGTTGCGGTCCAAGTGGGCGTGCAAATGCGCCTGAAAGTTGGACATCAGAAAAGCCGCGGGCATGCCTTTTCCACTCACGTCTGCCATGGCGATGGCCATGCGGCCATCGGGAAGCTCTACAGCGTCGTAATAATCACCACCAACATGATGGTGTGGCCGGTACCGCGCCGAAAAAGAACGGTACCCGTCGTTGGGCAGGTTGCTCGGAAGGAGCATGGACTGCATTTCGCCAGCCAACGCCAATTCTCGCTCTAAACCTGCCGTTCGAATGCGCTCTGCTGTCAATTCGCGGTTGCGGAGGGCCACCACCAAAACATTGGTGAGTGTGGTGATGAACCGCACATAGCGGATCGAAGGGCTCATGCCGCGGCCTTCTTCTCTGTCCCCCATGACCACGTAGGCAATGACATCCCCGTCGTGCTCAACAGGAATGGCCAGATCGAATTCCACCTCCGTGTCCCCATCAACAATGGCGTGGGCCTTGCCCAAGAGGACCTCCGCGGCATTGGCCAGTTTGGGCAAGCTTGTGGGGTAGCCCCATTCAATCAAACACCCCCAAGCGGACTCCTCTTGACTGCGGGAAAACAAAGCAAGTTTGCCCACACCCATGCTTTCGAGACACCGCTGATACAGCGCAAAAAGCGCCGCATCTGGCACATTGCGGTTGATCGCCTGCGTCAGCTCTAACAGCGTATCCGCCTGTTGTCTCAGGCGGCCCAATCGTTTTTTGGTCCGAAGGTCAGAGGCCATAAAGGGTCACTTCTTGACCCGTTCCGAGTAGTCGCCCGTGCGGGTGTCCACCTTGATGCGGTCACCTGAATTGATAAACAAGGGCACCCTCACCTCTGCGCCGGTGTCGATGGTGGCTGGCTTGAAGGTGTTGGTGGCTGTATCGCCTTTGACACCAGGTTCGGTGTAGGTCACCTCCGCCTCAATGTGGCTGGGCAAAGAAGCGCTGAGGGGACGCTCCTCATCGGCATGAAATACAATCAAGCACTTCATTTCATCTTGGAGGAAATGAGAGTTGTCGATGAGGTGCTTCTCCAAGAGAATTTGCTCAAAAGACTCGGTGTTCATGAAGTTGTACCCCATGTCATCCTCGTACAGGTAGGTGTGCTCGCGCGTTTCGACCCGAATCACATCAACCTTGGCTCCAGTATTGTAGGAATGCTCAATGATTTTGCCGTTCTCCAGGTTTTTCATTTTGGTCCAGACATTGCCGGAACCCCGCGCCGTCTTCTTGTGAAGGAATTCGAGGACCTGGTAAAGCCCGCCTTGGTGGCGCAGGCACAAACCGTTCTTGATATCGGAAGTGGTTGCCATATGGTTGAGGTATGTCGCTTTTGAGCCCCTCCATCATTGGAGAATGCCCTGAGAGCGTCCTGCAATATAGCGGCTACCTATGGCGCACCGAAGGCCAAGGCGGTTTGAATTCCACCCGAAAAGCGTGGATTCCGTGCGACACACCCCCCTTTTCTTCCGCTGTCACACCCGATGACCACCCAAGGCGCGCCCTGAGGTTCCACGATCCACTGGCCGATCTCCAGCGCAAATAGGCCTTGACCCCCGACTGGGAAAACGGTTCAGATGGCCTGCCATCCCATCCTTGAAGGTAACGGACAGGCGCACCTTCCTGACCCCAAGACTGGGCTATCCCCAGTCGCCAACGGCCCTTTTTTTGTGCGTTCCAAGACCCCATGAAGGCCAAGGCCAACCCTGCCGTCCTGCCCCTTCCAGCTGCGCTGATGCACCACCGCCAAATCGGCGCATCCCTTTTGGAAGGGCCATTCAATTTGCGCCACAGCGCCGACCAATGCTGCTCGCCCAAGGCGCCATTTACCGTTCCCGACCGAAAGGACGCGTTAGGTTCGGTGAACGTCCTGATGTCCAACCGGTGTCCCCGCCTTTCGATGCGCAATGCGGTCCGCCTGCGCGCGCGATGAGGTGGAGTCCCCCACCACCGAACCTCCATGCGCACCCAGCCGCTCCACCTTCCTTTGAAGGCAATGCCGCCCTTCCACAAGATGCCGGGCAATGCTTCGGGATCAAGAGGTGTGGCGCGCACTTCACCACTGCGCCACTTGGGATGTAGGGGATGGTCCCGCTCGATCTGAGCATGGGCCTCCAAATCCCGCGACCAAGTCTTAAGGGCACTCATCCAGCCCACCCAGCCTCCGCGAAATGCAGCTGCTGCCCAGCGCAGACTCCACCCGTTTCTTGCGCCCCCTCCATTGATTCCAGCCACCCCTGCCCAGTCGCCTCCCATCAATTCTTGAATGCGCCCTGCCCACTCCACCTGATTCCATCGCCCGCCCATGGCAGCGGTCCTCCTTTGGTCCGGCCAAGTTTTGCCCATGACACACCAGCTGGGCCTCCACCGGCGATGAACCCCCGGGTTTTTCTGCCAGGCCAAACCATTCCATACCCCGCGCTGGCGAAACGAGGCCGGACGAATTCCCCGGCCAATCCTATGGCTTCCTTCCATCCCCCCGATGTCATCAAAAGGACCCGGCGTCCACACAACCAACCCTTGCCCATAGCCGGCCGCCAAAGTCCCAAACCACCAATTCCCCTGAGCCCCAGCGGCTTTGAAGTGAGCAGACTCGAGTTCTCCTCGTCCTTCTCGATACATGGCCCTGCATCCCACATCGCTGCCTTTTCTGCCCTTGTCTCTAAAAGAGATATACATGCCCGACGCGCCCGGAGAACAGTCTCCCCTCAGCCGCAAATTGGAGGTCGGGCGGCGGTCTGGCATTTGTGCTGAAAGCCGAAAAGCTTCTTGCCATTCAGGAAGATGGCGCAAGCAATCCACCACTTGAGACGACCGGGACGGCGCCAATTCAAGAGCGACCGCTTGCTGGGTCCACACGGCTAGGGGCTGATCTCGAAACGCGGCCGCCAGTGCAGCACACTCATCGCGTGTTACGCAACCGGCATCCCAGGCCACAGCCACCAGCGGCACGTCCAATGCGTCCTCGTAAAAGGTCTGGGCATGTGTGGCATTGATGCTGGCCAACCACAATGGCCACCACAGTTGTACGGAGGTGCAACGGAATGTCCAGCCCTTCACTTCCACAGCCATTGAAGGTGCCATTGCTGACCGGGATCCGATCCAAAAGCGGAACCCGAACCAAGATCTATGCCTGTCCAAGGGATGTCCCCCCTGAGCACGCCCACTGTCAAACGCCATTTCACTGCAGCACTTTGACCACACAAAGGATGTCCGAAAGACAACCAGGCTCCAGCTGAACCTGCCCCGGCCGCCCATTTTTCGGCCACTGCGGTCAGGGACAGCAATGGAAGTGAGCCCGGGTGCCACTGAATGTCAGCCATCCCGCGTGCGCGCTGAATCAAGGGAAACCTTGTGGACCACTGCCATGTGGATTGGAATGGCCGCGGATGAGGCTGGCGCAGCGGTATGGTGATGTGGGCGGCCCAATCTTGGATTCCAACCGAAAGCAATAGACTCCCAATGCCATGCGCATTGTGGGCCAGACCACTGCCCAACTTCGCGTCATCGCCCAAAACCACCCACTGCTGCAGGCGCCCTTGAATGGCCCCTCCTTTGTCATATTGCAAGTAACCTTGCCAACCTCCCCCTTTTAGAGGAGATCGGCTGCCCTGTACCCAGGCAGCCGCGGTCCAAATTCCAGGGTCCGCGGCGCGGAAATGCACCCCCCACTCCATAGGTACAGGGGTTTGGCTCCCTTCCTGTGCACTGAGGCATTGGCCCGCTAATAGGAGCGCACACAGCAAGCCTGCCCCCCCAGTGAAGGCCGACCTCAATCGGTATTGAATACCGAATCGGCCGGCCTCCTGGGGCACCAATTGAAGTACCGCATGTGCTAAAAACAGGGAGAGCACGGCGCCAAACTGCGCCACCAATGCGGCCAACCGACATTCAATTCACAGACGCAAAGCCGCGCTTCGTCCCCGTCGATGGAAAGCCTATCTTCGCGGCCTCTGCGGGCGTGGTGAAATTGGTAGACACGCCAGATTTAGGATCTGGTGCCGTAAGGTGTGTGGGTTCGAGTCCCTCCGCCCGCACTTGATAAAACCGAAGGCATAACCAAGCCATGGAAATCACCAAAGAGAACATTGATGCGCTGAATGGCGTCCTCACGGTTACGGTTCACCCGGAAGATTACCGGGAAAAAGTAGAGGGCATTTTAGAGGAATACCGGAAGCAGGTCAAAATGCCCGGTTTCCGCCCCGGAAAAGTGCCCATTCAATTGGTGCGGAAACAATACGGCAAAGCTGTTCTGGCCGACGAGCTCAACAAAATTCTTGGAGAGCGACTCGACGGCTACATCCGCGAAGAGAAGCTCCGGCTTTTGGGACAGCCCATCCCCACCGTCGAAAACGAGAGCGATGGCAATTGGGACAAGCCCGAGGCCTTCACCTTTAGATATGACATTGGATTGAGCCCAACCGTGGACATCAAGTTCGGTTGGTTCACCAAGTTTGTCAACCACAAGGTGCGCATTGACAGCTCTTTGATCGACGATCAAATTGGCGATTTGCGACGCCGCTATGGCAAAATGTCCGAGCGTGATGAAGCGGGTGAGGATGACCTCCTGATTGGTGACTTCGTCGAATTGGAGTCCGACGGAAAAGAAATCAAGCCCGGTGGGATCATGCACGAAGGCACGATCACCTTGTCCGAAATCAAAGACAAATCCACCCGCAAGCAACTCGTTGGCTTGGCCAAAGAGGCCGAGGTGGTCGTAAAACCAGGCAAAGTATCCAAGGATGCCGACGACCTGGCCCGCCTTTTGGGCATCGATCGGAAAGCAGCAGCTGACTTCAGCAACCCTTTGCGATTCTCGGTCAAAGAAATCCGCCACATCGAGCCAGCTGAACTTGGCGAAGAGCTGTATGACAAGCTTTTCGGAGAGGACGTGGTCAAGGATGAGGAGGCATTCCGCGGAAAAGTTGAAGAGGACTTGCGCCGCATTTTTGACCGCGATGGAGACCGCGTTTTCCGCCGGAAGTTCGTGGAAGAAGTGGTCGACAAACTGAACCCACCCCTTCCAGAAGACTTCTTGAAGCGGTGGATCCGGGTAGCCAATGAGAAGCCCATCACCGCCGAAGAGATCGAATCAGAATTTTCGGAATACGCCAAGGGCATCAAGTGGCAGGTGATCCAAAACCACATCATCGATGAGCACAGCATCGAAGTAGGCGGAGAAGAAATCCAAGCGGAAGCCGGAAATGCCATCAAGGCCCAGTATGCACAATACGGCATTCCACTGGAGGCAGAGCAGCTCGACCCCATGGTTGCCCAGATGATGAGCGACCAAAAAGAGGTGCGCAGGGTGGCGGAATCGATCTATGAGAGAAAGGCCATCGACAAGCTCCGCGAACTGGCCAAAATCAAGGAGAAAGAGGTTTCCCACGACGAGTGGATGGAAATCGTGCGTTCCCTTTGATTCTGCCTGTGGAGCAATGGATGACTGGAACTAACTTTCGGACCACACTATGATGAGCACGCGCAAGGAATTTTTGAAGTACGCCGTCCAAGACCGCGGCTTCACCAGCCACCATGTAGAGGACTACATCTCCGCCGTTCACGGCCCGGAGAACATGACCCGTACAGTGATCGAAGAACGGCAGATGCCGTTTAGAGAGGTGGACGTCTTCTCCCGTTTGATGGCAGACCGTATCATTTTCCTCGGTACCGGGGTAGACGATTACATCGCCAATATCATTCAGGCACAGATGCTGTTCTTGGAGTCAACAGACCCAACCAAGGACATTCAGATTTACATCAACTCACCCGGAGGCAGCGTTTATGCGGGCTTGGGTATTTATGATACGATGCAGTACATCCGTCCGGATGTGGCCACCATTTGCACTGGAATGGCAGCATCCATGGGGGCCGTACTGTTGTGTGCTGGAGCTGCTGGAAAGCGCACCGGACTCAAGCACAGCCGGACCATGATTCACCAGCCTCTTGGAGGCGCACGCGGACAGGCGAGCGACATCGAGATCACCGCCCGTGAGATCATGAAGCTCAAGGAGGAGCTCTACAAAATCATTGCCCACCACAGCGGACAGGACTACAAGAAGGTGTGGGAGGACAGCGACCGCGACTATTGGATGATCGCCGAAGAAGCCAAGGCTTACGGCATGATTGACGAGGTCCTAGAACGTAAACAAGACTGATCAGGCCATGGCGGACCGCGAAATCAACTGCTCGTTCTGTGGGCGCAAGAAGGCGGAAGTCGACATCCTCATTGCGGGGGTGACGGGCCACATCTGCGACCATTGTATCGAGCAGGCGGACGCCATTGTCAAGGAGGAGCGGAACGACGAAAACGACGCGGGGTTCGATGCGGAACTGCAGATGGACCGCCCTGCGGACATCAAGCGCTTCCTTGACGATTACGTCATTGGCCAAGAGAATGCCAAGCGCACGTTAAGCGTCGCGGTGTACAACCACTACAAGCGCCTCGCCCATCCTGCATCAGAAGGCGAGATTGAAATCGACAAGTCCAACATTGTGCTCGTCGGAGAGACGGGAACGGGGAAAACCCTGCTGGCCCGCAGCATCGCGCGCCTCCTGAAGGTGCCGTTCTGCATTGCCGACGCCACCATCCTCACAGAGGCAGGCTATGTTGGTGAAGACGTCGAAAGCGTGCTTTCTCGCTTGTTACAATCGGCCGACTACGATGTGGCCAAGGCCGAGCGCGGCATTGTCTTTATCGACGAAATCGACAAGGTGGCCCGCAAGAGCGACAACCCTTCCATCACACGTGACGTGAGCGGTGAGGGTGTGCAGCAAGCGTTGCTCAAACTGCTCGAAGGAGCGGAAGTCAACGTTCCACCACAAGGTGGACGCAAGCACCCCGAGCAAAAGCTCATATCCATCGATACCCGGAACATCCTCTTCATTTGTGGCGGGGCGTTTAACGGCATTGAACAGCACATAGAGCGCAGAATCGCCACTTCCAGCATAGGTTTCACCACCGAGAAGGGAGAGCGCCCAGAAACGCTGCTGTCTTCAATCGCCCCCGGGGACTTGCGAAGTTTTGGCCTGATTCCAGAGCTCATTGGTCGGTTCCCTGTGCTCACCCATTTGGATCCGTTGGACCGCGAGGCCCTGCGGAGGATCTTGACAGAGCCCAAGAACGCCTTGATCAAGCAATACCAGCGCCTTTTCGAAATTGATGGCATCGACCTTCAATTCGATGCTGATGCTTTGGACTTCATCGTCGAAAAAGCCATTGAATTCAAGCTCGGTGCCCGCGGATTGCGCAGCATTTGTGAGGCTGTCCTCAGCCACGCCATGTTTGAGCTTCCTGGCAAAGAAGGTGTGGACAACCTCCGCATTACCGCCGAATACGCCAACCATCAATTTGGCGACAGCGATACAGGCCGCCTCAAAGTCGCATCCTGATTCTCAATGGCGCAGGCCAACGGGAAATCCAAGCCGGCCAAAGCCGCAAAGGAGACGCCCTTAATGGCGCAGTACAACCGCGTCAAGACCCAGCATCCCGACGCCTTGTTGCTCTTTCGGGTCGGGGATTTCTATGAGACGTTCGGCTCCGACGCCGTGACTGCGGCCAAGGTCCTCAACATTGTGCTCACCGCCCGAAAAAACGGGGCTGCAGCGGAAATCGAACTCGCTGGTTTTCCGCACCATGCACTGGAGAATTACCTGCCCAAATTGGTCAGGGCAGGACACCGTGTGGCGGTGTGCGACCAGCTCGAAGACCCCAAAACGACCAAGACCATTGTCAAGCGTGGCGTGACCGAAATGGTCACCCCGGGGGTCGCCCTCAACGACCAGGTGTTGGAGGCTCGGGAGAACAACTGGCTCGCGGCCGTGCACGTCGCCCAAGAAGGACGCGGAAGTTCCAAGCGCGAAAGGGCTGGCGTGGCCTTTTTGGACGTGTCAACAGGAGAATTTCTCGCGGGAGAAGGCGCCCCAGAAGACATCGCTCCTTTGTTGCGGACGTTCCGCCCCAAAGAAACCCTGCACTTGCGCCATGGCGAGCCTACATCCCTGCAGCTCAGTGGCTATCGCTTTCCTCTGGACGATTGGGTGTGGCAATTGGACTTTGCGAGGGAAACGCTGGAAGGGCATTTCGGAACCAAAGGACTCAAGGGTTTTGGGCTCGATGGCCAGCCACTCGCCGTAATCGCTGCGGGTGCTGCGATGCATTATGTGGGCACCACCAAGCACGACCGCATGGCCCACATTGCATCTTTGGGACGGGTGGAATGGGGGCAGAATGTTGCCATGGATGGCTTTACCATTCGCAACCTGGAACTCTTGGTGCCTACCCACCCCGAAGGCACTGCCTTGGTCGACATCCTCGACCGCTCGGCTACCCCCATGGGCGCCCGAATGCTGCGCCGTTGGATTGCCCAGCCCTTGTGTGATGCCGGTGCCATCGCCCGACGCCACGAAGCCGTTTCTGCGTTTTTGGACCAACCTCAAATGCGGGCCGACCTCATCGCTGAGCTCGGACGCATCGGCGACTTGGAGCGTTTGCTGGCCAAAACAGCGGCCGTGCGCATTTCACCTGCCGAGCTCAAAAAACTGCGCCAGGCATTGACGGCTGTTGAAGCACTGCGCCTCATGGTCGACAGTTCAGACGACGCCGTCATCGGACGCTGGGCAGGCCGCTTGGATCCTGCCGATGCCGCTTTAGAGCAGCTGCGTGTCGAATTGACCGAAGACCCCCCTGGTGTGCTCGGCAAAGGGGCTTCCATCGCTGCTGGTGTCGTCGAAGAATTGGACCAACTGCGTGACCTTCGAGACAACGGCAAGGCCAAACTAGAAGGCATCCGCATTCGGGAAGCCGACGCCACCGGCATCACTTCCCTCAAAATCGCCTTCAACAACGTTTTTGGGTATTACCTCGAAGTCCGGCATGCCCACCAAGACAAGGTTCCCGAAACATGGATCCGCAAGCAAACCCTGACCCAAGCGGAGCGGTACATCACCCCCGAGCTCAAAGAGCTCGAGCAGCGGATCCTCGACGCAGAAGAGCGCCTCGATGTCGTAGAGCGTGAAGCCTATACCCATCTGGTGACCGCAATGCACCCCTTCCTGCCCGTTTTGCAGGCGACGGCGCGGGCGGTTGCGGGATTGGACCTGCTCCTTGGATTTGCGACGCTCGCCGAAGACCACGGCTACACCAGGCCCACCTTGGTAGAGGGCTCCGAGCTTGAAATCGTCGGGGGCCGGCACCCTGTGATCGAACACTGCCTGCCCGAGGGAGAAAGCTATGTGGCCAATGACGTCGCATTGGACCGTGACCATCAGCAAATCCTGATGATTACTGGCCCCAATATGTCCGGAAAAAGCGCCCTCCTCAGGCAAACTGCGCTCATCGCTCTGATGGCGCAAATGGGGTGCTATGTGCCCGCTAGGTCTGTGCGAATGGGCGTGGTTGACAAGGTCTTTACACGCGTGGGAGCCTCCGACAACCTCAGTGCTGGCGAGTCCACTTTTATGGTGGAGATGAATGAGACGGCATCCATCCTGCACAATTTATCGGACCGGTCGCTCGTCTTGCTCGACGAGATCGGTCGTGGCACCAGCACCTATGACGGCATCAGCATCGCATGGGCCATTGCAGAATTCCTGCACGAGCATCCCAAGAGCCGCGCCAAGACCCTGTTTGCTACGCATTACCACGAGCTAAACCGCATGGCGGATCGGTTTCCACGCATCCACAATGCCAATGTGAGCGTGCGCCAACAAGATGGCAAAGTGGTGTTTTTGAGAAAGCTCATTCCCGGTGGCAGCGAGCACAGTTTTGGAATTCATGTGGCCAAGTTGGCAGGCATGCCTGCTGCCCTCGTTCGGCGGGCGGAGGAAGTTCTCACGGGCCTCGAGTCGCAAGGCGCAGGGCGCCATGAAGGAGGCAAAGGCACTGGCGCAGTGACGGTGGATGGCGACGGGCTACAGATGAGCTTTTTTCAGCTCGACGACCCTGTGCTTCAGGACATCAAAGAAGACCTGCTCGGACTTGACATCGACCGCCTCACGCCTGTTGAAGCCTTGCTCAAATTGCACGAAATCCGCAAGCGGGTAGGTGGATGACTGGCGGCACCTCTTTGGAAGGGTCAGGTGCGGCCCAAACCACAGTTTCAGTCCATGGCAGCCAGCAGTAGGTTGAGGTCCTTGTAGGGCCACCCAAATGCCTCTGCGAGGTCCTGGTTGACCACATTGCCCCGATAGAGGTAAAGTCCACTGCGGAACAGGGGGTTTCCTTCTACACCGCGGTCAACCCCTCCATTCTCACCGACCTCTTTGAGCAGAGGTCCCAGTTGGTTGGACAAAGCCAGGCTCGCCGTTCGCGGAACCCGGCTCGGGATGTTTGTGACACCATAATGGGTGACGCCGTGTTCCACATAAACGGGGTCTTGGTGGTTGGTCAACCGAGAGGTTTCAAAACAGCCCCCACTGTCGATGCTGACATCTACAATGACAGAACCATCGCGCATCTCCCTCACCATGTCTTCGGTGACGATCATGGGGGTCCTTCCATGGTTTGGCCGCACGGCGCCGATGACGACGTTGGCCTCCTTGAGAGACTCCCTCAAGACCTTGGAGTGGTAAGTGCTCGTCCACAGCCGCCCTCCGATTTCACCGCGCAAACGCCTCAACCGGTATGGACTGGCGTCGAAAACGCGAACCGAAGCGCCAAGGCCAATGGCGGCTCGGGTCGCAAACTCACCCACCGTTCCCGCGCCGATGATGACCACCTCTGAAGGGGCCACCCCTGTCATTCCTCCCATCATGGAGCCGTCACCAAAATGGGGGTGGGCCAGGTATTCCGCTGCGATCAAAATGCTAGTCGTGCCGGCAATTTCTCCCATGGCGCGCACGAGCGGGAAGATGCCAGTGCGGTCCTGCATGAAGTCCCAGGCCACCGCCGTGATCTTGCGGTCCATCATTTTTTCGATGGTCGCTTCTGGACGTGTGGCCAGTTGGAGCCCACTGAATATCGTTTGGCGGTCCCGCATGTGCTCCAACTCCGCTTCTTGAGGTGGGGCAACCTTCAGGATCACATCATTGTCGTAGACCGAGCGGGCATCTGGTGCGATGCGCGCACCTGCTTCGCTGTAATCGGTGTCTGTAAACTGGGCGTGTCTTCCGGCACCCGTCTCCACCGTAACCTCGT
>Ga0208964_1001089_pt1 | contig 12719 bp, 10 predicted proteins | sample AOAMet1_08_M0_20_2_FD_188227 | JGI IMG/M metagenome (GOLD analysis project Ga0208964, IMG submission 188227) | Ammonia-oxidizing marine microbial communities from Monterey Bay, California, USA - CAN11_08_M0_20 (SPAdes) | ecosystem: Environmental > Aquatic > Marine > Intertidal zone | place... | reverse complement strand
AACAAGATAACGGTAAAGCGCTTGAAATTTTCCTCTCTTAGACTCCATAATTTCTCGCCCTATCTCAAGGAGCTGTCCATACTCAACGCCTGAAGGGCAAGTTGTCTCACAAGAGCGGCAAGTAAGGCATCGATCCATATGACTCAAAGATTTTTGAGTAAACTGATTTTGCTCTAATGCAGATTTAATCAGATAAATTCTGCCCCTAGGAGAATCTAACTCGTCTCCTAATATTTGGTAAGTTGGGCAAGTTGCTAAACAGAAGCCGCAATGAACGCACGACTCAATTATTTGACTCGCCTTGTCTTGAGTTGACTCTGAAATAGTGCTATTTGTTAATTCAGCATGCATTAGATAAAAACTCCATAAGGGTCAAACACGTTTTTTAGTTTCTGCTCGATACTCTTCCTTAAGGCTGAGTCAACACTCCCTCTAATTTGTTTTTGTTTAACTTCTTGATTCTCTTGAATGGGAAAAACCTTAAAACTAATCTGAGTGATCACTGCAAGTTGACCCATCGAGCCTACTAAAAGTCTTGAGACATCATAGCCTGCTACATTTTTCATCACTTGGCCACCAAAGTTTAAGAGCTCTCCCTTACCATTAATAATTTGTATTCCCAAAACACTATCAGATAAGTCTGCTCCTGAAGTTGCATATAAAGAACCAATAGTTTTGTCAGTATCATCTATAAAAAATAGCAGTGCTTGATTATTTTTTGCTAAGACTTGTTTGGCTTCTTTGATCGGCGTTCCTGCTTTAAGTGTAATAACAAGCTCTTCTGGAAAATACTCGACCACGCCAGAATATGAAGACATATTTAACAATTCATCATTAGACTCATCACCCGAACCAGTAATTCTGAGTTGAGTGGCATTTTTTATTTTTTTTTGAAACTCTGAAATAGAATTCATAATCAGAATCGCTCCAGCTCTGGATGAGGCAAATTGCCATGATGGACATGCATATTTCCCAGTTCAGCACATCGATGAAGCGTTGGCACTGCTTTTCCAGGATTCAGCAGTGAATCTGGATCAAAAGCAGCTTTAATCTGATGAAACACATCTAACTCTGCCTCACTGTACTGATAACACATTGCATCCAACTTTTCAACGCCAACACCATGCTCTCCAGTTATGCTTCCACCAGCTTCAATACATATCTTGAGAATTTCATTTCCAAACTCCTCGGTCTTTTCTAATTCGCCTGGTATCCCTGCATCATATAATATTAAAGGGTGTAGATTGCCATCTCCCGCATGAAAAACATTTGCGACTCTAAGGCTATAGTGCTTTGATAGAGAATTAATTTTCTCCAAGACATCTGCCAGGTGTCTCTTTGGAATTGTTCCATCCATACAATAATAATCTGGAGATAATCTTCCTACAGCTGGGAATGCTGACTTTCTCCCCTTCCATAATAAAAGTCTCTCTTCTTCCGTTTCTGACACCCTTAATGAGGTTGCCTTTGAAAGTAAACTCACAACCACTTCAACATCATGATTAACTAAATCTTCTGTACCATCTAACTCACAAAGAAGAAGCGCTTTTGCTTCTAGAGGATACCCAGGCCTTGCAAATTGTTCAGCCGCCTCTATTGCAAACTTATCCATCATCTCAAGACCGGCTGGAATAACGCCGTTTTTAATAATTTCAGCGACCGCAGTTGCGCAATCTCTAACACTATCAAAACCAGCCATTACAAGCTTGGCAAGTTGTGGTTTTTTTGTGAGCCTTACTGTAACTTCAGTGATAACGCCCAATAGACCCTCTGATCCAGTCATGAGAGCTAATAAACCGAGCCCTTCATCTTGCCTAGAAAACACTAACTCATCTCCATCTATAGTTAATATTTTTATAGACTCTATATTTTGAACTGTCAGACCGTATTTAAGACAATGAACACCGCCAGCATTTTCAGCAACATTCCCCCCAATAGTGCATGCAATTTGAGATGAGGGATCTGGAGCATAATATAATCCATACTCCTCAGCCGCCTCACTAATTGCTAAATTTCGAACGCCAGGCTGAACAATAGCTGTCTGCTCTTGTTGATTAATAGAGACAACTTCAGTCAACTTTGAAAGCCCTAAAACAATGCTATTCTTTAAGGGCATAGCACCCCCTGATAGGCCTGTACCAGCGCCTCTTGTCACAACAGGTGTTTTGTTTTTACGACAGATTTCTAAAACTTTTTTGACTTGACTGACTTGATTTGGCAAAACAACAGCTAATGGTTTTTGTTTATAAACGCTTAGACCATCACACTCAAAAGGACGAGTGTTTTCTTCACCACTAAGGACAATATTTTTTGGTAGCGACTTCTTTAACTGAGAAATTATTGACACAGTAAGCCTTCAGTTGTTGCGAGTATTCCTATCATAGACAAATGAATCTAGGTCAATTGAAATTAAATTCAAGCGATTATGAATTTAATTACTAATATTTTTTTCAATATCTAAGATAATTATAAAAAATTATATATTGTTTTGGTTGCCTTTGAAATAATGTGGCCAATAGCAATAAGAATAAACTACTAACTATTAAGCATAACAATGAAATCATTCATACCACCAAAGAGATTATTAATGGGACCCGGTCCCTCTGACGTTCATACAAGAATTTTAAATGCAATGGCTCGACAAACGATAGGTCATCTAGATCCTGCATTTATTGAGATGATGGATGAAACGAAGCAGATGTTAAAGTACGCATTCATTACTGAAAATGAATTAACAATGCCTATTTCTGCTCCTGGATCAGCCGGCATGGAGGCCTGCTTTGCTAATCTTGTTGAACCAGGCGACAAGGTAATTGTTTGTATCAATGGTGTTTTTGGAACTCGCATGAGAGAAAATGTCATTCGTGTTGGCGGTCAAGCCATAGTCGTTAATGATGACTGGGGCAAGCCAGTTGATCCTAAAAAAGTTGAGCAGAGTCTGATTGATAATCCTGACGCTAAAATTGTTGCGTTTGTTCATGCAGAAACTTCTACCGGAGCAATATCTGACGCAAAACTACTCTGCGAATTAGCTAGAAAGCATGGGTGCCTAAATATTGTTGATGCAGTAACCTCTCTTGCAGGCTCAGAATTAAGAGTTGATGATTGGGGGATTGATGCTATCTATTCTGGTTCTCAAAAATGCCTATCAGCAATGCCAGGGTTATCACCTGTTAGCTTTAGTGAGAAAGCAATTCACAAGTTCACTCATCGCAAAACACCCGTTACAAGCTGGTTTTTAGACCTTAATTTGGTTATGGGCTATTGGGGTAAGGGTGCTAAACGTGCCTATCACCACACAGCGCCAGTCAACACCTTATATGGACTCCATGAATCATTAGTCATGCTGACTGAAGAAGGACTTGAAAATTCTTGGACTCGACATCATGAAAACCATCTTCTGCTTAAAGACGGTTTAAGTAAGCTTGGAATTAATTACTTGGTAGATGAGTCAAGTAGACTCCCGCAGCTTAATAGCGTATACATTCCAGAAGAAAGCGATGACGCTAAGGTTCGCTCAATCTTAATCAATGATTTTAATATTGAAATTGGTGCTGGGCTTGGCGATCTCGCAGGCAAGATTTGGAGAATCGGTTTAATGGGTCACACATCAAGAAAAGAAAATGTAGACCTGTGCTTAGCAGCCCTTAAAGAAGCCTTATAGTTAAAGCTTGGCTAGTCTTTAATTTTTGCCAATAACTCTTCGTCTGTCTCAACCCTGTCAGGATCTGGCAGGCAGCAATCCACCGGACATACCTCGACACATTGTGGCTCGTCAAAATGCCCTACACACTCAGTACAAAGGTCGCCGTCAATTTCATAAATTTCTTCACCCATATAAATGGCTTCGTTCGGGCACTCCGGAACGCAAACGTCACAGTTAATGCATTCATCTGTAATAAGTAGAGACATAAAAAATCCTAAGTTTCAGTATTTAAATTATCACAACACTAAGGTCATGATTAAACATTTTTAACAGACATATTTTAACGTAACAGCGCTAAAATAATGAGGATTTTGGGTATCATTAATCATTTTCTTTCTAAGGTTATTATGAGAAAACTTTTAGTTCTCTTTCCATTACTATTTTCGACTTTTTCTATTGCAAATCTTGATAATGGAATATATGCTCACCTGACAACCAACAAAGGGGAAATTACTGTTGAACTGGCATATAAAAAAGCGCCACTGACTGTAACAAACTTTATCGCATTGTCTGAAGGATCGAAGGCAAGTAACAAGGATCTTGGAACTCCTTTTTATGATGGATTGACTTTTCATAGGGTTATTGATGAATTTATGATTCAAGGTGGTGATCCTAAGGGTAACGGAACTGGCGGACCGGGGTATATGTTTGCTGATGAATTGACAGACCTTATTCATGATAAACCTGGCGTCCTATCCATGGCAAACTCTGGGCCAAACACTAATGGATCTCAATTTTTTATTACCCATGTTCCAACACCATGGCTTGATGGCAAGCATAGCGTATTTGGCTCTGTGGTTGAGGGAATGGATGTTGTCAATTTAATTAAACAAGGTGACATTTTAGAAACAGTTAGAATTGAACGAGTTGGCGAGGATGCTAATCAATTTGTTGCCAATGAAGATTCGTTCAACGAATTAATCTCAAAAGCTAACGAAAAAATACTAGCAAGCCTGAAGCATCGTCAAAAGGACTTTGAATCCTATGTGACTTCAGCTTATCCTGGCGCCTCAGAAAATGAATTAGGTTACTTCACAAGAGTCAACATACAAGGGGATGGCGTTTTTCCAAAAAATGGTCAAATCGTTTCTGTTGATATTGAACTCAAAGCTAACAGCGGAGACGTTATGCGCTCGGCTGGAAGCCCTATTCCGTTTACTCTTGGTAACGGGGAAATCATCAGTATTATAGAAACTAATATTCAAGAGATGACGATTAGTGAAGAGCGAACTGTTATTGCAACCTATGAATCTGTATTTGGTGATGCCCCAAGCGGCAATATTCCTCAAGATGCTTTTATAATTTTTGAACTTATACTGCTAGCTGCTGAGGACAATTAATTATGTTTCTAGAGCTTTTAAGCTTTCTCTCATCACTAGATACTGGCTTCAATGTTTTAAGCTATTTAACAGTAAGGGCAGTCTTCGCAATGATGACTGCTCTTCTAATAACGCTATTTCTGGGTAAATGGATTATAGCAAAACTTCAACATTACCAAATCGGGCAAGTAATCCGTGACGATGGACCCGAAACTCATTTAGAGAAAGAAGGCACCCCAACGATGGGCGGGGTACTGATTCTTTTTGCTTTTTTTACTAGTGTTATTATATGGGGAGATTGGCGAAACCCTTTTCTTTGGATTGTTATTTTGACTGCCCTCCTTTTTGGTTTAGTCGGCTTTATTGATGACTATCTAAAAATTAAAAAACAAAACTCAGACGGCCTAAGCCGAAGACAAAAACTTTTAGCTCAAACTGTTGGAACTCTGTTTATTTGTATTTGGCTATTGAGCTTGAACTCTAAGACAATTGGCTCTGAGCTTTTGATTCCATTCTTTAAGGACCTTATTATTCCTCTTAATGCAATAGGATTTTTACTTATAGGCTGGTTTGCTATTGTTGGAGGCTCTAATTCTGTTAACCTAACAGATGGACTTGATGGCTTGGCAATTATGCCTGTGATACTCATTAGTGGTGCACTCGCAGTCTTCGCCTACATTGGTGGTAATTATAATTTTTCAGCTTATCTCAATATGCCATTCATGCCTGGGACAGGAGAAGTATTTGTTCTGTGCGCAGCACTTATAGGTTCTGGCTTTGGCTTCCTCTGGTTTAACACTTATCCAGCTGAAATCTTTATGGGGGATACAGGCTCTTTATCTCTTGGTGCTATCCTTGCTGTCATTGCAATCATTGTCCATCAAGAAATTCTATTGATACTTATGGGTGGTATATTTGTAGCTGAAACGTTGTCAGTCATCATACAAATTGGCTACTTCAAGAGGACACAAGAAAGATTTTTTTTGATGGCTCCCATACATCATCACTTTGAAAAAAAGGGTCTTAAAGAGCCTAAAATTATTGTGCGCTTTTGGATTGTTACATTAATCCTTGTGCTAATCAGCTTGGCAAGTATTAAGATTAGATAACTAATTAACTATTGAACTGTAAAATATATTCCCATGAGCATTAAGTCAGACAAATGGATACAAACCATGTCTCTTGAAAAAGAGATGATTAAGCCGTTTGAACCAAAACAAATTCGAAGAGCGAATGATCAAAAGATCATCTCCTATGGCACTTCCAGCTATGGCTATGATGTCAGATGCTCGACAGAATTTAAGATATTTACAAACATCAATTCTAACATTGTTGATCCAAAAAATTTTAATGAGAAAAGTTTTGTCGAGGTTAACTCTGATGAATGCATCATTCCTCCCAATTCATTTGCCCTTGCAAGTACTATTGAGTATTTCAAGATACCACGCTCAACCCTTGTCATTTGTCTTGGAAAATCAACCTATGCAAGGTGCGGAATCATTGTCAATGTCACCCCGCTTGAACCTGAATGGGAAGGCCATGTAACGCTAGAATTTTCAAATACAACCCCCCTTCCAGCAAAAATATATGCCAATGAAGGTGTTGCACAGATGCTCTTTTTTGAGTCAGATGAAATTTGTGAAACCTCTTACAAAGATAGAAATGGTAAGTACCAGGGTCAGACTGGTGTTACTCTCCCTAAGGCTTAACCACTATGTCGGAAATCTCTAAACGTCGCACCTTTGCGATTATTTCTCACCCCGATGCTGGCAAGACAACTGTCACTGAAAAACTCTTGCTTTATGGAGGAGCAATTAAAACTGCCGGAAGCGTCAAAGCAAGAAAAGCTGACACACACGCCACCAGTGACTGGATGGAAATGGAAAAAGAAAGAGGCATCTCAGTGACCTCTTCTGTGATGCAGTTTCCATACGATAATCACGTCATTAATCTATTAGATACTCCTGGTCACGAAGACTTTTCTGAGGACACGTATAGAACGCTAACTGCTGTTGACTCGGCATTAATGGTTATCGATGTTGCAAAAGGCGTTGAGCAAAGAACCATTAAATTAATGGAGGTTTGTAGACTCAGAGATACACCAATATTGACCTTTATAAATAAGCTTGACCGAGAAGGAAAAGAGCCCATTGAGTTACTTGATGAAGTCGAGTCAGTTTTAAATATCGAGTGCTCACCAATCACCTGGCCAATTGGAATGGGCAAAGGCTTTAAAGGCGTTTATCACTTGCTAGAAAATAAAGTTTATCTTTTTGAGAGTGGAAAAAATGCAAGCATCGGTGACAATACTATCATTGAAGGCATTGATAATTCTAAGCTTGATGAGGTTTTAGGTGAAGATCTTGCCAAAGACGCCCGTGAAGAAATAGAACTGATTACTGGAACAACTAACCCCTTTGATATTAATGATTTTCTAGAAGGCAAGCAAACTCCCGTTTTTTTTGGCTCGGCAATTAACAATTTTGGCATTGAAAACCTTTTAGACGGCTTTATTCAATATGCACCAACGCCTCAGGGAAGAGAGAGTGATACCAGGATAGTGCTACCTGAAGAAAACAAACTCACGGGATTTGTTTTTAAAATTCAAGCAAACATGGACCCCAAGCATCATGACCGTTTAGCTTTTATGAGAATTGTAAGTGGTGAATACCAAAAAGGAATGAAGGTTCTTCAAGTTTCAAATGGCAAACAAATAAAAATTGCCAACGCTGTAACATTCATGTCCCGAGAGAGAAGCTCGACAGATTTAGCTTATGCTGGTGACGTTATTGGCATCCATAATCATGGCGGCATTGGAATTGGAGACACGTTTACTCAAGGTGAGAAAATTAATTTTCAAGGAATACCTAACTTTGCTCCAGAGCTTTTTAGAAGAGCACAACTTAAAGACCCCCTCAAGGCAAAGGCGCTCCAAAAAGGGTTAGATCAGCTTTCTGAAGAAGGCGCTACTCAGGTCTTTAGACCTGTTTCAAACAGCTCTCAAATATTAGGTGCTGTCGGTATATTGCAGTTTGATGTTGTCGCTCATAGACTCAAATATGAGTATGGTGTTGACTGTCAATTTGAAACGATCAATGTTGCAACTGCAAGGTGGGTGGGTGGTGCAGATAAAGATATTGAGCAACTTAAGATAAAGGCTGGAAACAACCTAGCTATTGATAGTGCTGGGATGCTGACCTATTTAGCACCAAGTATGGTGAATCTTCAGCTCACTCTAGAGCGCCATCCAAAATTAATTTTCAGCACCACAAGAGAGCATTAATGGTCTACCACTTCTAGTGGCCGAACAACCTCTGCAATATCTTTCTTATTTAAATAACCAATATCTGATCCACTTGAGTCTTGGACAATACAGCAATCTGCATTTTTCCTAAGCATCTCACACAATATAGAATCAACTGTGTCCATTTCATCAACCTTAATATTGGTAGAACCTTTTTCTGGTTTTTGATCTGTCATGACTGAATTTGCATGAAGAACGTGAGAGCGATTGACTTTCTTAACAAAATCCCTTACATAGTCATCTGCTGGTGTCATTAATATCTCTTGAGTGTTTCCGTGTTGAACTAGCTCTCCACCATTAAGAATCGCTATTCGATCACCAATTTTAAGTGCTTCATCAAGATCATGAGTAATAAAAATAATGGTCTTGTGGAGCTCTTCTTGAAGCTCTAAAAGTAAGTCCTGCATGTCACTTCGAATGAGGGGGTCCAGCGCACTAAATGCCTCATCCATCATGAGTATCTCTGTATCACAGGTCAAAGCTCTGGCCAAACCAACTCGCTGCTGCATTCCGCCTGATAACTGAGAAGGATAGCGATCTTCATACCCAGTTAATCCCACTCGGTCGATCCATTTCTTCGCTCTTGCTGTTGCCTCATCATGCTTAATACCTTGCAAATGGACACCTAAACAAACATTATCCATAATAGTTTTATGTGGAAGAAGTGCAAAGCTTTGAAATACCATAGCCGTTTTTTGTTGTCTAAATTGCCTTAACTTCTCCATTGGCATCTGAATAACATCCTCACCACCAATCATTATTGATCCAGCTGTAGGTTCAATGAGTCTATTGATGTGTCGAATTAATGTAGACTTTCCAGAACCAGATAGCCCCATGATGACTTCAATATTTTTATTAGCTAGCTCAAGATTAATATTACTTAAACCAAGAACATGCTTATGCTCCTTAAGAAGATCATCTTTCCCCATTCCGTTGTCAACGTGCTTTAAAACAGATTGCGCTTTGGGACCAAAAATCTTAGTTAAGTTAGAAATCTTAACTTTAATATCCTGCTGCGTCATAATACATCTCCTGAACGGTGTTTCTGTATTCGAGTTCCAAATGCCTGTGAGACTCTATCAAATATTACTGCTAAAGCAACAATTGCTAAACCATTAAGCATGCCCATTGAAAGATACTGATTCTGAACAGCCTGCAATACTGGAAGTCCTAGACCAGCAACTCCAATCATTGAAGCAATAACAACCATTGCTAGTGCCATCATAATGGTCTGGTTAATTCCAGCAAAGATATTAGGAAGCGCAAGAGGTATTTGAACCATAAACAGTCTCTGTCTATAGGTTGCACCAAAGGCATCTGCAGCTTCCATTGCCTCTTTATTAACTAACCTTATACCTAAATTTGTTAATCTGACAATTGGAGGCATCGCATAAATACATACAGCAATGAGTCCTGGCACTTTTCCAATTCCGAGCATCATCACCACCGGAATCAAATACACAAAAGATGGGATTGTCTGCATGATATCTAATATAGGTGTTATCCAAGACTGCGCTCTATCGGATCGAGACATCCATACACCAAGAGGTATACCGAGTGCCAAGCATAATAGCGTTGCTGCTGAAATCATTGTAACTGTTGAAATCATTGGCTCCCACATATCTAAAAATCCAATCGCGAAGAAGGCGAGCATAACCCCTATTGAAACCTTTATACTTCTTGAGCCTAACCAAGCCAAAATGCCAGCAACAACTAAAAATACTGGCCATGGGGTTGATAGAAGTAATTTTTCAATAACAATTAAGAATGTTAATAAGGGGTCAAAAAATGCCTCAATGTTGTTTCCAAACTCTCTAGTAAAGTCTTTAAACGCAGCATCAACACAGTTCCGAGAACTCATCATAACGTCTCCCGGTATTGAAATTACATTGTTTACAAATACATTGAAACCAGAGGTGTTTATAGAGTCAGCAACGGTTGAGGCCAATGAAGCAAAGTATTCAGTCTGTGATGCCGGGTCAACTGAGCGAAAAGACTCTATGTTTGAAGAGGTATCATTAGCAAAATTTTGTATATTAGCAGCTAAAGCCTCAGGATCTGTCGAACGAATAGAAATATACTGCCTATCAAGCCTTTCAACCGTTTTATCAAAGCTTGCAACAGCTCTAACTTTAATGTCACCATAGTTACCAGCAGAATATTGGCCTGCCAGTTCAACTACCTTAGCACTAAGCTCATTTGCTTTATTTGTGAGTGGCATGAGTACATTTTCTACTGTACCTACATCCGTTCTAACTGCAGCCTCCTTGACAGCTCTTGCCAGAACTTCTGGATCATTTACCAAAGGTAATAAATCTGAAACGATTTCGTGACTATCAGCCATTTCAACGGTTCTAGCATGCGTTGAGATACTTAATGTATCCAAATTGTAAATCATATCTCTAACACCAGGATAATTCTTATATATTGATGAAGATGCATTAACCTGCTCTCTTATTTGTGAAAGCTGCTCAAGGTGAGATTGGAGTGATGAATTTGAATTAAGATAATCAATATTGGCCTTTAAGCCATTGATTTTTTGATTTAGTAGTGAGATTTGCGAACCCATCTCGCTCATAAACTCTTCAGTAAATTGTTCTGCCTTGTCGCTATAAATAGAGGCTATTTGCCTAACATTTTCGGAGATTTCATCTGATTTTGGGTTATTATTCATGAAACGTGCATTTTCGCCAATATTTTCAATCAAAACCTTTAATTCAGGATAGATTGAAATAACACCGTCACCAGAATTTATCGATTCAATTCTATTAGTTAGCTCAGAAATTGAGTTTTCATAATTCTGAAATAAAGCACTCTCATTTGAGTTGTAGGAACCGGTAAGTTCTTGAGTCTTATTTTCTAAAGTTTTAGAAAGTAGATTTACTTTTTCTAAAAGCAATTGCGAACTATTGACCTCAGTAATAGGATTAGTGCTATCAGATAACTCTCTCAGTGTTTTAGTTTTTACCTCTGCTCGCTCTGCCAACTTTTGAAAACTGTCTGTTATCTTAACTAGCTCAGAATAATCAGTTGCACTTTGAGCTTGAGTCGTTAGATCCTCAGCTCTATTAGTCATTGCTTGAATAAAGTTTATATCTTTATTCATTATTCGCAAATCTGCAATTTCAGATGCAGGAGGTATGCACTCAATAATACTTTGTTGAGGGATTGGCCTAACTGCTGCCATATTTAACTCCTTTAATTAATGACTATATTCTAACATTTTGAATTCAAAAATTTACGTCAAAACAAAAAAATTTGAAGCAATTTTTCGAACATTTTAAAGCAATTATTCAAACATCTAACAAAAAAAATGCCCGTATTAACTAAACTACGAGCATTTCATATTTTAAGTAAGTATTAACTTACCAGTGTTACCTTTATAGAGAAGCTTCTACTGAGGCAGCAATATCTGCACTTACCCAAGCCTTCCAAACGTCTCCGTGAGAAGACAAGAACTCTACAGAAGCGTCAGCTCCAGTTCCACCTGTGTCTTCCATCCATACAAGCATTTCGTTCATAATTGACCCTGGCCATGTGCGAGCTTCAAAGTAACTCATAGCAGCCGAAGGACCGTGATAGAACATATTGTCACTTAACAGAGTATTAACACGTGACGTAATCCATGATGAAGCTTCACAACCAGAACCTGCTACAGCAACACAACCTACCCAGTTGTCGTCACCTGCATATGAACCCATATCAATTGCAGTTAAACCATACTTACCAACTAATGAAGTTGGGTTCCAATAGTATCCGAACCAGTTCTCACCTTGCTCAGAAGCTTTTGCAATTGAACCATCAAGTCCTGCAGCAGAACCTGGATCGATTAGGTTCCAACCCTTAGCTTCCATATCAAATGCTCCGTATAAAGCTTGGTTTGAAAGTTGGCAACCCCAACCAGCTGGGCAACCATGAAAAGCGCCTCTTGAAGGGTCTTCTTTGTCTGGGAATAAGTCTGGACGCGCAAGAATCGCTTCAGCTGAAGTCAACTCAGGATGAGCATCTAAAGTGTGCGGTAATACCCACCAACCTTCACCTAAGCCACTCATTGGCGCAATGTTACCAATATGTAAACGTCCTGCACCAACAGCACTATCAACTAAGTCAGCCATAGCGTTAGCCCAAATCTCAGGCGCAACGTCAGGTTGACCAGTTTCATTCATTGAAGTAAATGTAGGCATGGTAGAGCCAGCAACGAGTTCTATTTCGCAGCCCATTGCTTCTAACATTGCTTTATCAACATGAGCCATCAAAGATGCCGAGGCCCAGTTCATATCTGCAATTGTAATTTTTCCACATGCAGCGTTTGCTGAAGTGCTAAGCATAAAAGCTGCAGCAATTGCACCAAAAGCTTTAGTAGTGAATTTAATATTCATAATATCTTTCT
>Ga0208964_1001074_pt1 | contig 12797 bp, 6 predicted proteins | sample AOAMet1_08_M0_20_2_FD_188227 | JGI IMG/M metagenome (GOLD analysis project Ga0208964, IMG submission 188227) | Ammonia-oxidizing marine microbial communities from Monterey Bay, California, USA - CAN11_08_M0_20 (SPAdes) | ecosystem: Environmental > Aquatic > Marine > Intertidal zone | place... | reverse complement strand
GTTCGAGTGATGGAGGAGAGACGTTTACCGGTGACGGTGGAAGCGATGGAATTCACGTCGATCATCACGCACTATGGATCGACAATAAAGACCCGCGTCATATGATTCTTGGAAATGACGGCGGTGTGCATGTGACCCGCGATCGAATGGAACATTGGGATCACTACAACCACGTAGCGATCGGGCAATTTTATCATGCCAGCGTTGATTCAAATTTAGATTTCAATGTTTATGGCGGTCTTCAGGACAACGGGAGTTGGGGAGGACCTTCCCGTGGCAAAAATGGCAGTGGCCCAATTAACTCAGACTGGATTAGTGTGGGAGGTGGCGATGGATTTGTAACACTTTCCGATCCTAATGATCCCTCGCAAATTTATTACGAGAGCCAAAACGGAGGAATGGGACGGATTCACCTTGAAACAGGTGCTCGCGGTTTCATTCGCCCGCGGGAGCGAGGCGTGAAATTCCGATTTAACTGGAAGACGCCGTATATTCTCTCGCCTCACAATTCACAGATCCATTACAGCGCTGGAAATTACGTACTTCGTTCCCTGAAAAAAGGCGACGGAGTGAAACGAATTTCACCTGAGATCACCAATACCGACCGTGGTGCGGGAAGTGCAATTTCAGAGTCTCCCGCTGAAGAAGGGGTCATCTATGTCGGAACGACAGACGGCGCCGTTTGGATGACTAAAGACGGAGGCAATAACTGGGAACCACTGTTTTTCCAACCTAAACAGAAGGAAGAAGAAAAACCGGCGGAGAAAACACCACCGAAAAAAGAGGAAACGGACAGTAAGCCTGCTGGCGATTCAAAAACGGACGCCGTTTCGGGAGATTGGCAAGGCCGAATGATCTCGGATCGAATCCCTGAGGATCGTGCAGAATTTAATTTCACTTTGAAATTAACCGATGGAAAGATTTCTGGAGAGATCGGCGGGTTTCGTGGCGCGCAAGAGATCAGCGAAGGAACCTACAACGCCTCCAGTGGTGCGGTGTCCTTTTCGGTTGAAAGCCAACGCGGTAGTCGTGATTACTCCGGAACCATTAAGAACGGAAAGTTCAACGGCGAGATGACAGCCGGGGGTGGGCAATTCCAAGTTGATATCGAAGCAACTCGAAAAAAGAAAGATCCAAAACTGGGAATGCAATTGGGGCCGGTTTCGCTGTTGACGGCGAGCGTCCAGTATTCCGGTGAGTCTAGCCGAACCGTTGAGCGGATAAATCTTGACGATCCGATTTCGGGCGACTGGAAATGCGTAATCGAAGATGAAAACGTGCCAGGCGGGAGACTAGAGTTTACGCTCGTCCTTGCCCAAGGCAAAGATTCCAAAGTAACTGGGCAGGTGACTTCTCAGTTGGGCGATTCGGAAATCGAAGACGCGGTTTTCAACTCGAAAACCAAGAGGCTGTTGATTTCATCATCCAGTGAGGAATTTGACCTCGAATTTAAGGGGACAGTTTCAGGAAACGAAATTTCTGGAATGTTGGAAATCAACGGCGGTCAGCTAGAGGTTGAGTTCTTCGGGAAGCGTGCTGTAACTCCGGAAAAGATGAAGGCTGACGAAGCTAAAGCTAAGGCAGAAAAGGCTAAGGCAGAAAAAGCTAAGGCAGAGAAGGTTAAGGCAGAGAAGGTTAAGGCTGGGAAGGCTAAGGCAGAGAAGGCTAAGGCAGAGAAGGCTAAAAACGAAAAAGCCAAGCAAAAGAAAGCTGCTGCAGATGCAGCGAAAAATGCTGACGCCAAAAAGTCAGACAAGGGTGAAGCCAAAGGTGCTGATACGAAGAAGATGGAATCCAAAAATCGGCAAGAGAACCAGGCTGAAGCCAAAGCGGCTGATGATGCGGTCAGCGGATTATGGACCGGGCTATTAATGTCTCCCAACGGCGAACAGGATTTTACCGTGACACTTGCGCGGAAATCCAACACAGAAATTACGGGGGTTTTTGAATCCTCGAGGGGCGAACGCGAAATCAATAGCGGGAGTTTTGATCCTGAAACGAAACAATTAACCCTTGTTGCTGATGGTGACGAGTTTACGCTTGAACTAGCTGGAACCGTCAATGGCAGTAAATACGCCGGTGAAGTCGATATCAATGGTGGCTCGTTCACCATGGATTTCGAGTTGTCGAAAAAAATGAAGGGTCAGCCCGTCGTGGAGACGAGTGAAGAAGTAGGTCAAAAAACTGCGGCAGCGGCAGACTCGGGTGAAGAGCCTGAAAAAGCCGTTGGGCCGGTTGGAGAGAAATCACTAGCGAGCTATATGCCGGGACCACGTTGGGTTAGTTCAATTGAGGCGTCGCGATTTAAAAAGGAACGCTGCTACATCACAATGGATGGACACCGCAGTAATGACGACGGCGTCTATGCGTTTGTATCCAATGATTACGGTAAAACCTGGGATTCGTTAACTGATAATTTGCCAAGCACCGCTGGTTCGGCTCGAGTGCTTCGTGAAGACGTAGAAAATGAAAACCTCCTATTGCTAGGTTGTGAATTCTCATCTTGGTACTCGATCGACCAAGGGAAAACTTGGACACGAATCAAAGGTGGTTTGCCAACGGTTTCTGTTCACGAATTTGCGATTCATCCGACCGCGGGGGAAGTTGTCGCTGCAACCCATGGTCGTAGTCTATGGGTTGGTGACCTCTCGGTGCTTCGTCAGTTATCTGTCGATTCATTGGAAGAGGATTCCAAGCTCTACGATGTGAAGGATGCGGTTCGCTGGCAACGGAAACCAAGTCGAGGTCTCAGTGGGACTCGGCGATTTGTCGGGACCAATCCTGAAACCGGTACTGTCGTGGCCTACTCCCTGGGCAAGAATGCCCGGCAAGTCGAGCTGGAGATTCAAGATCTCAAAGGGGAAACCATCAAGACGTTTGAGGCTCCCAAGACAAAGGGTCTTCATTTGCTCCAATGGGATCTGCGTCGAGATTCTGGTGGGCGTTTTCGCTCGTCGGCGAATTCAGGCACCTATCTAGTTCGTCTAAAAGTTGACGGAGAGTCACATCAGACGACAGTTACCGTGAAAACAGATCCGACACTCTCTCCTGCCGCTGCAACGGCTTTGGAGAACGAGACCGAAGATCTAAGTTCTTTATTGTTCGATTTGGATGATTGACATCCGGACGTGCGATTTTTGACGGCGGAGAATTTTGTGATCTTTTGGCTCCCTTCATAGTCGAAAAGAGGGGGGCTGGGTGTGCGGGTTAGTCAAAATCGAACCTCTGTAGAAAGTAGCTAAAAAACACCGGTTTTAGGTGATTGACAGCCTGTCAGGGCCGGCTAAAATGCCCAAACTAACAAGAAAACGTGCGTTCATGCTGATGGAACAGCAAGAGAGTGTGACTCACTGGTTCTTTGATTTTCAACTGGGATAAACAGGACGCTACGGCGCGTTCGTCAGATTGAAGTTTAGGCTTTTATGTTCTGAGGAGGTTCTTTATGTCGCAACGTTTGTTGGGCATGTTGGTGGTAATTGCATTCGCAATTGCGACACCCTATGTCAACGCTGGGACACAGCATGGATGTGGTCAAGTGGCCAATCCCTGTGGTGATTGCTATGGCGGATCTGTTGTTGATCCCGCAGCCAACGGTGGTGCCACCGCTGGCGATGATTGTTGTGGCCAGGAAGTGCGTTTTGTGACTCGTACGGTTTATGAAAACCAAATGATGACGGAGATGCGAACGGTCACACGTACAAGAATGAACAAAGAGACACGTACACGAGAGTGCACTGTTAACGTTCAGGTACCAACCAAGGAAACACAAACTTACACCGTGATGGTTCCAAAGACTTCAATGAAGACTGAGAACTACACCGTAAAGGTTCCTTACACTGAAAACGTGACCATGGAGTATCAGACCCGTCGGCCTGTCACTTCGATGGTTGAAAAGACGTACCAGGTTTGCGTACCATACGCCGAAGAGCAGACGCAAGAGTACACCGCGATGGTTCCTTACAAGGAAATGGTGACTCAGAATTACCAAGTCCGCGTTCCTGTTCGCGAGATGGTAACTCAGACCTACAATGTCAAGGTTCCTTACACCGAGGAAGTGACTCAGTCTTACGTGGTTTGTGTACCTTACACAGAAAACGTCGAGCAAACTTATCAGGTGCGTGTACCTTACACAGAAGAAGTCACTCAAACTTATCAGGTGCGTAAACCTGTTAAGGAAATGGTGACACAGACTTATTGCGTTCGTGTGCCTTACACGGAAGAGGTAGAGCAGACCTATCAGGTTCGCGTGCCGGTAACGACTCAAGTTGAGCAAACCTACCAGGTTGCGGTTCCTTACACTGAGAACGTTGAGCAAACTTATCAGGTCCGCGTGCCCTACACTGAAAACGTCGAGCAGACGTATCAAGTTGCGGTTCCTTACACTGAGAACGTGACACAGACTTATCAGGTTCGCGTTCCTTACACCGAAGAAATCACGCAAACTTATACGGTTTGTGTCCCTGAGACGACTGAAGTTGAAGAGACCTGCACAGTGATGGTTCCTAAAACTGAAGATCGCACAGGTACTCGAATGGTATGTGTGCCTGAGACAGTGACTCGCCACAAAACCCTATGTGTCGATAAAGGTGCATGGGAAACGACGACTTGCCAGGTGGCTTCGTCTTGCGGTACTAAGAGCCGTTGTCGGTTGTTTTCGCGGCTCAGCTGCGGAAGCAGTTCATGCGGAAATGGTTGCTCAAGCGGTTGTTCCACTGGTTGCGATACGGCTTGCCAGACCATGACAAAGCGGGTTTGGGTTCCTAACGTAGTTAAGGAAGAAGTGGCTTACGAGGCGACTGTGATGAAGCAGGTTCCTCAGGAGTACACTTACCAGGTTACCGTCTGTGTTCCTGAAACAAAGACGAGAATGGTCAAGCGGACTACGATGAAGCCGGAAGTCAAAACGAGAACGCTGACTTGTCAGAAGTATCGTTGTGAGACGAAAACTCGTGAGGTTCCCGTTACCAAGATGCGTTGCGAAACACGAACTCGCATGGTTCCATGCACCAAAGTTCGCTGCGAAACAAAAACGCGGACGGTTCCAGTAACACGCATGCGATGCGAGACTAAAACTCGAATGGTTCCTTGCACCAAGATGACCTGCGAAACCAAAACTCGCATGGTCAAAGTGCAGAAGTGCCGAGTTGAAACGCGAACACGCGAAGTTCCAGTTTGCAAAATGGTTTGTGAAACCAAGACGCGAACCGTTCCAGTAACCAAGATGAAGTGCGAAACACGCACTCGTACGGTTCCTTGCACGAAAATGCGTCGGGAAACTCGGACGCGAACGGTACCAGTGAGACGTTGTCGAATTGAGACTCGGACTCGCGAAGTTGCTGTTTGCAAAATGGTTTGCGAAACCAAAACGCGTGAAGTGGCTGTTTGCAAGTACCGTCCGGAAACCCGAACACGTACTTGCAAGGTCATGAAAACGCGAATGGAAACGAAGACCTGTCAGGTCCCAGTTTGCAAAATGGTTTGCGAAACTAAAACCCGTACGGTTCCTGTCCGTAAGTGTCGTTTGGAAACTCGAACTCGGGAAGTCCCGGTAACCGTTTGCGTTCCAGAGACACGAACCCGTGAAGTTACCGTTATGAAGTGTGAGCAGCGAACACAAACTCAGGAATATACGGTTTGTGTTCCTGAAACCTACACCGAAGAGGTTGAGGTTCAGGTTTGTAAGCGAGTTGCGAAAACAGTTCAGGTACCAGTCAAGAGTTGTGGTTGTAACAACGGTTGCGGACCTGCTGCAGCTTGTTGTGACAACGAATCGGCTTGCTGTGCAAAGCGATGCTGTGGCCTTCGAGCACTCGGAAGTCGGATCGTAAGTTTGTGCCGAAGTCATCGGTGCTGCAACTAGTTCTGAGTAACGGAAGCTAAAAAAATTGGAGCGTGCTGATCCCTCAGCACGCTCTTTTCTTTTGGTTGCTCATCGGATTGCTGGATGAAAATCGTCTTTTCAGGGGTTTGAGTTTTATGGCTCGCGTCTGGTCAGGAAGGTTTAGGACCTGAAATAGGCATTATTTTTATTCCTTTGAGAAAATTGCTCGCGAACATTCAAGCTGAAGACGGCACTTTACGATAAAGGTTGGTACCGATATATTAGTGGTCGTGGAAGATTCCATTTCACCACAACTGCGCACCTGTAGCTCAATTGGATAGAGCATCGGTCTACGGAACCGAAGGTTAGAGGTTCGAATCCTCTCAGGTGTACTTAAATTGATGAAGGTCGTCGGAACCCACTCCGGCGGCCTTTTTCTGTTTCATCAGAAGTTCGCAAATTGGTTGCGAGTCGTTTCATTCCTGTGTTAAGCTGCGTACGAGCACGCGCGAGTCGCTTGTTCAGTTAATCAACGGCCTTTCACGCAATAAAGTTATGACGAATCAATATCGCCGACCTTGTCTTCTATTGTTGGTTCTCCTCTGCTGTATAGCTGCGCGAGCGGAAGCAGACGATTCAAAACCTAATATTATTTACCTGATGCTGGATGAGTGGGGGTATTTTGAGTCGGGCCACATGGGAAACCGCGACCTAATTACTCCGAATATTGACCAATTCGCAGCGGAGGGGATGCGTTTTACCAACGCCTATGCTGGTGCTCCGGTCTGCGGACCGACTCGTTGTGCTTTGTTGACTGGACTGCACTCCGGTCACATGTCCATGCGGAAAAACGATGGCTACTCCCCTATCCGAGCTGACGAACCGACCCTCGCCAGCATGCTAAAGAAGCAGGGCTACGCGACGGGTGGTTTTGGCAAATGGGGAATTGGTGGGCGTGGTACTTCGGGGGTCCCGGAGACGCATGGCTTCGATCAATTCTTTGGCTACTACGATCAAGTTCATGCCCACACTTTTTATCCAAAGTACTTGATTCGGAACAGTCAAGAAGTTCCTCTGGAGGGCAACGATGGTCTGAGTTTTTATAAGGGAAAAACACACGCTCAAGACGAGATTTTCAGAGAGTCGATTGATTTTATTCGAACCAACAAAGACCGTCCCTTCTTTTGCTACCTACCATGGACGCCACCCCATGGCCTGTGGGGGATTGATCAAGACGACCCATCTTGGCAATTGTTCAAAGACCGCCCATGGAAGGCTGGTCAAAAAACAGAAAACGATGCCAAGGTATACGCAGCTTTCCTGCATATGATCGATCGACAACTCGGCGAGATTCTCGACCTCCTGCAAGAACTAGACCTCGATGAAAATACTGTCATTTTTCTCTGCGGTGACAACGGCGGGCAAGCCTACTTCAAAACTCAAGACCGGCCCCACGGTTTCTTTGGCCCCAACCTAAACCCAAAGACAGGGCAGCGGTTTCGCGCAGGTAAGGGTTCGCTTTACGAAGGGGGCCTCAAGGTTCCTTACCTCGTACGATGGCCCGGAAAAATTAAGGCCGGCACGATCAGCGACCACCTGCTGTGCTTTCCTGATGTGATGCCCACGCTGGCAGAGGTCGGGAGGTCTAGCTGTCCCCCAACCGATGGTATCTCTTTCCTACCGACGCTCACCGGTGATGGAGCTCAGGCATCTCACCGTTACCTTTATTGGGAATACGTTGGGCAAACCGCTGTTCGAAAAGATAATTGGAAAGCATACAAGAAACCGCGAGGTAAGTGGCAACTCTATAATCTTGCAAAAGACCCAGAGGAGAATATAGATGTTGCGAACGACTATCCCGCGCTTCTTAAAGAACTCGCCACTCTGGCGGAAGCGGCACACCGTCCGATTCAGCGCGGTGAAATTTACGATCAACAGCTTACCAGTAAAGATCACAACCAGGCTCCGCACGAACGCATTCTTAAGGAGTTAAAAAAGGGAAAGTAAACTTGTGCCTCTTTTGCTGATATCAAAACGCTTTGTGCAATCAACAATTAGGCAGGAATAACCCAAAAAACGTTTCTCAGCTTGCGGTCCGCCTTAACCCGCTGATCACTGGCTCGTTCAAGCTACAAAACCCTAATATTGTTTTTTTCTTAACGATCTTGATCATAAAGCTTGGGCCTTGATAACACTCCTTGCCCACGTCGTGGGGAGCCAAGCTGAATGGAAATTGCGAACGAGCGGCGTGGCTTTTATAGTTGAAGAAAACAAAAACCTCGAGACGCCACCATGCCCCAACCTGATCTTCGATTGTTGTTCCGCACTGACGCACTGGGGCAGCCAGCTTCATTCGTTGATGTCATTGACGATGGCCTGGACGGAGCCCTCGATGCACGGATTCCTGAACTTCTAGCATTGCTAAATGCACCAGAGGAGGAGGCAGCCTTAAAAGCGGCGGTAATATTGCTCTCGTGGGGCCATCGAGAAGCTTTTCAAGTACTAGAGAATTGGAGTGCGCATCCAAACACAGTCCCGTGGGCGAGTGAATCAATCACGGAGCAGCGCTTCAGCGGTGCTGACGGGAGCTGGTCTTTGATCGCGGACGCAATCCGAACCAGTCGGTATGCCAATGATCGACCTGGCCTCGAGGCGGATCGACTCGCAGCTATTCGCGGGCTGTTGTGGCTGACCGTCGATGAGGATTTTGACCGCTCGCTGGCGACAACCATTGCCAGTATACCGGAGGCAGCCAAATCCCTTGCCGATGATTTATGTTCTTCGATTGAGAGATTGATTTCCTCAGAGGGAGCTGAGCAATTCGATCGACTCTTCCAAGCGGCTCTGCTGAGTAAGGAATTGGCACGTGCCCGCCCCGACCGGGCTAAATGTTTCGCTCAAACGATCGCGGCTAAATCGCCCAGTCAGCGCACCCAAAGAGAACTAAATGACTTGCTTTAAGCGGAGAGCCTACTCATAGCCAGTCGTGGTTTGCCATTGCTTATGAACTGCCAGAATACGAACTGGATTACGGCCGCTGAGTGGTTTGATAAGGAGATTTCGACAACGTTTACTGCCGGCGTTTTCTTGCTTTTGGACTTGGCCTGCCGGATTTAAAATCCCACTTCTTTTTGGTTTTGGAATTTGGAGCTCGTGGGCCACATTCCAGCCAGTCAATCTCGGTTGGCTGAGTGGAGTCAGACAAAAAGAAACGCAGGTGCACAAGGTTCCCTTTGACGTCAATGGGTACGGTCAATTCCTGCCAATCGCCACCAGGGATCTTGAATGATTTAATCTGACCGGTTTTTAGAAACGATTCTTGCCCTTCGGTGCGCCATTGAATTCGCCCCGATCCTGCGGTGTGTGTTTTGATCCGCATTCGGACTTCAACCGGTCCAGTGTTATGGACTCGGTTATTGGCGATAAATGGCTGACGTCCAGTCGGGGTGATTTTCATCAGGTCTCCCTCGACCGCTACCGAAGCGTTCTTTGCGATCCATCCCAATAGCATTGCTTTATTGACTGGCTGGGCGTTCTGACTAGTATCTGGTTTTGATTGTGAGGCTCGAAAGGCCGCAGGCATTTTTAACCCGCCAGGTTGGACACCAATCTTTGACGGATCGAATTGTTCAGGATCGAACTTCGAATTAGGTAAAGGGACGACCACCTTTGCTTCGGTGATGTACTCCTCAATTAGATTGTCCAGTTCTAAAACTTGATTGGGACGCGATGCCGCAAGATTTTTAGTCTCGCCAATATCTTCGCTAAGGTTGTAAAGGCGATATTGGTGATTTTCATTGTCGCCATAATGGAAGGTGCGAATAAGCTTCCAGTCACCGTAATGCACAGATATTGATGGTGGAAGCCAGTGTGGTGTGGCGCCATGTCCCGGGACGTAAGTAAACATCGGCCCTCGCTCCAGCTTGTGACCGCGAAGTGCTTGGGCGAAATCGACTCCATCGATTACGTACTCTTTTGGTCTTGCGACATTCAGCATTTGAAGAATCGTTGGATATAAATCAATTGATTGAACCCGAACATCACTACGTGAATTAGGCTCGGTGACTCCGGGCCAAACAACGACTGCCGGAACGCGAACACCGCCTTCATGGATTCCGCCCTTGCCGCCACGTAGCGGATGGTTACTGGTGATGGCGGTGATGTATTTTTGACCGGATGCAGCCGTCTCCTCGAGACCGCAGTGGATGTTGCCACCATTGTCTGAGTAGAAAATGACGATAGTTTCATCGGCGATTCCCTCTTCGTCCAACGCATCGATCAAGCTACCAACAGCATCGTCGAGGGAATGCACCATCGCGGCGTAGGTCGGGGACTGTTGAGGTAGTCCTGTTTGGGGTGGGTGCGAAGACAGTCGCCTCTGGCGGATCTCTGGTTTTGAGAGTTCGGCGACCGAGTTACCAAGTTTTTTGCGATAATATTCGATAAGTTCTGGCTTAGCGCCGAACGGAGCGTGTACCGAAAACTGCCAATAGTTCATAAAGAATGGCTTGCTAGGGTCTCGATTCTTCAGCCACGCGACTGCTTCCTTTGCCATTCGATCTTCGATGTGTTCGCCTGGTTCTCCTTCTTTGAAGTCTGGATTCGCATAACCCCAGGGTGCCAAATAGCTGGATTTAGGCCCCGGTCCCCACCAATGCGGAAGGTCTAGATCGAATCCATATTCAAGTGGAGAGTGTGGCTCTCGTCCCAAATGCCACTTTCCAAAATGTGCGGTTGTGTAACCCGCGTTCTTAAGAAGTCGGCTCAGCATTGGCAATTCAGGCGTGAGTCGCGTTGTTGATCGGACGTTCGTGCTCTTTTGATGTGGCGGGCCTGTTGGACTGGCAACCGCAGCGAAACGTTCCGCTTCAAGGTGCGCAGCTGGCGCGGTCATTCCATGTCGAGCAGGATTCTGACCAGTCAGGATGCTGGCCCGCGTTGGCGAACAGATCGGGCTTGCATACGCGTTGGAAAAAGTCATCCCGCGGGCGGCAAGCCGCTGGATGTTCGGCGTCTCGTACAGCGAAGTTTTTCCATAGAGCGTTGTGTCAGCCCAACCGAGATCGTCTGCCAGAATAAGTACGATATTTTTTGGCGAATCGGCGAACGTAGTCGGAACAACCCAGAGGAATAGAAGCAGGCTAAGAAACGTTTTCATGTTTTTCGACTTTAGGCTCGTGGATAGGATAAATACTCTCACGCTCGTTGCCCTGGCTGGGGAGCTTTTCGGAATGTGTCGGAGACTGCTGAGGAACTACCGCGATCTTTTACTCGCTGCGGTTCCTCAGTGTCCAACTTGCCAGTCTGTTTTGGTCGAACTTTTTGGCTCGAACCTTTTTATTTATCCACCCGCCTGGAAGTAAACTTCTTCGTAGGGTTGAATGACCACAAACCCGTTACCCGAAAACGCGGTTTGGATAGATTCGCCGCTGCCGCGTCCAAGAAATGTTTTGAACGACATGTCCGTTTTAATTTGAGGTTCCAGCGATCCAGACCAGGCAACGGTGGCGTTGGGATCTGTAACCACGGGGCAGTCTGGAGTGACCAAGAGAGTGATTGGGTCGTAATGAGTTGTGAAAGCGACCATGCCCGTGCCTTCGAGTCGAATGTTAAAAAGTCCACCGGCTAACATGGATGACATTTTCTTCATCATTTTAATTTCGTATGAGATCGATGGCTCGAACGCGAGGAGATCATTGCCGTTAATGTAGATTGACTCCCCTGACAGACTTAGGATCGTTATCTTCTTTCCGCTGTCAGCGAGATAAACTTGCCCGTTGCCTTCAGCTTTGGTTAGTCGCGCTCCTTCGCCAGACACTGCTTTTTTCAATAAGTTACCAAAACCCTGCTCGAGGATTCCTTCCCTCGTAAACTTGATGTTTCCGCGATAGGAAATCATGGATCCCATCTTCGTCCACATTTCTCCGTTTAGGTTTAGTTCCATAATCCGCTCGGTTTCTAGTTCGAAAACTCCCTGATTAAGGTTTTGTTGTTGGGTTTTCTGAACAAATTCGTCGATGGTGTAGCGATTCATCTAATTCTCCTTACAGATGTACTCATCTGAAATTAACAGTGAGCGAACGGACGTGTTAAAAGGGACTAAGCTTGGAGCGTTTTTTGGAAAGTGAATTTTGAAGGCTGCCGGTTGTTACTAACTCCTGATAAATGTCAAAAATTCAGAACTGGCGACAGCATTAAAAGTGTTGATTTTCTAAAGAGGCTGATGGAATTCGGTTTCTTATATTTTTTGATCGGCGACCAACCCTCGCCACGGATACTGACAGGTTCAATTTTTGCCAAGCTCTTGGCCTGTGCGTCGGTGATCGAGACCTCCTTTAGCCGAAGCATACGGTTCCAGCGATATTCCGGCGATGTTTTCTCTTCACTCAGAAAGTGAGTCTGCCGGTCCGTCATGGTTCCTTGGACGGCAATTTTCTCCATTATTTTTGCTGGTTTCCGCACCCGATAAGTAGGCGCCGCTAACGCCGCCACGCCCGCTATCAACGAACACACAGCCATTACTCGTGTGAGAAAATATTTGTTCATGTGGTGAATCTGCCTGCGGTGAGTGTTGTTTTGGTTGTGAAAACCCAAATGTACTAAACTCTTGGTTCGAACACAAAGATTGACTTCATCAATGACATTGTTGCGAAGTCCGCAAATTGAAACATCCTCCCCCTGTTCCTTGTCGTTTTATTAATCGCGCTGAAACGCACGGTTTTTGCGAGCGATGGCAGACCCTCCAGTTTAGGTTAGATCTTTTTCAAGGTTTGCTGGATTAAGCCGTTTCAACGGTTTCAAAAACTTTTCCCTAAGTCACTGCCTTTGATCTCTTTGCTCAACATCCGAATGGTTTGATTCGGGGCGGTTCGGGCGTGACGGATTAGAATTCAGTCCATTGGTTTGATCGTGGTAGTTATGTGTGGTTTGCAATCAAACCCGCCCCCAAAAATGGAAAGCGTTACTTCACCGTCAA
>Ga0208964_1000997_pt1 | contig 13535 bp, 7 predicted proteins | sample AOAMet1_08_M0_20_2_FD_188227 | JGI IMG/M metagenome (GOLD analysis project Ga0208964, IMG submission 188227) | Ammonia-oxidizing marine microbial communities from Monterey Bay, California, USA - CAN11_08_M0_20 (SPAdes) | ecosystem: Environmental > Aquatic > Marine > Intertidal zone | place... | reverse complement strand
CTGCTGTGCCCCATGATCACTTGAGTGGCAACTAAGTCCACATTTTCATCAGCAACAGTCTGGAAAGTATGGCGCAAACTGTAAAAGGACAAATTCTCCCTTTTGACACCAGCTTTTCTGACCAGATTAGAAAATCCTTTTGTAATAGGATTGTGTGTTCCAGCAGGAATAAGCTTAGATCCTTGCTTGCTATGAAAGATTAATCCATCTTCGTGTTTTGGCAACTTAGAAATCGCTTCGAGCGCTTCAGGCCACAGCTTAAAGCGACGGTACTCTCCTGTCTTGTTTCTAGCCTGTTCAACCCAGCCACCTTCTTCGATATCGCTATGCTTTATCATCGCGACATCTGTATTTCCACTCCCTGAATTAATCGCCAGCAAGAGCATTGCATTCCAGGTATCATCGGCTTCCTCAAGCAACTTAAGAATTTCTTGACGTGAAGCGGTCTTATCCCTTTTCCGTGACCTTGCTTTTTTAATCGCTTTTTTGGTTGGCAACTGAAACGTCTTGGCTCCCCAAGGCAACTTATCGATCCACTCCTCAGCCAATGCAAAATTGAAGAACATCCGCACGTGTCGCATTTTTGTCGCCAATCCAACAAGGCTTAACTTTCTCCCAGCCGCTTTCTTAATTACCTTGCCATTTTTTTTAGTCGCCTTTGGCTTAGCAAGATCTGCTTTAAAGCGAGCAAAGTCAGCAGGGGTTAAATCACAGACCAGTGTTTTTCGGCCGAAAAAATCAGCAATCCATTTGCCATACCGAACATAAAGATCGAATGTAGTTCGCGTTAACTCGCCACTATCAACATCCAACTCCTTGCAGGCCAGAACCTGATTGCACAGCCGCTCAACTGTCAATTCTCCAGTGGTCGGTTTATCAGCTCTTCTTCGTGCTGAGTGGTCTTCGCTAGCCATTGACTCAAAACACCCTTCGGATCCGAACCAAGATGGAGAGTCTTACCTTTATGCTTCTTGCGATATTGGCCTGTGGGCTTATGCAACCCAAACCGCAACGTACCGCCTCGATGCGCAAGCCTAAATTTGCTAGACTATTGTCGTGTTGCCATTTGCGCCCTCACAGTGCGAATGGCGACTGTCGGTGGCGGGCAGCTACTCGTCATCGACGCTTTTATAGGTATGATTAAGCGTAAGCCCATCAATACCCATTAAAAACCGACTAAATGCCCCGATAGCTCAGCTGGATAGAGCAATTGACTTCTAATCAATAGGTCGCAGGTTCGAATCCTGCTCGGGGTGCTTTTTCACCTTCGCGAAATCAGAGCGACCCGCGGGTTAGCTCAGAGGGTAGCCGTAGAAGGTAGCTAGTTATCCACAGTATTCACACACTTTGCGATCACCCTCGCATCGTGTTGGCGCTCTCGCTTTTCTGTCGTGGAGCGACAAAGACAAGGGTTGCTTCCGTCTGACCGAAAACATCACTTTTTTCACGCGAATGCCTTCACCTGCATTATGCAACCCGAAATCGCTGGCGATACTTTAGCGGTGTGAGTCCCGTGCTGGATTTGAAATGTCTGGTCATGTGACTTTGGTCATAAAAACCACATTCAGTCGCAATATTGCTTAACGCTAGGTCGCTACTTTCGAGTAGATGCCGGACCACACCGACACGCACCTCACGCAAATAGCGACTTGGTGAAATACCGAAACTCTTAGAAAATTCCCGCTGCAATTGGCTGACGGACAGGAAAACATGTTCAGCGATATCAGAGACTTCTATATCCTCACTGTAATTCTCCGTCACAAACTTAATGGCACTGACGAGTCGACTGTAGCCTGCTGAATCATCAGCGGAAAATTCATAGGGTCGCTTCAGTCCGGCAATTCCGACCACTTTGTCTTTGCGATCATGTAAAGGAATCTTACTGCAGAGATAAACTCGTGGAACACCGTTCTTCCCAGGCACTATCCAGACTTGATCCGATAGCGATTCGCCAGACGTAATCACTCGCTGGTCTTCCGCCACGTACTGCGCAGCGATTGCGGGTGGAAAAAAGTCGAAGTCAGTTCGGCCAATTAAGTCACTCGAATGTGTGACTCCGATAACGTCACAAACGACACGGTTCGCTTGCACAAACCGACTCTCAACGTCTTTGATGTACATGTATACGCCGGGAATTGTATCGAACAGATCAAGTAGCGTATGTGGACGTGCTAGGCGTTTGAAAAACTTATCTTGCCACTGGATCGCTTGACACGGTGTCAACGTCGCTGGTTTTGTTTTATGTGCCATGCGGCAACTGTACAATATTTTGCGAGCTTTCTACAAGACCCTCGAGTGGTGCCAAGGAATAATCTCAAAGCTGAAATGGCGTCGTCGCCGTTCCATTTAAGAGAAGATATCGCATCACGTTAAGCAGATCGCACAAAGAGAACAACACGAAATGAATGATGTAGACGCTCAAACAGCCAACAAACTTTTAGCGGCTGCGACCAAGAAGTCCTTTGAAATCGGTGTGAAGATGAACATCGCAGTTGTCGATGCTGGAGCCAACCTGAAAGCATTCCATCGCATGGATGGAGCTTGGCTGGGCAGCATCGACATTGCTTGCAAAAAGGCTAGAACGGCTCGCCAATTCGATATGGCTACTGGTGAAATAGGCTCACTGTCACAGCCGGGCGGGGCGCTGTTCAATATTGAGCATTCCAATGGAGGCTTGATCTCTTTTCCTGGTGGATTACCTCTGGTCAATAAGAATGGCAGAGTAATCGGTGCGGTTGGCGTGTCAGGTTCCAGTGTCGAAGACGATCAAGCAGTCGCCGAGGCAGCAATTGCCTCCGTTACTGCAGCTTTACCTTAGAAACCAATTCATGCAAGCAATCTTTAAAGACCAATCGAGTAAATCAATGAGCCACCCCAAGCCTTCCAACCTTCTTTTTACTCCATTGCTTTTGTTTGGAATGCTTTGCATTCCAAACTCTAACTTTGGGCAAAGTGCTCTCTTCCCCGTAGCAAACACTCCACAGAAACTCACCCCTCTGATGGAAAGGGAACTGCGCGGCTGTTTTAATTTCTTTTGGGAAGAATGGAACTCCGACCCGACGAGCCCAACCTACGGCATGACAAATGGAGATTATATTGGAATCCACAATTACGTTCCCATGGCAATCGAGGAACAAGGGTTCTACTTTACTGCCATCATAATCGGCGTGGAACGTGGATGGATCACTCGAGAAGAAGGTGAAAAACGAATTCTCATTACTCTCAATACGCTCAAAAAACTAAAACGCATCAATGGATTCTGGTACCACTTCATCGACCCTGCTACTGGTAAACGCGGATGGAAGGATTCCCATGACGTCGAGCTCAGCAATGCATGTACCGGTACCATGCTTATGGGAGCCTTGGCCGCCGCTGAATATTTTGGCGGGGAAATCGAAACCTTGACCAACGATCTTTACGCGGAAATGAATTGGAAATGGTTCACCAACCTTGAGACCAAGCATCCGTACCTAGCCTGCTACCCAGAAGACCTGCCCACCAAAGTCCCTCCAGGAATAAAAAAGGACGGTATGTTTGGCGGATGGTCCGCCTACAGCGAGCACATTTTTCTCTATATTTTGGCGGCTGGTTCGCCAAATCAAGATTTCGCGACGGGGGCGGATTCTTACTATGCGATGAAAACTTACAAGGGAAGCTACAAAGGTGAAACCTTCGTTTTCTGCGGATCAGGCGCCGCCTTTACTTACCAATGGACGCACGCTTTCATCGACTTTCGAAACCTGCGCGACAAATTGGATCGAAATTGGTTTGATAATTCCCGCCATGCTGGGTTGGCAGCCCGGCAATATGCGATCGACAATGCGCATCGCATCAAGGGTCTTGGACCGAATTCCTGGGGCATGTCCGCATCGATCAGCCCTTCGACTGGTTACAGCGGCTCGTACGGCTCCCATCCGATCGGAGTCGGGCACAAACTTCTCGAAGACGGTACGGTAGCGCCCTACGGCGCCCTCTCTTTTCTCCCCTTTACGCCGAAGGAATCAAAAGCGGCCCTGGAACACATGTACAAGATCCCGGGCCTAGTCGGGAATTACGGACTCTACGACGCCTACAGCTACGCTACCAAAGCCACGGGCGGACAGCCTTGGATTGGTAAAAGCTATCTCGGCATCGACAAAGGGCTTGTGCTGCTGATGTTTGAAAACCATTCCACTCAGCTAATCTGGCGGCTCCTTCATCAAAACGCACACATCCAAAAAGGGCTCCAGCGGCTAGAATTCCGTCATGTAACCCAATGAATTTTGTGTGCCGTTTGAGTACTGAACCTTCTCTCGAATATGCTCACTAAGCGAAAATTAGCCGATACCGTAATAGCATGGTACGATTCGAATGAAGATTAAAATTTTGGCTATTCACTTGTTCGGACGGAACGATGCAGAACCAAACTCGAAGAACCGCGCTAAAAATATTTGGAACCTCCTGCGCGGCAATTGCTCTGCCTTCAAAACTAAGCGCGTCGGACCCAACACTCGGTAAGCCAATTCGCTTAGGTGTGATCACTGATTTGCATGGCGGGTTAGCTACTGATGCGGAGTCTCGACTCGATAAATTCTTAAACTCAATGGCAAAACAAAAGGTTGATGCACTAGTTCAACTTGGAGATTTCGCCTATCCCAACAAGCAGCATCAACGCTTCAGTGATAAATTCAATGGAGCCCACGAGAACACCATCCATGTCATTGGAAATCATGAATTTGACTTTGGACTGGGAAGAGATGATTGCTTTCAAGCGTGGGGGATCGAGTCGGCGTATTATCAACGCGACATCGGGGGAATTCGAATTCTTGTTCTCGATGGTAATGAAAAAAACTCGCCCACCTATACAGGCGGCTATCACTCGTACATCGGCAAACAGCAACAAGCATGGCTGGCTCAACAACTCGAACAAACTGACCGGCCAGTCCTAATCCTCAGCCACCAACCGCTCGCAGGTCAATCTGCGATCAACAACGCTACTGAAATTCAGCAGTTACTGGCAAAATATAAAAGCAAAATCCTCCTCTGCATCAACGGACACGCCCACGTTGATTCGTTACTTCAGGTCGATGGCGTTACCTATTTGCATATTAATTCTGCATCCTATTACTGGGTTGGCGGAAAAAAACGGATGGCGTACTACCAAGATCCGTTGTACACCACGCTTACCATCGATCTTGCCAACTCGATTATCCACGTGGAAGGAAAGTCATCTCACTGGAAACCGGGTGACTCTCCCACAACTATCAACTTCTTCGAACGAGTGAACGCGGCACCGGAAACGATTGTCGTTCCGACAATTCGCGAAAGAAAAATCGCCCCTTCTGCGACAGGTCAAAAAATCACCACGTGGCCTCAGAAAATCGATACTTCTCAAACCGACAAATCGAAGAAACTAAAAGTGATGACGTGGAACATTTGGGGACGGCTCAATCAAGATCCGCGTTACACGCTTAAAGACAAAACAGCTCGCGAGCGAACGATCGAGATAATTCAGGCCAGCAAAGCGGACATCATTGCCATGATCGAGACCTACGGGTCGGCCGCTGAAATCGCCAAATCGCTCGGATTTTTCCATTACTCCCCTTCGGCAGATGCAAATCTTTGCATCTTCAGTCGCTATCCACTTTCTGATATTGAGCCGCTTAAAGGCCTTTCTTCTTTTTCTTTTATTGCTGCAACCGCCACGCTACCGGGCGGACAAAAAATCAGGGTCTACGACATTTGGTTAACCAGTGGCGGCCGCCATATTGTCGAGATCAAAGACAAAAATATCTCGGATCAAGATTTTTGCGATGGCGATAACATTCGATTTGAAATGCTCCAAAAATTTCTCGATCACGACGATGTTCAAAAGCATCTTGCCAACTCACGAGAAGTCCCCGTCATTGTTGCCGGCGATTTCAACTGCGTTTCGCACCTTGATTACACGGCAGCGACCCGAGACAGTAAGCTCAACCAATCGCGAATCCTGCCAATCAAAGCTTCCAAGGCAATGCACAAGCTTGGATTCACCGATACGTTTCGCTATGCGAATTCAGATATTCTTAACACTACGCTGGGACACACCTGGACCACAGTCGGACCTGATTACACCTACATTTCAGACAAAGGGTTTGTTCCCGTCCAAGAGAATCCTGAACCAGAGTATCGGGATCCTTACACAAGAATCGATTTCATCTACTCCACTGGCTCACGATTAAAAACAAACAACTCGGAAGTGATCTCGCATCACTCTTCAGAAACGAAAAGAAGTTTTCCCGAGTTCCCGTCCGACCATGCCGCAGTTTTGACTGAGTTCGATGTAAACAATCGATAGAGCGAGGGTCCGACCTAAGACGAAGCCAACGGCCGAACCGTTAACTAGCAAGAAGATTTAAATTCTGCTCACCGCTGCCAAAGCGTCCTACGTCCACGTTATGTTCGTTAAGTAATTCCAGCCATAAATTACACAAAGGCGTTGGGCGATCCAATACCGAGTGTGCTTGATGATTGAATCCGCCACCGGCCACAATCATAGGGAGGTTATTACAGGTGTGATTGGACGCATCACCAAAATTACTGCCCAACACTACCGTCGTGTGATCTAGCAGCGTTCCATCACCCTCTTTGATTCCATCCAAGTCTGCCAGAAACTTATTTACATGCTGAATGATGTCGCTCTCAATTCGAATTAATTTTTCGAGAGCATCCTTTTTTCCGCCGTGATGTGAGAGCGTGTGCCAGCCGCCTGTCGCACCGGGAACTTTGATCGCGCCGTAGATCCAATCCATTGAAAAGGTAATTACACGTGTGGAATCTGTTTGAAATGCGAGCTTTGAGAGCTCAAGCATATTCTTAATCTTGGCGGAAAAAGCATACTCGACATCGGTACTCAGGGTATTCGCCACGTCTGGTTTTTGTGCATCCAACCAGAACGCGTCGTGCTCAAGCTGTTCTTCAAGCTCAGCGATTACGACTCGATAAGAATCAATCTTAGCAGCATCACTACCCGACTTCTCCAGCGTTTTAAGATCGCGACAGAGACACCTCACCACGAGTTGATCATTGGCAATTTGCTCGCGTTTGGCCACTAAATCTTCTTTCCCAAACAGCTTATCGAAGACCTTCGTCTCGTCATGCATGGGAGGAATCGCAACTCCCCTGTTATTCCACGAACATCCCCAACCTCGATCGTAAATGCTAAGGGGAAGAAATGGGAACCGTGTCTCGTTTCCTATCTGTTGTGCAAGGACTTGATCTACGGAAACAGAATTGCTGAAACTTGGAGCCTCAGGTTTAGCGACTCCCGTCAAAAATGATTTTTCCGAATCGTGATTACTGGTCTCCATACCCGGATGAAAAAGGTTTTGAAAAACAGTTAATTTATCTTTAGTTTTCATCTCAGCGAGATACTTCGAACTCGACAAATCACCTCTAACACTAGGAAAGAAATCAGGGCTATAGAAACCGAGTGAATTGCAGATGAACATGACGCGTCTTGGTGGCGTTGCTCGCTTTGGCATGTCTTTGCGGAGATCAAGCGTATGGAGAGCTAACGGCAGAGCTGCACCAAACTTCAGAAAATCTCGTCGACTTGTATGGTTCATTTTTCTTCTCCAGCAAGCGAGTACACCACCACCTTGTTGATCAAGCCGCGGACTCGACAGTCATCCGGATCGTTTTCAATTAAATTAAACAGATCCATTCGCTGCTTTAGCGTTGGCTTGTAGCCATTGGCAAACTCGAAAACTTTTTTCACGAAATTGTATGCCACTTTTTTATGGTCCAACAACAAAACCTGTTTCAGACCAAAAATATTTCCAAACTCCTGATTTCCAATTTCCCCTGATGCGTCTACCTCTTGGGCAAGATCGTAGTATCCATTTAGACGAAATTGGAACGTACCGCGATGCGGTTTCTCAACTCGGTATTCCGTTCGCCACCCACCCGTGGCATCAAAATTCTCAAGCGCGAAACCGTATGGATCGATACTCTTATGACAGGCGTAACACGCGGGGCTACTTTTGTGTCGTTCTATCTGCTCCCTGAGCGAAGCAGCAGTTTTGCCATGCTCGGGCTCAATCGCCTTCACCTCTTCAGGTGGTGGCGAAAGTGGTGTACCTACAATGTTTTTTGAAATCCACGCGCCTCGCAAAATCGGCGAAGTATCAAACCCATCGGTAGTCACCTTCAATACGCTTCCCATCGTCAACAACCCACCACGTGGAACTTCGGATGAAAATGAGACCTTACGCATTTGCTGCCCAACAACACCCTCGATTCCGTAATGCTCAGCCAAACGCTGATTTAAAATTGAAAAATTGGAATCGATCAAGTTACCCACCGGTAAGTCTTCCTGAATTAAATAACGCAGATAGGCAGTCGTTTCCATGGGTAGGTAATAATTTAAAAGATCGTCATACTCCGGATAGAGTTTTAGAGAAGGGGCGATCGTTCGCCACGACCTCAGATTCAGCCATTGCTCGCAAAACGACTCAATCATTCGATCACTTTTTTTATCATTAAGCATGCGGTCAATTTGAGCAGTAATTACCTCGTCGCTCATTGAGCCTAAGTTCGCTAGGCCAATGAGTTCGTCGTCCGGAACCGACAACCAGAGAATGCGCGCGAGTGCAGCAATTTTGGAATGCGACAAACTTGAGTGCTTGCCTGGTCCCATCACAAAACGGGGTGACAAAATCATGGCTTTCAACGCCACTTTAGCCGCTTGAGAAAACTCTTGATTCTCCGCTAACGGCCAGAGCCCAAGACCGAAATAAGATTCCAGTTCGTAATCACTCAAATTAGACGAAAAGGCACGTTCAGAAAATCGGCGAATAACTCGTTTTAAATCGTCTGAGGAATTCGAGTCAACTATGACTCTATTTTTTGGATGGTCTACCTTCCAACCTACCACAACATCGAGCTTACCAATCGACGCCAGAGACCTACCGTCCAAACTAAACGAATCTGTAATTAAAAACTTGATGAATCGTTTTGTTGTCGCCTCGGTGAAATGAATCGGTTGCTCATTTGCCAATCGAATTTCAAGGTCACCCTCGACAATTGGATCTCCCCAGGTCTTGCCGTCATCTGAGGCAAAGACTGAAAACTTTTGAACTTGCCCATTACCATTGCCTCCCGACCACGTTGCGTAAGACAGACCCTCTATTTCGATCTGCCGAGGGTTCTCCAGAATTACAAAATGGGGCGAATCGGCGATCGAGGGCTCGAATCGAGTGTGCCAGAACGTTCGGTTAGAACCGTCCTGCATTTTCTCTTTTTCCATTCCCTTCTGGAAACTGCTAACCGTTAAATTTCCACCAATCTTCTTCAAATTGGATTGGAACCCCGAAACAACGGTTGGCTCAAGCTCTTTATTTTGAGCCGGCTTGGGTGAACTTTTGAGAGGCAATTCGCCAAATACAGTTGGATACGATTTTGGCGGCCATTGATTCTGAATAGGCCCTCGTACTTTCAATTGCTTAATGTACGCACCCTGATTGGGATTTTTCTTGCGGTACGTATGCTTTGAGTAACAATGCACCGACACGTTCTCCCCCGGATTCAGAAAAACACGGACGGAGTGAGATTCTAATTGCCGATTGCCAAGCGAAATTACATCGAGCAATCTCTGAGGTTGCGGGCGATCATCCGCGTAGTAATATTTACCCGCGTGAACTTGGACACTGACATCACCCTCGAATTCACCAACCTTCATGGCATCAAAGGTTAGGTCATACCACCCGGCTGCCGGCGGCTCAAAGTTATCGTAGAAAAATGAATAACTGTTGCCGTTATTTGCACGGGTCCACGATAACAGAGTGCCGTCCTTGTAGTCGCGGACATAGATATTGTATGTCTCATGACTATCTTTCAGCTTGTTGGTTATCCAAATTTGTTCTTGCGGAAAACCATCAACCGGAAAGGCGTGCTCAACCATCTTATCTGCAACCATAAAATAGGATGCGATCTGTTCCTTACTTAGCTGAATTCGCCGATCAGAATCAAAATCGTTTGTACCACGATCTTCAGGAATTTCACTTGCTAAGTCGAGATTTGTTCCCAACAGATCATTTGCGCTATGAACAAACTCATGTCTGCTAATTCGGCGGAATGAAATTTCAGCCACCTCATCCTGACGTTCAGCAAGCCATTTTAATATCACCTGTTTTTCAGCAACCGAGGGCTGCTCCATATCGCTTGGTGGCATCTTCGAAGTGATCAAGTTTTCAAACAAGAGCGTGCCATCAAAGCTATCTTGCTCCAACAACCCGACAAGATTAACACCACCTTCTCCTCCCTCGCCGTGGCAATCAAAGCAGTACGCGGCCAACAGTTTTTCCGCCTCCACCTGGTTTGAATTGGCCGATACGACTCCCTGGCATGCCGCATTCACCTTCGTTGAAATTGCGATCAAGGCCGCGGTACAAACCGCGACGAAAACAATCTGTTGATTTATTTTTTTCATACACACAATTTCTCTAATCCAATCTATCACCTCAAGAGCCATCTTTGCATCTATTTTAGCAAAGGCTTCACTTCGCTCTCTTTCGAGACCGTTCCGATTTGGTTTTGAATTCGGGTGCAGTATTTGTCGGCAACCATTTGAGCAACCGATCTTGAATCACCTTGTATTCGGGATTGTCTGCGAGATTATGAAATTCGTCTGGGTCACTACGATGATCGTATAATTCTTTTGCTCCGTCTTCATAGACGATTAACCGCCAATCCTTACTACGTATGGAGTGATTCCCGTAGTACGAAGATGTGATTGCTGGTCGATCTCTTTCTGATTCCGAATCGAGGAGCTGCGGGACAAGAGAAAGCCCTTCAAGCCGTTGGTTCTTCGGCAACTCGCACAAATCGATTAATGTCGGATAAATATCGAGCAAACTGGCAGGTTGTTGGCATGGCTCACCCGGCTTGATTCCCGGCCCTGAGATTAGCAAAGGAACCCGCGTAGATTCTTCCCAGAGCGTACGCTTGGCCCAGTGTTGTTTTTCACCTAGATGAAATCCGTGATCACTCCACAATACGACCACCGTATTTTCAGCATGCGGACTGGATTCAAGCGCGTCCAAAACGATGCCTACGCAGTGGTCTGCAAAACTAACGGTTGCTAAATAGGCCTGAGTCAGGCTTCGCTGTTTACCATGCTCAACTACTTCAGCGTGGGTCGGTGCTACCGCATAGTCGTTGATGCCCAGAAAGTTATTTGGCAAGTCATCGAGATCAGACTTTGGATTATTGGGCAATGCTAACCGACTCGGATCGTAGAGTTCAAACCATTTAGGTGGAGCATAAAGTGGTACATGAGGGCGAAAGAAACCGACTGACATAAAAAATGGTTTGTCAAATGTCTCTTTTAGTGCTGCCGCAGCATTCTTTGCCAATTGAAAATCCGCCATCTCGAAGTCATCGTCTGGATACTCCCCCCAATCCCAGGCTCGACTCCAGTTGGCAGGCCGGTTGAGCGGTTTTGGAGAATTAGGACCTTTCCTTCTGCCCAGAGAACGATCGATGTCCCCAGCTAAACGCCCGCTAAATCCGTGGTGCAAGACTTTGCCACCTGAAAGCGTGTAATATCCATTGTCTTTGAAATACCGCTGCATGGTTGGAATACTTTCCAACGCGGGCAAGTCTTCATATTTAGGCCCCAGTTCGTAACTACCGTGTGTCGTCGCAGCGACCCCCGACATCACACTCGCCCGCGAGGCAGAACAAACGGGAACATCGCAATGCGCGTTTGAAAAATTTCGACCACGCGCAGCCAACGCATCCATGTGAGGCGTTATCGCACCCGGGTAGCCACCGAGAAAACCAGTCCAATCATTGAGATCATCAACACAGATCAAAAGAACATTGGGCGAAACCGTAGGCTCATCAGGCAGTGGAGCGGCATTGATCTCAGTTGCAAGCAGTACCAAAAAGACAAGTGCGATAAAGAATCTTGTTGCGTCTTCTATTCTCATTATTTTCCAATGACTTTTTTCAATAACCAATACGCGGCGAAGAATGGTTTATTCGTTATGCGCAACGAAGAACTGAACTGTTCCGTTTTATTGTAACTTGTTGTTATTTTGATTTGAGGAATTCGTCAATTTGTGCCCCTTCGTTGAGGCAAATTAGTTTTGGGAAGCTTCAATCTTAATCGCTCGATCACACTCGTGGCCTCAGGAGACAGCGTTCTTGCCGCCAGATTATGCCACTCATTTGGGTCGTTCTGGTGATCGTAGAGTTCTTCGCTGCCGTCAGCGTATCGTATGTAACGCCAACGCTCATCGCGCACGGCATGATTGTTTTGCCCAAGCGTAGAGATCGCCGCGTGCTTCCAATCGGCCTTAGGATCTTCCAATAAAGGTTGCAGGCTGATGCCCTCAAGCTTGGAATTCTCAGGTAGTCCGCAGAGATCAATGAGTGTTGGGTAGAGACTTAGTAATTCCACCGGCTTGTTCGTCTTACCTTTGATTCCATTAGGCACACTGATAATCAAGGGTACATGTGTGGTGCGTTCCCACAGCGAAAACTTTGACCAGCGTTGTTTTTCGCCGAGGTGGTAACCGTGGTCCGAGAAGAGAACAATGATGGTATTCTTTGCGTGCGGCCCATGATCCAGTGCGTCGAGAACTCGGCCTATTTGCTGATCGGTCCATCGAACACAGGCGAGATAACATTGCACTGCTTCCTTCCAGCGACCTTTTTCACGCATCCATTCATGCGTCGGGATCTTTGAATTGCTCATTGACACGTCGCGCGCAGCGTCGGGAATATCGCTCCAATCATTTTCGTCAATGCGCGGCAGTTGTACGTCCTTGAGACTGTCGTACACATCGCGTGGCGGAAAGAATGGCACGTGCGGGCGATAGAAACCGCAAGCGAGGAAAATCGGCTTCCCGTGTTGGATGCTAAGTTGCTCGGTGACCCACGTGGCCACAACATGATCGGTGAACTTCGATTTGGCATAATCCTGAGGGCCAAAGTCCCAAGTGCTGTGCCAGCCTTTTGGCTTGTTTTGAACTTTTTTATCAAGCCCCTTGAGCCACTGTCCCGAGCGTGGCCCCACTACCTGGAATTGCTGTTTGAGGTTAACGCCCCCATGAAATACCTTACCCGTAGTTAGCGTCTTGTATCCGCTGGTGGCAAAGTGTTCAGGCAGGCTTATATGTGACTTCAAAAACTCAGGATGTTTCGAGACGTGATAATGGTTGTCATAGAACCCAGTCGTCGAAGGCCTTTGTCCCCATAGCAAACTGATTCGTGACGGATTGCACATCGTCCCTTGGCAGTGGGCGTTCGTAAACAACATTCCGCGAGACGCCAGCCGATCAATATTCGGCGTGTGTGCCTGCGAGTGACCTCCAAGACACCCAACCCAGTCGTTTAGATCATCCACTGCAATGAAGAGAACATTGGGAGAAACCGTAGGCTCATCAAGCAGTTGAGCAGCATTGATCTCGGTCGCAAATAGAAACCAACAGACCAGTGCGGCAAGTAATCTTCTTACGTTTTCTATTTTCATTGTTTCGATAACTTTTTCCAATAACCAATGCTCG
>Ga0208964_1000987_pt1 | contig 13641 bp, 11 predicted proteins | sample AOAMet1_08_M0_20_2_FD_188227 | JGI IMG/M metagenome (GOLD analysis project Ga0208964, IMG submission 188227) | Ammonia-oxidizing marine microbial communities from Monterey Bay, California, USA - CAN11_08_M0_20 (SPAdes) | ecosystem: Environmental > Aquatic > Marine > Intertidal zone | place... | reverse complement strand
ACAAATATCCTGACAATCATCGAACACCCCACTAAAGGGTCTTCGTAAAATGCTGTTCTTACCGCCGGGTTAATTAACACGAACCCGGCAACTACGACTCCAATTCCAAGCAACGCTAAACCGCACATCATTGAGATACGGTTTGCCCACGGCAAACTGGGCAATTTCTCTTCGGAGTTTAAATTTCTGACTTGCCAACGGATCTGGGCGATAACCGGAACCTCCAACCGCTTCGCAATAGAGCGAGCGTTTTCAAACCCTCGTGCAGCAAAGGGATCCATACGAACGGCCACCACTAGTCCGAGGCTGAGCGAAACCAGCCCCAGCAAACCAAACGTCTTCATCGTCGGTGCGACATTCAAAGGACTGGTTACCCCCTGAGTTGGCTCAGCTACCATCATTGGAGTCTTACTGGTTTTGGTAGCGGACTCTCTTGCCAGTTGTTGAATTAAGCGAGCCTCTGAATCAGCTTCCTGCTTCATTTCATTAAACAAATCTTTAATGGAGGCGAGGTCAATTTCACCGATTATCTCCTCCGTTTTTGAAATGGAGGATGACTTCTTTCGACTCGATGCTAGTTGAAACGTTCCCGCTGTTTTATCTGATGGCTCTGGACTGGACGCCAGTTGCCCAGTCCCTGAATGAGTTGAACTCAATTCATCCTTGGCAATTCCAATGCCCTTCTCCGCCTCCGCGAGCAGCCAATGCGCCATTTCAATTCGCTCATCCTGCTTCTTGCGAATCGACAGGATCGTTGAGAGCTGTGCCTTTGACTCATTTTTCGGCGCCGATGTCTGTTGAAGTTTTTCAGAGAAACGTTTCGCCAACAAACTAACAAATTCTGATTCATCAGCAGTGCCATCCCCCTCAATGCACAACTCTAAATCGTAACCCAACTCGTTTTCACGAAGCGCACATTTAAGACGATCCCGAATCAGATTAAAATTTTTCGACTCAAAGGGAGTGGATCTCAAGCGTTCCATCCGAGCTACCTTCGATAGTAGCTCTGCCAACTGCTCATCCGTGGTTTCGGACTCGATGATGACCGCAACTCGTTCTTCCAATCCAGCCTTTACATCTTGCGACTGATTTGTGATCACGCGCACAGATGCCAACGATCGGAACTTACTAACGCTCAATGGCCAAGTCAAAACACAAATCAACAAGATACACATTGAGGTCACGACAAACGCATTGCCACGCTTAAATAACTCAGCGGTTTTCATTGGAGACTTGTTTTTTTTGTTTGTTTGCATGAATCACTTCATTGAAATCAAAGCGCAATAACACCCGTTACGCGGCAACTGGACCTATCAATAGATCGACGAGTGAAACAATCCGTCTTGAGACAGTTTGTAGCGATTATCACGATTAGACCGACAGCTAGCAATTACATGATTGCCAAACGTCAAACATTCCCATTCACTCTGATAATTTGAAACTCAACAGGTAATGGAAAAACAGAATATTGTGCCCTCAACGGGGACCAAGATTAACCATGAAACATTCGTGCTGGCTGACCACCGACAAAACGCAATTTGGCCGATTCAGGACTGGGCAGGATATTCGTAATCTGATCATCCCCAATAAGAACGCGAGGGTTGACACATCTTGTCAACATTCCAGTCTGATTAAGAAAGTCGATTACGAATGTAAACGAATCAACAAAGGGGATACGGCAAAGCACGTTAGTCGTTTGAGACTGGATCGCGACCTACTGCAACATCGGTGTGATGGACGTCAGATCTAAGGTGGGTTCTTGGTACAGGATTCTGAGTTGGTTTAACCGAAACCAACGTCTCGAAGACCCCCTGCTGCACGATTTGATTCGTCTGATTCAGCAATTTGCGTTGCCAAACGACTTTGCCAGCGCGTCTACCAGCGGAAGCTTTATCCAGACATTTCGTTTCCACGAACACGGTATCACCGAAGAACAGTGGCCGGGAGAATTCCCAATTCCGAACAGCCGTGAACGCCAAAGTATTCACCAACGGAAAATGACTTCCCAGGCCGGCAACCCAGGATAAACCAAGTAGCCCGTGGGCAATCGGCTGTCGGTAGTGGCTTTTGGAGGCAAAGTCGTAATCGACATGCAGAGGGTTAAAATCACCGGTCATCGTCGCAAATTGGATGACATCTGCTTCGGTGATCGTCCGACGTGGGCTCACCCACACAGAATCAACCAGTATATCGTCGAAATAGAGTGGTGCACTCATTCGAATCAATGCGGCCTTTTCTTAAAACAACGGACATTTTCGGTACGACGACCGAGAACCCATGTTCCCAGGATTCTAAAAATCCGTGAACAAAGCCTCGAAAGTCGGGGTGAAAGGATTCGAACCTTCGACCCCCTGGTCCCAAACCAGGTGCGCTAGCCAGACTGCGCTACACCCCGAAGGAACGCGAACAATGATTTCTCAGCCTGCTCGCGTCTCACAGGCATAACTTTACAGATCAAACCCGATTCTTGCAATCGGGTTCTTGCGTTCAAAAACGCGGTTTTCCAAAGTATTTGTTCACATTATAGCTGCAAACGGGATTGGGAAGCGTGAACCACTAGGCTGCGCGCTGGTTAGCCGAAGCTCCCTCCCCCTCAATCGCCGACTTAAGACGTTCAAATTCCTTGAAACTTGTATAGTGGATGACAATTTTTCCCCGCTCTTTCGCACCCTGCTTAATCAATACTTTTGTTCCTAAAGCAGCTTTCAGCTCTTGCTGAAGCGCTTCGATTTGCAGATCGCGGGTTCGCTTTCGTCGATCCCCCCGCCCACTACCGGGGAAATCCTCCTCCGAAATTTTATTAGCGACCAACCGCTCAGTATCGCGAACGCTAAGGCCTTCCGCGATAATCTTTCCGCAAAACTCTAACTGAGCCCCCTCATCGCCTAAGGGCAAGAGAGCTCGGGCGTGCCCGGCAGAGACTTTCCCTTCTTGCAGCGAGGTCTGAATTCGCTGAGGAAGCTCCAACAATCGCATCAAATTTGCGATGGTCGATCGATCAATTTTTAATCGATTAGCCAAGTCTTCTTGGGTGCAATAATGCTCGTCGATGTAACGACGAAACGAAAGCGCTTTCTCAATCGGATTCAGGTCTTTTCGCTGAAGATTCTCGACAATCGCGAGTTCAGAGACCAATCGGTCGTCCGCTTCCCGTAACCGTGCCGGAATCGTTTGCCAGTTCGCTTTAATCGCGGCCCGCAGACGTCTTTCACCACTGATCAGTTGATACCGACCGTCGACAACCCTCACCAAAATGGGCTGCAAAATATCGTGCTCTTTTAAACTCTCAGCGAGGGAGGCTATCTCCGTCTCGCCAAAAACACGGCGAGGTTGAAACGGATTGTCCTCAACCTCATAGACATTCAAATGAACGATATCTCCGTCTGGCTTCTCCTCATCAACCACAGGAGAAGGAACCTGACTTCCGGGCTGAACAAAGGCCTGGCTGATCGAAATTGTCTCCAAAGGTTCGGTATCGCGCGTCGTATTCAGCAGGTTCTCCAACCCCCGGCCTAATCTCTTTTTTCTAGTCACGCTCCAAAACCTCCATGCATAATTCTATATAAGCCCTAGTCCCTCGTGATCGCGGCGCGTAATCAAGCACGCATAAACCGTGACTTGGCGCCTCGGTCACCATCGGGTCCCTGGGAACTACGGTATCGAAAACAACTTCCCCAAAAAACTCTCGCACCTCCGCCTCAACCTCCGCCGTTAACTCCAGCGAGGGGTCGTACATCGTCAACAATATGCCGCCAAAACTCAGCTTTCCCGGACGCTCTTGCATGACTCCTCGAATCACTTCGATCATTTGAGTCAGGCCTTCCATCGCAAAGTACTCGCACTGAATCGGCATAAAAACTTCGCTCGATGCCGCCAGCGCCGTCTGAGTCAAATGCCCCACCGAAGGCGGACAATCAATCAAAACAAAATCATAGTGGGATGTCCCAACCTCCAAATGATCCACAAGGATTCGGGCTTCATCCGCACCGCCACCTGCTAGCACATCGACATCCTGAAAGGATCTCGCTCCCGGCAACAGGCTAAGCCCATCAACTTTGGTCGAGACGATGCTGTTGCGAATCGGTTCGTCCACTACCAATGGATGACGCTCGACTGGTTTCAACCCGATTCCAGAGGTCGAATTGCATTGCGGATCCATATCGACCAGCAACGTCTTTTTCCCAGCAAAAGCGAGACTTGCAGCCAAATTGATCGAGGTCGTCGTTTTGCCGACGCCCCCTTTCTGATTAGCTACACACAATGTTCTCGCCACTGCACGACCTATGGATTTGCGGATTATTTCGCCAGAGTTGAAAAAATACCACCATCGGCGATACGGTGAAATGCCAATCAAATAGTGACCGGTCTATCTGCAGCCATTTACCGCAATTCAACCGCTCGCTTTAAGTGCTGGCACTCTTCGAATGCCCGGTCTCCACGAAGGTTAATTGGAGGTATCGAACTGGCCGGCAGCAGCTCTGGCCTCCCACTTTGATTAGCTTCATTTGAAGCACTGAGCTTACCGCAAAGCAACCGATGGAAGACGCTTTAGAGATCGAAGGCTCACGACCTGGCCAACTCTTTCACGAACGAGCCAGATTAAAATCAGACAACCAGGTACCGTTTTGACAACCGCGGCTCCGAATTAGCTATTTTCTGTAAACAGTACACCTTGTTTCACGTGAAACTTGGCCCAAACCGGTTCATTTTACAGAATAGCCAAAACACCCCGAACCGTTTCACGTGAAACCCCTTCCCATTCCACCTGAACTAACAAATTATCCGGTCATTGATTACAAGCTTGGCTTTAATTGAACAGATCAGAGCAGAACGCTCCGCTGCCAGGCTCAGCATCCGTTTAATCGAGTGGATTGATCACCAACCCGCTCAGCAGCTTGGGATAGAAGTAAGTACTCTTTGCTGGCATCCGCTCACCGGACTCACTTATCGACTTCACGTCCGAGACGGTTGCTGGCATGACCAGGCAGGCAAGTTCGAAAAAGTCACCGGTCCCCTGCTGGCCAGTTGCATCTCTTTCATTTCCATCACCGGAACGCAGAAGCGCAACGACTTCATCAATGCCGTGAACGTACCTTGGCGAAGGGAGCTCCCCGCAGCCCAACAAGTGATCAAGAACCAACTCATGCAAAATAGCTACGCCAAGGCTTTGCCAACACTCACTCTTCCCTTCAGCCAAGCCTTCCATCATCTCGACACCCTCAAGCCGGATGCGTGCTAGCACCCACGTGTCATCTTTTCGGCAATAGAAAGCCATGGTGGACTGCTCACCTTCGACCTGAACCGCTTCCCAGCAATCACTAGCAAGGGCAATACCAAAACCGACAACTTCACAATCGAAGGCGACACTGAGCTTGGCAATCAATTCGGCGGAGGTCATCGGGCTAATGCCCCGAAACAATCGATGGGTCGGTAAAACAACCAGCCCAGGATCGTCCATACCAACACACATGATCATGGTGTAATCGACGGGATGATCTGGTTCTAATTCCTCCCGCTGCCGCCTGGAATTACGAATCGATGTGGCCGTCTCATATCGATGGTGACCATCAGCAATATAGATCGCGGTCGGCCCCATTAATTGGGCAGCTGCCGCAACCGCATTTGCGTCGGTAACCATCCACAAGTCGTGACGAACCCCCTCTTCATCGATCGCAGTCAGCGGTGTCCTGTCGTCAATCGCGAGATCCAGAATGGCCTGCGGGCTACTCTCTTGATCTGAGTAAATTCCAAAGATTGGACTCAAATTGCTATTACACGCTTCCATCAACTGATAGCGATCCTCCTTGGCTTTGGAGTGTGTTTTTTCGTGTGGATAGATGTTCCCTTCGCCAAATGGTTCGATCCGAACCCGAGCGATAAAGCCCCTGCGGGTGTACTCGATTCCGTCCACCTTGAAAGTCTGGTGGTAGACGTAGATCGCGCCAACACCATCCGGCCTCAACACGCTCTCATTTTTCCAATTCTTCAAATGTTCAGCGGCTCGTTCATAAACGGTCTGATCGGGAAGGAGCTTATCTCCCCGGTTCAAAATCAGACGTACGACATTGAATTCATTGCTTTCGTACAGCTGGTCACGAGCTTCAACGCTAATCACATCGTAGGGCGGTGCGACGACCTCCGACAAAGACCCAACTTTGCTCAGATCAAATCTCAAACCACGAAACGCTTGAATGTCCGCCATCATTAATCCTGTTGTTAACCTCTAACCGTCGAGCGATCAGCCACTGGCGACATCGCTTCTTGACTGATTTATGACCGAGTACCGCCAATGCCTCAAGGGGGAGTGCTAGCACTCAGCTGGTGTGAAAAGAAACGAATCATCCGGAAAATACAGTTTTCGCAGATAATTACGATTGAATTAGATAGCTCAAGCTTAGCTCAAGCTCGAAGCCAGCAACAAACCAAGCGACTCTACTTTTCCCAAACGCTTTGCATGGCTGGCTCGGGCACAACGCTAGACTCAGATTCTCTGCCCCCTGGTTCGTCCGGACCAAAAACAGGGCGCCCCGGCGCTTCACCGAACTCTGAGTCGACGGGTGATGCCAACATTAATTCTGGAACGGCTAGAGGTTCAGAAACTAGCTCGGCGCCTAGGACGGTGGGCGTGTAAGATGCGAACTGGAGTCGTTCAGTTAGCGAGATTAATATGGAAATCTGATCGGCCGCTAGAACGGTCGAACCTTGAACAGGACGCCCCTTCCCCACTCTTGAGTATTCGATTGCGGCATCGTATTCAGACGACAACTCATAGGCGAGATTTTTCATTTTTTCGACATCACGTGCCGGCAATCGATAATCCGCATTACGATCAGCTTTGCGAATCCAACCAGCAGATCGAGACCTGATTTTTGCCACAACGGATAGTAACTTTCCGTATTTCCTGGACCCTTTAAAATTTGCTTTGATCTCATCCTTTAAGGACTCGGCGGATCGCTCAACTTGCTCCGCAGTTTGCCTCAGTTCAACTGCTCGCAAATCATCTTCTCCGCGAAGATTTCTCACATCGGACGCAAGAAATGCGAGGCAACTAAACAGGGTAAAAACGAGAAACCGACAATTCAAAAATAGAACTCGCATAAGTCTCCCATTTCCTAATTCACGTGAAATTGCATAACGGTCGGGCTTCCCATCTTCGCTCGAAAATCCGAACCTTTGGGGATCGCGACCGGCACTCAAATTCTACCGCGCAAACCCATGTTCGCTCAGTGTATTTCTGGAAACTTTGTCGTCATTGAACTCATTTGCTTGGCATCTAGCCTTAAACCAGCGCATAAAAAAACGCCGCTGATTGCTCAGCGGCGTGATGTTTTTTCGCTTTGACCCGAACGTGGGGCTTAATAACGATAATGCTCTGGCTTGAACGGTCCATCAACAGGAACGTTGATGTAATCGGCCTGCTCTTTGCTTAACGTCGTTAACTTCACGCCGAGTTGATCAAGGTGAAGTCGGGCAACTTTCTCGTCGAGAATTTTTGGGAGAATGTAAACGTTCCCACCATCGTACGTTTCACCTGACAATGTCGGCTTTGACTCCGCGTTTAATGCGAGATCAATCTGAGCAATTGTCTGATTCGTAAAGGAAGCCGACATTACGAAGCTTGGGTGCCCAGTCGCACACCCGAGGTTCAACAAGCGGCCTTCAGCCAACACGAGCACGCTGTGCCCGTCTTCGAATGTGTACATATCGTACTGTGGCTTGATGTTGGTTTTGGTTGTCATCGATTCCAATTCAGTCATTTCGATTTCGTTATCAAAGTGCCCGATGTTTCCGACGATTGCCTTGTCCTTCATCTTTGCCATGTGATCAGCAGTGATGATGTTAAAGTTACCGGTTGTGGTGATGTAGATATCTGCAAAATCGAGTGTGTCCTCAATTGTCGCGACTTGATAACCTTCCATCGCTGCCTGTAGTGCACAGATTGGGTCAATCTCGGTCACGATAACGCGACATCCTTGTCCAGCGAGCGATTGAACGCATCCTTTTCCAACGTCGCCGTAACCACACACGACCGCAACTTTTCCGGACATCATGACGTCCGTGGCTCGGTTCAAACCGTCGATCAATGAGTGACGACAGCCATAAAGATTGTCAAACTTGCTCTTCGTGCAAGAATCATTGACGTTGATGGCGGGAAAGAGAAGTGAGCCTTCTTTTGCCATTTCTACAAGTCGGTGAACGCCGGTGGTTGTTTCCTCTGAAACACCGTGACAGCCCTCAGCCACTTTCGTCCAACGCTGCGGATTTTGCTCGAGGCACCAAGCGAGAGTCTTTAAGACTTCCTTGAATTCCGTGTTGTTGGTTGTCTCTGGCCCGGGTACTTCTCCCGCCTTCTCGCATTCAACACCTTTGTGAATCAACATTGTGGCATCGCCACCGTCGTCAACAATTTGAGTTGGGCCGGCTCCGTTACCGAAATCAAGCGCCTTCTCCGTGCAGGCCCAATACTCTTCCAAACTCTCGTTTTTCCAAGCAAAAACAGCAATTCCAGCTGGCTCATCGACTGTGCCGTTCTTACCGACAACCGTTGCGGCAGCGGCGTGATCTTGCGTCGAGAAGATGTTGCAGGAAACCCAGCGGACGTCTGCACCTAAGTCGACTAATGTTTCAGCCAGCACAGCTGTTTGTACCGTCATGTGCAACGAACCCATGATTCGCTGCCCTGCGAGTGGTTTCTGGCCTTTGAATTCCTCACGCAATGCCATCAAACCAGGCATCTCTTGCTCTGCAAGATCGATTTCTTTTCGGCCCCACTCTGCAAGAGAAAGATCAGCGACCTTGTAGTCGATCCCATTCTTGTGGTCGGGCGTAAAAACATACTGTTCAGACACGGTAGTGCTCATTTGTGCTTCTCAAATTCTAAGGGTCACGTCACTTCGAGTGTCGAAGCAACTCAAAAGAAGTCAGGTAGAGTGTTAAATGCCTGACCAAGTTGACCGGGCATCCTCGCCCGACTCGTTTTAACCGCAGATCATCATATAGGACAACGGTCCTACGACAACGCGTGAAATTAAACGAGAGCCACGTTTTCACGAAAATAGGGCTAATTTTTGGTTTTTCCCCTCGCAGTGACAACCTAAGCGATTCCGCAGAATGATTTCATGGCAAGCTGGATAAATTCCTTCACTTTGTCGCGGTCTTTTCGACCCGCCGAAGATTCAACCCCACTCGCGACATCAACCGCCGATAAACCGGACTCTTGAATCGCCTTAGCAACATTGGCCGGTGTAAGCCCGCCAGCTAAGACCAGCGGAATTTCCGACGTTAAATTGGAAATATTGGCAATGTCAATCACCTTCCCCGTTCCGCCGTATTCGCCTGGCATCGCCGCGTCCAACAAAACAAAATCCACGCCCACTTTGGTCCAGTTGGCAATTTCCGCAGATAGCCTCGCCGTTTCCTGCTTCGATTCTTGTTCGACTGATAGTTCTTTCGGTAAGCTTCGGATTGCACGAATTAGAAAACAATGCTGACCGTTTTTAGATAAACCTGAACGAATTTCTTGAACGACAGACGGTTCCTCGTCCCCGTGGAGTTGGATACCGTCCAAACTGTGGCGATCCGCAATCTCCAAGAGATCAATGACGGGCATCTCCACAAAGACACCAACCTTCAGCACTCGAATCTTTCGAACATTGGTTTCACCCTCTTGCCGGTGGTTGAAGCGATCAATCTCATCAGCAATCGCCGTCGCCCTGTCAGAATCGACAAACCGCTTGCTCTTGGAGTAAAAATTAAGTCCGATCGCGTCGGCGCCACATTGACAGGCCCAGCGGGTATCGTCCACGTTGGTGAGGCCGCAAATTTTAATTTGAAATGGTAGCATGGGGCGACAATCGTTAAGTTTAAGTTCGGTTTCCCGACAAACAATCGCAAAGAGTCAGTCGACTGATCGTTCTTAATTGCTCGAACATCATAACGCTTTTCCTATCCAGACTAAAACATTAGCTCTGTTTGAGTCCAAGATTGCTCCAAATTAAATCAGCAGTCGCCACAACCCTTTATCAATCCGCCCCCTCAGAAAACTCTTTCCAGCGATCACCGTGATTAAACCGGACCCAACCTACCCGATTGCTTTTAACGAGAGCGCTGCCTCTTCCGTTGAGCTGAATCGTCCATTGAGTGAAGACCAACTCCCACTCTTGGTTACTGGTATCGCTGGGGTTTCCGGGTTTAATGCTTTCCATTACTTCCGAAAGAAATTTGGAGATCAGGTTATCGGCCTGCGAACGGTTAACAACTGGCCTCTGTGCGGTGAACAAATAGTCGGCTGTAACATCGAAGACGAACAAGCTTTCCAAAATGTTATCGACAAATACCAAATTCGAACCATTCTGAACTGCGGCGGAAGTTGCGCATTGAAAGCCTGCGAATTGGACCCAGCCATGGCCGAAAGGGTAAACGTCCACGGCATTCGCAGTTTATTAAACGTAATTGAAGGAACTGACATCCAGTTACTCCACTTGTCTATCGATCTAGTATTCTCCGGGACAGGCAACGGCAACCACCTAGAAACAGATCCAACGGACCCCGTAACTGTTTACGGCCGAACCATGGTTGCTGCTGAGAAACTGATCGAATCCCAAAGACCTCAATCGTGCGTCATGCGAATTTCACTTCCCATGGGAATTAGTTTCAATGGACACGCTGGGGCGATTGACTGGATCCAGTCTCGATTTGCGAAAAACAAACCCGCGACTCTTTATTACGATGAGATTCGAACTCCGACTTATGTCGATTGCCTGAATGAAACCATCGAAGAAGCTTTAGCGATTCGGCTGGAAGGATTATTTCACGCAGGCGGCCCCGTCAAGCTTTCCCTCTATCAAATCGCCCAAATCGTAAACCGAATTGGTGGCTACGATCCGGATCACTTGTTTGGCTGCCCCCGAATTGATGCTGGACCGATCCCTCCGCGAGCGGGAAACGTGACCATGAACTCGGATAAACTAGCAAAAGCACTCGGTCGTCAACCCTTTCAAAATTGGCCACTCGACCCGAAGCACGTTCCAGACTCTCGCGATTGGCACTACGATCGCAGCTTCCACAGCAATAATTCGCTCAGGAATATTGAAAACGAGCTCTACAAGCGACCCAAACTCTAAACGCCCTCCTTCCCAATAGCGACGTATCGCAATGACCTGCCTCCCCCGTCCGAACGGGGTTTGCACAGTGGTCAGACGATGAAAAGCAGATTTTTACCAAGCATATTTTAGCTCCTAATGATTGATTACGGTCACCGCTCAAGATAAACTTGTTCCTACAGGGGTGGGGGAAGCGAGAATACGAGTCAGCTTTGAATAGGCTTCTCGCTGATGAAACGTTCGGTGGAGCGAAGGATGTCGAATCTACATACGTGGAGCATGGGGGCCGGTCGATGGCTTGGCGTACCGGTTCGGATTCACTTGCTTTTAATTTTGTTCGTGGTGGCTCTCTTTGGTACTGAGTGGAACTACAGCACCGGTTCCACCAGCTCTTTTGCCGGGACAGCAATCGTCACCACTTTGATTCTCCTGTTGAGCCTGCTGCTCCACGAAACTGCACACATTTTTGCTTCAACGAACCTTGGCGGCCGAATCGATTCAATTACGCTGTTTCCTTGGGGCGGAATTGACGAAAGTTCCGCACCATCGCAACCCCACGCTAAGGCAGTTGTCTCGCTTGCCGGGCCATTCGCTAATTTTGTGATTTTCCTGTTCGGAACTACCCTTCTCATTCAGTCCGATCATTCAGACATTTGGAGCTTGATCAATCCGCTTGCCCCGCACCGGTTCACTGCTGCTGAGTGGCAAATTTCGTTGACGGAAATTGTAATTTGGGTCAACTTCCAACTCGCCTTCTTTAATAGCCTACCCTGTCACCCATTTGATGGCGTCGAAATTGTTCGCGCTTGGATTTCATCCCTCAACCCCGACGCTTCCAAGTTTAGGATGGAATCAGCAATTCGGCTCATTGGCAACGCAGTCGCCTTCGCCTTTATCGGATTCGCTTGGTTCTTTCGGGACATACAAACGGGACCAATTCAACCGACATGGATACTGTTCTTGTTGACCGGAATTACGCTTCTATTCTCTTCGAATACTGCGATGCAATTTGCGCTCCGAAAAAACGCGGAAAGTGCCTTGGCACCACAAGTAAAAAAGCAAGACGACCAGAATCCGATCGAATCATTTTTTGCATTTCCAGCTTACGAAGACGATTCAGCGTACTCGCAGTGGTTATCCGAAAAGCAAGATGCCCGGCGCGAGGATGAATCTAAGAGGGAGCAAGAAGAGGACGAAAGAGCCGATAAGATTCTGGAAAAACTTCACAATGGAGGCATCGCGAGTCTCCACGATGAGGAAAAGCTAATCCTAGATCGGGTGAGCGAAAGAATTCGGCGACGTCGACAGCAAGGCGTCTAACGGGAAACACAGGCTGATCGGCCGGCATTCATTTCCAAGGAACTAAATTCACTGCCATCTGTTTTTCAAGCCATTGGCTCAAGAGGCCATCTGCTTTTTTCGCTAGTCTTCATAAACACGTCGATATCGCTGACGCCGACGCCGTGCGCGACGGGTAATTTGCTCGCCTTCTACGAACCAGTGGCCCCCGAGCACCTTGTAAAACACCAACAAAACACATGCGCCGCCAATTCCAACGGTAAAGCCCTCAACACTGATGGGCTTAACAAATTCAACCGTTGTCGAAAAATATTGCAGAATCGCACAGCCAATCAGCGTTCCACCAATCCCCATCAAAACTGTCGCGATCGCTCCCCCGGGGTCACGACCAGGCATCAACGCTTTTGCTATCAATCCAACCACTGTGCCAAACCCAATCCAAGTCAAAGCCAGATTCGCGTACTCTGCAAGTTGCGCCAGATCCATTTCTGTTCCTTCGTTTAACTGACTTTTCGCTTGAACCTCGAGAGAAACTAAAGCACCCAACATGGGCAAAACTTCTCCATTATCCCTGTTTGCAGCCTCTGCCACGACCAGATGTACCAAATCTCGAGCGTCATTCTCAAGAGCATTTAAGACATTCCCAGTGGTAAAATGACTCGAATTACAAATCCCGCAGTTTGCCCGTCGCCAAGGATTGCTTTAAACTGCTAAGGTTCGCGATTCGCTTGGGAAACCACAGTTTTATCGGAGTAAGGCAAAGCATGTTTCCGACATTACGATTTGAAATCTCTCGGCTTGCCCCACCACTGGTTGGATTGGTGTTTGCATTGTCGACAATCGCTCTCGAGCCACTTAACGCACAGAACATAAACGTTTCCAACCCGGTCACCCGACTGAGCGATCGCAGTTACTCCCACTCTGGTATTAATTTTGGATTTGGATTTCCAGGCGGAAGCGGGCCCGGTTCCCGCGTCCAAGGCCTCGGTCCTCGTGGAAACCTTACACCCTGGATTGGTTTCCAATACGGAGGTAACCAGGCGCTCCCCATCTTTGGTGGATACTCCCCCAACGCTGGCGCACGATTAGACTTTGGAAGAAGAGGCCCCAACGGAGGGTTTTCTTTTGGAATTAATATGGCAAAAGGTAGCACGCGGACGTTGTCGTCGGTCGCCCCCAGCCTCACCGTTCAGAATGGATTTGGAGGGACGTTATTTAGCGGCCAAACGAGACCGTTTGT
>Ga0208964_1000975_pt1 | contig 13741 bp, 13 predicted proteins | sample AOAMet1_08_M0_20_2_FD_188227 | JGI IMG/M metagenome (GOLD analysis project Ga0208964, IMG submission 188227) | Ammonia-oxidizing marine microbial communities from Monterey Bay, California, USA - CAN11_08_M0_20 (SPAdes) | ecosystem: Environmental > Aquatic > Marine > Intertidal zone | place... | reverse complement strand
TATCAAACAGGTTTATGCTAGTATGTGGAATTTTAGAGCATATGAGGAAAGAGATTTTTATCGCGTTGATCATTTTATGGCAGCAATGGGCGTGTTATGTCATCCTAGCTTCCAAAATGAGCAATCAAATGGTGTAGGAATTAGCATTGATCCAATTTATGATACAGAAGACACCTTTTATTTAAATACGCAAATTGGTGAATCTTTGATTACAAATCCGGATGAGAACTCTGTTCCAGAGGAGATTTTACTTTATGAAGACCCCAATCAAGGAGGGGGCTACCTAGTTTTAAGGCTTTCCAACTTAGTTAATCCTGGAGAGCTAGTGATGGATCAAGTTTATCTAGATCAAATGAGGGAATATCTTTCTGTAATTCATGATGAATTTGCAATTCTTTATGATGTTGTTGGAGCAGAAGGTTTTGCAATGGATATTGAATATAAAGTTACTGAAGAAGGTCAACTAATAATAAAACAAGCTAGACCATGGGTTTCGTTTTGGGCGGATATTACATCTGACAATGATTTGGGTGTTTCTGCAATTTCAAGCCCTCAATCCTCTTCAAGTCTAGGAAGTGAAGAATTAGTAACAACAACAATTTCAAACAATGGTTTAAACGATATGAGTGATTTTAGTGTCGAGCTATTGGTAGATGGTCAGTCAATGGAAACTATTATTATAGATGAAACTATAGAGCCATTTAGCGAAGCTAATTATCAGTTTTCAGTACCTCAAGACTTTTCAACTATTGGTGACTATAATTTAACTTCAATTGTCAATCATATTGATGATGAATACGAAAATAATGATACTTTAAGTGTTCTTTTAAGAAAAGTTCACCTGCTAAATGGAGAGATTTCTCTTGGTGAGTTAGAAGTTATTTGTGATGATATCGTTGAATTAGAGGCTGTAGTTTATAACCATGGTGAAGAAACTATAACGGAACTTGAAATTGAAGTCGTTGTTAATGATTTAACAGTTGATGTTATTGACGCAGAAGTAAATATTCCATTCGAACAGCAAGGTACACTAACAATCGCAATTGATGACAACCTTGAGCAAGACAATAATATTACTCTGAATTTGTTAGATATTAATAGCCAGCAAGATGAGGATCTAACCAATAATTCAGCCACTGTAAGCACAAGTCTCGATTCAAATTATGATATTATTACACTAGTGATTAATGCGGATGATTATCCAGAAGAAACATCATGGAAGCTTTTAGATGAATCTAATCAAATAATTGCCACTGGTGCTTTGGATAATGACACAGAAGTGTTTACTGAAGATATTTGTGTGGACTATAGTTCTTGCTTCTCTCTTTATGTTTATGACTCTTATGGTGATGGTATTTGTTGTGGTTACGGCTTTGGGGATTTTCTAATCTTAGATTCGTCTGATAATATTATTCTTTCCAATAGTGGTGAATTTGACAACTTTGCACAGGAAGTGTTTTGTCTTGATGATTCGGGTTGTGAGATTACAGCCGACATTAATGTATCTCCAGTAAATTCTACATCTGTTCCTACAACTACTAGCTTTTGCTATGATACTGGACTAGACAACTCTTATTCTTTTACTAGTCTTGATGGAAGTCCAATGAGTCTTACTATTAACTCTGGGCAAGTAGAAAATGGATATGATGAATTAATAATCCTTGACTCTGATGGAACTGAACTTTACAACGGATATGGTGCTGGTGGAGATGTTTCTGGATTGACTTTCCAGTCCTCTGGAGATAATATAACTCTTATCGTTCAAGAAGACGAAAGTATAAGTTGTGTAAGTAGTGGTTACAACCCAATAGATTTTACTGTTGCTTGTGCTACTTGTGTAAGTCCTATTGCTGTCAATGATGGTACAATTACAATTAACACAAATTCTGGCTTAAGTCCATTTGAGTATAGTATTGATAATGGACAAACATTCTTTGATTCTAATACTTTCAGCAATTTAGCTCCAGGAGATTATGATGTAGTTGTTATAGGGGCTACAGGGGTTTGTACATTTGAACAAACTGTCTATGTTGGGGCGTGTGAATTTACTTCAGTTAACATAGTTTCAACTACAGCTTCTTCAGTAATTTCCACAGACGGATCTATAGTCATTACACCAACATCTGGCGAAGGTCCATATTTATATAGTATTGATGGTGGGCAAAACTTTGTTACAAACAATGTCTTCTCTGGGCTTGCTATTGGAACATATAATATAGTTGTTCAAGATTCGGAACAAATATGTTTTTATGAAGAGAGTGTGCCTCTTAGAATTGAAACGATGGTGATTAATGAAATTAATTATCGATCAATTGATTCGTTTAACCCTGATGACTGGATTGAATTATACAATCCTGAGTCAACTGCTAAGGACGTTTCGAATTGGAAAATTAAAGATGACAATGACTCTCATGTTTTTGTAATCCCAGAAGGAACTCAAGTTGAGGCAAATGGATATTTAATTATCGTTAAAAATGAGGCTAATTTCACAACTGCATTTCCAGGTGTTCCTTACATAGGTGAACTTGGTTTTGGTTTTGGTGGATCTGATGAAGTTAGACTATATACTTCTGATGATAAGCTAGTTGATGAAGTAAAGTATGAATCTGAATCTCCTTGGCCTACATGTGCATATGAAACTGGAAATACACTTGAATTGATTACTCCAGACTTAGACAATTCATTGCCAGAGAGCTGGAGCTGTATTAATGAAAATGGTAGTCCAAATGCGGTCAATAGTAGTAGTTTGTACATTGAAAATATTAGTTACAGCTTAACAAATATATATCCAAATCCTGTAAAAAATAGACTCTATATTTCTGGGGATTCAAACAACTATAACATAAAAGTTTATTCTCTTCTAGGACAGATTGTAATCGCTGATTATAATGTAAACGAAGTTGATGTCAGTTCACTTACTAAAGGAGTTTACTTAATAATGATCAGTAATGAAAACTCTACAACAACCAAACGATTTATAAAGTTTTAAAAGTGGTTAGAAAATTTAAATTAGGTTTGCTAATTCAGACCCAATATTAGTGCCTATTGCAACCCCCATTCCTCCTAATCTAACTCCGCAGTAAACATTATTAGAAAGTTGTTTTGTTATTGTGGTTTTTTTATTTCCAATTCCCATAATACCACTCCACCTTTGTTCAATTTCAAAATTACTCTGAGGTAAAATAACGTCTGTTAATAATTGTTCTAATTTAGATTGTATAGTATCAGTAACTCCAAACTGGTTTGTATTTTCGATGTGAAAATCTAGATTCCTACCCCCACCCAATAAAATTCTATCATCAATATTCCTGAAATAATAGTACCCTTGTTGAAAGTGAAAAGTTCCAATTACCTTTAAATTTTTAATCGGCTTAGTAATGAGAACTTGTGCTCTAGCTGGAACTACTTTTTCTTGAATTATTGATTCAGAAAATCCATTTGTGGCAATAAATAATTTGTTACAACTTATGGCAAATTGATTTGTGTGAACTTTAACTGATGGGCCAATATCTTCATAGGTCTTAACAGAGACATTATTTATAATCTTTATGTTTGACTTATAGGCTTTATTTAAAAGCGCGTCCATCATTTCTCCAGTATCTAACTGGCCTTCAAATTTGTTGAAAATTATCTCCTTTAAAGTATTCTGAAAATTAAACTTGTTTTTATTTAACTTAAATACTTTATCATTAAATAGTGGCTCAAGGAGTTTATTAATATCGTCAATTTTTGCTAAAGAATTGTGAAGCTTTTCAAAGTCATCTTGAAGAAATATTTCATTACCTCCAAACTGTTTATATTTAATTTGCTTATCTCCCAAAAGTTTTCTTAGCCTGCTTAATCCTAAAACTCTTTTTTTTATTAATTCATAAACTTCTGATGGGCTGTGTGTGTCAAGGTCACTTATTATTTCTGTTAGACTTCCAAAACAAGCAAATCCAGCGTTTCTAGAGCTAGCGCCATGAGGGATTAATCCTTTTTCTAATACAACAATTTTTGATTTTGGATGTTTGGTCCTTAGTTCTAAAGCACAGTTTAACCCAACTATTCCACTACCGACAACAACAAAGTCAATGTTAGAAAGCCAAGTTTTGTTTTCCCAGTATGAGAATATCATATAAAACGTATGTTATTAGTTTGATTCTATTTCAAAATCTTCCATGAATTTAGTTGTGTACTTTCCTTCAATATATTGAGGGTTATTCATAAGTTGTCTGTGAAAAGGAATGGTAGTTTTAATCCCTTCAATAATAAACTCATCTAAAGCTCTTTTCATTTTGTTTATTGCCTCTTCTCTTGTTTGAGCTGTTGTAATAAGTTTTGCTATCATTGAATCATAATTAGGAGGAATAGAATATCCTGAATATACATGAGTGTCAAGCCTAACTCCGTGACCACCTGGTAAATGTAAGTTTGTGATTTTTCCAGGGGATGGTCTAAAATTATTAAAAGGATCCTCCGCATTAATTCTACATTCTATAGAGTGCATTTGAGGAAAATAATTCTTTCCACTAATTGGAACACCTGCTGCAACTAATATTTGTTCTCTAATTAAATCAAAATTTATAACTTGTTCTGTAATGGGGTGCTCTACTTGTATTCTGGTATTCATTTCCATAAAATAAAAATTTCTATTTTTATCTACCAAAAACTCTACCGTTCCAGCTCCCTCATATTTAATAAACTCAGATGCTTTTACTGCGGCTTCACCCATTCTTTGTCTGAGCTTATCAGTCATAAATGGAGATGGAACTTCCTCAGTTAACTTTTGATGCCTTCTTTGAATTGAACAATCTCTTTCAGACAAATGACAAGCATTCCCCTTTGAATCTCCGACAATTTGAATTTCAATATGTCTTGGCTCTTCAATTAGCTTTTCCATATACATATCATCATTTCCAAAAGCAGCTTTTGATTCCTGTCTAGCAGAATCCCAAGCATCTTTTAACTCAGACTCATTCCAAACAGCTCTCATACCTTTTCCTCCTCCACCAGCTGTTGCCTTTAGCATAACTGGATATCCGGTTTTTTTTGCAGTTTTTTTACATTCTGCAAAGTTTTCAATAATTCCGTCACTTCCAGGAACACATGGTACTCCTGCGGCTTTCATTGTTAATTTAGCAGTTGCTTTGTCTCCCATTTTTGAAATCATTTCGCAAGAGGCTCCAATAAACTTAATATCATGCTCTTCACATATTTTCGAAAACTTTGCGTTTTCAGATAAAAATCCATATCCAGGGTGAATTGCATCGGCATTAGTAATCTCTGCTGCCGCAATTATATTTGAAATTTTTAAATAAGACTCACTACTAGGAGCTGGGCCTATACAGACTGCTTCATCTGCAAATTTAACATGTATACTTTCAGCATCTGTTACTGAATAAACAGCGACAGTTTTAATTCCCATTTCCTTACATGTTCTAATTATTCTAAGGGCTATTTCACCTCTGTTCGCAATTAATATTTTTTTGAACATAACTGTTTTTTTTATAGATATAAATTAACTGACTAAGATGGATCGACTAAAAATAATGGTTGGTCAAACTCTACAGGTGAGGCATCATCAATTAAAATTTTAACAATTTTTCCTGTTACTTCAGACTCTATTTCGTTGAAAAGCTTCATAGCTTCAATTACACACAGGACATCACCATCTGCTATAGAAGAGCCAACTTCAACAAAGTTTGATTTGTCTGGCGAAGGTTTTCTGTAAAAAGTACCTATAATTGGTGATTTAATAGTGATGTATTTTGAGCTTTCCTCCTCTGTTTTAGGAGCTTCTTCTTTTATAGCGGCTGGTTGAGGAGTATCAATTGCAGGGCTTTGTAGAACTGGCTGCTGTTGAACTGGCATGGCCTGCACTATTGTTTGCTTTTGTGCTTTACCAGTCTTAATGGTGATTTTAACGTCTTCCATTTCTAATTTCACTTCATTTGCTCCTGACTTGGCAACGAATTTTATTAAATTTTGAATGTCTTTAATGTCCATAAAATATATTATTTAGTTAATTATTATTATAACTCCATTTAAAATAAATTGAGCCCCAAGAGAATCCGCCTCCAAAGGCAGCAAAAACAATTTTATCTCCTTTTTTCAGTTTAGATTCGTAATCATATAAAAGCAAAGGAATAGTTGCTGAGGTAGTGTTTCCGTACTTTTCAATATTTACCATCACTTGACTTTTTGAAAGTTCAAGTCTATTTGCCGTAGCGTCAATAATGCGTTGATTTGCTTGGTGGGCAGCAAGCCACTGAATATCTTCTTTATTAAGATTATTTCTTTTTAAAATTTTTGTAGAAACATCTGCCATATTAAAAACAGCATTTTTGAAAACTGTCTTACCATCTTGCCTTATAAATTGATCTCCATTTTTTATAGCCTCTTCGTCTGTCGGGCGACATGAACCCCCTGATTTTACTTTAAGAAAATCTCTCCCTTTACCGTCAGTCTTAAGTATTTCATCTTGCATTCCTAAACCCTCTTTGTTTGGCTCAAAAAGCACAGCGCCTGCTCCGTCTCCAAAAATTATACATGTTGCTCTGTCCGTGTAATCAATCATGGATGAGTTTTTATCTGCCCCAATTAGTAATACTTTTTTATAAGCTCCAGACTCAATATATCTTGCAGCCACTGACATCCCAAAAAGAAAACTAGAGCATGCTGCATCCATATCAAATGAAAAAGCATTTATTGCTCCAATTTGTGTAGCGGTGTATGAAGCTGTCGATGCAGCTTGCATGTCTGGAGTTGCGGTTGCAACTATGACTAAATCAATTGTTGTCGGGTCAATATTCTTTTTTGCAATTAAATCCTTTGCTGCGTTTATTGCCAAAAACGATGATCCAAGCTCATTACCTTTTAATATTCTTCTCTCTTTAATTCCAGTTCGCGAAACTATCCATTGATCGTTAGTTTCTACCATTGATTCTAAAATTTTATTTGTTAGAACAAATTCTGGAACATATCCTCCAACAGCAGTAATAGTAGCATTTAACTTAGTCATAAATCAAAATCTAGGACAAATGTGTGTAAAAAAAATATAAAAACAAGCAAAAAAGAGTAAAAATTAAGAAAAATGAACAAAAAACGAGTAAAAATGAACGAAAAAGGTCAAAAAAAGCTTAAAATTGATAAAATTGATATTTATTAAAACAAAAAAAACGCTCTTAAATAAGAGCGTTTTTTTATAGAACAATAATTCTACTAAGCTTCTTCTACAGCGGAATTGTCAATTAATACATTTCCTCTATAATATAGTTTGTCTTCAAACCAATGAGCTCTATGATATAGATGTGGTTCGCCAGTTGTAGGGCAAGTTGCAATTTGAGCTTCTGTAGCTTTGTAATGGGTTCTTCTCTTATCTCTTCTTGTTTTTGAGATTTTTCTTTTAGGATGAGCCATAATTTTTTTTATTTATCTGTTACTATTTTTTTTAATTTTTCCCAGCGAGGGTCAATTTCTCCTTTATTTACTGAAACATTTTCTTTTGGACTAAGTTCACTTAACTTATCCAAGATATCTGATTTTAATGTTCCGTCAATAACTCCTGGATGAATTCTTTTTTGAGGAATTGAAAGAGCTATAAGCTCATATATCAATTGCTCAATATTAATTTTGTGCTCATTGTGAGGTAAAATTAATATTTCTTCATTATCATTATTAAATTCTTGTCCGAACTTGACAACTAAATCAAAGCTATTATTAATCTCTTGATTATATATTTCATTTGAAATATCACAATTAACTTCAACAGAGCCTTTAGACTCAAAATTTAATTCCAATAAAGTTGTCTTCTTGACAAGTTTAACTTTAACTAACACCTTAATGCTGTTGAAGTCAATAAAATCAATATCTTGAAAGAACGTGTTTTCAATAGTGTACTCAAAATCATGAAGACCTAACTTTAATCCAACAAATTCAATATCGAAATCTTTATTAGGCTTCATTAAAATTTATTTCGAGGGTGCAAATATATAAAATTTCTTTTTATGAGTTAAATTTGCTGTTCTTTTTCTTTTTGGGTAGTCTAAAAACTTTCAAAGCATTATTAGATAGTTCGTTTTCTTGAATTCTGGTTTTAAAAATTTCAATAGCATAAAACAATGCATTTTTAAATGATGATTGATTTGCAATTCCTTTTCCAGCAATTTCAAAAGCGGTCCCATGATCTGGTGATGTTCTAACGATGTTTAATCCTGAAGTATAATTTACACCCGAACCAAAAGATAAAGTTTTAAAAGGTATTAGACCTTGATCGTGATAAGCAGCAATGACAGCGTCAAAATTTTTATAATTATCCGAACCAAAAAAACTGTCAGCAGCATAAGGGCCATAAATTAACTTTCCAGATTGTCTCGCTAACTCCAAAGCGGGTTTTAAAATAGTGTCATCTTCATTTCCTATTACACCGTTATCTCCTGAATGGGGGTTAATTCCCAATACAGCTATTTTAGGCTTAGATATACTAAAATCATTTACAAGTGATTTGTAAATACCTTCAATTTTTCTTGAAATCAAATCTTGGTCAATCAGGCCTTTAATAGAGCTAAGTGGAACGTGCTCAGTTAAAAGTCCAATTTTTAAATTATTTGTGATCATAAACATTAAACTGCTTCCTTCAAACACACTATCTAGATAATCAGTATGGCCCTTAAAAGTAAAAGAGTCAGATTGTATAGCTTCTTTATTAATTGGAGCGGTGACCAAAACATTTAGTTTTCTTGTTTTTATATCGGCAGCTGCAGATTTTAAAGACTTCACGGCTAACGCCCCAATTTTAAAATCACATTTTCCAAAATTAATTTCTTGCAAAAAATTCCAAGGTTCAATTATATTTAAGCAATCTAATGTGGCTTGTTCAGGCGAATTAATGACATTAATTTTAATATCAAAGCCAAAATGAGACATAAAAAACCTTAGGTTTTTTGATGAGCAATAAACTATTGGGATACAAAATTCAAATATTCGTTTATCATTAAAAGTTTTAAGAACGATTTCAGGACCTATACCATTCATATCTCCGATAGAAATCCCTACTTTCAATTTTTTATTGTTTTCCATCAAAATTCTAATAAATCGTTTAATAATATTCAGTAAATTTAATCATTTAAAACCTACATAATAATGTTTACTGGAATAATTGAGAGTATTGGAATAATAAAGGCTATAAATTACGATAGATCAAATATTAATTTTTCTATTTCTAGTAGTTTGTCTAATGAATTAAAAATAGACCAAAGTGTTTCACACAATGGCGTGTGTTTGACTGTTGTCAGTAAAGAGGAAGGAGCTTACACTGTGACTGCTATCAAAGAAACTTTAGAAAAAACTAATCTAGGAAAACTTAAATTAGGAGATAATGTAAACTTAGAAAGATGCTTAAAAGTAGGGGACAGATTAGATGGACATTTTGTACAAGGTCATGTTGATCAAACCGCAATCTGCACATATGTTGGTAATGAAAATGGCAGCTGGACATTTACGTTTAAATATGATGATAAAAATAATAATATTACCATTGAAAAAGGCTCTATTACTATAAACGGTGTAAGTCTGACTGTAGTTAACTCTAAGAAATCAGAATTTAGTGTTGCTATAATCCCTTACACATTTGAAAACACTAATTTTAACAGCTTTTCAGTTGGAACATTGGTGAACTTAGAATTTGATGTTTTTGGCAAATATGTTACAAAACTTTTTAACAAAAAATAGATATTATTTGATAAAAAACAGTAAAAACAAGCGAAAATGACCAAAAATAGCTTAAAAACAAGCAAAAATAAGCAAAAATCAAAATTAAACTATTTTCTCTTTTTAGCAATATTTTTAAACTACATAGCATTTTATTCACAAAATAATTCTGAAAAAATGAACCCTAAGAAAATTGTTCTAATGGGGAATTCGATTACTGAGCACTGGCAAAAATACACCCCCTTATTTTTTGAAGAAAATTCATTTCTTATAAATAAAGGAATTAGCGGTCAGACTACGGTTGAAATGTTATTTAGGTTCAACGAAGATGTAATTAATCAAAACCCTCAAGCTGTTTATATCTTGGCCGGCATTAATGATATAGCCCAAAACTCTGGCTATATTTCCATTGACGATATTTCAACAAACATAATTAAAATGGGATTACTTGCTCAAAAAAATAATATCAAGGTTATAATATGTTCTGTAATGCCTGTAACAGAAATTGCCTGGAATGAAAAAATTAAAAATGCAAATCAAAAAGTAATTGAATTAAATCATCAACTGATTAATAAATCAAAGAAAAATAACTTTATATACCTTGATTATTACAGTGAGATGAAAGAAGAGTTAAGTTTGCTTACCTACGACGGGCTACACCCAAATGAAAAGGGATATCTAAAAATGATTGCGATTTTAAAAAAGTCTTTAAAAGGAATTGCCAACAATTTTAATTAAATTTGAAAAAAAAACTATGAAAACATTTTTTAAGATTATTGGGTTAATTTTATTGGCAATAGTATTATTTTTTGCTTATTCAATAATGAATCCGGCTAGCCCTCTTGACAGAGTTGCTTTTGAAAATGATAAAGTAACTTTTGAGGTTGAATACAGTAGGCCTTTTAAAAAAGACAGATTAATTTTTGGCAACAAATCAGATGGTGCTTTGGTTCCGTTTGGTGAATATTGGAGAACAGGGGCTAATGCTGCAACCAATTTTTCAATTAACTCAGATATTACTATTTCAGGAATTAGATTAATGTCTGGAAAATATAGATTATACACCGTTCCAGGAGAAGAACAGTGGGAAGTGTTTATTAACTCTGAGGCTGATACTTTTTTCGCAATTACAGAGCCTGATAGCGCTAAAGATTTAATGAGTTTTACGATTACTCCACAGCAATTAAATGAAACTGTCGAACAATTCACTATTGACTTTATACCTTCACCTCCTGATGGTCCTTCGTCTACAGGCCTTAGGTTAAGATGGGATTTAACAGAAATTGTAATTCCGTTTAATTAAATTTTATAAAGACCAATGAGTTTTAAAAAATTTTTAAAAGCATTTCTACTTATCGTGTTACTGACCGTAACTATTTATTTTTCTATAGACATTCTTCAAAAGAAAAATAACCTGATGGATATTGAAGAGTATAGTCCAAAATCTTCACTAGTTGTTGATGAAAACCCAAGAAGCAGTGCAAAATTTCCTTTTGTAGATGTCCATAGTCATCAATGGAAAATGCCCGTAATGGATTTTACCAATCTTGTAGCTGAAATGGATAGTCTAAACATGGGTTATATGATTAATTTAAGCGGCTCTGGATTTGCTGCATTTGCAGGTAATCAAAACCTTATGGACATAACTTTAACAGAATCACTTGAGAATATTAAAAAACAAGGAGTTTCAAATAGATTTGGTGTATTTGTCAATGTCGATTTCAACAAAATTGATGACGAAGATTTTGCTAAAAACAATGTTGAAATGATTAAAGATGCAGTTAAGCAAGGGGTGATTGGGTTAAAGGTTTACAAAAATCTTGGTCTAAATTTAAAAGACAATAGCGGAGAAAGAGTAAAAGTTGATGATAAAAGGTTAACTCCAATATGGGAAGTTTGTGGAGAGTTAAATATTCCTATTCTAATACATAGTGGGGAGCCTTCACCATTTTTTGACCATATTGATAAACATAACGAAAGGTTTTTACATGCAAGGCAGAAACCTCAAAGTTTTAGAAATTCAGACGAATACCCTTCATTTGATGAGGTTATGCAAGAGCAATACAACATGTTTAAAAACAACCCTAACACAACTTTTATTAATGCGCATCTTGGTTGGTATGGTAATGATTTAGACAAAATGAGCGCTCAACTTGATGATCTTCCTAATGTTTATACAGAAATTGGAGCTGTAATTGCTGAGCTTGGAAGACAACCAATAAGAGCAAGGAGATTTTTTGTTGAACATCAAGACAGGGTCTTGTTTGGAAAAGACACCTATAAAAAAAGTGAGTTCGATGTGTATTTTAGAATCTTAGAAACAAGTGACGAATATTTTGATTACTATAGAAAAAGACATGCGCACTGGAAAATGTATGGATTGAATTTACCTGATTCAATTTTGAAAAAGTTATATTATAAAAATGCAAGGAAATTATTTCCTAATATCCCTCTAGAATTATTTGAGCCTAATTAGTCGTGAAAAAAAAACTTGTTTTATTTATATATTTAAGTTTTAGCGTAAGTTCTTTTTCTCAAAATTTTGAAAATCTTGAATATTTGCTTCTTGCTTCACAAGAAGATCAGTCATTGTTATTTAAAGAATACTTAAACCCGCTAGTAACTAGTGTGAATTTTGGGATGGGCAGTGGATGGGCTAATACCGCTAAAACTCATAAAGTACTTGGATTTGATATTACAATTTCTTTAAATACTTTTTTTATTCCCTCAGAAGCCAAAAAGTTTTCTACCGCTGGATTAAGCAGTATAACGTCTTCCTCTGATTATCTGCCAACTGTTCTTGGTGGAAACACAAATGAAACCTTGTCTGTTTCAATAAATGATGACTCCACAGTGTTTCCTCCGAACGAATATAGCGCAACATTTATAGCTCCATCAGGAATCGAGAGCGACTTGTATTTAAATACGTTGATAACTCCAAATATTCAAATTAGCATAGGCCTTCCCTTTAAAACAGATCTAATTGTCAGATATGTCCCAACAACATCCAGTAAAAGCACTGATATTAGTTTAAAGGGAGTTGGAATAAAACATAATCTTTTACAACATTTTGGGCCGGCAGACAAGATTCCACTGATAGACTTATCGCTACTTATCGCTTACAGTAATTACTCTATTGATTACGACTTTCAAAAAACCTCAAGCCTTAATGGTGTTGGTCAAAGAGCAACAATGGATATGAATAACTATACCGCTAAGGTTATTTCTTCTATTGACCTAAATCTGATAACTTTTTACACTAGTGTTGGCTACTCAAAAGGAGTATCTAACTTAAGTGTTTTAGGTTCTTATGATTTGTCTTACAATGTCGCAGATAATTCTGAGGTTATTGTTTTCAATGTAGTAGATCCTTTGGAGGTAGGGTGGAAAAAAGAATCTCTAAGTGGGAATGCCGGAATAAGTTTTAACTTACCTGGAATAAAATTATTCGCTGATTATACTATTCAAGATTATAACTCTTTAACTGTCGGGGCCTCTATTGGAATTAGATAATTCTTTTTTAAAGGTTTTTACTCCCTTTTAATTTAAACAAGCTCGATAATAAAATGATTGGCTCCCAATTCTTAGATGAAGAAGAGTAAAATATGTGTCTAGTGCTTTTAGGTGTAAGTAATTTTCCAGTATGTCCGTATTCTACAATTTGCTTTTTACTTATTTTTTCTTCATAATCAGTCTTGATTTGATCAGAGTCATAATCTAAAAGAGTAACTGGAATTTGTTTGTATCCTAGTTTTTTTAAAGCGAAATATCTGTGATGGCCATCAATTATAACAAATGATTTGCTGCAACATAAAATAGATGATATAATAATATCGTCATAGTTAAAGGATTCAATATACTTTATAAGCTTATCTGCTTTTTGTTCAATTATTTCTTCATGTGTAATTATTGTTTCTACATCAATTAATTTAACTCCTTTAATAATTGATGTGTCGAATTCTATTGAGTGCATCTTTAAGATTTTTGTTTATTTAACTGACAGCAAATCTAGTTCTTTATCTGGTATTCTCAAATAACTTTTTTGCTTGAG
>Ga0208964_1000892_pt1 | contig 14498 bp, 9 predicted proteins | sample AOAMet1_08_M0_20_2_FD_188227 | JGI IMG/M metagenome (GOLD analysis project Ga0208964, IMG submission 188227) | Ammonia-oxidizing marine microbial communities from Monterey Bay, California, USA - CAN11_08_M0_20 (SPAdes) | ecosystem: Environmental > Aquatic > Marine > Intertidal zone | place... | reverse complement strand
AAAAAAACTACAGCAAAGAAGCCAGCTGCTAAAAAAACTACAGCAAAGAAGCCAGCTGCTAAAAAAACTACAGCAAAGAAGCCAGCTGCTAAAAAAACTGAAACAGATTAACAATTAAATACAGTATACATAGGAGACGAATTATGGCGATTACAGCCGCTTTAGTTAAGGAGTTAAGAGAGAGAACAGGCGCAGGAATGATGGACTGTAAAAAAGCATTGGTTGAAACCAATGCTGACCTTGAAGCAGCAATTGATTTAATGCGTGCATCAGGCGCAGCAAAAGCTGCCAAAAAAGCAGGTCGCGTTGCATCTGAAGGCCTTGTTAACGTTACAATTAGCGACGATAACAAACAAGCTGCAATTCTTGAAGTTAACTCAGAAACAGACTTTGTCACTAAAGGCTCTGCATTTATTGATTTTGTTGAGGCACTAGGCTCCCTAGCTCTCAAGAATAAGCCTGAATCAGTGGAGAGTTTTTTAAGTCAAAAACTTGACTCTGGAGAAACAGTTGACGAGGCAAGAGAAGGTATTATTGCAAAAATAGGTGAAAATATTTCTGTGAGAAGGGTTCAAATTATTAGCACTGATACAGGCATTTTAGGTGCTTATAAGCACGGTGATCGTATTGCCGTCCTTACAGTGTTAGCGTCCCAAGATTCGGCTTTGGCAAAAGATGTAGCAATGCACATCGCTGCTTCACGACCGGAATGTGTCAGCGAAAACCAGCTTTCGGACGACATCCTTGAAAGAGAAAAAGCAATCTTTATTGAACAAGCTAGAGAAAGTGGAAAGCCCGACAACATTATTGAAAAAATGATTGTAGGCAGAATGAAAAAATTTGTTAATGAGGTTACGCTTTATGGCCAATCTTTTGTAAAGGACCCAGATATTACTGTTGGAGATCTTGTTAAATCTAACAACTCCGAAGTTGAATCGTTTGTCCGATATGAGGTTGGAGAAGGAATAGAGAAGAAAGAAGACAACTTTGTTGAAGAGGTAATGGCTCAAGCGCAAGGCTAGAGTCTGGTCTCATAAACTGAAAGGGCGCGTTGGCGCCCTTTTTTATTTCTCAAATATTAAATTGTTTATAGGCCGGCCCTGTCTTTAACGATTAGCTTCATTATTGCCGGCATTAAGAAAAAATCAGCCAAAAGTGCCACTAAAATCGCGCTTGCTGTAAGCACGCCAAAATCAAACATGTTGTTCATTTGTGAAAAGGTAAGAACAAGAAACCCAAGAGCCAGAACGATGGATGTCAAGGTTATAGCTCTACCAGTTCCCATCAAGGTTAATCGAACAGCCTTGTCTACATCATTGTATTGAAGCTCATACCTTCTAAAGTTGTGCATAAAATGCACAGTATCGTCTACAGCCAGTCCCAGCGCAATTGCACCAATCAACAAGGTGAACATGTCCAACGGCATTTTAAAAATCACCATAATAGTTGATAGAAAGACGATAGGCAACAGGTTTGGTATCATGCTAATTAGCCCAATTTTCAGGTTACCTATCAGTAGCACCATGAGGATTGTGATAAGCGAAAAGGCCAGAACATAGCTCACCGCACTACTATAAATTGCCTCTTCAAAAGTAACCGTCATCAATGTTCCAATGCCGGTAAAAGTCACTTTGGCCAATGAGCCAAATTTTTGGTCTAAATAGAGTTGAGCATTGTCAATAAAAATGTTTGCCTCAAGGGAGTCAATGAAGGGAGTTTTTAATGTTAGTCTCGCCTTAGAATAGTTTGCATCGACAAGACTTGTAAGATCGTTATTGCCGCTGCTTTCAAAAAGCAAAAACTCCTGGGCTATAAGATCCGAATCATCGGGAATAGTATAATATTCGTCCCTATTTTCATGAAGCGCTCTATTGGTTTCTTTAATGACATCAACATAGCTTATAACCTTTCCCACAAACATGTTTCCAGTGGATATAGAGTTTATATTTTGAGATACATCATCAATAACTCTTAACACTTCGGGGTTGTAAAGACCGTTTGTTTTTTCAGTGTCAATAATTACTTCAAGTGTTAGTGAGCCATTTAAGTTCTCATCGACAGCCTCTGTTGCTACTCGCGCAAAATTATCCTCAGGAAGCCACTGAAGAGGAAAATGAGAAAACCTTAATTGAGCTGCAATGATAGCTGCACATATTATTAACACGGTGCTAAATGAAATAATTAGCTTAGGCCTGCCAGTTGCAAAAACGCTAATTCCAATCAGAGCTCTATCTAATAGAGACTGGCCATCTTCGTCTGATTTTTGTCTGAGAACCTTAAAGTTAGTTACTGACACCAAGGCGGGCAAAAAGACGAGAGTAAAAACTAATCCAACCATAACACCGCTGCTTGCAAAAATCCCAAGGTCTGCGACAGGCGCAACGCCAGAGAAAGAAAAAGACCAGAGCCCAGCTGCGGTAGTAATAGAGGTCATGATAATTGCCAGCCCTGAATGTCCCATCGCGTACCTAAGAGACTTCTTTTTATCGTTTGTTGTAGCAAGGTCTTTATAGAATACAGCCAAAAGATGAATTGATGCACTAGTAACAACCGCCAACAAGAAGGTGGGCATTATTTGGGTCGCCATAGTAAAAGGTGCTGAAAAAATAGACATCAATGAAACAGTCATTATCAGCGTTAAAGAGACACATGCAAGTGGAAGAATGACTCCTGAAATTCGCCTAAATACCGCAAAAAGAACAATCATAATGACTATCATCATTAGGCTTATAAAAACTGCTGAATCATTCATTAATGCTTGTTTGAATATGCCTGCAATTGCGGCTGAGCCGGACAAGTATATTTCAAAGTTATCGTCATTAAAGCGCTGCATTATTTGTTGCGTTTGCGCAATAATTTCATCGTTTTCTGCATCCGTTAAATATAACTTTTGCTCTGCAGTGTTGTCGTCAAACTCAAGGCTATCGTCAAACTCAAGGCTATCGTCAAACTCAAGGCTATCGTCAAACTCAAGGCCGATAGAGTCTTCAGAAGCACCGGCATTGGAGTAGGTTTCTGTATCAATTGTCACGGTAGTCATTGTAAAGTCTTCACTGTAAAGTGAATTTTCATAAAGACTGTTGCTAGTAACCGTTGCTTTGAGTTTAACAAGGTCTTTTTTATTTTGAGGAAGGTTATCAATCAAGGGCTCTACAATCAGCTCTCCTTCAATGCCATAAGTGTTTCTAGCATTGATCAAGGAGTCTACCCCCTTAATATTTGGTAACTCATTCTCTAGAGCATGATGAAAACTATCTAGCTTATTCAGAAAGTCTAAATCAAAAATATTTCGAGTTTTAACTGCTATCATCAGCTTTTCATCACGACCGAACTGATCTCTAAAAATATCGTACTCGACTCGCATCGGGTCTGTTTTATGCAAAAAGCCCTCTGTGGTTGTATCAATTTTTAACGATGGAAGCTGAGAGCCGAGCGCCACAACAAAAACAAAAATAACTGCGATTGTTATCTTCGCATTTTCAAAAAGCCAGTCAGAAAAAAGCTCAATTTTTGATTCTGTTTTTGTTCGCCAGTTCATAAATATATTTGTTTATTTGTGTTGTGAGATATAAAGGGAGAATATAATAAAATTAAAGCTGAAACATTATATTGGACAGAACAAATCTTGTGTCTAGAATAAGAGCAATAAGTTTTTAATAGAAAACTTAACCTCTAATCGCTATAGTGGTTCTATGAGTTTTTCTTTGTCTTGATCGCCTCCTTGATTGTTTTTCATTACGCGCCAGGAAACGTAAAGCCCGCTTCCTATGATTACAAACAACCCAAGCATCGCTTGCATATTTGGAACATAGCCAAATACAATGTAGCTAAGCGTAATAGCACCGACAATTTCAAAATAATTGAATGGACTTAGTTCAGAGGCGCTTGCAAACTCAAATGCTTTAATAATCATAAAGTGTGAGGCGGCTGCAAAGAAACCCATGGCGGCTCCTAGCAACAATCCTTTTAGATCCGGAGCAGACCATGCAGCAAAAGCCAGAGGGGACATTATTAGAATTCCTACGATTGCAGAATAAAAAAGGGTGAGTACTGGTGGCGCCCTAAATGAGAGTTTTTTTGTAAAAATAATATAAAGCGCATAACAAACACCTGCAACAACAGCCAACAAAAGGCTTGGCTTAAAGTCATCGCCTGTTGGCTGCAACACTATGACAACTCCAACAAATCCAATTAAAACTCCAACTCCAATGAATAGGTCAAAGCGCTCGCCCAAAAGCATTGGAGATAAGACCGCAACAATCAAAGGCGAAATAAAAAGAAGGGTGAGCGCATTAGGAATAGGGTTTGATTTTATTGCCGCAAAAAAGAAAAGGGTTGCTAGGGTCAGCATTAAACCTCTTAAAAATTGAAGCCCAAGACTTTCAGGAACTCTTTTCCATTTAACTTTTTTCCAAAAAATAATTGGAATAAGCCAAAACGCATGAAAAAAGAATCGGGTCCATGTAACCTGCATCACAGAATAATCTTCACTTAGTAGCTTAGCAAAAATGTCTAAAAAGGGAACCGTGCTCATGCCCATTAGCATAAGTCCTATCCCTTTTAGAACAGTTTTATCAAAAAAGCTCATAAGTCCTCCAATAAGAAACTATGCAGATTGTACAATGCCAAACGTGCTGGCTAAGCTTTAATTAAGTATGGTGCCGTCGGACGGAGTCGAACCGTCACAGCTTGCGCTACAGCCCCCTCAAGGCTGCGTGTCTACCAATTTCACCACGACGGCAAGGGTTGTTAGTTGCTAGGTATTTCGCTTGTGTCTTCGTCAAAAGCATCATCACTCATAACGGTTTGCGACATAATGCTTTGACCTGAATCTGCAACACTTCTTTCATTAGAGGCAAAGTACGCAAGGCTTATACTTGTTACAAAAAAGCAAATCGCTAAAATTGCCGTTAGCTTATAAAGGAAAGAGTGTGCGCCTCTTGCACCAAAAACTGATCCCGCTGCTCCAGAACCAAACGCAGCTCCAGCATCAGCGCCCTTTCCGTGTTGAATTAAAATTAGTCCTACTAGGCCTAGGGCCAACAATACATGAACCACTAAAATAATTTGAAATGTCATATTAACCTGCCTTACAAATTTGTAAAAAATCTTCTGCTTTTAGCGCTGCACCGCCAATTAAACCGCCATCTATATCTGGACAAGAGATAAGCTCTAATGCATTGCCAGCATTCATACTTCCGCCATACAGTATAGGTGTTTTTTCAGCTATATCTTGATTGCTACTCGCAAGAAGATTACGAATAAACATGTGAACTGCTTGTGCTTGTTCTGGGGTAGCTGTCATGCCTGTTCCAATTGCCCAAACAGGCTCATATGCAATAATAATGTTTTTGAATGCCTCTATTCCAATCAGCCTAACAACTGTAGTAAGCTGCTCTGAAATAACTGCCTCTGTATTTCCAGACTCTCTTTGATCAAGAGACTCTCCAATACAAAGAAGTGGCGTCAAGCCAGAATCAATCGCAGCTTTTGTTTTTTTGGCAACAATTTCACTAGTTTCACCATATAAACTTCTTCTTTCAGAGTGTCCAACAATAACGTGCTTAGCGCCAAAATCTTTAATCATTTCTGCGCTTACCTCTCCAGTAAAGGCTCCTGAGACATTCACATTTAGATTTTGTGCACCAAGCATTAAACTGGACCCACTAATTAAAGTTTCAACCTGTGATAAGTATGGAAATGGAGCACAAACTAAAACCTTTGCGCTAACGTCACCCATTCCAGACAATATGCCGTTGACAAGACTTTTAACTGCGTCTTTGCTGGCATTCATTTTCCAGTTTCCAGCAACTATCGTATTGCGCATCTTTTTTGGCCTATATAAAAAGAGGGCAATGTTACTCTAAAACACATAGAAAATCAATTAGGAACAAGCCTTAAGAGCTAACTTAATGTTAATTATTTAAGGCTTGGCATCTCACGCATAAACAATGCTTTTTGAATGTCTGTCTCAGCTGTCTCAAAGTTTTGAGCCGCCAAATGACCTGCAAACACGGCATCAGCAATTAGACCAGGGGCCTCTGCATCTCCAATCAGCTGAATATTTATAGCGGCAGGCTGTGTTTTCTTGTTTGGTTTTTGATTAATTAGCTGCTCATAAAGAGAGGTATTTGGTATTCGTTCAGTTACCATAACTATTGATTGGCAGGATATTTGTGTGCTGGCCCCAGTGAAAACACACTCAAGGTAGGCTATTTGGTTCTCAATTTTTTCGATTAAGTTGTTACAAACAATCTTAACACCACTACTTATAAGGGACTTCTGAACTCTTTTCTGCTCTAGGGTTGACTCTGTCCATGGAGAGACAACGCTAGCAGGCGTAATAAAGATTACATCGACACCCTTTTCACTTAGATGGTCTGCCAGTACTCCAGCCAGGTACCCCTGCTCATCATCATAAACAATGATTGAGTCTTTGATATTTTGCTCTTCCTGAATAATCTCTTCTGGGGTAAAAACCTCGACGCTTTCAATTCCTATTATTGGGCTTCTTCTACTTCTTCCAATTCCATCTTTTCGCCATTTTGAGCCTGTCGCTAAAAAAATGTTTTTAATTCCAAGCTCATTAATATGAAGCGAGGTAAGCTGGCTTTCTTTATATATTTCAATATTGTTTTTTTGGAGAATTTCATGAACCCTGTTGTCAACAACCCGCCTCCAGGCCTCCAGGCCTTTCAAGCTTGACTCAAACAAAACCCTTCCGCCCAGCTGATTTTCTGATTCAGCTAAAATTACCTCGTATCCTCTCCTTGCGAGCTGAAGACTACACTCAAGTCCCGCTGGTCCAGAGCCAACAACGAGTGCTTTTTGGTCTGATACTTTTGGCTTAATAAACTCTGGATCCCAGCCCCTTCTCCATTCTTCGCCCATAGTTGGATTTTGTGTACATCGAATTGGAACTGCAAAATTATCGCTCGAGACGCAAATATTACAACCAATGCATTCTTTTATTTGATCAGTCTTTCCAACTTTTATTTTGTTAGGAAGATAAGGATCTGCTATTGACGGTCTCGCTGCACCAATAAGATCTAAGGCCCCTCGCTCAATTAGGCTAACCATTAGGTCTGGAGATGTAAGCCGACCAACCCCAACTACTGGCTTTGTTGTTATGCTTTTCACAAATTCAACATATGGAATTTGATAGCCCTCATTTGGCTCAAAACGAGAAGTTTGTGAGTCATTAGCCCAGTCAGAAACATTTACATCCCAAAGGTCAGGAATTTCTGCCAGCATTTCAACTACCGCTCTTCCTTCCTCAAAGAATTGCATTCCATCTGAACCCTTAAGCTCGTCAACAGCAAACCTAAAAGCTACTGCACAGGTGTCCCCAACAGCGTCTTTAGTTTCCTCAAGCAACTCCCGTGTTAAACGAACTCGATTTTCAATACTGCCACCATACTCGTCAGTACGATCGTTAATTTCTGGAAGCAGAAACTCCTGGGTAAGCGTCATGCCATGGCCCGCATAGACATAAATAATATCAAAACCAGCGGCTTTTGCGTTTAAAGCGGCGTTACGATGCCAGCGCCTAAACTCAGCAATATCTTTCTTATTCATGCGCCTAGTTTGTTTGGGATAAACAAGATCTATAGATTGACTTACAGGCGAAATAACAGGTAGCCTTGAATATAAGTTAGCAGCATGGTTTCCATTGTGGGCTAATTCTATTGCCGCAAGAGCCCCATGCTCATGAACAGCTTCTGTCATAAGACTTAGAGCTGGAATATCTCTTTTGTCCCACATTCTTTGTTCAACATATGGCGACAAATCGGAGCTTGGATGTATCTCTGCCTCTTCTGTGCTTACAACCCCCCAACCCCCTTTTGCTTTTAAAGCTCTCATAGCGGCATGTGCTTTTGGTCTTAGGTGTCCCATTCCACAACAATGTGGCACTTGGTAGAATCGGTTTTTTGTTACAACTGGGCCTATTTTTACTGGCTCAAAAAGCTTGCTGTAAGGATTGTTTTTCATAGGCTAGTTATACAATATTAACAAGATTAAAATCAAACTATTCTACCAAATGCTTTAATCATCTTTATCGTCATTACAGGTATCATTAGATTTTTGATTTCATGTTTTATTTACCAAAATGTCACAGACTTGGGCTGAATGCTTAGACTCCCTAAAAGACTCTCTTCCGTTAGGAGAGTTTAGCGTATGGGTTAAGCCGCTTAAAGCGACGGAAAGAAATGAAACACTTTATCTAAACGCTCCTAGTGCGTCTGCACTCAAGTACATACATAAACACCAAAACTTAGAGGCAGCAATTATTTTGGCAGTCTCTGAGTGTGATCGTAAACTTAAAGTAAGGTTTGGTGTTGTTGAGTCTAGCAAAAAAACAGCAGGCGCTAAAAAACATCACACTACACCCTTGTTTCCAGAATACACCTTTGATAATTTGGTTTTAGGAAGTGCAAACCAGGTCGCCGCCCTAGCAAGTAGGCAGATAGCAGAAAAAATTGGGGCGTCTCCCTATAACCCTTTTATTATTTATGGTGAGTCTGGGTTGGGCAAAACGCATTTAATGCAGGCAGCTGGACACCTTGCTCTTAAAAAAAACCCAAACTCAAAAATTATCTACGTGCCTCTAATGGATTTTGTTAGGAACATCACAACAAGCCTTCGCCACAACACAATTGAAAACGTGAAGCTTTTTTACCAGTCAGCGGATCTTTTGTTGGTTGATGATATTCATTTAATTGCAGGAAAAGACAAGTCGCAAGAAGAATTTTTTCATATCTTTAATTTTTTATTCAGCACAAAAAAACAGATTATTTTTACATGCGACCAACCCCCAAAAAACATCAAGGACCTTGAAAACAGGCTAAAAACAAGATTTTCCCAAGGACTAAACTTGCAACTCTCTCCGCCAGAACTTGAAATGAGGGCTGCTATTCTCCTTAAAAAATCACAAAACCCACAAATATCTCTTAACCTTTCAGAGGATGTTGCCCTTTTTATTGCGAGCCATGTAATGTCAAATGTTAGAGACCTTGAAGGGGCGTTGCTGAAACTAAAAGCCTTTGTAGACTTCTCTCAAATCGACCACTCTCTTATTACCAAAGACGTCGTTGAGGGGGCTTTGGGCGACCTCATAAAACCAAAAAAACTTTTTATTGAGGTTAATGAAGTACAAAAAACAGTCAGTAAGTATTATGGAATTACGGTTTCAGATTTGGTTTCAAGCTCCCGCAAACAGCACCTAGTTAAAGCAAGACAAATGGCAATCTATTTATGCCACGAGTTAACATCATTGTCGTTAGCTAAAATAGGCCAAAACTTTGGAAACAGAGATCACTCTACAGTGCTTTATTCTTGTGAAAAGCTTAAGGGACTTATTGCTTCGAATGAAGAGATCAAAAATGACATTGAAAACATAAAGATTAAAATTACTAACTTATAAACAAATAAATTACTACTTGGGTTGTTAGTAATTAACAAAACATCTTATAATTAGTGGACAAGTTAACATCTTAAATATTAAATAAAAAAGATATTAACAACATAGTCACCGCTCAAACAATTGATTTTTTTTAAAAAAAGATAGTAATTAACAAAAAATAAACAGACTAATAATAACAATAATTAATTTAATAAGAAAGGTTACTTATGAACACTGAATTAAGCGTTGAAGAACTCATAGAGCCACTACAAACTGTAATAGGGGTTGTTGAAAAAAAACAAACTCTTCCAATTCTCTCTCACGTACTAATTCAATTAAAAGAAAAAAAGCTTACGCTAACAACCACTGATATGGAGTTAGAAATAAGTGCATCAAATACAATAAAAAGTGACACAGAGGTTACGTTTACAATTTACGCAAAAGATCTAATTGATATTGTAAGAAAACTTCCAGAAAAAACACAAATAAAATTCAAAATAGAAGAAAACAAAGTCTATCTAAATGCCAATAAAAACACTTTTGAACTTAATACATTTAATCATTTAGATTTTCCAGCTTTACCAAAAACCCAAAATACAAGTGTTATCAAAATTAAGCAAGAAACTCTCAAAGAGTTAATTGAAAATACTAGTTTTTCAATGGGAAATCAAGATATTCGAGCTTACTTAAACGGGTTGTTTTTTGAACTAAACAAAAACTCATTAACGGTTGTTGCAACAGATGGCCACAGACTTTCGATTGGTGAGGTCAGTCAAGAAAATAGTTTAGAAGAAAAAAAGACTGTGATTCTCCCTAGAAAAGCAGTGCTGGAGTTGACTAAACTATTAAATAAAAGCTCGCAAAACATCGCAGAAATACACCTTTCGGATAATTATTTTTCACTGATCGACTCAAACACTAAGATCATTAGTCGACTTATTGATGGTAATTTTCCTAACTACAAACAAGTAATGCCAACAGACTTTAGTAACACTATTGTGATTGATCGTGAAGACTTTTTATCTAGTTTACAACAAGCCTCTATATTTGTTGACGAGAGAACCAAGGGTGTAAAGCTCGTATTTCGCGACGACAAACTTAGTATTTTTTCTCACTCAGAAAGGGGCAGGGCTGAGACTCAAATTGAAGTAACCAAACAAGAGAAAGAACTTGAAATTGCATTTAATATTCACTATCTAATATCAGTTCTCGAAAAACTTACCTCTAAGGAGATCAATATGGTGATACCGGGTGGTGAAAACAAGTCTTGTTTATTAAGTGCCATTGATGATGAGAGCTATCACTACATTATTATGCCGATGAGAATTTAGTAACTGTGTTTAATGGCAATCATTGAAAAGCTACATGTTTTAAACTTTAGGAATTTAGCAGATCAATACCTGCTTCCAAACAACAACATTAATTTAATACTTGGTCAAAACGGACAAGGTAAAACAAACTTTATTGAATCAATCTATTATTTAGGCCATGGTAGGTCTTTTAAAACCAAGAACTTTAGAGACGTTGTTCCATTTGATGATCAACAAATAAAAATATCTGCAGTTGTAGACTCACAAAAAGTTAGCATAAAAAAATCTCGTGATAAAAGTGTTGTTTTAATTAACAATGAAAAAATCTCTAGTAATAGTTTTTTAAGTCAAATTCTCCCTATACAAATTATTTCTCCTGATCGCGGGTTTGTTGTTGGCGGCTCACCGAAACTTAAAAGATCTTACCTTGATTGGGGGGTTTTTCATAACAATAAAAACACCCTCAAAACATATAAAACATATAAAAAAACGCTAAAAAGTATTAATACATTGTTGGCAGGTGGCAACAATACTGGCCTTCAAGAGTGGTTTGAACAGTTTGCTAATCTGTCAGTAGAGATAACAAATGATCGAACGAGCTATATAGAAAAATTATTAAGCACCCTAAAAAAAGATTCACATAATAAACTTAATAGTTTAATTAAATCTAAAGAGGTTTTTAATTTTCAAATTCAAACAGGCTGGCCAAAAGAGGTTGATGCTCTTAACCAAACACAAATATTTGAATACCTTTTGAAAAACAAAAACACTTTTTTAAAAACCAAATATTTAAATTATGGCCCCCATAGAGCAAACGTTGAATTTTTTTTAAACAATAAAAACGAGAACTACCTTTCTAGAGGCGAGCAGAAAAAAATGTCAATTGTTTTCTGGATGCTTCAAGTTATGGCCTTAGTTGAAAATAAATTAAACCCAGTTGTATTGATCGACGATATTTCTTCAGAGCTTGACGACGTCAAAATTAAATCTGTCATTAACTTTTTAACTGAAACTAATATTCAAATTTTTATTACAGATATAGGTAACAAAAATTTACCATTAGACACAAAAAAGTCAACTATTTTTGAAATAAAAAAAGGGGTTTTAGAGGCAATGTAGTTCTCTTTTTCAAACACAAAATAACCTCTAAAAAAAGCAGATGAAATAACGCTAAACTGGATAGGCGTGGTATAATAAATTTATTTTTAAAGGGTCTTTATGAGCGAAGAATACCAAGCCTCTAATATTAAGGTTTTAAAGGGTTTGGATGCTGTTAGAAAGCGCCCTGGAATGTATATTGGTGATACAGATGATGGCACTGGTTTGCACCACATGGTTTTCGAGGTTGTTGACAACTCTATTGATGAGGCTTTAGCGGGCCACTGCTCAAAAATTGAGGTTGTAATTCACGACGACAACTCTATATCTGTAACTGACGATGGTAGGGGTATTCCTGTTGATATTCATCCGGAAGAAAAAATCTCTGCTGCCGAAGTTATTATGACAGTTCTTCATGCTGGCGGTAAATTTGACGACAACTCATACAAGGTCTCTGGCGGGCTGCACGGTGTTGGTGTTTCTGTTGTTAATGCTTTGTCTGAATCACTCCATTTAACCATCTCTAGAGATGGCAAAGTCTACGAACAAGACTATGTTTTGGGTGTACCCAAAGCGCCCATAAAGACAACCGGCAAAACAAACTTTTCTGGAACAACCATTCACTTTAAACCAAGTGCTGAGATTTTCGCAGAAACAGTTTATAAGTTTGAAACACTGTCAAACAGGTTGCGTGAACTTTCGTTTTTAAATTCAGGTGTTCATATTGAAATTAATGACGAGAGATCAGATAAAAAAGATGTGTTTGTTTATGAAGGCGGCATTACCGCTTTTGTTGAACATTTAAACAAATCAAAAAACCCAATACACAGTGATATTATTTCTATCTCTACTGAAAAAGATGACATATCGGTTGATGTGGCGCTTCAATGGAGTGACTCTTATCAAGAGAGTGTTTATTGTTTTACAAACAACATACCTCAAAGAGACGGAGGGGCCCACCTTGCTGGTTTAAGGGCTGCGCTAACCAGAACCCTTAACAGCTTTATTGATGCATCTGGTTTAGCTAAAAAAGAAAAAGCAGCGATTACCGGTGAAGATACCCGAGAAGGATTAACGGCTATACTATCTATTAAGGTTCCCGATCCAAAATTCTCTTCTCAAACTAAAGATAAGCTTGTCTCTTCTGAGGTTAGAGCCCCTGTTGAGTCATCTGTTAACGAAAAACTGGGTGAGTATCTTCTAGAAAATCCAGCAGAAGCTAAAATAATAATAAGTAAAATTTTTGAGGCCTCAAGAGCCCGCGACGCAGCTAGAAAGGCTCGTGAAATGACGCGCAGAAAAGGGGCATTAGATATTGCTGGGCTTCCTGGAAAGCTAAGTGATTGCCAAACAAAAGACCCTGCCGAATCTGAAATTTTTCTTGTTGAGGGAGACTCAGCGGGTGGTTCTGCAAAACAAGGAAGAGATAGAAGAACACAAGCAATTCTTCCGCTTAAGGGAAAGATATTAAATGTTGAAAAAGCTAGATTTGAAAAGATTCTTTCTTCACAAGAGGTGGGAACGTTAATTACTGCACTGGGTTGTGGAATCGGTAAAGAAGAGTATGACATAGAAAAACTCAGGTACCACAAGATCGTTATTATGACCGATGCAGATGTTGATGGCGCCCACATTAGAACCCTTTTATTAACCTTTTTTTATAGGTACTTTCCAGAGCTTATAGAAAATGGCTATCTTTATATTGCGCAACCACCTTTATATAAAATCAAAAAAGGAAAACAAGAGCGATATTTAAAAGATGACGCGGAACTTGACGAATATCTGCAGCAAGAGGCAATCCACGACGCCAGCCTTTTTGTTAATAACGACACACCAGCCATTCAAGGAGTTGCACTAGAAAAAATTGTATCCAGTTATTATGAGACCATTGGAGTTATCGAAAAACTTGGTAAAAAGTATAATGATTTTTTGTTGAAAGCGCTTCTTGGTATGCCAAAGATGGATTTAAAGGACACAAATAAAGCCAAAGAGTGGTGTGAATCTCTACAGCAAAAAATGAACAATAGTAGTTCAATGTCTGAGAGTCACAGCCTTGATTTTTCTGATAATAGTGTTTCTTACTCTATGAAAACATTTGGTGTTGAAACAAGCGCATCATTTCTTGATACAGCTTTTTTTGAATCCAAGGAATACAAAAATATAGAGAGGTATTCTAGTCAGGTTGAGAGCATGTTTACTGACGAAACATTTGTTCAAAAAGGGGCAAAGGAAATAAAAACACCAAACTTCTCTACTGCGCTTAATTTTCTATTAGCTGAAGCACGAAAGGGCCAAGGTTTCCAGCGATATAAGGGCTTGGGTGAAATGAATCCAGACCAGCTTTGGGATACAACAATGAACCCTGAGTCAAGAGTGATGCTTAAAGTTAAGATTGAGGATGCGATTGCCTCTAATGATGTTTTTACAACCCTTATGGGCGACGAGGTTGAGCCAAGAAGAAACTTTATCGAAGAAAACGCCCTTAAGGTTGATAATCTCGACTTCTAAATTTAAGACTCAAATAACTTGAATTGAATTAATTTGGGTTATGAATTTATTTACTAACGTATAACCTGTATTTGTAAGATAATAACTTCAATTACTTACAAATGGTAGGGTTATGTCAAAAAAACATCCTGTAATTGCTATAACTGGGTCCTCTGGAGCTGGAACGTCGACCGTAAAAA
>Ga0208964_1000862_pt1 | contig 14767 bp, 14 predicted proteins | sample AOAMet1_08_M0_20_2_FD_188227 | JGI IMG/M metagenome (GOLD analysis project Ga0208964, IMG submission 188227) | Ammonia-oxidizing marine microbial communities from Monterey Bay, California, USA - CAN11_08_M0_20 (SPAdes) | ecosystem: Environmental > Aquatic > Marine > Intertidal zone | place... | reverse complement strand
GGCGTCGGGCTGATCGTCGGGCTCATTTCAGGGTACGCAACCTCAGTCATTCGCCGCTAACAAGCCAAGCAGTTGGACTAATAAAATTTTACTAATGAATTTTCACTATTGAATTTCCCGAAAGTTATTTATTCAGTGCGCCATTGTTTGAATCGGCTTGCCGTGGCGAAGCTTCGACCTGTGTATCGACCCGTTTCCAACCAAGCGGAACGCTGGGGCGAACGAAAGCTCCGAAGAAATCTTGAAGTTTGAATAATTGATTATTCAATTCGCGATCCTGAAATTGGAAATAGCTACTTGTTTCGTCACCGCGGGCTGGATCGTAGTTAGCCGAATAAAGATGCATCGCCGATGGGAGAAAGTCTTTCCGGGCAATCACGAGTTCGATTTTGGAATAGGTTCTAGCGTCTTGGATTCGCTTGGGATAAAGCTCGAGCCAGTATTCATCTTGGACACCTTCGGGGGTCGCTGACCGCACCCAATAGCGTTCTTGAATTACTTTTTTCTCTGCACCAAAAATAAAGGGTAGGGGGCTCTCGGCAATGTTTCCCTGCATGTTTGGGGGGATTTTTGTTTCATAGAGACGTTTAGTACTGAAGTCAAAATCGAACAGGCTTTTGCCATCGCAGATCCAACGCTCTTGCGACACTGCATCATTGGCTTGTTTATATTCTGCATCTCCATTCGGCGTTTGTGGCGGACGAGAAAATTGGAGAACATTGGTTGTTTCATAGCGAGCTCGATCAGGTGCTGCAAATCTGATTTGCCCTTGGGTAATTTTGTGAGCAGCAAGTCGATTGTTGCGAGGGTCGCGCCAATTAACGGCTTCACTGTCGTATTCATACCTGATGAAACCGCAGCGGTATTTTTCAACCCGTTTGCTATTCTGTTCCCAGAAATCGAGAAGGTCGTTGACATATTTTTCATGCTCAGAATCGAGCGGGAACCCTGGAGGCTGCCGAGTTGGGGTGGCGAGGGCTTGCTGTTGTGCCTGAGCCGTGGCGGCCATTTGTGCGGGTGAGAGTTGAACTTTTTGAGGTTGGCTTGTCGTTTCTTGCAACTGAGTCTGAGCCAACGCGGAGCTGGCAAACATTGAGCCGGCGAACATTGACCAACAAATCGCCAGTCTTGTGATAATACACCCGTTAAGCATTTCTTCTTCCTTGAATCAAAGCCTTTTCTGTCGCGCACGGAATCCTTGTGCTTGGCTGAGTCTATCACTTCGCTGAGGAGTGACCTAGGTGAATCGAACCGCTAGCATCTTTGAAATGCAGGGGAGGGGAGCTAACCGTGGATTGGTTAGTCGTTTCCGCCAATGGCATTAACGACCAGAGCTCGGAGATTGGGGGCGGCGATTGCAGCGGCATCGATGACTTCCTGTCCGGAAGTCGCCTCGAGAACATCTGGTTTGGCGACATTTGAAACAACGGACATCGCGAGAACCCGCATGCCATACCGGCTTGCAACATTGGCTTCCGGTACCGTGGACATTCCGACGACATCGGCCCCTGCTTTTTTCAAAAATCGATATTCGGCCTTGGTTTCATAGTTTGGGCCGAGCATCGAAGCATAAACGCCTTGGTGCAAAGTAAAATTTTGCTTGCGAGCGCAACTGACGGCTTCCGCGATCAATTCCCGATCATACAAGTCGCTCAACTGAGTTGGACGCTGTTGACTAGTGGGGGGCGAAAGATAGGTCGTTGAGCGGAACATAAAATCGAGATGACTTTCGATTAGCATGATCTCGCCGCTTCGGAATTTGGGATTTATTCCCCCCGAAGCATTGCTGATGAAAAGTGTTTGGATGCCCAGTTGATTCATCACGTGAATGGGGAGCGTCGAAAGGTCGACTGGGTAGCCCTCGTAGAGATGAAATCGTCCCTGCATCGCGATGATATTCGCTCCGGCAAGGCGACCGCAGACCAGTTGCCCTTGGTGTCCGGTCGCTGTGCTTTGCGGAAAGAACGGAATTTGTTCGTAAGGGAGTATCAGGTCGACGGCGATTTCGTCGGCAACTTGCCCGGCGCCAGTTCCCAAAACAATACCGAAAGCAGGGCTAGATCCCCAGTGCTGGGCGATATGATCCGCGGCTTTCTTGATGATGGTGGAGAATTCCAACGGCGCGAGCTACTGTTTAGAGGATAGGAAGCGGAGACAGAGAACGAATGGATGTAATGAGGGGGCAAGGTTGGTTCAGTAGCTTATTCCTAAGCCACTTCCTCTGCTAACACTCCGAGTACCAGTTCCGTTAATTTCGGTTCGGCTTCGTTGGCGATTCGGATGATCTCGTTAACGTCTGCTGGTTTAAGTGCGTCGGCGAGGCACATGTCGGTGATGATCGAAAAACCGACGACCCGCATCCCGGCATGGATTGCTACGATGACCTCTGGAACGGTCGACATACCGACCACGTCGGCGCCGATGGTTCGAAGGAATCGATATTCTGCGCGAGTTTCCAAGTTAGGCCCGGCAACCGCAACTAGCACTCCCTGGTGAGCAACAATGTCCTGGGCTCTGGCGATTCGAAGCGCGCGATCAATTAGTTTGTGGCAATAAGGTTCACACATATCAGGGAAGCGCGGTCCGAGTCGATCGTCGTTGATGCCAATCAGCGGATTGTCTCCCATCAGGTTGATCTGATCTTCGATCAGCATGATGTCTCCTTCAGAGAAGTAAGGATTCAATCCCCCGACGGCGTTGGAGCAGACCAATAGGTCGGCACCGAGTGCTTTCATGACGCGAACTGGAAGCGTGATTTCTTTGAGTGGATAACCCTCGTACATGTGAATTCGCCCCTCCATCGCAATGACGGGAAGGCCATTGAGAGTGCCACAGACGAGTTGCCCTTTGTGGGATATTGCCGTGGACTGAGGGAAGTTCGGGATGTCGGCGTAGTCGATCGAGACTGCAACCTCGATTTTTTCCACCAGGGATCCGAGACCAGTCCCGAGGATGATCCCGGCTTTTGGTGTTTGGGACCATTTGGATTTAATAAAGGCGACTGATTCCTGGATCTTATCAAACAAATCAAGCATAACTGTATCCTGAGTTCTGAAGTTCAACGCCTCAACCTACCCGACACCGGTTTTGGTGCTCAAGTGGCTATCGGCGAAACCAGTGTAAAACAATGGTCGAAACGGCGGTGGCAAAAGCGTGCGGGGTTTGGTTTGCAGAGCTTTTTACTTGGTTTCGGAGCCTTCCAGTTTTTTTGAGGCAATTTTTTTAGCCATAGGGTCAAACTTGAATTCGTTGACGAGTTGTGCTGCGATCGGGTCCACGCGTTGGGAGACGGATTCTGCCAAAGTAAAGACGAGCGTCACTCTTCGTCCATCTTCATTGGTCACGTGGTAATAGAACCAATTGACCGGCACGCCCTCTTCTTCGCCGCCCACGACGACCTGCATTGCCATGTGTCCGGCAAGTGTTGGCAGAGTTGTTGCTGCGAGGAGAACGGCATTTTCGTCCGCGGCAATAATTTTGGCGACCTCGGTTTTATAGTCTTCGAGGGTCAGTGGATTGTCAGCAGGACGTGAAGGGAGTTGGACAATATTGCATTGCGCGAGCAGTTCATTTCCATCGATAAAGCGAAGGACTGCAGCATCTTTTTCAGTCGCAATCATTTTCCAGCGAGGTTCGTAGGTTACCGAAAATTTTCCAGTTTCACTTTGCCAGCGAACGCGCTGGCGAATTTTGCTGTCCTTCCCGGTGTACTTGGCTAAGGATTCGTTGGACAGTTCATCAGTGGTGGCGTTCGTGATGCGGATGTCAATTTTGGTCTTTCCATCAAACCCTGGTGCAATTTGGCCGGGGCCACGACGTTCGCGAACGGTCAATTTCAGGCTCGACAATGAGTCATCTAAGCGGTTGATGGTGGCGATTCCACTGAGTTCCATTTCCGTGACGACGTCGTTCACGTCGCCAAGGAGAGTGCCGATGATGTAAACACGCGCTGATTTAGAATCATATTTCTTTAGTAGGATTCTAACTTTGGATTCTTCAATTCGATTCAGTCGAAGCATTTTGGCAAGGGCTTCCACTGGCGGTTCCCAACTGTCGCCTTCTTTGACCGACTTTCGACTGAACACGGCAGAGAGTGTCATTGGGTCAGCCGGATTTTGGATCAATTCAAGTTCCGCCTGGTCTAAGATTCCTGTCATCGAGGCGAGTTCAACCTGCTCGCCTGACTTTTCTCTGAGTCGCGCGACGATCAGTTGATTGTTAGGTCCAAGCTCAGGTTTGGTCGTTCCCCGGTCAAGTTTGATCCTCCCATTTGCCTTTTCGAAAAAGCGAATCGTTTGCTCACCGCTGGTGGTTCTTTGGAAGAATGACAATTTCGCATCAACATTTAACGGGAGCGGTACAATTTCGCCCGTTTCTTCGCTGGGGATTGTTACCGTGCCGCTGTGCATGAAGTCAGCAACAACCCGACACTGGGCGCCTTTTTCAAAATTGACGCTGAGATCGATAGTCTCTTGGGCAAAGGCAGGCGATGCAAAAACGACCAATGCGAGGGCAAAATGAGTCAGTTGGCAGCAAAAGGTCGGAAATCGTTGGTTTTTAAGCATTATTCTTTCCAAGAAGTCGTCTAAAAGGCGCGAATTATGGGGTGTGTTCAAAAACACCGCTGTTTGGTCAACAATCGACCAATTTTCGTCTCAAATCGAACAATCTCGTCTCGATCCGAAATGTTTGCCAATGGTGGTAAATTGCCGGTTGAGACGGGAAATTTCAGTTTTACGCGGGAAAAATAGGTGATTCGCGTTGATTCGTGAGTTTGTGGGGCGATTTGGAACGTATTTTGCAGGGTAAATAAGCGTTACTTCGGCGAAACGAAAGCAATTTTAGCTAGCGACTTTCGGTTAATTGGGAGCGTTGGGAGGAATTGCTGACGGTGGAAGGAAGCGATACCCGCAAGGGCGTCGGAGTGAACGGGTGCGAGTGCATCGAACATTTGTTGGATTGGCTCGTAACTAAAACCGTAAGAACACTGAGGTTCGGTCGGTTTACATGATCAGGATGATCGTAGATGTTAGGAGTCTCGGAGTTCTGCTTTGAGCGCGAAAAGAGAGTCGTGCTTGGATAGGGCAAAGAGACACAAAAGAAATAAGGCTTGTCATGCACTCCGATTACAAATGTGATTCAATTCGAGATTTACGCGACCAGCAGGTTCGTTTTGCGCCACGGGACAAAAAGATTGAGCAAGTCGATTGTGCCGAGAAACTGCTGCGCGATATTCAACTCGATCGAGATTATAACTTTGAGTTTGTTTGTTTCCGAATCACTGGTTTCCGGCCTGAGAAATCAGCGATCGTAAAAATAAAAGGTGAGAACCTCCGGCACGATCTGCATTGTTTTATCGAGGACCTTTCTGATTCTGCCAACGTCAGTGCAGAAGAGTTCGGCCAACCCGTGCATACGGTGGACGATCTAAGCAAGATGTTTAATGTCTCGACTAAGACAATTTCGAGATGGCGTCAGCAGGGTTTGGTGAGTCGTAAATTTATTTTCAACGGCGGTCGTCGGCGTGTTGGCTTTCTGCACACCAGTGTCGACCAGTTTATTAAACGAAATCGCCAGAAGGTAAAGCGGGGCGCGAGATTCAGCCAGCTTAGAAAAACAGATAAAGATGAAATTATCGAACGTGCTCGCCGGCTTGCGAAAGCGGGGGGATGTCCCGCCGATATTACGCGTCGGATCGCCAAGCACATGGATCGAAGTGTCGAGACCATTCGGTACACGATTAAGCAGTTTGACAGTGATAACCCGACGATTGCAGTGTTTCCGGACCAGTCTGGGCCATTGAATCTAGAGATGAAAGAGCGTGTTTACGCGGATTTCAGCGCAGGAAGGTCGGCAGATTCGATCGCAAAACGTTATGGTCGAACGAAAACGACGATCTATCGCGTCATTAATGAGGTACGTGCGAACTTGATCATGGAACTGCCGCTTGATTTCATGGACAACGCTGAGTTCCACCGGAGAGCGGCTGAGAAACGGATTGTCGATTCCGAGATGCCCGTTCCCGAAACAAAGACACGTAGGACAAAACCACCGGCCGGCTTGCCCCGTTACTTGGCTTCGCTTTACGAAGTCGCTTTGTTGACCAGGGAGCAAGAGCAGTACCTTTTTCGGAAGTACAACTTTCTTAAATTCCAGGCCAATCGTTTACGCGGTAAGCTTGATCCATCGAACGCAAAGTCGTCTGAAATGGACACGATCGAGCAGCTTTATGACGACGCGGTAAAAATTAAGAATCGAATCGTGCAGGCAAACCTTCGTTTGGTAGTCTCGATCGCCAAGCGGCATGTGGCAGCGAGCGAAGACTTTTTCCAGCTTGTTAGCGATGGAAACATGTCACTTATTCGGGCGGTTGAGAAATTTGATTACTCTCGGGGTAACAAATTTAGTACCTACTCCAGTTGGGCAATTATGAAAAATTTTGCCCGAACCATTCCTGGTGCTTTCAAGCAGCGGGATCGTTTCCGGCCGACTTCGGAAGAGGTTTTCCTCGCTAAAGCGGATCAGCGAACCGACCGCTATTTGTTGGAGTCGGAGCAGGATCTGAGGAAGAAGCAGGTTAATTCGATTCTTGAAATTCTGGATGACCGGGAGCAAAAGATTATCGTCTGCCGGTTTGGTTTGGATTACAGCTTCGAACCGCAAACCTTGAAAGAGGTTGGTGCTCAACTTGGGGTTACCAAGGAACGGGTTCGTCAAATTGAAGCTCGGGCTTTGAATAAGCTTCGTTCCGCTGCTAAGGAGCAGAACATCGATCTACCTGATAGTATTTTCCTTGAACTTGAATCGGGTAGCTAACCGCAGCCAGTTTGAATTTAAAGTTGTGAAATGACGCACAGCCACTGCCTTGCAGTGGCTGTTTTTTTTTTGCGTGGTGGTTCGCGCTGGATGATTGGGTGGCGTTACCGCGAGGCCCTGTCGCGCCAATTTGCGGGGATTGGCTTGCTGGGCGAACCAGTTTTAGCGGGGCAAGAGCGGGCAAGAGCGGGCAGTTGCAAAGTCAGTCCGCATTTCGCAGGTGCTTTGTTGGGATAGAGTCGATTGGGATAGAGAGGGTTTTCTTAGGCGTTAAACGGCCCGTCCGCGCTCTGGTTGGGATCTTCGTTCCATATCAGGTTTGGCCGTTGGAGACGTTCAGGGGTGGACGCTTTTGTTAGTTCGCTGCGGCGTTCCTCGGTTGCGGCGAGCAGTTCGAATGGCGAGGGCAGCCAGTTGCAGTCGGGGGGGCATTCAAATTGGTAGGCCGGTGTAGTTATCTCAAACATTGGTTCGCCTTCACTTTAAGAGGGGTTTGAAGTGTCATTCGAAGGTAACTCACTTTCATTACGCGAAATCTCTCAAAAAAGTTTCCGTCTTTGGTTCTTTCGCTGGGAGTTAGCTTGAATTGATGATTCGTCGATTTTTCGGTGAAATCCAAGTTGGGGGGATGGGGGGAGCTGGGGTTTAAGGTGGTGTTGATTCGGGTTGCTGGGGTGGTTGTGGTGTTCACAAGCGTCCGCGATCTACTTAGAAAGGCCGAATTGATCGTCCAGTCTGGAAATGCCCCGAAATCGGCTCACTTCTCGCTGATAATTAGCCGATAGTCAGCGAGTCCCCGTTTAGACGGGTTAATTTCGTTGGGTCATGGATTGTTCCAGTGAAAAAATTGCAATTCGTATTGCAGGGTAAATCTATTTAGATATATTTACCCGACTAAACTTTACGCCGGCGTAGCTCAGTTGGCAGAGCAGCTGTTTTGTAAACAGCAGGTCGTGGGTTCAAGTCCCTCCGCCGGCTTTTCTTGCTCTCTTGCGGTTTTCGCAAGTGAGCGAGTTGTGGATTGTTGTGTAAAAGATCAACGAGATTGCACGAGAGCTTTTGTTTCTCGTGGTTTTTGTGGGTTTTTGTTGCAAGGCATTGAGTTTTTGGGGGGTTACCGAAGCGGTCAAACGGGACAGACTGTAAATCTGTTGGCTATGCCTTCGCAGGTTCGAATCCTGCACCCCCCACTGCTTCAAGTTGTTTTTTCGGTTGGCGAAATCAGAAGCGTCGGATCGGAATAAATGGGCGAAATGGGTAGTTTAATCCTGTTTCGTAGCTGGAAGTGGCTGATTTAGTGTCGAATGGGGAAAATGTCCGCTGAAATTTGGGTTTTTTTGCTCACTTGTCATTGGGGTTTTCGCCTAAGTTGTTAGATTAACGGGTCAAGTTGGTTGTGGCACGCAGGAGCTGCTGCGTGTTGTGATTAGCGGGTGTAGCTCAATGGTAGAGCTCCAGCCTTCCAAGCTGGTGGTGAGGGTTCGATTCCCTTCACCCGCTCATTTGTAGATTGATAGGATTTGGGCTCGATCAAAACGGGCTTCGCTGCTGTAGCTCAGTGGTAGAGCGCGTCCTTGGTAAGGACGAGGTCATGGGTTCAAATCCCATCAGCAGCTCTGATTGTGGTTCGGCTTGGCGACTTGCTGCGGCGGGTTTGTTGGGTCGATTTTTAACTTGGTTGTTGAGATTAAAAACAGAAGACAGGTAATAAGAAGGTATGGCCAAGGAAGAATTTAAGCGGACTAAACCGCACGTTAACGTCGGAACCATTGGGCACATTGACCATGGTAAAACAACTACTACTGCAGCGATTCTTGCGGTTCAGGCTGCCAAGGGTTTGGCAGAAGCTAAGAACTACTCGGACATCGCGAAGGGTGGAACGGTTCGTGACGCGACTAAAACCGTTACGATTGCGGTTGCTCACGTTGAGTATGAGACGGAAAACCGTCACTACGCTCACATTGACTGCCCGGGTCACGCCGACTTTGTGAAGAACATGATTACTGGTGCTGCTCAGATGGACGGAGCGATTTTGGTCGTTTCTGCCGCTGACGGTCCAATGCCACAGACCAAGGAGCACGTTTTGCTTGCTCGGCAGGTTGATGTTCCTGCTTTGGTTGTGTTTCTAAACAAGTGTGATCTTGTTGATGATGAAGAATTGTTGGAGTTGGTTGAAATGGAAGCTCGTGAGCTTCTGAGTAAATACGACTTCGATGGAGATAATTTGCCGATTGTTCGCGGTAGTGCATTGCCTGCCTTGAATAATCCTGCGGACGAAGGTGCTTCTCAGTGTATTACTGAGTTGATGGCTGCGATTGACAGTTATATTCCTGAGCCGAAGCGTGAAGAAGATCGTCCGTTCTTGATGGCGATTGAGGATGTGTTCTCGATCGAAGGTCGTGGAACAGTGGCGACAGGTCGTATTGAGCGTGGTGTGATCAAGACGGGTGAAGAGGTTGCGATCATCGGTCTTGAGGCTGAGCCGCGTTTGACTACCTGCACGGGTGTGGAAATGTTCCGCAAGATTCTCGATCAGGGTCAGGCTGGTGATAATGTTGGAATTCTTCTTCGTGGTGTTAAGCGAGAAGATATCCAGCGTGGTCAGGTTTTGGCTAAGCCAGGTTCGATTACTCCGCATGCGAAGTTCGAAGCTGAGATTTATTGCTTGAGTAAAGATGAGGGTGGTCGACACACTCCTTTCTTCAGTGGTTACCGGCCTCAGTTTTACTTCCGAACAACTGATGTGACTGGTACGGCTAATTTGGCTGAAGCAGAGATGTGTATGCCTGGTGACAATGTCAAGATTGTGGTTGAGCTTCAGAAGCCAATCGCGATGGATGATGGTGTTCGTTTCGCGATTCGCGAAGGCGGCCGGACAGTGGGTTCGGGTGTTGTGACGAATATCGTCGACTAGTTGCGGTGGTTGGCTGGTCGTTGTTTGGCTGGTTGATTTCAATTTGGTAAGCGTCGTGTGGTTGTTTCCGTGCGGCGCTTTCCGGCGATTTAAGGGCAGGCTCGTTTGTTTGAATCGAGTTACTGTTGGTCAAGCGGAGGGGTGTAGCTCAATTGGTAGAGCACTGGTTTCCAAAACCAGCGGTTGCGGGTTCAAGTCCCTCCGCCCCTGCCATTTGAAGCGTTGTTGGTTAGTCGGTAAGGTTAGTATTAATCGCGGTTGGCTTTGGGTGCGTAGTTTGTGTTCCGGGTTGATTGTTTGTGAGGTTACTTATGAGTTCGGCGGGAAAGCAAAAGCAAGAACCGGCTCGGCCGAGTCTTGTGTCGGAATTGTTTCAGTTTGGGCTTTATAAGCCGAATCAGGGGCGAATTGTTCGGCAGGTGACTTTTTTGACGACTGCTTTTTTAGGGGTGTTGATTGCTTGGGAGATCAAGCGGTCGCCTTTGATGGGCGGTTTGGGTGCTGAAGGGTACCTTGTCATGTTGGGGCTCGCGGCGGCAATGGTTTGGGTTTCGTTTCGGTTGGTCAATTATTCCGTCTTTGCCGACTTTTTGGTTGCTGTCGAAGCGGAGATGAATAAAGTTTCCTGGCCGACGCGTCGGGAGTTGTGGAATGCTTCGGTGGTGGTCATTTTTGTGATCTTCTCGATGGCGGCGTTCTTGTTTTTGTTTGACGCGTTGTGGACGAAAGTGTTCGAGCTGATTGGTATTAGGTATTCCAGTTAGTGTTGGGTGGTTCGTTTGGGTTGTTGCAATCTTTTTCGGTGGCTAGTGAGTAGATAGATGGCAGATGACGAGGTAGTTTCGGACGATCCGGTCGGCACCCCTGAGGTTCAGGAGGTTGGTTCGGTGGATGCGTCGCCTGAAGTTGATTCGCCTCAGGAATCTGGTGCGGAGGTCTCTGTGGAAGAGGTTTCGGTCGAAGAGGTCGCTGAGGATGTTGTTGAAGAAGAGTTGAACGAGTTTGGGTTTGCCGCCTCAGATATGGTTGATGTCGAGGAAGAAGAGGAGGAGGAAGAGGGCGACGATGATGTGTCGCCGATTGAGGAATTTGTTGACGGCGTGGTTGCTGACGACAGCGAAGAAGTGGAGATGAAGTGGTATATCCTGAAGGTTCAGGTTAACCGAGAAAATTCAATTTGCGATGCGTTGAAGCGTCGCGTAAAGGTTGCGGGTGTTGAGCGTTTCTTCGGTGAGGTTTTGGTGCCTACGGAAGACGTTCGTGAGTTCAACAAGGCTGGTAAGCAGCGGATTACGAAGCGAAAGCTTTACCCTGGTTACATCGTTGTGAATATGGAGATCAACGACGACTCCTGGTTTTTGGTTCGGGAGACTTCGGGGATTGGCGATTTTACGGGAGCGGCGGGAAAGCCTGCTCCGTTGACACCGGAAGAGGTGTCTCGGATTATCGCGACGACGAAGCCGGAAGTTGAAGAGGATGGCGAGGACAATATTAAAACGGCCATTCCATTTAAGGTGGGTGATCGTGTCCGGGTTAAGGAAGGCTATTTTCAGAATCACGAGGGTGAGGTGTCTGCGGTTGATGAGCGGAATGGCCGCATCACAGTGATGATTAATATTTTTGGTCGACCTAATCCGGTTGAGTTGGATCACTGGCACGTTGAGAACGTTTAGCGTTCCCGGGGCTGGCTGGTTACAGTAAAAGAAAAGTAGAAAGTGTTATGGCGAAGCAAGTAACGGGTGAAGCAAAATTTCAGGTTCCTGGTGGACAGGCGACGCCTGCACCTCCGGTTGGAACCTCGTTGGGTAAGTTTGGTATCAACCTTGGCCAGTTTGTTCAGCAGTTTAATGATCGTACAAAAGAGTACGCCGGGACCCCGATTCCGGTTGTGGTCACGGTTTATAATGATCGTACTTTCGAGTTTGTTACCAAGAGTCCGCCGGCGGCATCAATGTTGAAGATTGCAGCTGGAATTGCGAAGGGCTCTGGTGTTCCTAATCGCGACAAGGTAGCGACTGTGACTCGGAAGCAGATCGAGGATATCTGCGAAAAGAAAAAAGAGGATTTGAATGCCCGTGATCTTGATCATGCCTGCCGGATGATTGAGGGAACAGCCCGAAGTATGGGAATTGATGTCGTCGATTAGGCCCGGCGGTTGATTGGTTTGCTGGGCGAGTACGGAGACGGCGTCGAGCTTTATTAGGCGTTAAACAATAAAGAGTTCAGAGTAATGAAGCGTTCCAAGCGATACACAGAGTTGTTGACTAAGGTTCCTGAGCAACCGGTTGGTCTGAGTGAAGCAGTTGAAATCTTAAAGGGTTTTGACGGTGCTAAGTTCGATCAGACGATTGAGATTCACATGCATCTCGGAGTTGATCCGAAGCAGGCGGATCAGATTGTTCGTGGTTCGATAGTACTTCCGCACGGCATTGGAAAAACACAGCGAGTGATTGTGTTTGCTAAGGATGCTGCGGCTGAAGCGGCGCAAGCGGCTGGTGCCGATGAGGTTGGTCAAGAGGAATTGGCTAAGAAAATCAGTGGCGGTTGGCTGGACTTCGATGTCTGCATTGCCTCTCCGGACATGATGGGTGTGGTCGGGCCGTTGGGGCGAGTGCTTGGTCCCCGCAGTCTGATGCCGTCGCCGCGAGCAGGGACGGTGACGCCGGATGTTGCCAAGGCTGTCCAAGAGTATAAGGCTGGAAAGGTAGAGTTCCGAAATGATAGCGGTGGCAATGTCCACGCTGTTTTGGGTCGTTTGAGCTTTACTCCAGAGCAGATTCAAGAAAATGTCAGTGCCTTTTTGAAGTACATTGAGTCGTTGAAGCCGAGTTCGGTGAAGGGGACTTATGTGAAGAACATTGCACTGACCTCGACGATGGGTCCCGGGATTCCTTTGGCTGCATAGTCGCTGGGGTTTTGTTGGATTGTCGGGTTAAACATACAGTTTAAAAACGTAATGAAGTGAAGCAAAAGTTATGAGTAAGTTCGTAAAAGATTTGTTGTCTAAGGATCTCGCCAATCGACTTGATGGCGTAACGGATTGTGTCCTGGCAGATGTAGTAGGAATGGATGCGATTTCCTCGACTGGTCTTCGAAAACGTCTTCGTGACAAAGGGATTGGGATGATGGTTGTCAAGAACAGCCTTGCCCGCCGTGCGACAGAAGGGACTTCGCTGGCTCCAGCATTTGAAGGGATCGAAGGATCTCACGCGGTGCTATGGGGTGCGGATGATTTCGTTTCGTTGGTCAAAGAGGTAACGGAGCTCAACGAGGACGCTGAGGATTTCGAAAAGTTCGAAGCTCGCGGCGGAGTCATGGATGGGGAGCAGTTGACTCCCGAGCGTGTTAAGGAGATCAGTAAGTGGCCAAGTCGTGCTGAACAGCTCAGCATGTTGGTGGGTCAGATTCTTGGTCCAGGTTCGACTTTGGCGGCACAACTCATTGGCCCTGGTGGTCAGTTGGTAAGCCAGATCAAGCAGGTTGGCGAAGAAGAGGACTAGAAATAAACGGCCTGGCCGTGGATATAGAGTTCGTTTGCCCAATCGCGGAGTCGGCAAGTCGAATAGAGGTTGGTTGGTTTTTACTGGTCAGCTTGTTCATAAAAGTGTTCAGTTTGATAATGAATTTTGAGAAGCGGGTTCCGCAGCCTGTCTTCTCGACGATACGAAAGGGTGACTCCAATGTCCGAAGAAGCAGCAACTGTAGAATATTCTGATGACGCCAAGAAGCTCGGTGACGAAATCGCCGGAATGACTTTGAAGCAAGCTAAAGAGCTAAGCGATTACCTCGAGAACGAGCACGGTATCAAAGCCGCTGCTGGTGGTGGTGTAATGGTCGCCGCAGCAGGTGGTGGCGGTGGCGAAGAGGCAGCGGAAGCTCAAACTGAGTTTGACGTTATCTTGACTGGCTTTGGCGATAAGAAGCTTGATGTTGTCAAGATTGTGAAAACAATCACTGGCGCATCATTGATGGAAGCCAAGAAGATGGTTGAAAGCTGCCCAGCGACGCTTAAGGAAGCAGTTTCTAAAGAAGACGCTGACAAGGTTAAGGCTGACGTCGAAGGTGCTGGCGGAAGCGTTGAGCTTAAGTAGTTCATTGCGACCGGCTCTGGCTCGAAAGGCCGGAGTTCGGGCCGCGTTATTCCATGAAAATGGTTGGCGCGGCCACTTTGGTTGTGTTTTTGACAGCCGAATGAAGTAGGCCAAGCATCGCGGAATGAAACGGCTCCGCGATGCCCTGGGTCTTGAGAAGATCGTCAGTTGTAGGGTCTTCGTAAATAGCCAATTCAAGCGATGTGTTGTTCATTCACCAAAGTCGACGGTAATGCACTGGTTATAGGGTGCGGAAGCGGTTGGCCAATTCAGGGAACGATATGCTCGGGTATCGCACACTTGGAGATTTTTTGAAAATCCAGGACTTGTGTTTGAAACCGGCGTGCGCGGATTCATTTAATTGGATTCCTGCGGTTGTTGTTTTCGGAGGTTTGATTGCCTGCACGTTGTTGTTTATTCAGTCGTTGGAATTCGCATTTTCGCGAACGGCTGGAGTTGCGATTGAACCATCACTTACTCGACTAATCTGATACCGGAGATTCTGCGCTTATGGCAACCCCAGTTGAGCGACGATTAGCACCAGAAAAAGTTCGTGTGTTTGGTAGTGGCAGGGACTATCAAGTTCCGCCGGACCTCACAAAAATTCAAACCCACAGCTATCAAGCGTTTCTTCAGTCGGATGTTCCGCTGGAAAAGCGGAAGGCGCAGGGGATTGAAGGCGTTCTTCAGGAAATTTTCCCAATTGAGAGTTACGACAAAAAGCTGCAACTCAGCTATGTTCGTTACGAACTGGGAAAGCCTCGATACACTCCTTCGGAGTGCCGGCAATTAAGAATGACTTACGGACAGCCTTTTCGGGTTTGGTTGCGTCTTGAGAAAGAGCAACCGGTCGAGGAAGAGGTTTTCCTTGGTGATATCCCAATCATGCTTGGCGGTGGTGAGTTTATCATCAATGGTGCCGAGCGCGTGGTGGTCAGTCAGTTGC
>Ga0208964_1000860_pt1 | contig 14799 bp, 14 predicted proteins | sample AOAMet1_08_M0_20_2_FD_188227 | JGI IMG/M metagenome (GOLD analysis project Ga0208964, IMG submission 188227) | Ammonia-oxidizing marine microbial communities from Monterey Bay, California, USA - CAN11_08_M0_20 (SPAdes) | ecosystem: Environmental > Aquatic > Marine > Intertidal zone | place... | reverse complement strand
ATTAGAAAATGGAAAATACATCTCCATTTCACATTCTAAAGAAATGGTGGCTATTATTATTAGTGAGCAGCAAGTTGGCATGGATGTTGAGCAGATTTCAGAAAAAGTCTTGCACTTGTCTTCAAAATTTGTTTCAGAAAAGAACTTGAAAAATCTAAGCAAAGAGAAAGCGACTTTAATTTGGTGCTGCAAAGAGGCTGTTTTTAAATGGCATCAAACAGGAGGAGTTGATTTCATAAAAGACATCATAATTCCTGAATTTTCAGCAAAAGAAAAGGGGGAGATTGCCATCCAATTCAAAAACAAAGAATTAAACTTAAACTACCAAAAAATAAATAATCACTATTTAGTGTATGTTTGCAAATAGAAATACAATTATGAATATTTACAATCAAATTTTAACCGACAAGAAATCAAATAAGAAATCATTTGCTCTTTTAATTGACCCTGACAAACAAGACAAATCAGAATTAATCTCTGTTATTGAAAAAGCAAAAAAGGCAAGAACAGATTACTTTTTTGTAGGAGGTTCACTTTTAACTAACGATAGTTTAGATACTTGTTTAGCAACTTTAAAAGAAAACTCTGATATTCCTGTTGTATTATTTCCTGGAGATGCTATGCAAGTAAATGATAAAGCAGATGGAATTTTATTTTTATCCTTAATATCAGGTAGAAATGCTGATATGTTAATTGGGAAACAAGTTGTTACAGCTCCTATTTTAAAACAATCATCAGTAGAAGTTTTATCCACAGGGTATATGCTAATTGATAGCGGAAGACCTACTACAGTTTCTTATATGAGTAACACAACTCCTATTCCATATGAAAAAAATGCTGTTGCAGCTTGTACAGCAATGGCTGGAGAAATGCTAGGATTTAAACTCATATTTATGGATGGAGGAAGTGGTGCTCTAAACCCAATTTCTGAAAAAATGATTGCAACCGTAAGTCAATCAGTTGATGTTCCTTTAATTATAGGTGGAGGAATAAGTAGTGGAGAAAAAGCAATTGCTAATTGCAAAGCTGGAGCTGATATTATAGTAGTTGGGAATGCAATTGAAAAGGACGAAAATCTAATTTCTGAAATTGCAAATGCAGTGCATAATTGTTAATGTGTTTTACACATATCTTCATCAACAACTATAAAGAAATCAGCATTACCGATTAGTTCTTTATCGAACTCTGAAACATCAGCTTGTTCTACAACTTCAATTGTAGTAATACTTAACTCTGAATTTAACTGCAATAAATACCACATTATCGACTCATAAAATTTTGAGTGGTACGAACCATGATAATGTATAAACTTAGTGTCTTCTTTCATATTTGCGTGTATGAAATGAGCCATAGTTGCATCTTTTATTGCTTGTGATTTCGGTAAATTTTCACCTCCATGCCCTCCAGCCATAATAGAAATTTCTTTATAGCAATGCAATGAAGTATCGTAAGCCATAGGAAGAGGTGCAATAAATTGTTTTGATGCTTCTGGCAAATAAGCTAGGGTATCAACACCAAAACGATACACCATATTTGCAAACCTTCTTGGTATATTTGTAGCTACAAAATGCAAATCATTGTCTTTTGCAAATCTTAAAAGTGGACGGTAATCTGTTTTATGATTTGGCCATATTTTCGCTTCTTTTTCAAAATCTTTTTCTCTACTAAAACCTAGCAAATACTCATCTAACACAACTTGATTGTCAGCCTCTAACATTTCTGCTCCGAGCATTAAATTTTCTCCATGTTTTTCGTGCATACTCTTTGTAAGTTCCAGTTGTAACCAGTGTGAAATCGGATCATTATGATTTTCACCAAACAAAACCACATCCGCATTTTTCATTTTGAAAAGCATAGTTTTATAGGAAATTTTATTCCCATCTTTATTGTAAATTTGATGTGCTTTTTCTTGTCCAAAAGACAAAGTTGCAATTGAACAATAAAGCAATGTAACAACTAAGATTTTTTTCATTTTGATTTAAATTTATTTTTAAACTAGTGACTGTTGACTAAAAACTCTCTTTTCGCTTGCAAACTTATGCAAATTCGTATTTTTGACTCATTTAATATGAATGAAATAATTTTATTTTTTAGCAGCTTAGATTTCAATTGGAGTATTATTGAAACTATAGCAGTAGTTCTTTCTATACTTTATGTAATACTTGCTGCTAAACAAAACATTTGGTGCTGGGCTGCCGCAGGAATTAGTGTAGCACTTTACATTTATATTTGTTTTTCAGCACAATTATATCCTGAAACTGGTTTGCAAATTTTTTATTTATTGATGGCTTTTTATGGTTATTTTCAATGGAATAAAAATAATGGGGAACTAGAAATAGCCCAATGGACAATAGGGAAACATTTACTCCTTATTTTGTTAGGTGCAATTGTTACTTTTTTAATGGGCTTTTATTTTGCCACTTATACAAGTGCAAAAATGCCAATTGTTGATTCATTTACTACAGTATTTTCAATTATCGCAACTTATATGGTTACCAAAAAAGTACTTTCTAATTGGCTTTACTGGATAGTGATTGATGCCGTTTCAATTCATTTGTATTTCAGCAGAGATTTACACCTTACCTCTCTCCTTTTTATCGCTTACACTATTATTGCTGTGTTTGGGTATTTTGCCTGGCTAAAACAAACTACTTCTGATGCTTAAAATCATAGTTACAGGTCCTGAAAGTAGTGGAAAAACAACTCTTTGCAAAGCCCTTTCTGAACATTACAACCTTCCTTTTACAAAAGAGTTTGCAAGAGAATATCTAACTGATTTAGGCAAAAATTACTTACAAGAAGATTTATTAAAAATTGCGGTTGGGCAATTAAAATCTGAGCAAAATACACAACTATTAGATACTGATTTAATTACTATTAAAATTTGGAGCGAGTACAAATATGGTAATTGTGATAAATGGATTTTGGAACAAATAGAAAAACAAAAAACTGAAAAGCGTTTTTACCTTTTATGTACACCTGACATCCCTTGGGAAGCCGACCCACAAAGAGAAAATCCTATAAGCAGAGATGAACTTTTTGAAATTTATAAAACAGAATTAAAAAGGTTTGGACACCAATATATTGTTGTAAAAGGAAGTGATAGGGTAAAAAATCTCTTGAAAAATTTAAACTTACTTTTAAACCTTTAGCATTTTTTTCATAAAACGAAAAGTAGCTTGTTCCATTACATCAAAATCACCATCTGACATAAACATTTCCTTCATTTCATTAAGTAAAACATCCAACTCGCTTTGAGTACAATCATTACCTTGAATATAAGCAGACACCTTTTGCAATCTTTGATAATCATTATCATCTTTTATCTGCTTACCTATCTTTTTAAGAAGATCTTGATCCAATCGTGATTCAAGCATTTCTTTTTCTTCTTCAGATACAGTGTGGTCCGACTCAGAAGCGTAAATCAACATATATGCTTTAAACTCCTCCTTTGTCCAATTTTTTACGCTTTCCATTTAATTTATTTTTGTGATTAAGTATTTTTTCAAAAGTACTGATTTATTTTTCATTCAACTTAAGGCACTAAGTATTATTAATTTAATTTTTACATTTAAATAGTCCTGCTCGTATTAATTCTAATAATTTTCAAAATTAGAAAAATTATCTACATTTGTCCAGTATGAAAAAAATAGCTATCATATCTATCATATTTTTTGCTTTAAGCAACATTAAGGCAAATGAAATAGATAGTTTAAAACAAATCATCTCTACACTAACAAATAACACTGAAAGAGTTGATCAGAATAACATATTATCTGAGATTCTGCTAACAAGCTCAGAATATGATAGCGTGACATCTATAATGCGCAACAATATACAACTTGCACAAAATCTTAATTATAAAAAGGGAGAGGCTGACGCATGGCTAAATCTTGCAAGGTATGAATCTTTTAAAAACAAAAGAGTAATATCAATTGAATTTTATAATAATGCAGAATCTATTTATAAAGAAATAGATCATCTAGATGGTGTCGCAAACTCTCTATTATTCCTTGGGGAAAACTATGTCTTTCTAATAAATGCAGAAAAAGCTTCAGAAAAATTAAATGACGCACTTGAAATATTTAACACATTACAAAACAAATTAGGAATAGCAGATGTATATTCAGTATTTGGCATGTTATATGATGATGGGGTTAACTCCCCTAAAGCCTTAGATTATTACAATAAAGCTATTAAGATAAAAGAATCATTAAAACTAACAAAACCCGACAAAATAAGACTTACATATGCATATGCAAATTTGGGACTACTTTACTTAAAAAAAGAACAATACGACCTAAGCAGAAAGTATAGTTTAATAGCTTTAGAGGATTTAATAAAATTTGATGACAAGGCTAATGCATCAATCATTCTAAACAATTTAGCAAAATCATACATAGATGAGGGAGATATTAAAAAAGCAGAAGAATATCTTCAAAAATCATTTAGATATGCTCGAGATGTAGATTATCTATTCTCTTTAAACTATAGCTATGTTTTAGCTAAAGAAGTCTTAATAAAAAAACATCAAGAAGAAAATAAAGGTGATTTTCAATATTTAGACAGTGCAACTATTTTGTTAAATGAAGTTCTTAAAAACATTAGAACTACTAATAATACACAAGCTAATGCTATGGCTTATGAAAGTTTTGGTGAAATTGAATATTTAAAAAAGAATTATAGAAAAGCACTAGACTATTATAAATTAAGTTATGAAATAGACTCGAATCCCTCTAATATGACTGATATTGCAAAAGTCTTAGAAGGTATCTCTAATTGTTATTCTAAACTAGGAGACTATGAGAATGCTTATAAATACATACACAAACACAAGCGTTATCAAGAAAGTTTAAATGAAATTGAAACACTAAATAACATTAAACGAATTGAATCTGAAAAAGAACTTGAAAAACAAAAACTAAAAGACCTAAAGAAACAAGTAAAAATAAATGACAGGAACTTTCTTCAATATTCTGGAGCATTCTTATTTATCATTTTCTTATTTCTAATATTTAATTTTAGTGGAAAACTCAACTTCAATATTCTTATAACAAAAGCAGGTATATTCCTTACTATACTACTTCTATTCGAGTTTATACTTGTGTACATGGATCCTTATATTGAAAATTGGACTGGAGGAGCTCCAGCATATAAACTAATAATTAATGCTAGTTTAGCAGCACTTATTTTTCCATTACATAATTTCTTTGAAGGTAGAATGACAAAAAAGAAAAAAACTAAATAATAAAACTCCTAACTTTCATACATTTACCCCATCTTAAAAGGGGTGCCGAAAGGCTGAGATTACACCCATTGAACCTGAGGTGGTCATTCATCATAGGAAAATGAGTCAACATTAAATAGAACAGATAATAACCCTATTTTATCTGGTAATGTTAACAAAAAATAATTAAAATGTTTAACAAAAAAAACTGCATGGCTGCTCTGCTTGCTCTACCATTTATTGGTGTTGCACAACAGCCAAATGACACTGTTTCAATGCAAAAGGTGTTAAATGATGTAAATGTAAATGCGCTTAGAGCAACTGAAAAAACTCCAGTAGCGTTTACAAACATCAGTAAATCAGAAATTGAAAAAGGAAATCTGGGGCAAGATTTACCTTACTTAATTTCACTAACGCCCTCAGTAGTTATTACTTCTGATGCAGGAGCTGGAGTGGGTTATACTGGCTTTAGAGTAAGAGGTTCTGACCCAACAAGAATAAATGTTACAATTAATGGAATTCCATTAAATGATTCTGAGAGCCAAGGAGTTTGGTGGGTAAATATGCCCGATTTCTCATCTTCAATTGAGAACATTCAAATTCAAAGAGGGGTTGGAACTTCAACAAATGGTGGTAGTGCTTTTGGCGCATCAGTAAATTTGAAAACTGATGGTTTAAAGAAAAATCCTTATTTTACAACTAGCAATTCTATGGGAAGTTTTGCTACTTTAAAAAATAATATAGAATTCGGAACTGGACTTATCAATAATAAATTTGCTTTTGATGGGCGTGTATCTAAAATTTCATCTGATGGTTATATAGATAGAGCAACTTCTAACTTAAAATCTCTTTACCTACAAGGAACATATTTTGGAGCAAGCTCAGTTATAAAAGCATTGGTTTTTACAGGAAATGAACGCACTTATCAAGCTTGGTATGGTGTGCCTTTAAATTATTTAGACTCAAATAGAACATTCAACCCTTACACTTATAAAAATGAAGTTGATAATTACGGACAAACACATTATCAATTGCATTACAGCAAGCAATTAAGTACTGAAACCACTGTAAATATTGCTGCACATTTTACGCATGGTGAAGGATATTATGAGCAAGAAAAAATTGGAGAAGAATTTGCAGATTATGGTCTGGAAAATATCATTTTATCTGATGATACAATTTCTTCAACTAACCTTATCAGAAGGAAATGGTTAAACAATGATTTTGGAGGATTTACTTATTCTCTTAATCATCAAATGGGTAACCTTAATTTAGTTTTAGGTGGTGCTAGCAACAGTTATTCTGGACAACATTACGGCAATATTATATGGGCTGAGTACGCAAGTAATGGAGCAAGCAATCATCAGTATTACTGGAACAAAGCTGAAAAATTAGATCACAACTTTTATGCAAAAGCAAATTATAAATATTCTGATGCTACTAACCTTTATTTAGATTTGCAAAGAAGAAGGGTAGATTATATATTTGAAGGATATGACAGAAATGGGGTGCCATCCGAACAAGAAGTATCTCATGCATTTTTCAATCCAAAAATCGGGCTTTTTCATGATTTAAACCAGAGCCAATCCATTTATGTGTCATTTGCAGTAGCCAATAAAGAACCGAACAGAAATGATTATGTAGAAAATAAAGCTGATGAATATCCATCACATGAAACACTTTACGATACTGAAGTTGGGTACAAACAAAGTGGAGAGAAATTTTCATTAGGTGTAAATCTTTACCACATGAAATACAAAAACCAGTTAGTACTTACTGGACAAATTAATGATGTAGGCGCATATAGAAGAGCAAATATTGATGAGTCGTACAGAAAAGGAATTGAGCTTGAAGCTACTTACAAGTTGTCTGATAAAATGACTTGGGCAGGAAACATGACACTATCAGAAAACAAAATAATTAGCCACACTGAATATGTTGACAATTGGGATACTTGGGGGCAAGAAAAAATAGATTATGAAAACACTGATTTAGCTTTTTCTCCAACAGCTATTTGGGCTTCAATTTTCAATTATAAAGTAGATAAAAATATCAGTCTTGATTTTATAAGCAAATATGTTGGTGAGCAATTTATTGATAACACTTCTTCTGATGATAGAAAATTAGATGATTATTTAGTAAACAATTTAAGATTAGCTTATGAGTGGGACAGTAAAATATTTAAAACTGCAAAACTTACCTTACAAGTAAACAACTTATTAGATAACGAATATGTAAGCAATGCTTGGGTGTATCGTTTTGTTTCTGATGGTTATGACCCTAGAGAATACGATCATTATGTAAATGCTGATAGCGAAAGAGGCTACAATATGGCTGCTTATTTTCCTGAAGCAACAAGAAATTATCTTTTAGGACTTACTTTAGGATTTTAGAAATAGATACTAGCATATAGATGTTAGAGATTAGACAAAAGCTCACCAATTTGGTGGGCTTTTTTTATTACTTTTGCTACAAATATATTTTCATGGAATACAATACTGAGAGAGATCATCTAACGATACCTGAATACGGAAGGCATGTTCATAAAATGATTAATCACGCTACTAGCTTAACTGATAAAGTAGAACAACAAAAATGTGTAGATGCAATCATTGCATTTATGGGACAAATGAATCCTCACTTGCGAGATGTAAAGGAATTTACTCATAAGCTTTGGGATCACTTGCATATAATGTCTGATTTTAAACTTGATATAAAATCACCTTACCCTAAGCCAGAGGCTGAAAAGTTAGAAGAAAAACCAGAGCCAATGACCTATCCTAGCAATAAAATTCGTTTCTCATATTACGGAAATACGATCCCTACAATGATAAAAACTGCCATGAAAATGGAGGGCTCTGAAAAAGAAATTATGACTGGAATGATTGCTAATCAGATGAAAAAATCTTACATTTTATTCAATGAAAGTTCAGTGGATAATAACATTATTCGTTTGCATCTTAAGCAAATGTCTAATGATGAGTTAAAACTTGCTGATGATTTTGAATTTATCCGTTCAGCATCCGTAAGGCAAGGAGGTGCTAACAGCAATAAAAAGAATAACGGGAAGAAGAAAAATTATAAAAAGAATTATAAAAAGAATTACTAAATGGCTACATTTAAAGTAAAAGGAGGAATAAAACTAAAAGGAGATTTACATCCGCAAGGGGCAAAAAATGAGGCATTGCAAGTTTTGTGTGCCGTATTACTTACTCCTGAGGAAGTAAGAATGGAAAATGTGCCGAACATTCGTGATGTAAATATCTTAATTGATTTGTTGCGTGACTTAAATGTAACCGTAAATCAACTTGATGAATCAACTTATACTTTTAAAGCCGATAATGTTGATGTGGATTATTTATCATCAGAAGATTATAAAGCAAAAAGCAGTCGAATTAGAGGTTCAATTATGATAGTAGGACCTCTTTTAGCTCGATACGGAAAAGGATATATTCCAAAGCCTGGTGGCGATAAAATCGGAAGAAGAAGATTAGACACACACTTTATTGGCTTTGAAAATCTAGGTGCTAAATTTGTATATGACAGTAAAGAACAGTTCTACCGAGTAACTGCTGATGAGCTAAAAGGGGCAGATATGTTACTTGATGAAGCATCAGTTACTGGAACTGCAAACATTGTAATGACAGCCGTAATGGCGAAAGGAAAAACGAGCATTTACAATGCTGCTTGCGAACCTTACTTGCAACAATTATGCAAAATGTTAAATTCAATGGGGGCTAAAATTACTGGTGTTGGCTCTAATTTGTTACACATTGAAGGGGTAGAATATCTTGGAGGATGTACGCACAGAATACTTCCTGATATGATTGAAATAGGGTCTTTTATAGGGTTAGCTGCAATTACAAAATCAGAGATTACTATTAAAAATGTAGCTTATAATGAGTTAGGTTTAATTCCGTCTGTTTTTGCAAAATTAGGAATCAAAATGGAAAGAAGAGGAGATGATATTTATATTCCTTCACAAGATAGTTATGAAATACAATCCTTTATTGATGGTTCAATTTTAACTATTTCAGATGCTCCTTGGCCAGGATTTACTCCTGATTTGTTATCAATTATTTTAGTTGTTGCATCTCAAGCTAAAGGATCTGTACTAATACACCAAAAAATGTTTGAATCAAGATTATTCTTTGTGGATAAATTGATTGATATGGGAGCTCAAATTATTCTATGCGATCCTCATAGAGCAACAGTTATTGGACTAAATCATGAGTATCAATTTAAAGCAACAACCATGACTTCTCCTGATATTAGAGCTGGAGTTTCATTATTATTAGCTGCACTTGCTGCTGATGGAGAAAGCACAATACACAACATTGAGCAAATTGATAGAGGATATCAAAATATTGACACAAGATTAAATGCTATTGGAGCACAAATTACAAGAATAGATTAATGAATAAAATATTAATAATTGTTTTTAGCATACTTACATCAGTTGCTTCAGCACAAGAAATAGGATTAAAAATAGGAGACATTGCTCCTGAACTCGAATATAATAATCCAACAGGAAATAAAATGAAGTTATCTTTATTAAAAGAGAAACTAGTCCTTATTGATTTTTGGGCAAGTTGGTGCGGACCTTGCAGGAGAGAAAACCCAAATATAGTTGATGCTTACCGTAAATTTAACAAAGAGAAATTCAAAAACGGAAATGGTTTTGAAATCTACAGTTTATCCCTTGATTCCAAGCAAAAAGCATGGGTAAAAGCAATAAATAAAGATCAACTTTTTTGGGAATATCATGTTTCTGATTTAGGAGGTTGGCAGTCAGAAGGATCTAATAAATATGGAATTCGTTCTATTCCTAGCAATGTGCTAATTGACGGTAAAGGAATAATTATTGCAAAAGACTTAAAAGGCCCTGCATTACACAGATTCCTTGAATCCCAAAAAAAATAAACTGACAGTTTGACTTATAAATGTCTTTGGCAAACTATTTGCACTATTATATGTAGTGTAATACAAAATTATCATGAGTAAAAAAAAAGAAGAAGAGCAAGAAATTACTAAAAAAGTGAACAACACTGAAGAGGTAATTGCAGATGACAATACTGAAAAATCAGAGAAGGAAGAAGTGAAAGAGGAAGTAATCCCTCCAACTACTGAGGAATTATTAGCAACTGAAAAAGATAAAAACCTAAGACTTTTTGCTGAGTTTGAAAACTTTAGAAAAAGAACTACTAAGGAAAGAATTGAACTTTTTACTACTGCTAATAAGGACATTATGTCTACTCTACTGCCAATTCTGGATAATTTTGAAAGATCCATAAAAGCCAATAATTATGGTGATGAAGATGGTACGGTTTTAATCTACAAACAACTAAAATCAGAACTTGAGAAGAAAGGACTTACTGAATTGGAAGATCCTATCGGGAAAGAGTTAGATACTGATTTTCATGAGGCAATTACAAACATTCCTGCTCCTTCTGATGACATGAAAGGTAAAATTGTAGATGCAATTGAAAAAGGATACATGCTTGGCGGAAAAGTTTTGCGTTATGCAAAAGTAGTTGTAGCAAATAAAGAATAAAAAATGTCAAAAAGAGATTACTATGATGTGTTAGGCGTTAGCAAAAATGCTGATGCTAAGGAAATAAAAAAGTCATACAGAAAAATGGCTGTGAAATATCATCCTGATAAAAACCCTGACAACCCAGGTGCTGAAGAAAAATTTAAAGAAGCTGCTGAAGCTTATGATGTATTAAGCAATGCTGAGAAAAAACAAAGATACGACCAATACGGACATGCTGGAATGGGTGGTGCTGCTGGGGGTGGATTCGGTGGTGGAGGAATGAATATGGATGACATATTCAGTCAGTTTGGTGATATTTTTGGAGGAGGTGGTTTTGGTGGTGGAGGACGACAAAGAGGAAGAAGAGTTGTGAAAGGAAGTAACCTAAGAATCAGACTTTCATTAAACCTAAAAGAAGTTGCTGAAGGAGTTGAGAAAAAGATAAAAGTTAGCCGATTAGTAAATGCTGAGGGCGTAACATTCACAACTTGTGGAACTTGCCATGGAAGTGGACAAGTTACTAGAATTAGTAATACAATTTTAGGGCAAATGCAAACTCAAAGCCCTTGCCCACATTGTAATGGAAATGGAAAAAGTATTGATAAGCGCCCAGCAGGAACAGATGCAAATGGAATGCTTAAAGAAACTGAAACTGTAAAAATTACAATTCCTGCAGGAGTTGAAGATGGGATGCAACTTAAAGTTAGCGGAAAAGGAAATGCAGCTCCACTAGAAGGAATAAATGGAGATTTAATCGTTCTTATTGCAATTGAAGATCATGACACTTTAATCCGTGATGGACAAAACTTACACTTTGACCATTATATTAGTTTTGCTGATGCTGCACTTGGAACTTCATCTGAAATACCAACAGTAAGTGGAAAAGTAAAAATTAAATTAGAAGAAGGAATACAATCCGGTAAAATTCTAAGATTAAAAGGAAAAGGATTGCCCTCAGTAAATGCATATGGTAAAGGAGATTTACTCATTCATATCAATGTTTGGACTCCTCAAGGTTTATCAAAAGAAGAAAAGAAATTCTTTGAAAGTTGCAAGAAATCAGATACTTTTACGCCAAACCCAACAAGAAGTGATAAATCATTTTTTGATAGAGTAAGAGAAATGTTTGGTTAAAAAATAACTAGTGGCTAAAAACTAATGCCTCAAAATATGAAAGACCTCCTTATAGTAAAAGATGTTGTAAAGCAATATGGAGATTATACTGCATTAACAAATGCAAATATTTCAGTACCCAAAGGAAGTATTTACGGTTTACTTGGACCAAATGGAGCAGGAAAAACTACTTTAATGCGCATCATTAATCAGATTACTGCACCAGATAGTGGTGAAGTTATTTTTGATGGAGAACCTTTACAAAAACATCACATTTCTGAAATTGGCTACATGCCAGAGGAAAGAGGGCTTTACAAAAAAATGAAAGTTGGGGAGCAAGCTCTTTATCTAGCTCAACTAAAAGGAATGAGCTACAATGAAGCTTTAGAAAAATTAAAATTTTGGTTTGAAAAACTAGATATTTTAAGTTGGTGGAATAAAAAAGTAGAAGAACTAAGTAAAGGAATGGCACAAAAAATACAGTTTATTGTAACTGTAATTCATGAGCCAAAACTCTTAATTTTTGATGAGCCATTTTCTGGTTTTGACCCTATAAATGCTGCTATTATCAGAAAAGAAATTCTGGAACTAGCTGAAAAAGGGACAACTATTATTTTCTCAACTCACAGGATGGAATCTGTTGAAGAGATTTGTGATCATATTGCACTTATCAATAAATCAAAGACTATATTAGAAGGGACAATAGAAGATATTAAAAAACAATTTACTGCTAATACTTTTGAAGTTATTACATCAGATGGAGAACTACAAGAGAATGATATTTTCACTATTGTCTCTTGGAAAGACAACAATTATCATATCAAGCTGAAAGAAGGAAAAGCAGCTAAAGAAATTTTAGAAAGTATCTTAAAAGATACAGAAATCATTTCTTTTAAAAAGGAAACGCCAACCATGGAAGATATATTTATAAAAGCTGTGAACAATGCATAAAATCTGGCTCATTATAAAAAGAGAATACCTAGTAAGGGTAAGGAAAAAGTCATTTATTATAATGACAATTCTTGGTCCAATCCTTATGGCAGCACTTTTGATAGTTCCTATCTACTTAGCAGATGAAAATCAAGAGAACAGAATAATTGCGCTAAATGAAGATGCAAACTATAATTTGGAAGATAGTGAGTTTATCCACTTTACAACTATCCCTACATCAGAAGCGGAACTACTTAAAACTGATTTTAACGAAAGCCCCTTTTATGCACTACTATATATAGATGGAGAAAATTTTACACTTTATTCCAATCAGCAGATTAGTTTATCAGTAAGTAAATCCATAGAAAGGCAACTAGAACAACTTATAGAACACGAAAAATTAAAACTTTTAGGAATTGATTTGCAAATTCTAGAAGATGCAAGTACAGAAATCAACATCACTACCAAGATAATTTCAGAAGATGGAAATACAAGTAATTCCCAAGCTGAAGCAAGTATGGGAATCGGTTTTCTTAGTGGTATACTTATATATATGTTCATTTTTATGTACGGAACTATGGTTATGAGAGGTGTTATTGAAGAGAAAACCAGCAGAATTGTAGAGGTAATTATCTCATCTGTTAAGCCATTTCAACTAATGATGGGTAAAATACTAGGGGTAGCTTTAGTAGGACTTACTCAATTTGTGCTCTGGATACTACTTACAATAATCATATCAACTGTAGCAGAACTTGCCTTTTTAGATGCAAATGTTATGGCTACTGAAATGAACAGTTCTGATCAATCAGTGATATTAGCACAAGTAGCTGAACTTACTGGAGGAATAAATCTGTTACAGATTTTCTTAGCATTTATATTTTACTTCTTAGCAGGATACCTTATGTATAGCGCATTATTTGCAGCAGTTGGATCGGCAGTAGATGCAGAAGCAGACACCCAACAATTTGTACTCCCAATAACTATTCCTTTAATACTCTCCTTTGTATTGATAACACCAATAATGGAAAACCCAGATGGCACATTGGCGTTTTGGATGAGCATGATACCTTTTACCTCTCCAGTAATAATGATGGTAAGAATTCCATTTGGTGTAGCAAACTGGGAATTAGCCCTTTCTATAGGAATACTTATAGCCTCCTTTATAGGAACAACCTGGTTAGCAGGGCGTATTTACCGCACAGGAATACTGATGTATGGTAAGAAAGTTACTTATAAGGAGATTTGGAAGTGGCTTAAGTACTAAAAACAAGTTTTTACTACTAGTAAACGAGCATATTTAGCGGTTAAAAGCACTTCAAAACATCCCAAAAGGGGTAAAATGACACAATAATTTCTAAAAAACAAGCGTAATTTTGCTGTGATTTTAAGTTTTTAGGCTCATTTTCAGCTGATTTTAATATTTTTAAGGGAAATATCAGCAAAAAACTACACAGCTTAATTTGCTTATTTACAGTCGATTAACTGCAATACAAACATTTAATTGTTAAAAAGAGTGCTTTTTTTTAGGTCTCAGTTGTTTAAGAGGTTTATCTTTGCACTTGTATTAATCAAAATTAAAAAAAATGAAAAAGAATTTACAAAACGCATTACTCTTAGCAATGGGATTAATGACAACAGTTACTTTCGCACAAGATTGGGGTGTTGATTCTAGAACAAGAATTGATATGAGTGGAGATAACGACAAGATGCAAACTTCTCAAAGAGCTACTTTAGGTGCAACTTGGGGAGGATCTGACTGGGGTATCCATTTAAGTACAGATGTGAACTACATGTTAGGAGACAGAGCAATGGACCAAGCAGCAGGTAATGCTAATGCTGGTGACATTTCTATGAATGTTTATGAAGCTTATGCTTCTACTGACGTAATGGGTTACGCTAATGTAACTGCTGGTCGTCAAGCTTTAAACTACGGTTCAGGAGCTTTAATGTCTTCTAATGACTGGGGAACTAACAGAACTACTTGGGATGGATT
>Ga0208964_1000846_pt1 | contig 14930 bp, 10 predicted proteins | sample AOAMet1_08_M0_20_2_FD_188227 | JGI IMG/M metagenome (GOLD analysis project Ga0208964, IMG submission 188227) | Ammonia-oxidizing marine microbial communities from Monterey Bay, California, USA - CAN11_08_M0_20 (SPAdes) | ecosystem: Environmental > Aquatic > Marine > Intertidal zone | place... | reverse complement strand
AATAGTTGAGCGTAAATGACCTACATGCATTTCTTTGGCAAGATTTGGAGAAGAGTGGTCAATAACAACAATCTTTTTATCTTTACTGTCCAAAGATCTTGAGTTAACTCTTTTTAAATTGTCTGATAAGAACGATGGGCTTAGGTGCACGTTAATAAAGCCAGGTCCAGCTATCTCGAGTTTGTCAGCAATACCCTCCAAATTTAATTTCCCAATAATTTGTGTAGCTAACTCTCTAGGGTTTTCCTTCATCCTTTTAGCTGCACCCATGGCGCCATTAGCCTGATAATCACCAAATTGCGGTTTGCCGCTAAGCGCTAACATTGGGGAACAGTCTTCGGGGATTCCTGAAGCGATCATAGCCGCAGAAAACCGCTGGGTGAGAAGGTCTTTCAATCGCATTATTTACTTTATCCTATGTTTAGGCGCGCCTATGGCCGCGAATTGTAGGTTCCCTACCGCAGAAAGCAAAGCCTAACTTGCAAAAAGCCTACTTATTGTTATAGTTTTTGATTGAATTTTTCAAAACTCCACTAAATCGAGATTCGAGTAAGAATAAAGGAAGTATAGATGGAAGTAACGATCATTTCTCAAGGTCTTGATCTCATGCTTTATGGCATGGGGACGGTCTTTGCTTTTCTCACGCTGTTGGTGGGTATTACTCATGCGATGTCCGCTTCGGTTAATAAATGGGCTGCTGCTGATGTGGAGGTGGCTAGTGATCAGAAGTCTCCTGATGTAACTTCGGTAGACTCCTCTATTGTAACCGCCATACAAGGGGCTCTAGATCAGCACCGAGGGCGCTGAAGTGGTATCCATTTCAAGCTAAGGCAGATAATCTGCGCAATTATTTAATTACCTAACAATGCTATTGGACTTATTTTATGTCATCTAAAACGAATGCCTTAGGCATCACCGAAGTTGTATTGCGGGATGCTCACCAGTCACTGTTTGCTACGCGCATGCGAATTGATGATATGTTACCGATCGCAGAGAAACTTGATCAAATTGGGTACTGGTCCATGGAGTCTTGGGGTGGAGCAACATTTGATTCTTGTATCCGGTTTTTGGGAGAAGATCCTTGGGATCGTATTCGAGAGATTAAAAAGGCTATGCCTAATACTCCCCAACAAATGCTGTTTCGAGGGCAGAATATTCTTGGTTATAGGCATTACGCAGATGATGTTGTTGAAAAATTTGTAGAGCGGGCGGCAATCAATGGGATTGATGTCTTTCGCGTATTTGATGCGATGAACGACATGCGAAATCTTGAAACTGCGTTGCGAGCAGTTAATCAAGTTGGGAAGCATGCCCAGGGAACTATCTCATACACAGTTAGCCCGGTTCATACAACTGACTTGTGGGTTGATCAAGCCCGACAGATAGAAGATGCAGGCGCTGACTCTATTTGCATTAAAGATATGGCTGGGTTGCTAACGCCCTATGTTGGTTTCGATCTTGTTACTAAACTTAAGCAAGCGGTTAATATCCCCATTCAGCTCCATGCCCATGCTACAACGGGCCTCTCTACCTCAACCATTATGAAATGTGTTGAGGCAGGTATCGACAATGTCGATACAGCGATCTCCTCTATGTCGATGACCTACGGTCACTCTGCGACAGAGTCAGTAGTGTCTATTTTCAAAGATAGTGAGCGCGATACTGGTTTGAATATTGAAAAGCTCGAAGAAATAGCCGCGTACTTTAGAGCTGTACGAAAGAAGTATGTGGAATTTGAAGGTTCCCTCAAGGGCGTTGACTCGCGAATTTTAGTGGCCCAGGTTCCAGGTGGCATGCTCACAAATATGGAAGGTCAATTGCGTGAGCAGGGAGCGGAAGATAAATTAGACGAGGTGCTTGCGGAGATTCCAAAGGTGAGGAAGGACCTTGGTTATATTCCATTGGTCACGCCAACTTCCCAGATTGTTGGAACTCAGGCAGTACTAAATGTGCTGGCTGGTGAGCGTTATAAGTCAATTACAAAAGAAACTGCCGGAGTGCTGCGAGGCGAGTATGGTGCTGCGCCTGCGGCGGTGAACACTGATTTGCAATCACGTGTGCTAGGCGAGGGAGAACTGCCTGTCGTCTGCCGGCCTGCGGATAATATTAAGCCTGAGCTCGCGGCTTTGGAAAATGAGCTAGTAGGGTTGACCCAAACGGCTGGCTTTGAACTTTCTGAAGGTGATAGGCAAATTGATGATGTTTTAACTTATGCTCTATTTCCTCAGGTTGGCCTGAAGTTTTTACAGCATCGCAACGATCCTAGCATTTTTGAGCCAGTGCCCACCGGGAAAAGCCCAGCTCAGCTTAATGAGAAAGGGGAAGAGGTTTATACTGTGAAAGTGGAAGGGAAGTCCTACACCGTAACGGTTGCCAATGGTGGAGATATTAGTGCAATTGGTGAAATCGGAGTTCACAATGCTGAATCAGGAGCGGTTCCAGATATCCCTGGTGAACCGGTCACTGCTCCTCTGTCAGGGAACGTTGTTAAAGTATTGGTCGAGCCGGGGCAGGTTGTTGCTGAAGGGGAGTCCGTTATTATTTTGGAAGCCATGAAAATGGAGACATCAATTAGCGCGCCCAATGCGGGAAAAATTGTTGCAGTGAAAGTTCAGAGCGGAGATAGCTGTGCCGTTGGCGACACGTTGGTAACCATAGCCTAAAGGGGCCTAGTTGATGGAAAATTTAATCAGTCTATGGACAACTTCCGGTTTGGCTCAGATCGAATTGGGTCAGGTAGCAATGATGGCAGTTGGTTTGCTGTTATTGTTCTTGGCGATTAATAAAGGGTTTGAGCCTCTACTTCTTGTGCCGATTGGGTTTGGAACTATTTTAGCAAACATCCCAGGAGCGGGATTTGATGCGGCTCCGATTTATGATCAGTTGGGCCAGTTAGAAAGCCCCGGTGGGCTGCTTTACTACATTTACTATGCGGGTATTGCCACTGGGTTATTCCCATTAGTTATTTTTATGGGAGTTGGAGCAATGACTGATTTTGGACCGCTGTTAGCCAATCCCAAAACTCTGCTTCTTGGAGCCGCCGCACAGGTGGGTATTTTTACAACAGTTTTGGGAGCTGTTGCGCTGAGTCATTTTGGGATCTTGGACTTTAGTATTCGCGATGCGGCGTCTATAGGAATAATAGGAGGCGCTGATGGGCCAACGGCGATCTTTGTTACTAGCAAGCTTTCGCCAGATCTATTAGGAGCTGTTGCGGTTGCAGCATACTCTTATATGGCTTTGGTCCCAATTATCCAGCCGCCAATCATGCGAGCGCTAACAACTCCTGCTGAAAGGCAGATCACAATGGTTCAATTACGGTCGGTGTCAAAAGCTGAACGAATTATATTCCCTTTGACGCTATTATTACTTGTGGCCATGCTTTTGCCTGATGCAGCCCCTTTGTTAGGAATGTTTTGTTTTGGTAATTTGATGCGAGAGTGTGGCGTTGTTAACCGATTGAGTGACACAACACAGAATGCGTTAATTAACGTAGTAACTATTTTCTTGGGGTTGGGTGTTGGATCTAAAATGAGTGCAGACAAGTTTCTAAATGTTGAGACTATGGGTATTCTCGGTCTGGGGGCAATTGCTTTTTGTATAGGCACTGCCTCGGGAGTATTAATGGCTAAGCTAATGAATCTTCTATCCGCTCATAAGGTTAATCCACTAATCGGTGCAGCTGGAGTCTCTGCGGTACCTATGGCAGCAAGAGTTGCTAATAAGGTTGGCCTCGAAGCAAATCCTCAAAATTTCTTATTGATGCATGCGATGGGGCCAAATGTAGCTGGAGTGATTGGGTCAGCGGTTGCCGCTGGAGTAATGATCAATCTAGTGGGAGGGATGTGATTCATTTGGGGCCGGTAGAACAAGAAATTATTATAAAGCTAACGTCAGGGGTTGCGCCTGAGGTGCTCGAGGTTTCGAATGAAAGTCACATGCATTCTGTCCCACCTGGATCTGAAAGTCATTTCAAAGTCGTAGCCATTAGTCAGGAGTTTAATGGCAGGCGTTTGGTGCAGCGCCATCAGATGATCTACTCAATCTTGGCGGATGAGCTTGCAGGTAGTGTACATGCGCTGGCCTTGCACACTTACACGCCCGATGAGTGGTTAGAAAAGCGTAATGAAACGCCAGACTCTCCGAATTGTCTGGGCGGCGAAAACCGTACCTAAATCAATATTATCAGTATTCTTGGATATACTTTTATCCGGAGCTACTTGAATTATTCAGGTTTAACGTTTCTGTAACCAATTCATCGCATATATATCCCTATTCACCGAATTGCTATGGAGGTTGCGGCTAAGGGGGCAGAGAATTCAGAGTGAGAAAAATATTTTCAGTTTGTGCTGAATAAAAAATTAAACTTTTGTCAGGGGGAGTTATGCGTCCGCAATCAACCGTCAGCTATTTGGGCTGGTTCCAATCTTTTTTCCAAGCTAACCATTTAGGTTCTGTTCTAGCGTTATCCTTTTCGCTATTTCTTGCGGCCTGTGGTGGCGGTGGAAATACTGTTACTGAAAATGATCTGCCAGAACCAGCTGGTCCGGATGGTATTGCGCCAACCTTGACAAGCGTAATGATATTGCAACAGCAAGAGAAAAACTCTAGCCCTGATGGTGTGGCAAAGCTGGGTCAGTCAATTAAAGTTGACTTCACAGCTACAGAAGCATTGATGCAGCCGGTTGTTACCATTAATGGTGTGGCGACTGAGGTTGTAGGTAAAATTGGAGATTGGTCAGCATCCCGTGAAATGGTTGAGTCGGATGTTGATGGATATGTCACGTTTAATATTTCGTTTAGCGATACCAGCGGTGAGCCCGGCGTTGATGTATCTGAAACGACTGACGGAAGCAGAGTGCAGTACTGTGCAGAAGGGTGTGTGGCACCAGTTGAAGATCCTCTTGTTGGTGAGTGGCTGCTCGATGGAGAAGGAGCGGCGGGTGTTGGGCCGACTGCAGGTAGTATGGAATGGTGGTCAACAGGCGCTGATGTCGTTGCGGAACGTGCGTGCTGGTTTGATGATATATTCTCGTTTGCAAAAGATGGAACGTTTAAAAATATTCAGGGCGATGATACCTGGGTAGAGGCTTGGCAAGATGGAGGCGCCGATGCCTGTGCGGCACCAGTTGCTCCTCATGATGGCAGTGCTGCAGCTTCTTGGGTTTGGGATGAAGCTGGCGCAACACTAACTATTAACGGTAGAGGCGCTCATTTGGGTCTAGCCAAAGCTGTTAATGGGCAAGAATTATCGGCCTCAGCATCTGCCCCTGATTCGATTACATATCAAATTTTGACGTTAACTGCGGACGGTATGAACTTAACTGTCACAGTAGAGACGGCCCCTGGGGTTTGGTGGACATTTAATTTGGCCAAGAAGCCAGTTTCTCCGTTCGTCGGTGTTTGGAAACTTGACGGTGAGGGAGCAGCAGGTGTAGGCCCCACAGCCGGAAGCATGGAATGGTGGTCTACTGGAGCGGATGTTGTAGCAGAAAGAGCTTGTTGGTTTGATGATTTCTACACATTTGGAACGGATGGTTCCTTCAAGAATTCGTTTGGCAACGACACTTGGGTAGAGGCTTGGCAGGGTGGAGCTGATGCTTGTGGTGCGCCGGTTGCCCCTCATGATGGAAGTGCGGAAGCAACATTTACTCATGACGAGGCTGCTGGGACACTCACTTTGTCTGGCAGAGGTGCTCATGTAGGCTTGCCCAAAGCAGTCAATGGTCAGGAGCTGGCGTCGTCCGCTTCAGCCCCAGATTCTATTACGTACGATATTTTGACACTAACAGCTGACGGCATGAACTTAACAGTGACTGTTGAAACGGCCCCTGGTGTCTGGTGGACCTTTAATCTCGCTAAAGTCCCGCCATCACCCCTTTCTGGTAATTGGCGTCTCGATGGTGCCGGTTCCGCGGGTGTTGGTCCGGTTGCTGGTAGCATGGAGTGGTGGTCTGCTGATGAAACAGTGGTAGCGGAACGAGCTTGTTGGTTTGATGATCGATATACTTTTGGTGAAGATGGATCGTTCACAAACGTTCTCGGTGCTGATACTTGGATTGAAGCGTGGCAGGGTGGGTCAGATGCCTGTGGCGCTCCTGTTGCACCGCATGATGGATCAAATGCTGCATCGTTTTACTACGATGAAGCGGCAGCTCAGTTAACGATCAATGGTAGAGGAGCCCACCTAGGACTTGCAAAAGCGGTTAATGGTGAAGAGCTAAGCGCATCTGGTTCTGCTCCTGATTCGATCATCTATGAGGTTCTTACACTGACTGCTGACGGTAACAACATGACTGTTACAGTTGAGACTGGTGCCGGAGTTTGGTGGACGTTCAATTTAGTCAAGGTGCCGGTTTCTGCTCTTGCAGGTAGCTGGTCTTTGGATGGCGAGGGAGCTGCTGGTGTTGGACCTACTGCGGGCAGTATGGAGTGGTGGTCAACCGGAGCCGATGTTGTAGCAGAGCGTGCATGTTGGTTTGATGACACGATGGTATTCGGTGATGACGGATCGTTCCGTAATGTGATGGGTGATGACACCTGGGTTGAAGCATGGCAAGGCGGCGCTGACGCGTGTGCCACTCCTGTAGCGCCTCATGATGGAAGCTCTGCTGGTACCTATAGTTATGACGAAACCGCAGGGAAAATTACCATTACTGGCAAGGGTTCGCATCTTGGACTTCCAAAAGCCGTTAATGGTTCTGAGCTATCTTCTTCAGCTTCAGCGCCAGATTCCATCACCTATGATGTGTTAACAGCTACGGCAGATGGTAAATACCTAACGGTTTCTGTAGAGGCTGGAGCGGGTGTTTGGTGGACGTTTAATTTAGCTAAGAACGCCGCCGCAACCCCAGCCCCAGTTGATCCAGTTGATCCAGTTGATCCAGTTGATCCAGTTGATCTAGGTACTGGAGATGACAATGTGCTTAACGTAGATGAGGTGATTAACTTTAACTCCACCACCGCAGACTATGGTTTGGCTGATTTTGGAAACAATGTGAGTACTCTTGTAGCTGATCCAACCGATGCAACTAATACTGTTGTATCTATTGTGAAGGGCAATGAGACTTGGGCAGGAACTACGATTGCCAAAGGTAATGTTGTTTATCCGTTAACCGCTACTGACACAGTTATGAGTGTACGTGTTTGGTCTCCTGAGGCTGGCATTACCGTTAGACTAAAGCTTGAAGAGTCAGGTGATAACACTCATACCGTCGAAACTGATGCGGTAACTACTGTAGCTGGTGAGTGGGAGACGCTTACTTTTGACTTCAGTAATCAGGCTGAGGGTACAGCCGAACTAAATGTGGATTACGTGTTTGATACGTTATCTATCTTTATGAACTTTGGTTCAGCTGGATCTTCAGAGACTTATTACTTTGATGACATCACCTTTGTTGGTGCTGCGGCAGCTGAAACGCCAGTCGCTGGCTCTGAGCTAGTCACAAATGGTGATTTCCAGGATGGTTCAACTGGTTGGGTTAATGCGGACACTGCGATAACGTCATACTTTGCGGTAGACGTTGCCTCTGCTGGAGATGTTTGGTCGGTCAATCTAAGTCAAGTAATGACTTTAACGCCTGCTACGGCTTACGACGTAACATTTAAAGCTAAGGGCTCTGTAGCGCGGGATATGGTCGCTGGTCTTGGTTTGAATGCTGCGCCTTACTCTGCAGCAACAGAGACAGTAAGCTTGACGACTGAGTGGCAGACGTTTACCTATACGATAACCACCACAACAGCTGATGGTGATAATTTTGGAGATGCCAATAGTCGTGTGTTGTTCGACATGGGCGGTGCGGTTGGACAAGTCTGGATCGATGATGTCAGTGTAAAGCTGGCTGGTGGTGATGGAACTGAACTTTTAACTAACGGCGATTTCCAGGCTGGTTCAGCGAGCTGGGTGAATGCGGACGCTGCGATAACGTCTTACTTTGCGGTAGACGTTGCCTCTGCTGGAGATGTTTGGTCGGTCAATCTAAGTCAAGTAATGACTTTAACGCCTGCTACGGCGTACGATGTAACATTCAAAGCTAAGGGATCTGTAGAACGGGAAATGGTCGCAGGTCTTGGTTTGAATGCTGCTCCTTACTCTGCAGCAACAGAGACAGTAAGTTTGACGACTGAGTGGCAAACGTTTACCTATACGATAACCACCACAACAGCTGATGGTGATGATTTTGGTGATGCCAATAGCCGTGTGTTGTTTGATATGGGCGGTGCGGTTGGACAAGTGTGGATCGATGATGTGAGTGTTAAGTGAGTTTAGATTGACATTTCACTGAGTGAGTAAAAAAGCCGGTCCCCCCCGGCTTTTTTATTGTCTATTAATTGACAAAATAAACTTCTCTGTTTTCCAGGGCTCATAAATCCTTCGTGTGACAATTTCGGCATCGAAGGCCTCGACGCAATAGTCACAGAGTTCCCAATAAGGGGGCCTTCCTGGGTCAGCAATATAGATTTGTTTAACACCAGCCTCTAGCGCCCTATAAATAAAGTCTTTAAGTGGATGAACCATCTCGTCCCAAAAGCAGATGTCTGCCGCAACAATGGTATGGAAGCGGGCTAGATCTTCGTGGGTGAAATCTTCGAATCGTGCCTCCTCAAATCTAATTAAACAGTTGTTAATACGTGCCTGAAGCTGTAAAAAAGGCTCTACCCCTGGGTCAATATCGATTGCTGTAACATCAGCACCAAATTGCTTCGCTAGAAAAATGGAGGTGAGACCCCAACCACATCCCACGTCAAGAACCCGAGCCTTAGGTTTGGGCGGGTAGGTGGTGAGGTAGTCCATCAACACGAAACTTGATCTCCAGACCTTATTTCCGTGGGCACTATGAATAGACTGGTTACGCTTAAGTCTTCGAACCTCTGGATGAGTTGACCTCAACGCTTTTATGCTAAGATACTGAATTGTGTGGGAGTTATTACTGGAGACAGGATTAGTTTTTTTGGGGTTTAATTCAGTCATTCAAAATGATCTCTGTTAAACTATAATCTTAACAGGATTTCAATCTCATGATGAGTTGGCGGCCAATGATGGGAATACAGCAACTAATATTTTGATGTCATATATTTGGTTAACGATTTTAAAAAGATAAATATAAAAAAAGATTATGGTCGAAACTAATTTAAATCCAGTTTTAAAACGGTTCTATGCGAATACCAATGCGCAATTCTGGGTGTTGCAGTTGGTTGGTTGGTTTGGATTGTCTTTGATTAGTTTTTTTAGTCTGACTCTTTGGTATGACCAACAGACTGATGCAGGATACATCGCGCATACGCTGCTTCAATCGGCAATGGGGATACCTTTGTCATGGCCACTTAGGCCGTTATCACATTATATCTGGAATATGCCATTTTGGCGTCGCTTCATTTATTTATTCACAGGGGTTGTTGCCTGCGCAGCAGTTTGGGCGGCACTTAGACTATCTACCTTTATGTACATGACCGGAGAGCAAAATCTTTGGCCAGATTTTGGAGGCTGGTTATTTGGCTCGATTTTGATTTTTGTTTCTTGGTCTGCTTTTTACCATGGCATTAAATATTACCAATTATTGCAGTCAGAGCACTCTACACTTTTAACTGTTGCGGCAGCCAACAGAGAAGAGCAGTTAAAACGCGCGCAAGCAGAGACTTTCGCACAAGAGGCTCAGTTAAAGATGCTGAGATATCAACTTAATCCGCACTTTTTGTTTAATACTCTTAATGCAATTTCATCTCTTGTAGAGGGAAAGGAAACGCCTCGAGCGAATAGAATGATCGTGCAGTTAAGTAACTTTTTGCGTCATTCATTAGCCAGTGATCCAATTAAGCGAGTAACATTAAAAGAAGAGTTGGACGCGCTAAACCTCTATTTAAGCATTGAACAAGCGCGATTTGGAGATCGATTAGAGTTGTATTTTGATATTACCTCAGATGCTGAGATGATTAAGGTTCCAAGCCTGATCTTACAGCCATTGGTAGAAAACGCTATTAAATATGCTATTGCTCCGATTGAGGAAGGCGGAAAAATAAGTGTTCATGCGATTAAAGAGGACGAACATCTGGTCTTGAGGCTCACCGATACAGGCCCTGGTATAAAGGCAACTAAAAAAGATATACCTACTCATGGCGTGGGTCTGCAAAATACGATAAATCGGTTACAAACTTTTTATGGTGATGCCTACGAGTTCTCTATCGATGATGGAGTCGAAGGCGGTACTGTGATTCACATGAAGATACCGCCTGAAAAAACAACAGCTACAGTCGTTAGTGAGGTACTTGTTGGTGGGTAAGTTACGAACAATAATTGTTGACGATGAGCCCTTGGCAGTTAAATTTTTAAGGGCAATGTTATCGGACATTGAGGAAATCGAAATTGTTGAAGAATGCTGCAATGGAAGAGAAGCAGTAAAGGCAGCTGCGGCGTTAAATCCCGATTTGATCTTTTTAGATATTCAAATGCCTGGAATGAATGGATTTGAGGTGGTAAAAGCCTTGCAGTCAGACGTTATGCCCGTGATTATTTTCGTCACCGCTTATGATCAGTTTGCAATGGATGCTTTTGACGTTCATGCCGTTGATTATGTGCTTAAGCCTCTCGATCGTGAACGAATTGGGCGTGCGGTAGAGCGAGCCAATGTTAGAATTTGTGGCAGCGCAGAGTCTGACATTAAGAGCCCATTAATTGGGGCGATTGATTCGATTTCTCAACGACTTGCAGAAGGAAAGCCTGCAACCTCAGGCGGAGAACAACAGCCAGCAGATGGGATTAAGAGAAAACTTTTGGTTCGCGATTCTGGGGTTGTAAAGGTCATACCGTTTGATGACATAGACTGGGTAGATGCTGCGGGTGATTATATGTGTGTTCATGCTTGTGGAGAAACCCATATTATAAGGATTACTCTTGGGGAGCTTATGGAAAAGCTAGATGGTGATCTGTTCGTCCGCATCCATCGCTCAACCATTGTAAACATCGAGCGCGTGGTGAGCATTACTGCTTTACCAAAAGGTGGAAGCTTACTGGAACTCGGTGAAGGTACCACCCTTAAAGTAAGTCGAAACTACCGGGAGTCAATTCGAAACTTCTTCCAGTAACAATCCTAAGCGCTTCTCAGGTAACATAACGCCAATTCAGCCCTTTTATCGCATGGTATCAGCAGACTGTCGCATGAGGGCTTACACTTCGATTTGACCCGTGAAATCATGCGAACTCAAGTAGGTTGTGTTGCAGAGTGTGAAAGCGTGGCTTGAATAGTTAGTTTATATACTACTAACAGATGGTTATGATTCTGATAACACTAAATATTGACGCTAGGGTATTCGATGTGAAGTCGGATCGAAGAAATCCCAATAGTCGGTAGACTTTTAAAATAAATTTATGGATGGGTCCTAATGAGCTTAAAAAAAGCAGTCTACAGCGCCGATAAGAAATTAGCGTTTAAGATTTTCAGTTCTGCTGTTTTTTGCTTGGCTTTTTTCCATGGCACCCTCTTTGCAGATGCTAACTCGCCAACAGACATCGATACACGCGTTCAGGAGATTTTGAAAAATCTCACCTTGGAGCAAAAAGTCGGCCAGATGGTTCAAGGCGAAATAAAGTTCGTAAAGCCTGAAGATGTTACTAAGTATCACCTTGGTTCTGTTCTAAATGGTGGCGGTTCTTTTCCTGGAAACAATAAGCACTCTAAAGTACGTGATTGGTTGGCCCTAGCGGACGAATACTACCTCGCCTCCTTAGATCGCTCTCAAGGTGGCGCGGGCATTCCTATCGTATGGGGTACGGATGCAGTGCACGGTCATAATAATGTTATTGGAGCTACGCTTTTCCCCCATAACATTGGTCTGGGCGCAGCCAATGATCCTTCTTTGATGAAAAAAATTGGAGAAATCACTGCTCGAGAGGTTGCGGTTACTGGGATCGACTGGGCTTTTGCCCCCACCGTTGCAGTAGTAAAGGACAATCGCTGGGGAAGAACCTATGAAGGTTACAGCAGCGAGTCGCCTATCATAAAATCCTACGCAGGAGAGATAGTATTAGGCCTCCAAGGAGAGATCGGAGAATTGGCAAAAAATGACTCTAAAGTCATTGCTACGGCGAAGCATTTTATAGGTGATGGAGGTACTTTAAGAGGGCTTGATCAGGGCGACACGATCATGCCTTTAGATCAGCTTCTCGCCACTCATGGGCAAGGATATTATGAGGCAATTGATGCGGGTGTCCAAACGGTAATGGCTTCGTTTAATCGCTGGAATGGTAAAAAAATTCATGGACAAAAGTTTTTGCTTACAGATGTTCTAAAAGATCAGATGGGCTTTGATGGTTTTGTGGTCAGTGATTGGAATGGTATTGGTCAGATCGAAGGGTGTACCAATGAAAGTTGCGCCCAGGCGATTAATGCCGGAATTGACATGGTTATGGTACCTAAGGTTTGGAAAGAGTTTCTTACTAATACCATAGCTCAGGTGGAAACGGGGGAAATCCCCATGTCAAGAATTAACGATGCCGTAGCTCGGATCCTGAGAGTAAAAATCCGCGCAGGACTTTATGAAAAAGGCTTGCCTTCATCGCGCAAAAATGCAGGCAATGAGGATTTGATTGGTGCAATAGAGCACCGAGAGATTGCTCGAGAGGCAGTTCGGAAATCGTTAGTTTTATTTAAGAACAACAATAACATTCTACCTATTACCTCTAAAAAACGTGTACTTGTCGCAGGCGATGGTGCTGACAACATTGGAAAACAAAATGGTGGTTGGACTATCACTTGGCAGGGCACAGAAAATGAAAATAGCGATTTCCCTGGTGCTACAAGTATCTATGATGGACTGAAGTTGGCTATCGAGGGTATTGGAGGTTCAGCTGAGTTAAGCACAGATGGATCTTGGGTCAATAGGCCCGACCTTGCTGTAGTGGTATTTGGCGAGGAACCATATGCAGAGGGTCAGGGAGATATCCACTTATTAAACTTCTCTGATAATTTAAATTCGGATTTAAATTTACTACGCAAACTTAAAGCTGAAAAAATACCAGTGATCAGCGTCTTTTTAACCGGGCGACCTCTTTGGGCAAATGCGCTAATCAATAGTTCAGATGCCTTTGTGGTGGCTTGGCTTCCAGGTTCAGAGGGTGGTGGTGTTGCTGACGTTTTAGTTGCGGGACCTGATAATAAACCTAGGTACGATTTCGCTGGTAAATTATCCTTTGATTGGCCTAACAAAGAATCAAACGCCATAGATGATGACATGCCAGCAAATGATTATCTGCTTCGTTTGGGTCAGGGCTTTACGTACGCTGACAATGATTTTATGTCAATTGCCTTAAGTGAGACCCCAACCGCAAAGGCTTCAGCTAAAGCTAATATAGTATTTAGCGGTAGCACTCGAGAGCCCTGGAAAGCCTACCTGGGGGACGCTAGCGACTGGCATCGCCCGGTTTCTGGTAACAGTACTTCGTCGGCTTATGGAGCCCTGAGCATTACCACAGTTGACGGTACTGTCCAGGAGGATTCACGCAAGCTTTCATGGACTGGTGGGCGAGAGAGCCAGTTTTATTGGCAAGGCGAAGCGCCGGCAGATTTGTCTGAGCTTGGTAGCAACGGTGGCGCACTCGTTATGGAATTTAAGGTAGATAAGCATCCAGTAGGAAAAGTTAATCAAAGGATGGATTGTGGTTGGCCTTGTTCCGGTGCAATTGAAATGAGTGATTTTTTCCGTTCTATACCTGAAGGCAAAGTTTCTCGCATTGGTATAAGTCTTGATTGTTTTGCCAAGATCGGAGTTGATTTGACAAAGGTAACAGCTCCGCTAGTGCTAGTGAGTGAGGAGCCCTTTGCCTTAACCTTGAGCGATGTCCGAGTTGTGCCTTATATGCCAAACAGTGAAATGGTTGAATGCGCTGAGAGTTAGAGGGTAATAAAATTTAGACAGTCAAGTGGTAGCCTCCGTCAAGAATAACAGTTTCTCCAGTCACAACAGTGGACAACTCCATCAAATTGTAGATAGCCTGTGCTACCTGGTCTGCGGTAACGGCCAATCCCAGTGGGGTGGTGTTTTCTATGTTAGCTAAGGCCATATCATAAGTGTCGCTTCCCAGACCTTTTCTCAGCCAGTCGCCTTGAATAAAGCCTGGGCACACTGCATTGACTCGTATAGGGCCGAGATTCCGTGCCATAGATTTTGTCATAGTATTGAGGGCGCCTTTGGATGATGCATAGGCAAGGCTGCTGCCAATACCTTTGATGCCAGCAATAGAAGATAGATTGATTACGCTAGGATTGTGGCTCTTAAGTAGGTGTTGTTTGCATACTTTAACCATCTGAAAAGGTCCGACGACATTTATCTTGTATATATGCAAAAAATCTTCTGCATCTAGACTGTCAAGATCACCGTGATTGAATGCGAATTTTGTTGTTCCGGCATTATTTATCAAACAATCTATGCGAGCCCAGCGAGCGAGTGTCTCATTAACGGTTTCTTTACAGGCATCAATATCACCAACATCTGCTGAAATAGCTTGAGCCTCAACTCCTAGTTCGATGCATTGTTGAGCGACCTTTAGAGCGTCTTTAAGGGAGCTTGTGCAAGTCAGGGTTACGTTCCAGCCTTTAGATGCTAGAAGCAGAGCTGTGGCTTTTCCGACGCCTCTGCTTCCACCCGTGATTATAGCGACAGGGTTTTTAGATTTAGACACTAGCTTTCCTCCACTTTTGATTTAAAAACATAATGATCCAACGTTGGATAGTATGCCTAATGGGTTACATAAATAAATAGGCTAGCGTTAGTATTTTGACTGCTTTATGCTTGGGAAAGGCCAGCGTTACTTAACGATAAGTTAATTTAAATGAGGAGATTCGATATGTCACGGAAGTTTGTATCCGGAATTTATATAGCGCAAGGTACAGGAGGTCCTATGACTGGTCACACTAGCGTTTCTCTTAAAGCCGGAAAAG
>Ga0208964_1000832_pt1 | contig 15092 bp, 23 predicted proteins | sample AOAMet1_08_M0_20_2_FD_188227 | JGI IMG/M metagenome (GOLD analysis project Ga0208964, IMG submission 188227) | Ammonia-oxidizing marine microbial communities from Monterey Bay, California, USA - CAN11_08_M0_20 (SPAdes) | ecosystem: Environmental > Aquatic > Marine > Intertidal zone | place... | reverse complement strand
ACCGTCTATTGTACTTTGACCTGTACCATATCTATTATCGAACATGTGTTTTGTGTCGGCATCGTTGACAATAACCACTGGATATTTTAATTTCCCTTGTTTCTCCATGGCCTGTACTCTTGTAACTCCTGCAGTGGTTTCTTCTGTAGAGCCAAGAATTTCTAATGATTTGAATTTTTTATCAAAATGTACCTTAACATTCATGTCTGCACCGTCATCACAAATTAAACTTGGTTTGTGGTTTAGTACTTGATTGAGACACCAGTCATATTCTTTGTTAGTTTGACCATTCCATGCATAAGTATGAATTCCTTGTGTTGCAAGAAATGCTGCAATATCGTCTTGTGTCGTTAATGGATTTCCTCCACACACGGCAACATTTGCTCCTAACTCTTTAGCACCCATTAACAAAACTGATGTTTCTTTTGTAATATGTAGACAAAATGCAATTGTCACTCCTTTGAGTGGCTTTGATTTTTTTAATCTGGTTAATGTATTATCTAAAATATCCATATGAGTACGAGCCCATTCGTATGAGATCTTTCCTTGTTTTGCTAATTTTGGGTTTTTCACTTTACTCATATTTTACAATCTTCCAAATCTCTTTAAAAACCATACCTTAATAGTTAAAAAATTCAAACCATCACAAATGAATAAAAAAGCAATAATCACAAGCGCGCTTCCATATTCTAATGGTGAAATCCATCTAGGTCATGTTGCATCCACATATCTGCCTGCAGATGTGACAACACGTTTCCTCAAACAAAATGGGGTTGAGGCATATTACATCTGTGCATCTGATGATTTTGGAACTCCTATTCTAATACAATCTGAAAAACTTGGTCAAACTCCACAAGAATATGTTGAACATTGGAATAAGCGTGACTATGAAGATTTCACTGCTTTCGATATTGCATTTGATTTTTTCTATAAGACCAGTTCATCTGAAAATGTATCTTTTGTACAAGATGTATTCAAAAAACTACAAGAAAATGGTCATATTTATGAAAAAGAAATTATACAATTCTTCTGTGAAAATGATCAAAAATTTCTTCCGGATAGATTTGTAAAAGGAACTTGTCCACACTGTAATGCTGAAGATCAATATTCTGATTTATGTGAAAAATGTGGTCGTGTACCTGAGGAAATTGATAATCCTCATTGTTCAATCTGTGGTCAAACTCCTGTTAAAAAATCTACAAATCATTATTTCTTTAAACTAAAAAATTTCTCTGAACCACTTTTAGAATATTTGTCTAATGCACCACACCTTCAAAAAGATGTAAAAAAATATGTTGAAAATTGGATTAAAGAAGGATTGATTGATTGGGACATAACTCGAGATATCTCATGGGGTGTACCAATTCCAATTGAAGGATTAACAGACAAAGTATTCTATGGATGGTTTGATAACCATTTAGCATACATATCTTCTACATTAAAATTCTTAAATGATAAAAAAATAGATGGAAAAACTTTCTGGAATGAAGCTGACATTTATCATTTCATTGGAAAAGACATTGTCTATCACCACTATCTGTTTTTACCTGCAATGAGATTGGGAATTAATAATGAATTCAAATTACCTGATTACATTCCAACTCGTGGTCACCTTACACTTGAAGGTAAAAAAATATCAAAAAGTAGAAATTGGTATATTGGTCTAAAAGATTTTCTAGAAAAATTCCCTGCTGATTATCTAAGATTTTATCTCATTTCGATAAATCCTTACTCACAAGATGATCTTAATTTTGACTGGGAACAATTTTCAACAAAAATTAATTCAGAATTAATTGGTAATTTAGGAAATTTAGTTAATCGTGCACTTGGATTTACAACCAAGGCTTTTGATGGTGTTGTGCCTGAACCTGAATCTTTTGATGAAAAAGATTCAGAATCTGAGAAAAAAATTAAATCTCTTGCTGATGATGTTGGAAAATTAATGCAAGAAAATCATTTGGATCGTGCATTAAAACAGTTAATGGAATTTTCTGCGCACTTTAACCAATACTTTCAGCATAAAGAACCGTGGAAAAAAGGACCTGGAACAAATGCTTGCATCTTTCTATCAGTTAATGCTGTACGTTCAATTGCAATCTGTTTACATTCATTTCTGCCAAAATCCTCTCAAAAAATTTGGTCACAATTAGGGCTTGAAGGAAATGTTTCAGATATATCTTGGAATGAAATGTCCGAATTAAAACTAAAAGCGGGACATAAAATTGGAACTGTTGAACCAATATTTTCTAAAGTAGAATCCTCTGACATTGAAAAAGAGCAATCCAAGTTAGGAAATTAGAATGATTGGAAAGATATTCCCAAAAATATCCACTAGAGGCTTCTATGATCTTAAAACTGGCATAACTCTCAAAAATACTCCATATGATACATATCCCAAGAAAATCTTTGAAGAGATTTCTCAAAAATCTGAAATTGTAATAATGATCCATGGTCTAAGAAATAATAAATCTGGGGCTCTTGCAAAATATGTAATTGCAGAAAAACGTCTGAAATCATTGAATTACAAGTATAATGTAGTTGGATATAGCTATGATTCAAACACTGCAGGTGTACAGTACAAATCAACTGCACTTTCTGCATTAAAAGTCGGCGTATTAATTGCAAAAAAGAATGGAAGAAATCTCTCAAAATTCATAAAAGATCTAAAATCAAAAAACCCTTTGATAAAAATTCGATTAATGGGTCACTCACTTGGAACTCAGGTCATACTATCTACTGTTCAGTCTCTTGCAAAAAATCCAAAAAACAAAGGAATAATTGAATCTGTACATTTCTTTGGTGCTTCTATTCCTGCAAACTCTTTAGCCGTTAGAATACACGGAAACGACTTTCAAAAAGTTGTAAATGATCGAATTACAAACTATTTCAGTCCTTATGATGATGTCTTAAAAGCAGCTCATGATGAAAAATGGGTTGAATCTCCAATTGGGTATAAGGGTGCATTAGGAAAGACTTGCTCAAAATATCATCAAAAAATGGTGCGCCCACAAAATCATCGCTTTGCAAGTTACGCAAAAACGATCAAAACATTTCCGTAAATTAAAAAAAGAATTTGCAAGTTTTAACACATTGCTTTTTCTTCTAAAATGAAATATTTTGCGAGTTTGAGATATGTCTCACGCTCAAAATCAGATATTTCTTCATCACTACTATAGATCCTCTCAAACCATGAAATTATATTCTCGATGTCTTTTGTAGTGAAAACTGTCATTTCTGGCATAATGACGTATAATCTAACTTGTATTTCATAATTTTAGTAAAAAATTATCTCGATCAGTGTTGCTAAAAATCTATTTTGTAAAGAATTTGGTGGAAGAGAAGATCGTTATCCTAGTCGTTTAATGATGTGATATCCAAATTGAGTTTTGACTGGTGCTGACATTTCTCCCACCTCTAAGTTGAAAGCAACATCTTCAAACTCTTTCACCATCATTCCTTTTGTGAAATATCCTAAATCTCCATCTTTCTTTTTACTTGGGCATGTAGAAATTTCTCTAGCTGCGGCACCAAATTTTTTCCCTTTCTTAATCTCTTCAAATATTTGTAAAGCCTGACTTTGTTTCTCAACTAAAATATGTGAACATTTTACTTTTTGTGCCATTATTTCTCAAAAATCCTCTCTCTAATCTGTGGAACCCGTTTGTATGCCATATCTCTAACTTTCATTTGGTCTTGTGGAGTAGGATTTCCTTGTTTCATTTGTGCAAGTGCTGCAACTCCTAATCCCAAAATTTGTCCCATAATTAATCCAAAAACAAATTCTTTAGGATTTTCAATTTTCAATATCTCATTACTGGCTTCTATTTCCTTATAATATGCATCCACATTCATGAGTGCCATGTCAATTGTTTGATCTACCATTGCTTGTAATTGTTCTTCTGCGCTCATACTTTTTTCATTATTTTTAGATAAATAAGTAATTTGCGCCAAGATATCTTTTAATTAAACAATTCAATTATCTGATTATTGTTCAAATATTTTACAGTACAAACTGCAAATGAAGTCTTACCTCTTGTTATACAAAAATATGATAATATTAAAAAACAAAAAAATGAAATAATTAAAGCCGAACAAGAACTACAAGTTACCTTATCTGATAATGGCACATTTGAAAATTATGTTGTTTTAAAACAGAAATTAAACCAAGAATTATCAAAATTTTATAAAACTATTGAAGAATTAGAAGAAACTGGTGTTGTTATGAAAGGATTGGATCAAGGTCTTCTAGACTTTCCTTCAAAAAGATTTGATGAAGAAGTGTGGCTTTGTTGGAAAGAAGGTGAAACTGAGATAAAATTCTGGCATGAAAAGGATACTGGATTCAATGGACGAAAACCTGTAAGTGTAGATGCAGAGTCACTAATCTAATGCTCTCTGTCTGGTTACGTGCAATTCGAATAAAATTTCTTCTAGCATCTGTAATTGCCGTTTCTCTAGGTCTCTCTGTAACTTGGTGGCATTCTGGCACTATTGATATTTTTCAAGCTGCACTCACAATGGGAGGTGTCATTGCATTGCATGCAAGCGTTGATCTTCTAAATGATTATTGGGACTTTAAACGAGGAATTGATACAAAGACGAAACGAACTCCAATGAGTGGTGGTACCGGTGTTCTTCCAGAGGGCTTGTTAAAACCAAAAAGCGTTTACAATGCTGGAATTTTATTTTTAGTAATAGGTGGTCTGATAGGCGGCTACTTTGTCGTATTGCATGGCGTTGTGATTGGTGTAATCCTTGCGTTTGCGATAATGTCAATCTATTTCTACTCTACCAAAATCGTCAACTGGGGTCTGGCCGAAGTCTTTGTTGCAGTAAAGGGAACCTTGATTGTAATGGGAACATACTACATACAAAACTCTGAACTCACCGACGTTGTTGTACTCAGTGGAATAGTTGTGGGGGCTCTGTCATCACTGGTTTTGTTTGTTGCGTCATTTCCAGATCATGATGCAGACAAGGAACAGGGTCGGAGAACATTGGTAATCCTGTTCGGGCGCCAAAAGGCAACATCAATTTTCTACATCTTTCTAATCGTATCATATGGAATAATCATTGGATGTGCCGCAATGTCGATAATTCCCGTCTTTTGCCTGATATCGCTTGCAGCAATCCCTGTGGCAATAAATTCAATAAGAAAACTAAAATCGTCAATTTCCAACGAAGATAAAATCATTCCCGCAATGAAGTCAACACTGATGTTTAGCAGAATAGCGGGAGCTTTATTTGTAATAGGATTTCTAATTCAGTAATTCTCAGCATACATAGAAATACAGTTTGGTTTGAGCGTATCCATGATTAGTGGATTTGCGACATCTGAGGAAACAAAAAAATTCTCTGAAAAATTTCTTACTGAAAATTACAATTCAGTTCAAAATTTGCATCTATCGAATGTAGGTATTGGAACATATCTTGGCGAACCAGATTCTAAAACTGATGAAATGGTAACTGAAGCTGTAAAAAAATCAATTTTATCTGGTGTAAATGTAATTGATACTGCAATAAATTATCGTGCACAAAAATCTGAGCGAAGTATTGGAAAGGCATTATCTGAATTAATTAGTGAAAATCTGATAAAAAGAGAACAGGTATTCATCTGCACAAAAAATGGTTATGTGACTAATGATGGAGATATTCAAGAAGATTTTATGCAGTATGTGATGAGGGAATTTGGCCAATCTGGAATTGTCAAGGAAGGTGATATTTCATCTGGATATCATTGCATGACTATTCCGTACTTGGAGGATCAACTTGAAAGGAGTTTGAAAAATCTTGGTTTGGAATGTATTGATTTGATGTATCTTCATAATGCTGTAGAAGGTCACCCTGAAATGTCTAAATCTGATTTTCTGGAAAACTTGAAAAAAGTTTTTGAATTTTATGAAAGCAAAAGAAAAGAAGGAAAAATTAGATTCTATGGGATGGCGACTTGGGAATGTTTCAGAGCAACTTCTGATAATGCAATGTTCTTATCATTAGAAGATGTTGTAAAAATTGCACAAGATGTGGGTGGTAATGACCATGGTTTTAGATTCATACAACTTCCTTTTAATTTGCATTTTGATCAAGCAATGATGCTAAAAAACCAAACAGTACATGATAAACAAAAATCAATTTTAGATTCTGCTCTAGAATTGGGAATAGGTGTTTTCACAAGCGTTCCTTTAATGCAAGGTAAATTACTAGAATGGGCAAAATCAAAACCTATCTTTGCAGATGCATCTCCTTCGGTTGGACTCTTACAATTCATTCGTTCAACTCCCGGTGTTCTTTCTCCATTAATTGGGCAAAAATCTAGCCAACATGTAGATGAAAATTTAGAAGTAATGAAAACTAAATCCATGAGTAAATCTGAATATGATGAATTTGTCAAAAAATTAGTTTCTTAATCACACACAACATAAAGCATTTTTTAATTTCTCAATTTGTATGACATAATCACAATTTTTACACACAATCCAATTTTTTGTTTTCAATAGAATTTTGAGACAGTCATATTCTGTCATGAATAACTCTTCTTTTCCACAATTATGACATGTGCCCAAAAGTTTTTTCATGCATTGGATTCATTTTTTTCCATATAAGACAGTCTTATGATTTATCAGTTCTACCTCTTCAGATAAATAGAAATACATCTCCACTTGAAAAAAATTATGAAGGTTACGGATCCTGTTTGTGGTCTTGAATTTGATGAGGAATTATCAGTCACACATGAGCATAATTCTAAAAAATATCACTTTTGCTGTGATGGCTGTAAGAAGATCTTTATCAAAAAACCAAAAAAATGGTCAAAAAAATCTAAATGATAGGAAATTTTCCACACATTTTACAAAATTTTGAATTTAATTTTATCTCATAATTACAATCTGGACATTTTTTATCTGATTTTGAGTCAATAACTGAATTTGATTTTCTGAAGCATTCATAGTAGTGCAGTGATTCTTTGCTCCTGATATATACGCCATCTTTTTCTAAAATTTCTGTTCTTTTTCGTGAAAATACATCGTCTGTAATTATTGTATTGAATAAGTTTGTGAGGTTTGCAGTTCCTGATCCATCTTGCATAGGAGATTTTTCTCTCCAAATAATATTTCTTGGAAGATTATTTTCAAATGTCTTTCTAAGAATCCATTTTCCAAATCTCTTATCCTCTTTTAGATTAATTTTCTCTGATATTGGAATTTCATCAGAAAATTTTATGACTTCTTCATCTAAAAATGGTGTCTCGACTACCATGTCTAGTGATGTGGCAATATCTTTTGATGGAAAGTGCATAATTTTTTTAATTCTTCTTAATTCTTCTTCAAGTTCTTGATCTGTTTTTTTTAAAAGAAAATTATATCCTGCAAAAACTTCGTCAGCTCCATCTCCTGTGATGACCGAATTCACTCCTTTTTCTTTTAATGAACTTAGATACATGTATGGTACAATAGAATTACGTATTTCTATATCGTTAAAATTCCCTAAAATCTTAATTGTCTCATTAATTGAATCCAACACTTCTTCCATACTTACTTGCATTAATGAAAGAGACAATCCCATGTGTTTTGCAATGATCTGTGCATAAGTGAGATCTGTTCCCAAAAAATCCTTTGTAATGATGGTCATCGCTTGTGGTTTTTGATCTTTTAACAGATGTGCAAGTATGCTGCTATCTAATCCCCCAGATAATGCAATCCATTTTGATTCACATTCTGCAACTGATTTTTGTAAAACTACTTTGCATTGATCTATTAATGATTTCATGATTTGTTTATAATGTGATTTCAAATAAAAATTGTCAATTCATTCATAGATAGTTTCAGCTAATTTCAGCGGAACTTATAAGGTAATTACGATAAGAACCCTCATGTTACTACCTGCTGAAATTGAATCAAAAACATTAATCCCTGCTCTTCGTGCAATACTTGCAAAAAATTTATCTGAGAATCATGATGTTCGCGAAGATGAAATCTCAAAAATGTTGGGTGTAACACAAGCTGCAATTAGTAATTATATTCGTGGAACTCGTGGTGATCCTGAATTAATTAAAAAACTAACTGCTGAAAAACAAGTATCTGAAATGATTGATGAGATTGCCGTTGATCTTTCTTCTGATATGGCATACTCTCCTTCTAGTCTATCAAAATTTATTGGTCTTTGTAACTATATCAAAACCAGTCTTTTAATCTGTGATATTCATCATAATCTAGAATCCGATATAGATGAAGCAATCTGTAAAGAATGTGAAAATATGCTTCTAAAAGGTCCTGGTAGTGTATACTAATCTTTTAGTATCGTGATTTGTATATTCGAGGTCATCTGTCCATCTTCTTCTGAAATTACACTATCTAGTTTGATATCTTGAATCGAAGAATTTCCTTTTAACATATTCTCTGTAACAATATTTGCCACTGCAACTGCATTTGGAATTAAATCTCCATTCGCCTTCAACACAATTCTGTTGGTAGCTGATATTTCTGTTATAACATCCAATGCACCTTTCATCACTGATTCATCTTTAATCCAAAAACTATCTTTATCTGGTATGCTTTCTGACTGTTTGATTTCTTGTAATTCCATCTTAACTATAACTTCGTTGAACTTCTTTTAAATTTTATAGACGATTGATCTATTGTTTGAAATCAAATAATGGTATATTCTGATAATCTCCATTAGGTAAAACACGTCTTATTGTAATTGGTATCACTCGTTCTTCTAATTCCTTCATTGAAATGTCAAGTGAGGTTACAGCACTTACTGGTATGTCTATGAATGGTGGTGCGCCCAATGATAATTGTAATGCTCGCGCACCCATGATTCTTGCTTTCTCAAATCTTGTTAGTGTTGGAGGCCCCATCAATATTTTGCCGTCAACACTCAATTCTATTACTTCATGTTTTTCATCTATATCGATAATCGCACGTTGTCTGATTGCCTCACATTCTTTATCTAATTGTTCTAGTTCTTTTTCTGTTAATTCTATTGCAACTTTTTTACCAGTAGAATCAAATTCGTATTTATTCTCTTTAATTTTTCTATAATTTTCAATTGCCTTCTCCATTGTTGCATGAACACTAATTTCGGCATCTGGATCAATTTCCTCGGTTTCAGGTGTGATGATTTCTTCTAATTTTGCCTCTGGTACTAATGGAGCTGGTTCCTCTTTTTCTTCAACTACATTTGGTGTTTCTTCAGGCTCTGACAAGTAAATTAATTGAAAAATGCCAATATATAATCCAAACATTTTCTTGCTGATATGGATGGAGGATCTGTCTCAAAATTGTATGTAATTTTGGAAATAACTGGTAAATTTAAAATTAAATGCGAATTAAAACGTCATCTTTCTCCATCATTGGTTGGAACAATTAATCGCTCATTACCTGTAACCGGAACTATTCACAAGCTTGGTACTAGTGGTGTATATGTAGAATCTCATATCGAATCTGGAGGAGAACGAACTAGAAAAGAATTCAAAAAAGGTGACATTGCATTTTTATCTGTAGGTCATGCGTTTTGTTTTTTTCATAAGGATGCCAAAGTTGGTAAAGATCTAATTCCTATCGGAAAGATTCTAGATAATCCTGAAGATTTATTGAAAACAGAATCTGGAGATGAAGTTTCTATTTATTGTGATATTGGTTGATAAATATAGTGCCCACTAAATCCGCCAACCTTTTTCACAGTTCCTTGTACTACTGATTTTTTAAGAAATGCATTTGCAGTTGAAATCTTTACATTTGCTTGTCTTGCTAGATCCTGAATTGTAATTACTTTTGATGATTTAATAATTTTACTTGCTTGTTCCTCATTTATGAATACGTCAACATCTTTTTTCTCACTATGGTCTTTCTTGTCTTTTTTTACCTTATCTTTTCCACCTTGTGATTTTTCACTTGATGAGACTGATTTGTTTTTACTTCCCATAATTGTTGAACTTTAATTCCTATTTATAAACGAACAAAAAAATTCTTTTTTTCAACTTTATTAACAGTTGAATCGTCACTAATACATGGGTATTGTTTCAAAAGGCTCATCCTGTAATGTAGATGGATGTGATAATGATGCCGTTCGTTCTCTTAACACAAAAAAAGTTCAGGATGCAGGATTACGTCTTGATTCTACTGGCAAAAAATCTGCTTTATGTAAAGAACATTATAAAGAATGGAAAAAAGCAACAAAAGATGACCGCTCTTTAGAACGTGCCCGATATGACCGTGATTAATTTACGGTGTGAATCCTTGATTGTTGGGGTTACAGTCGGTTAATCTGTGTAGTCTTTCACTAATTTCATTTAATTCTTTATCACTTTGAGCTTTACTTGCAGATTCTTTTAGTGTTAACAGCATATTCGTGTTAAATGAATTTAATGAAACAGACTCTCCTGCTAAATTTTGTTCGAGACATGCCTCGATTTCCTGTAATACTGAATTATCACTTTGTGTCTCAATTGAAATTGGAATGTCTATAGAAATCTCTGTTTGGTTGAAAAAATATGCTGAAGATGAAAACCCAATAATTGCTACTATGATAATTATTATTGGAAATATTTTCTCCATGTCTAAGCTCAAAAATAACGCTTTTTAATTTTTTACATACCGAATCATTTACATTGAAAAAGATTTTTTGCACTAATCATGGGTAAAAGAAAAGATGGAAAACATGCACGATTTGCAGATCAAAAGGCTGCACGAAGAAAAGCCAATAAAAAATCCTAGTCTATATTGATATCTGATTTTTTTAGTATTTCGGCAAATTTCTCTGGAACATTTATGGCTGACTCTTGAAGTGTTTCGTAATACTTGCCTAGATTTTTGTAAATTCTCTTTGGCTCTCTTGGTTCTTCATTTGAAAGTGCATAAAGGGCTAAAATTGGAAATGCAATTGTTGCATCTGTATATACCGTGATTAAATTCTCATGAGAGTCCTGTACTTTTCCCCAACTCTTTCCTTCTTGTAAGGTTGCACCTGAAAGTCCTCCTGTATCTGGCCGTGCATCAGTAATCTGTACAATGTAATCCTGTCCTCCGTGTTCTTTTCTTAGAATCTGGTCTAACAGTGGTCCTGTTTGCTGTGCTGTATTCTTTGGAACTCCTCCTCCTAATTCTAGAACTCCTGATTTTTTTGAATTGTAGACTATAGCGGCTTGTTCAATAATTTCTCTAACAAAATCCAAGTTAAATGGCTGATTTTTTAATCTGTGAACAGCTAAATTCAATGCAAGAGATGAATCTTTAAGAGTTGATACGTACACTGGAACATCTAAATCATAAGCTGTCGTAAGAAAACTTTTCTCAGGAAATTTTGATTTCTCTTTGCTAATTCTTCCTAAAACATTACAAAATTCTGCTGTTGTAAATGGCTCTTGTGATAATTTATCTTTGAATATGTTTTGAATAATATTGTCTTGTAATTCTAATGTCTCATAAAATTTCACATATACATCTCTAATCCGCACAATTTCTTTTTCGTATAAAATATTGTCATCAACTTGAAAATGTCCCTGTTTTACAGGTAATCCCCATGCAAAATGATCTTCGTGGTATACATTTGCTCCAGTTGCTACAATCCAGTCCACAAATCCTTTCTCTAGGAGTGTTTTGATTATTCCTCCAAATCCTACAGGTGTCATTGCTCCTGCGACTGTTAAGCAGATTGTTGCATCGTCTGCAATCATTTTTTGGTATAGTTTTGCGGCTTCACCTAATTGCCTTGCATTGAATCCAGAATTTGCATAAATCTCTACTAATTCTTTCACTGTTGTCTTAGAATCGAGTTTGATATGCGGTATATCCTTTCCCTCAAAATGATGATGATTCACACAAAAATTTGTATTATAAGTAAAATAAGCTTTTAGGATCTAATATTACGTGAACCATCATCGCCTTCATCTTGAACAACATATTGTTTTACTACTTTTATCACATCATCAATTATATCACATAGGTGTACCTCGATTTCTGTACTAAACATCAACAATCCATCCTTTCCGCATGCCATGGTGATTCTGTTTACTTTTTCATATCTGGTCATGGCATATTCTGGTTCACCAATCTCTGCTGAAAATTGCTTTCTAGTTTTCCATCTCATGATTGCTTGAGTCATTGATTTTTTTGTTTGATCTTTGTCAAAATGTCTCTGAATTCCGCCCTGCATTTTCTCATACACATCTCCGCTATACGAATTGTAGACTCCGACGTAACGTATCTTATCATTTGATTCTAATAGTTCACTGCAAAGTTTTCCATAATCCATAACAAAACAGGTTCATCAGTAAATGCGTTATAAGGTTATTCATTTATTTTAATATGGTAGGTCATAATCAACGATATGAAATTCGTTGATGTTCCTGATTCACAACGAATTAAACGTGAACCTGATAATCGTATTGTAATTCTTGCAGATGGAAAAATTATGCAAGAAGATGTAGTCATAAAACAAATTGAATTGTTACAATATAAGATCAAAAATGATGAAAAATTAGGTCAATATTCAATTATCACTGCATTAATTGATACCGCCCAAGGCACAATAGAAATTCTATATGATGAGGGATATCGTGGAGATGATGCACTCAATGAATCTGCAAATATGTTAATACAAAATTTAGGTCTATCTGGATTAATACTTCGTAGTTTAATTTCTCTCAAAAATCAACTTGAAAAAAATTGAAAAGTAAAAACTATCATTATAAATTATCTACTGACGATCACAAACCTAAATGTGCATTATGTGATGATGACAGTTGTTATTATTGTAACATGAATGATCTCTATTACTGTGAAAAACATGTTGTTGGACATGATGAAAATGAAACCTGACTGTTTAATACACAGTGATTTATCAAAAATTATTGGATGATACCTTCCGCAATCAGTGTATAGAAAAGATTGCAGCAAAAGTCACAGACGAAAACATTCCTTATGATGATCCATCTTCTGATGTCATGGAATATTTACAGAAATTTGCAATCAGTTTAGGTGTAGATATTTCAAATACTGAAGAAGTGGTAAATGAATCATTTTTGTACATTGCAATGAAAAATGCTAAAGATATTGATCCTTTAACCAAAGGTGATGAATTTGGTGCAGGATTCAGTTAACTGTTTATAGATTTAGTTTCTTATTGCTTTTTTTACTAAATCTTTGTCATTTTATTATGTATCTCATACCGCATTAGAAAATTATAAGTGGTGTGACAGTCCTTATGTGGTATGGATGAATATGTGGATGAGAAAGCTCAAAAATGGAAAGATCTCAAATTAAAATGGTCTACTCCATCACCAATAAAATCCACGCTTCAAGAAAAACCAAAATTACCGTTAAATGAAAAACAAATCGAGTCTGAATCTCTCTCTGACATAGTTAATTCATTACAAAAACAACTAGAACAGAAGCAAGTTACTCTAAAAGAAATTCAGTCAAAGAACTTACTTGCTGATTTGAATGAAAAGAAACAACATCTAGATGATACTATTACATCTAAAAAAAATCATATCAAAGAATTAAAATTAAAACAACAAATTTTACAAAAAGAAATAATTCATGTAGTAAAAGAAATTAAAGATGAAACTGACTTAAAAACAAATGAAATGCTATCATCTAATGAACAATTATCAGATTTAACCACTGAAGAGAACGAACTTGTAGAAAAAATCTACCATGAGCAAAAATTACGAGCATCACAAGAAAAGGAACTGGAAGAATTGCGTCTTGAGCGCCTAAATATTGTAAATAAAAATAAAGATACACAAAAAATACAAGAACAAATACTACAATATCGTAATCGTTTGGATCAGATTACATCTGATCGTTCAATGCTGGAACTGGAAATTAAATCTCAGATGAATCTCTTAGAAGATGAACATCAAAAAGAACGTGAGATTATATCTAAAATGATTAAGCAACACAGGAATTAGTCAATTTTCATAACATCGATTTTCTGTCTTCAGTCATACTGTAAAAACAATGCTCGATAAATTCATTTTTTACCTAATTTGAAATTTAAGTTTACTTTTTGTAGATAGTAATACAATTGAAGAAATTGCAACAACCAATATTAGAGATGCAACTGTGCCAAATTCTGGAATGACTGCCCCTCCGACAATCTCTACTTCAACGGTTGATTTGTTTAATGTGTTTGAACCTTGTTGTGCTGTAATTGAATAAAATCCATCTTGTTTCCACATCGGTCCGCCCACGCCGATTATTGAAGTAAATGAACCATCTGAATCAATGTTTATTTGATCAATAGAAACAATATTTCCATTTGGTGCAAGTACCATGATTGTTACGGGAATAACAATTGATGTAGCATGTCCTGTGATGGTAATTGTTGTTGAACCCTCAACTGCATCTGCTTCAATCATCAAACCTGTTTTATAATCTGAAGTTGTAAAATCATTTTTTGTATTATCCTTCAGTAAATATTCTTCTTTTACTTCTTGATCTGTCTTGTATGATGGGTCCTGCACCAATTCGTATGATACGTTGCCAATAGGTATGGCGTTTATACTTGTAAACACATCGTAATTTCCTCGTATGGACTTCCAGTTATGTGAAAAATAAAATTCATAGTAACCTTGGTCATTTGTCATGACATGATGAGTAAGTGTGTCTCCTTCTGGGGTGACATGAGTTAATAGCACTCTTGTTGATGAATCCCAATCAAGTTCTACACTCCCAAAAATTTTCACTAGTATTTCTCCTGTTCTTTTTAGAATATACTGCTCTTCTTCAATCTCCAATGTTCCAGCATCATTCTCTACAGCTTGTGCATATGTCATACATGGGATGATCATAATGCAACAAAGTACGGCAAGAAATAATCTCATATGATTGAAATGTGTGAAAGCAAATTTCTTTTTGTAGATGAAATTTATGTAGCTATTTGGGAAATTATGTTTCATCGGAATACTCCTCATCTGATATTATATTGTAACGTCTTATTGATTCATCTAGTTCCACTTTTTTCTCCCCTGCTTCTTTCTTTCTTGTCTTTTTGGATTTGGATATTCTTTGTTTAGTTGATTCAGACATCTTTCTACCTGTTCTTGACTCTGCAATCTTCTGCTTAGTCTCTTCTGTCTGTATCTT
>Ga0208964_1000831_pt1 | contig 15105 bp, 11 predicted proteins | sample AOAMet1_08_M0_20_2_FD_188227 | JGI IMG/M metagenome (GOLD analysis project Ga0208964, IMG submission 188227) | Ammonia-oxidizing marine microbial communities from Monterey Bay, California, USA - CAN11_08_M0_20 (SPAdes) | ecosystem: Environmental > Aquatic > Marine > Intertidal zone | place... | reverse complement strand
AGCATGTAATTATGATTCAACAGCTACTTGTGATGATGGTTCTTGTTTAACCGCTTACGGTTGTGCAGATCCCTTAGCATGTAACTATGATTCAACAGCTACTTGTGATGATGGTTCTTGTGAGTTACCTGATGGTTGTATGGATCCACTAGCATGTAACTATGATTCAACAGCTATTTGTGATGATGGTTCTTGTTTAACCACTTACGGTTGTATTGATTTAACAGCATGTAACTATGATGCAAATGCTACATGTGATGATGGTTCTTGTATCTTACCTGATGGTTGTACAAATTTAACAGCGTGTAATTATGATCCTTCAGCTACCTGTGACGATGGTTCGTGTACTTATCAAGGGTGTACATATCCTACTGCCTGTAACTATAATCCATTGGCGGGTTGTGATGATGGTTCTTGTATTATTCCTGATGGTTGTACAGATCCTTTAGCATGTAATTATGATCCAACTGCTAACTGTAATGATGGTTCTTGTATATTACCTGATGGTTGTACAGATCCTTTAGCATGTAACTATGATGCAACAGCTATCTGTGACGATGGTTCTTGTTTAACATCTTACGGTTGTACTGATTTAACAGCATGTAACTATGATGCAAATGCTACATGTGATGATGGTTCTTGTACATTACCTAATGGATGTACTGATCTAACAGCATGTAACTATGATGCAAATGCTACTTGTGATGACGGTTCTTGTGAGTTACCTGATGGTTGTACTGATCTAACAGCATGTAATTATGATGCAAATGCTACTTGTGATGATGGTTCTTGTATTTTACCTGATGGTTGTACAGATGTATCAGCTTGTAATTATGACTCTATAGCTACTTGTGACGATGGTTCTTGTATCTTACCTGATGGTTGTACTGATCCGTTAGCATGTAATTATGATTCTACATCTATTTGTGATGATGGTTCTTGTATCTTACCTGATGGTTGTACAGATACATTAGCATGTAATTATGATTCTACAGCTACTTGTGATGATGGTTCTTGTTTAACAGCTTATGGTTGTACAGATCCAACAGCATGTAATTACGATGCAAATGCTACTTGTGATGATGGTTCTTGTGAGTTGCCTGATGGTTGTACAGATGCTACAGCATGTAATTATGACGCTACAGCAATCTGTGATGATGGTTCTTGTGATCTTCCAGATGGATGTGGAGATCCTCTTTATGAAGAGTATGATCCTTTAGTAACTTGTAGTGATCCTACTGCATGTATTACACTTATTACAACTGGAATTGAAACTTATAATATAGATAAGATTACTATTTATCCAAATCCATCACAAGATGTATTTAATGTTGAGTTCAACAGTTTATCAAGACAAGACTTAGAACTTAGAATCATTAATGTAATTGGAGAAGTTATTTATACTGAGAACTTGAATGAGTTTGTTGGTGCGTATACTAAACAAGTTGATTTATCTACTTATACAAATGGTGTTTACTTCTTGCAGATTACTACAGATAATGGAGTAATTAACAATAAATTAATCCTTCAATAAGAAGTTAAGTTAATCTTAATATAAAGAAGTCCGGGCATTATGTTCGGACTTCTTTCTTTTAGTAACAAATTTATTAGCAGTGCAAAAATCGGAACAATTTTATTTTGAAAAATTTCTGTAATCATCTAATGTTAATAACAAGTTCAAAATCTTTATACTTACGCAAAACTAATTTTCGTTTGCTTTCATAAATTTGTAAAAAATATGTTATGGAAGAAATTAAAGAAGGAGAAATAGTCTATGCTACCTTTAAAGTAAAGGATAATAACAATAAAGAATACGAATTAAGGAAAGTAGTTTTTTCAAGAGAATGGAAAAGCGAATATCCAATCTTAAGAAAAGAAATCTATACCAGATTCCTTAAACAAAATGGAATAAAGAAAGATTGTTCCATATTAGATGTAAAAATACTTGCTCGTACAGGTTTTAAGAATAGATCTAAGGGTTATACTACTGCTAAAAAGAACGAACAAATAAGAGACTCGGTAACAGGAGCTTATGTGTAAAAAGGTATTGTTTTTACTGTTCTTATTTTTTATTCTTCCTACACTTATCTATGGGCAAGATGTTCCATTCAGTGAGAATATTGAATCCGAAAAATGGGCAGATTCTATTATCATCAATATGAGTCCAGAAGAAAGAATTTCCCAACTTCTGATGGTTGCCGCTTATTCTAATAAGGATGAGTCTCATACTACATATATTTCTAATCTTATTAAAAACTATAAAATTGGAGGATTGATGTTTTTACAAGGTGGTCCTGTTCGTCAGGCTAAACTGACCAATTACTATCAATCTGTTTCAGAAACTCCACTTATGATTGCTTTAGATGCAGAGTGGGGTGTTGCTATGAGATTAGATTCGTCAATCCGATTTCCTTGGCAAATGACCTTGGGTTCAATTCAGGATGAAAAATTGATTTACCAAATGGGAGAGGAGGTTGCACGACAGTGTAAACTTATTGGAGTAAATATCAATTTCGCTCCTGTTGTAGATGTAAATTTTAATCCTGACAATCCTATTATTGGAAATCGTTCTTTTGGTGAAGATCCAATTAGAGTTGGAGAGTTAGGAATTCAGTATATGAAAGGAATGCAAGATAATAAAGTGTTAGCTTGTGCCAAACATTTCCCTGGACATGGAGATACCGATTCTGACTCTCATAAAGAACTTCCAGTAATAAAACATTCAAAAGAAAGATTAGATTCTGTAGAATTATTACCTTTTAAAATGTTGATTAAAAACGGATTAGGCTCCGTAATGGTTGCTCATCTTAATATTCCTTCATTAGACAAAACAAAAAATTTAGCAGTTTCCTTGTCTCCAGAAGTGGTAAACGGATTACTTAAAACAGAATTAGAGTTTAAAGGATTAGTTATTACAGATGCACTTAATATGAAAGGAGTAAGTAAGTTCTATAAACCAGGAGTTGTAGATGTAAAAGCACTTTTGGCAGGAAATGATGTTTTGCTTTTTTCGGAGGATGTCCCTAAAGCAATAGATCAAATAAAATTAGCAATTGAAAATGGAGAAATTACTCAAGAAGAAGTAGATGAAAGATGTAAGAGAATTTTAAAGAGTAAATATTGGATGGGATTATCAGAATTTACTACACTAAATTTAGAAAAAGTGGAAAATGAGATTGTTACCAATAATACACATTTAATTAACAGAAAATTAATAAAAAATTCCATCACATTAATTCAGAACTATGATAATTTATTACCCCTGAAAAGATTAGATACTTTAAACATAGCTTCCGTCTCGATAGGGGAAGATGGAACTGAATTTCAGAATACATTAAGTAAGTATGCAAAAATTGATCACTATAAAATTAAAGAATCCGCTTCTGAAGAAGAAAAAGGAGCTATTTTGAGTAAACTTTCAGAGTATAACCTTGTAATTGTTGGTCTGCATAAATCGAATGTATCTGCCTGGAAAAGTTATAAGGTTAGTAGAAAAACAGATCTTTTTATTCAGAAAATTGCAGTACAATCAAAAGTTGTACTTAGTGTTTTTGCTAGTCCTTACGCTTTAAATTCTTTTCTTTTTGTAAATAATTTTAATGCGGTTTTAATATCGTATCAAAACAGTGAAATATCACAAGAGATGACTTCTCAAGCAATTTTTGGAGGTTTTGGAACTAAAGGAAAATTGCCAGTATCCACAAAACACTACGCTTTAAATTACGGAATAGAAACCAATAAAATCAGATTAGAATATAGTATCCCAGAAGAATTTGGAGTAAATGAATCTGATTTGTATAAGATTGATAGTTTAGCTAAAAATGCAATATCAGAAGAATCTACTCCTGGTTGTCAAATTCTGATTGCAAAAGAAGGTAAAATCATTTTTAATAAATCTTATGGATATCATACTTATTCAAAGAAGAAAAAGGTAGATAATTCAGATATCTATGACTTAGCTTCTATAACAAAAATCAGTGCTACAATTCCTTTACTTATGAAAATGGTTGATGATGGAAAATTAAATATTGATAATACTTTAGGGATGTATCTGGATCTAGATACATCAAATAAATCAGAACTTGTGATAAGAGATATCTTAGCTCATCAAGCTAAATTAAAATCTTGGATTTCATTTTATAACTCTACTTTAGATAACGACACAATTAATGGAGTAAAAATTCTAAGAGATACTCTATATAGTTCTACAGAATCTGTAATCTATCCTTATAAAGTTGCAGATGATATTTATCTTCATTTTTCTTACCCTGACTCCATCTTGAATATTATTAAATATTCTCAATTAAGAGAAAATGAAGGGTATAAATATTCTGATTTGGGATACTACCTTCTTAAAGAAATTATTGAAGAACACTATAGTAATGAGTTGAATCAACTTACTTCAAATTATTTTTATGACAAATTAGGAATGGAAAATCTTGGTTATTTGCCTTTGGATAGAATAGAAAAAACAAGAATAATTCCAACTGAGCAAGATTATTTATATAGGAGCCAACTAATTAAGGGATATGTTCATGATCAGGGAGCGGCAATGTTAGGAGGTGTAGGAGGGCATGCTGGTGTATTTTCAAATGCAAATGACTTGGCAAAAATTATGCAGATGTATCTAAATTATGGAGAGTATGGTGGAGAAAGGTATATCTCGCAAGAAACAGTAAAAGAATTTACAAAGTGTCAGTTTTGTAATAATGACAATAGAAGAGGAGCTGGGTTTGACAAGCCAGCAGATGAAGGAGGTCCAACTTGTAATTCTGTTTCTCATACAAGTTTTGGACATACAGGATTTACTGGAACTATTGCATGGGCAGATCCTGAAACCGAGTTAATTTATATATTTTTGTCTAACAGAATTCATCCTGATGCAAATAATTGGAAATTACTTAAGATGGATGTCCGAACAAATATTATGCAGGAAATATATAATCATTTTGAAAACTGAAAAGAATTACAAGATAGGTATTGTTTGTTATCCAACTTACGGTGGTAGTGGAGTAGTAGCTACTGAACTTGGAATTGCTCTTGCAGAGAAAGGACATGAAGTCCATTTTATTAGCTATAGCCAGCCTTTTAGATTGGACCGTGTATCGGATAAAACATTTTTTCATGAAGTAACGGTGCCAGATTATCCTTTGTTTGATTACACTCCCTATGAACTTAATTTAACTTCCAAATTAGTAGACGTAGTACTTCATGAAAAGATTGATATTTTGCATGTTCATTATGCAATACCACATGCATCTGCTGCAATACAAGCAAAACATATTCTGGAAACCTATGGTATGAAAATTCCGATTGTAACTACATTACATGGAACGGATATCACTTTACTTGGTAAGGACAAATCTTTTAAGCCAGTTATTGAATATGCAATAAATAAATCTGATGCAGTTACTTCTGTTTCATTAGATTTAAAGAAGGAAACATTAAATCATTTTAAAATCACAAAACAGATAGATGTAATACCAAATTTTATCGATTCTAATCTTTATAATAAAGATGGAGATAAAGTTTTGAGAAGTAAATTTGCAAACACTGATGAGAAAATCCTGATACATGTTTCCAATTTCAGAAAAGTAAAAAGAGTAACAGATGTAGTGAAGATTTTTGAAATTGTACAAAAAGAAATTCCTTCAAAATTAATAATGATAGGTGATGGTCCAGAAAGAATACAAGCAGAACAACTTTGCAGGAAACTTAATATATCTGATAGAGTAAAATTCATGGGAAAACTAAAATCGGTAGAAGAGTTCATGTCGATTTCAGATTTATTTTTACTTCCTTCTGAAACAGAAAGTTTTGGTCTGGTAGCATTAGAAGCTATGGCTTCAGGAGTATCTGTTATTTCTTCCAACTCTGGAGGGTTATCAGAAGTAAATATTGATGGTATAACAGGGTATTTGTCAGAAGTAGGAGATGTTAAACAGATGTCAGAAAATGCAATTACATTGCTTTCAAATGAGAAGATGTTAGATACATTTAAGCAAAATGCATTTAATCATGCAATGAATTTTGATTTACCAAATATTTTACCTTTGTACGAATCGTTATACACTAAACTTTGCAATATCTAATGAAAAAGATAGGAATTACAGGAGGGATAGGTTCTGGAAAAACATATGTTTCTTCTGTTTTTACTAGTTTAGGTATTCCTGTTTTCAATGCAGATATAGAAGCAAAAAGATTAATGGTGTCCTGTGAAAATTCAAGAAACTTAATAAAAAAAGAATTTGGAGAAGATATTTATTCTGAAAAAGATTTGAATAGAGAAAAACTCGCATCTATTATATTTAATGATAAAAGTAAATTACAAAAACTAAATTCCTTGGTTCATCCGATTGTAAAGGGGGAGTTTAATAATTGGTGTAAGAGACAAACATCACCCTATGTAATAAAAGAGGCCGCTATTGTTTTTGAGAGTAATTCTCATTTAGAATTAGATGCAGTTATTTGTGTTTCTGCACCTTTGAATCTTAGAATGAAAAGACTTTTTAAAAGAGATAATTCTTCCGAGAAGGAGATGAAAAAACGGATAGAGAATCAGATTTCACAAGAGGAAAAAGAAAAACGATCCGATTATATTATTGTAAATAATGAAAAGGATTTATTACTACCTCAAATCATTAAAATTCATAAAGTATTACTCTCCTAGAAAAGGGTATCTATAATCTGTTGGAGGAACAAAAGTTTCTTTAATTGTTCGTGGAGAAACCCATCTCAATAAATTAAGAATAGAACCTGCTTTATCATTTGTACCAGAACCTCTAGCTCCACCAAATGGTTGTTGACTCACAACCGCTCCTGTTGGTTTATCATTGATGTAGAAGTTGCCTGCAGCATTTTCTAACATTTTGCATGCTGTTTCTGCTGCATATCTATCAACCGATAGGATAGCTCCTGTAAGAGCATATTCTGAGGTGTTATCTACTAAAGTAAGAGTTTCTTCCCATTTCTCTGCATCATATACATAAATAGTCATTACAGGTCCGAAAACTTCTTCTACCATAGTTTTAAACTGAGGGTTTGTAGTTACAATTATAGTAGGCTGAATAAAATAACCTACTGATTTATCGTAATTACCACCAACAATAATTTCAGCTTCATCTGAGTTTTTAGCATAATCGATATAAGAAGCGATACTATCGAATGCTTTTTCGGAAATAACTGCATTTATAAAGTTGGAGGTATCAGATGGAGATCCCATTTTAAATGAATTTACATCTTTAATAATTTGTTCTTTTACATCTCCCCAAAGGTTAGTTGGAATGTAAGCTCTACTTGCTGCAGAACATTTTTGTCCTTGGTATTCAAAAGCACCTCTACTAATAGCTGTTGCTACCTCTGCTGCTACTGCTGATTTATGTGCTACAATAAAATCTTTTCCTCCAGTTTCACCAACAATTCTTGGGTACGACTTATATTTTTCTATATTGTTACCAATTCCTTTCCATAAGGTACGGAATACATTAGTAGAACCAGTAAAGTGTAAACCTGCAAAGTTTTCATCTTGAAATACTACTTCCGAAATCTCTTTACCACTAACGGTTACCATATTAATTACTCCATCAGGCAGACCAGCAGCTTTAAATAAATCCATAATTACTTGTGCTGAATATATCTGAGTTTCTGCAGGTTTCCAAACTACTACATTACCGAGCATTGCAGGTGCTGCACATAGGTTGGCGCAGATAGAAGTAAAGTTAAAAGGAGTAAGTGCAAATACAAATCCTTCTAGTGGTCGGTGTTCTAGTCTGTTCCAAATGCCGGGAGAAGATTCTGGTTGCTCTTTGTATAATTGACTCATGTATTGTACATTGAATTTGAAAAAATCAATCAATTCGCAAGCTGCATCAATTTCTGCTTGAAATACATTTTTACTTTGTGCTATCATAGTAGCAGCATTCATTCTGGCACGGAAAGGACCTGCTAAAAGGTCAGCTGCTTTTAGAAATATTGACGCTCTGTGTTCCCAACCCATTTGACTCCATTTTTCTCTTGCTTTCATTGCTGCATCTATTGCTATTCTAACTTCTTTCTCTCCTCCATAGTTGGAAGTACCAACTACATGTTTGTGGTCGTGAGGAGGACATAATTCTCTTTTATCATCTGTGTAAACTTCTTTCCCTCCAATATGCATTGGTATATCAATGTGTGAGTTATACATTCTGTTATATTCTGATAGTACTTCCTCTCTTTCTGAAGTTCCTGATGCGTAACTTTTTATTGGCTCACAACTAGCTATAGGTACATTAAAAAATCCTTTTGACATTTTTATTTTCTATTTATATTTATTTGCAAATATAGATAAAAGATAGATATTAAAAAATGGAACTTAGATGTGAGAAAATCAGAGGGTTTTATAACTGTTAAAATAGTTCAGAAGAGGTTTTCTTAAAACCAATTAGTTGTTCGTAATTTTTGCCAATTTCACGGTAGTATACATAAATATAGTAGTCGTTCTTTGTTTGGTAGTGACTACCTTCTATAAAAGTTAAATTAGTATGTTTATTTGAATGCTCTTGTATTATATACAGATAATTGTAGTATCCTTGTTTTAGTAAAGCGATACATTCGTATCTTCTACTTATTTCATTAAATTGAAGTTTATAATTTTCCTTTATTTTCCAATCGGTAAACCTTCCAATTAGGTAGATATCTCCATAACTAACTCTTCTGTTTTCTAATAATGAGAAATTGACTTTAATATATTCTGCTTCTGTTTCTGAATTCCATGCTTCTTGCTTATTTATTAAGAATTCTCCGTTTATATCTGGTATACTAATAAACTCTTCAAACGACCTACTTATGTCAGTTAATAATTTCACATTTATGTTGTTGCTGTCAGATGAGATCTCTTTAATTCTTTCAGATTGATATCTTATACTTTTTATATCAAAATGACGGAATTCATTCCCCGCTTCAAAAGTATTTTCACTTTCATAATCGTAAATTAGCTGATCTTGTTTTACAAATAATGGTTGCAAATCTGTAATGGAGTTGTCTTCTCTGTTATTTTGTTTGATAACAACCTTTATGTCTGAATATGGATTAGCAACATACACATTAGAATGAGAGATAGTAAAATCTACCTCTTGTTTGTATTCTCGATCATCAATTAAAGTAGCTCTTTTTACATTGCTTGAGATGTTTAGTTTTTCATCTAAAACCATAAATCTTCTTATTAAGATAGCTTCTTTTGGATTGTTGTTTGTAAACACTTTAATTATATAGTTCCCAGATAATAATGGTTTCAGATAATCTTCAGGAAAGACTAAGTTGTAATGCGTGTATTTTTGTAATGTATTAAAAGAAAATTCATAGTCCTCAATTCTGTTTTCGAAAAATCCATCGATATATTCTGATTGCATTAGATCTGATTGAGTCCAATCAGAGTTACAATGAACAATTGTGTAATAATAATCTTGCAAATCTTCAGAAAAATCATCAAAACTAAGTTGTAGTTTTTCTTCTGTTCCTAAATGAATAATTGGATTACTCATTGGATTATTTTCAGTATGTAAAAGTGGAGTCAGAATATTTGTATTGAAAATCTCGTTTTCAAAAATGATATTCTCCTCTTGTCCGAATGAATAGAAACTACTTAATAGAACAGCAAAAAGTATTAGTAAATATTGATTATTATTTTTCATTAAAAAATATGAATGAAATTTGTTTTTGTTTGATGCAAATTTATACTTTTGCAACCGAAAAATCTAATAATTCAAGATGTCTGAAGAGATTCGTTTAAAAAAAGGTCTAAACATACAGCTAATAGGAGCATCCGAACAAGTTTATTCTACATCAGAAGTTGCTAAGACTTACGAATTAAAACCAACTGATTTTCATGGATTGACACCAAAACTTACTGTCAAGATAGGAGATAAGGTAAAAGCTGGAACAATACTTTTTGTAGACAAGTACAATGAAATGGTTAAGTTTTGTTCTCCAGTAAGTGGTGAGGTAACTGATATCGTAAGAGGAGAAAAAAGAAGAATTTTAAAGGTTGTAATTATTTCCGACATTGAAATTGAATATGAAGATCTAAATTCAGAAGACACAACAGATTTAAGTAGAGAAAAAATAATTGATAAAATGTGTTCAAATGGAGTTTGGCCTTTTATCAGACAAAAGCCTTATGATGTAATTGCAAACCCTCTAGACACTCCAAAATCTATTTTTATTTCAGCATTTAACTCTGATCCAATTGCTATTGATAATGATTTCGCACTTTATGGAAAAGAAGAGTTGTTTCAATATGGTTTAGATATTATCACAAAACTTACTTCAGGTATTACCCATCTAAATATTGATGGTTATTCAAACCCTTCAAAAGTTTTTGCAGATGCAAAAGGAGTTCAGGTAAATAGAATTTCAGGAATGCATCCTTCTGGTAATGTAGGAGTTCAAATTCATCATATTGACCCAATAAATAAAGATGACATTATTTGGTACTTATCTCCTCAGGATGTGATTACTATCGCTACTTTGTTTAAAGATGGAAAATATGACGCTTCTAGAATAATTGCGGTATCAGGTTCTCAAATAAAAAATCCAAGATATTATAGAACCATTGCAGGTACTTCTGTTTTAAATTTTCTGAAAGATAATTTAAATGAAGGAAAAACAAGAGTAATTAGCGGAAATGTTCTTACAGGAAAAAAAATTGATAAAAATGGAACTTTAGGTTTTTATGATTATCAGATAACTGCAATACCAGAGGGAGATGAATCAGAATTCTTAGGTTGGATCGCTCCAGGATTAAATAAATTTTCAGCTTCTAGAACTTTTCTTTCTTGGTTGTCTCCATCAAAGAAATATAGTTTAGACGCAAATCTACATGGTGAAGAAAGATCATATGTAATGACTGGTGAATACGAGAAAGTGTTACCTATGGATATTTATCCAAATCAACTCATAAAAGCAATAATGATAGAAGATATTGAACTAATGGAGAATTTAGGAATCTATGAAGTTTCTCCTGAGGATTTCGCATTATGTGAGTTTGTATGTACATCTAAAATTGAAGTTCAGAAAATTATTCGTCATGGTTTAGATTTAGTAAGAAAAGAAAATAGTTAATGAGATTATTTAGAAAAATATTAAATTCAGTAAAACCTCACTTCTTGGAAGGTGGAAAGTTAGAGAAGATGTATCCTGCGTATGATGCATTTGAAACTTTCTTATTTGTTCCAGATCATACAACAAAATCCGGTTCTCACATCAGAGATAGTATTGATTTAAAAAGAACTATGATTACTGTAGTAATAGCTCTTTTACCTGCATTATTCTTTGGTATGTGGAATATTGGTTACCAACATTATGAAATAGCTTTAGGTATAAAAGACACACCTTTGTTAGATTCTTTTATGTTTGGTTTCTGGAAGATGTTACCTATGATCTTAGTTTCTTATGGTGTAGGTTTAGGAATTGAATTTGCTTTTGCTAGTTTTAGAGGTCATCAAGTTAATGAAGGATATCTAGTTACAGGATTATTGATCCCTATGATCATGCCAATTAATGTGCCTCTTTGGATGCTTGCTGTATCTGTTGTTTTTGCTGTTGTTATTGGTAAAGAAGTTTTTGGGGGTACCGGAATGAACATCTTAAACCCTGCACTTACAGCTAGAGCGTTTCTGTTCTTCGCGTACCCTTCTTGGATGTCTGGAGATAAAGTTTGGACGTATATAGGTGGTGACTCAACTGTAGATTCTTTTTCCGGAGCTACTCCATTAGCAGATTTAGCTGCAGGAGTAGAATACAATTCTAGTTTAATAGGAAGTTATTTTAATGGAACTATTGCTGGTTCTGTTGCAGAAACATCAACTTTTGCTATTTTAATTGGAGCAGCAATTTTGTTATTTACAGGTATTGGTTCTTGGAGGACAATACTTTCCGTTTTTGCTGGTGGATATATAATGGGTTTACTTTTTAACTTATGGGGATTAAATGAGTTAATGAATCTTCCTTCTCATTTACATTTAATATTAGGAGGGTTTGCATTTGGAGCTGTATTTATGGCAACTGATCCTGTTACAGCTTCTCAAACTAATAAAGGGAAAATAATTGTAGGTCTACTAATTGGAGTATTCGCTATACTGATTAGAGTATTTAACCCAGCTTATCCAGAAGGAATGATGCTAGCAATTTTATTAATGAATGTATTTGCTCCACTTGTCGATCATTATGTAATAGAAGGAAATATTAAGAGAAGACTTAAAAGATCAAAAGGATAAATTATGGATGTAAATAAAAATAGTTATACTTTCGGTTTTGCGGCTATTATGGTAATAGTTGTAGCTGTTATTCTATCTGGAACATCAATAATTTTGAAAGATGCTCAATATAGTAATGTTGAATTAGAAAAAAAACAGAATATTTTGAGATCAGTAGGAGTGAATGTGAATAGAGATCAAGCAGCAATTGAATATCCTGTTTATATAAAAGAAGAGTTAGTATTAAATCATTTAGGTGAAATAATAAATAATTTATCAGCATTTGATGTAGACTTATCTAAAGAAGTAAAGAAAAGTATAGTTGAAGATGATGAAAATATACCATTAGAAGAAAGAACAAGTTTATTGCCATTATATATATCAGAAGTTGAAGGAGAAACAAAATATATTATTCCGTTAAGAGGAAAGGGGTTATGGGGACCTATTTGGGGTTTTATCTCGTTTAATGCCGATTTAAATACTGTATTTGCAGCTGTATTTGATCATAAAGCAGAAACTCCTGGTCTAGGAGCGGAAATCAACACATCATTATTTCAAAATGTTTTTCAAGGAAAAACAATTTTTGAAAAAGGTGAATTTGTTTCTATTTTTGTTCAAAAGGGTGGTTCAAATGGAGATATTCATAAGGTTGATGGTATTTCTGGTGGTACCATTACTTCTGATGGAGTTACAGATATGTTAAATGAAAGATTAAAAAGATATCTTCCTTATTTTAGATTAATGGAAGATAATAGAGAAAAAAATCAAGAGGAAGAAATAAGATTAACTATAGAAGCAGTAAATATAGATGAGAAAAGAGATTCTATATCAAATATAGGTAAAAGAGAAATAGATTAATTATGAGTGAAAAAGAAGCGTTATTCTCAAAGAAAAACAAGAAGCTTATTACTGATCCATTGGATAGTAACAATCCAGTAACAGTGCAAGTATTAGGAATATGTTCTGCACTAGCTATTACCGTACAATTAAAGCCTGCGATTGTTATGGCCATATCTACATTATTTGTTCTTTCTGTTGCAAATGTTGTGATTTCTCTGATGAGGAAACTTATACCTTCTAGAATCAGAATTATTGTAATGTTAGTTGTTATAGCTACACTAGTAATTTTAGTTGATCAAATATTAAAGGCTTATGTTTATGATGTTAGTAAAGAGCTATCTGTTTTTGTTGGACTTATTATTACGAACTGTATTATTATGGGAAGGTTAGAAGCTTTTGGTATGGCAAATGGCCCATGGAAATCATTTTTAGATGGTTTAGGAAATTCATTTGGTTATGCTTGGATCTTAATTGCTGTTGCTTTTTTCAGAGAATTATTAGGTTCAGGAACTTTATATGGATATCCTGTTTTAGAAGAAATAGGATTATATAATTTAGGATATGAAAATAATGGAATGATGATATTACCTCCAATGGCACTTATTACAGTTGGTATTATTATATGGATTCAAAGAGTTAAGAATAAAGATTTAGTAGAATCTAAATAAAATTATGCAAGATTTAGCAAATATATTTATCAAGTCAATTTTTATTGACAATATGGTATTTGCCTACTTTTTAGGAATGTGTTCCTATTTGGCAGTATCAAAAACAGTAAAAACATCTATTGGCCTAGGATTAGCTGTAGTTTTTGTGTTAGGAATTACAGTTCCAGTAAATTATTTACTGGAGAACTATGTTCTTAAGGAAGGTGCTTTAATATGGATTGGAGAAGAATTTAAGAATGTAGATTTAGCTTTTCTTTCTTTTATTATGTTCATTGCAGTTATTGCTTCGATGGTTCAATTAGTTGAAATGATTGTTGAGAAATTTTCTCCTACATTATATAGTTCCTTAGGTATCTTTCTTCCTCTTATTGCTGTGAATTGTGCAATCTTAGGAGCTTCTTTATTCATGAAAGAGAATGATTACGCTTCAATAACTGAAGCGACTGTATTTGGACTTGGATCTGGAGTAGGATGGTTTTTAGCTATTGTTGGTATTGCAGCTATTAGAGAGAAAATAAGATATTCAAATGTTCCTCCAGCTCTAAGAGGTTTAGGGATTACATTTATTATTACAGGATTGATGGGAATTGCTTTTATGAGTTTTATGGGAATTAAGTTAGATGCTAATAATAAAATTGATAATTCATTAGAGTTGTATGAAGATTCTTCAAAAGAAGTAAATATAGATAACAATAATATTAATCAAAAAGAAGAGAATTTACAATGATATTATTAGATGTTTCTTTAACGATAATTAGTAGTGTATTAGTTTTCTTAATAGTAGTTTTATTTTTAGTAGGAATATTATTATATATAAAAGCAAAACTTTCTCCATCAGGTAAAATTACCATTAAAATAAATGGAGAAAAAGAAATAATTGTAGATGGAGGAAGCACATTACTCTCTACTTTGAGTAGTAATGGAATATTTTTACCATCAGCTTGTGGTGGTGGTGGTACTTGCGTACAATGTACATGTCAAGTGCATGAAGGAGGAGGAGGAATCTTACCAACTGAATCTCCTCATTTTAGCAGAAAAGAAATTGCTGATAATTACAGATTAAGTTGTCAAGTAAAGGTTAGAGAGGATATGGATATTCATATTCCGGAAGAAGTATTTGGCGTAAAAAAATGGGAAGCAACAGTAGTATCTAACTACAATGTTGCTACTTATATTAAGGAGTTTATTGTTGAGGTTCCTGAGGATATGCCTTATGAGGCAGGAGGGTATATTCAAATTGAAATCCCTAATTGTGAGGTGCCGTTTGATGAAATGGATATTACAGCACATCCTGAGGATCATCCAGGAGAACCAAATAAGTTTGACAAGGATTGGGCAGAAGGAAACTTTGCTATGCGTAACTTAGT
>Ga0208964_1000829_pt1 | contig 15121 bp, 16 predicted proteins | sample AOAMet1_08_M0_20_2_FD_188227 | JGI IMG/M metagenome (GOLD analysis project Ga0208964, IMG submission 188227) | Ammonia-oxidizing marine microbial communities from Monterey Bay, California, USA - CAN11_08_M0_20 (SPAdes) | ecosystem: Environmental > Aquatic > Marine > Intertidal zone | place... | reverse complement strand
CCGTTATCACGAGTTCACCGTTTTGGTCGCGGTATTCTGTGACAGTTTCACTGAACATCAATTTTCCGCCTCGTCGTCCCTCCTTCTCCCAGTTCTTGCCTGGTTTGTTTTCAGCGGTTAGGACATCCCCAACTTTTAGTTGTCGGTGATAAACATAGTGTTGTTCTGCATGAAGACCTCCGCCTCCGCCACCGCCACCGCCTTCTTTCTTTTGGGTGATTCCTGTTGGCCCCTTTGCTGAACCAAACCATTCCTGGCCGACCTTGGGGCGCAGAAAATAGTCAGGGTCGAACTGTGCGCTCGATTGTACAAATGTTGGTGGCGCTATGATGGCACCCTGGTCAGTAGATTTTGCATAGTCTTCATCGTAATAGATTTCATTGGTGTCACCGATCGATCGCGCGAACATCATTACGTGTCCTGATTCGACCGGAAATTTATCAACTGCCATGGTTGGTTTCCTCCGTCAAAAATGTAAAAAAATAGTGTGTGTTACCGGCAACATACTCATGTATCTATGTCAACGTCAAGCCGGTATTTGTAGTGAAAATAAAAAACGCGTGGTTAGAAACTGATCGATGTCAACCTCAAGTCGGTATTTGTAGTGAAAATAAAAAAATGCCTTGTTAGAAACTGATCGTGGTTGTAGTATTTTTTTTCTCATCAATTGAATGTGTAATACCTAGATTGATTTTGAGTTGATAATAAAAAAAACAACATCAACAAATAGGCTTTAAGACACAGTTTATGTCCAGACCTGTACGTATAGAATTCCCCGGCGCTGTGTACCACGTCACAAGCAAAGGAAATGAAGGTCAAATTGTTTTCGACGATGCTGATGATAGAGGCGTCTTCCTCAATGTTCTTGACAATGTTGTAGTCCGGTTTGGCTGGTTGATTCACAGTTATGTGTTGATGGATGATCATTACCGTCTGGTGGTCGAAGTTCCAGAGGCAAACCTTTCGAAAGGGATGCGCCAATTGAACGGTGTTTACACCCAACATATCAACCGTCGTCATAGTCAGGAAGGTCCAATTTTTCATGGGCGGTTCAAGAGTATTTTACTCGAAAAGAAAAATTACTTGCTCCCAGTCTGCCGGCACGTCGTTACTAGTCCGGGTAAATTGAAAGGTGTGCCCAGTTTTTCATCCTACAAATGGAGCAGCTATCGCGCATTAGCCGGTCAGGTTAAGGCGCCAACGTTCCTTCACAAGGCAGATGTGCTGAAGAATTTCGGTAAGCGCGAGAAAGATGCGCAGCGAAAATATCGGGATTATATTAAGGAAGGTGTTGGGGAAGAATCACCGCTGAAAAAGCGTACTCACCAGGTACTACTCGGCAGTAATCGGTTTTTGAGTGAAATGCAGCCAATTCTCCAGGGTGAAAGACTCTCAAAGAGGGGACCGAAAGCGGTCAAGAGACGTCGCAGCCTGAATGCATTGTTCAAGAAAGTAGATGACAAGACCCGTGGTGAGCGAAACGAACTGATGAAGAAGGCGCATGTAGAGTTTGGCTATACCCTCATGCAAATTGGTGACCATCTGGGGCTGCATTACACAACAGTTTCCAAGGTTATCAACGCTTAGATTTTTCATAAGGGTCTACCAGACTTTTGTGGCCCTTAAACCTTAATCTGACCCATTTTAGTTAATTGAGTACCGCTCAGGGCTGTTTACAAAGTGCCGCTCAGGGCTGTTTACAAAGTGCCGCTCAGGGCTGTTTATAAAGTGCCGCTCAGGGCTGTTTACAAAGTGCCGCTCAGGGCTGTTTAAGAACACTAGGTAGACGTCCAATAAAAGTCCTAGTATGCTTCGTCGGCGCAAAGGCGCAGAAATGGCGCAGAAGTGGCGTAGAAGCAATCATTCTGGAGTAACACAGTGCGAAGAGTACTAGCCCCACAGTATAACGAAGATAGTGAAATAGACCTGACCCCTATGTTGGACGTTGTGTTCATCATGTTGATTTTCTTTATTGTGACAGCGACTTTCGTAAAGGAAATTGGTCTTGATGTGAACAGCCCCGACAAAAACCAGAATGTTAAAGATGCGGACAAGCAAAGTATCGTGGTTCAGATCACTAGCCGTGATCGAATTCGAATCAGAGGCAGGGATATCGATGTTCGTGCTGTGAGAGCAAACGTTGAACGATTACATGCTGAAAACCCGGAGGCGCCGGTTGTAGTTCAGCCCCATCCGGAAAGCAAAACCGACACCATGATCCAGGTAATGGACTCTGCTCGCCAGGCAGGGGTCTATAACGTCTCTATAGCCGCTGGCTAGATCCGTCGATGCCATGAAAATCGGCATCAACATCAGGGTCATGGGGCCTCAGTCGTCCCGCAACACAATTGCTAGCGTTCTTAAGCAAGCTGAGGCTGCTGGGGTCGAATCCGCATGGATCGTCGATCATATTGCCATTCCTCCTGATGAAGCCGAAGGTTCAGGGGGGCGTTACCTGGATCCGCTTACGTCTCTTGCATGGATGGCGGGCCAGACACAGTCTATCCTGATTGGCACTAGCGTTTTGATCCTGCCTTATCGTCCTAAGTTGCCGACCGCGAAAGCAATTGCCACCATCCAGGAGTTGTCCGGTGAACGCCTTTTGCTTGGGGTCGGAATTGGTTGGATGGACCCGGAGTTTCAGGCTTTGGGCGTCGACAGGCACCGGCGAGGTAGGCTCTCGGATGAGACCCTGGCATTTCTGCACGAGTGCTTTGATAACGATATTGTCACAGCAAATGACCAGCGCTTTCTGTTTAAGCCCAGGCCTGCGAGACCACCAATTTATATTGGGGGGTCAGCACCCCATGCGATTGACCGAGCGCTAAAGTATGGTGACGGTTGGTTGCCGATGGGCCATCTGGATAAAATTGCACCTCAGATTCGCCAATACCATGAGCGGTCTGAAGCATCACAGGGTAAGCCGGGGGAGGTGGTCACGTTCGCCACACTGCCGGAAGGTGACGTGGACCGTGCAAGAGAAATGATTTCACGTTACTCGGCCGCCGGGGTGACTCGCATTATCATAGGCAGGACTTACGAATCAGCGAAGGACTGGGCTCCGACCTTTGAATTACTAAGTGCCCTAAACAGTTAATATAATTGAATACAAGATGGGAATCGCATGGAATTAATCCTGATACGTCACGGCCTGCCATTACAGGTTGAAACTGAAGATGGCTCGCCCGCTGATCCGCCATTGTCTGAGGTCGGTCACCAGCAGGCCCAGAGAATGGCTAAGTGGCTTGAGGGCGAGCATATTGATCACCTCTATTCGAGCCCGATGCAGCGTGCGGTCCAGACAGCGGCGCCACTTGCAGCGTTGAAGGGGCTGGAGCCTGTGCTGAGGGACGGTGTTGCGGAATACGATAGGCAAGCAGACCACTACATTCCTGTGGAAGATCTGAAGAAGTCTGACTACGACGGCTGGTTGCGGATAATGAGTGGCAAGGTTGTAGATGCTAACTTCCCCAAATTCTGCGTGGAGGTCGTCACAACCCTGAACGAAATCATTGCTAGTCACCGTGGAAAAACTGTTGCGGTCACCTGCCATGGGGGGGTGGTGAACGCCTGGACTGCACATGTCATGGGGATGGAGCCCAGGATGTTCTTTAACCCTAATTACACGAGTATCAGTAGGTATATGGGGGCGAGCTCCGGTGAGCGTTCAATCATCACGCTTAACGAGCACACGCACTTGCAGGGACTGGGCTCTAACCTGGGTTAGGCCTTTTAGCGATCTTCGTTTGTTGAACATGCCATGGAAATCTTGGTCATGTCGACTCTGTTGGAGAGCTCTGGTTTGTGAAGTTACTTGCTATGAGTTAAGTTCTCTTCCCCTTGATTGAACGTTAAGTCTGTTCTGTTCGAGGGTGTCTGCTTCAAGGCCTCGGTTCTTGCCGCGACTGGTATGGCGCTCCTCATCGATACCCTCAGCCAGTGAATTTTCCCAACCGTAGTCTATTAACCGGTGAACTTCTTTCAATGTGTCCTGGTTTACGGAGGTAATGTCTTTGGCCAGTTTTTGGCAGTAGAGAAGTAATTCGTCCGGTTCAAGGACTTCGTTAACCAATCCCCACCGCTCCGCAGTTTCGGCACTCAGGTAGTTGCCGGTGAAGCTGAGTTGTTTTGCGCGCGAGGCGCCAATCAGTCGTGACAGACGTTGAGAAAGCCCCCAGCCGGGTACAACGCCCATTCGGACGTGAGTGTCGGCAAATTTAGCCTCAGTGGACGCAATCAGGATGTCACAGGCGAGTGCCAGTTCGAACCCGCCGGTGATGGCAAAACCGTTGATGGCGCCAATAACTGGTTTGCCGACCTCACGAATCGCTTTTTGCAGATCCACTGTCTCTTTCCCGGACGAGGTTGTATTCATGCCTTGCTGGCCGAGTTCCTTCAGGTCCAGGCCCGATGTAAATGCCCGGCCATTGCCGGTCAGTATGATCACCTGGGTTTCAGTATCGTTTCTAAGTTTTATGAACACTTCTCCCAGCTTTTGCCGAAGTTCCACAGACAGTGCATTCAGGTGTTCAGGGCGATTCAGGGTTACGGTGGTAATACCTTCGTTGGTTTCGGTGAGTACGATGTCTGTCATTGAGATTCTCTGCTTTGCAAACAGCAAATATTAAGGCGAGGATTGCTATACTCCAAGCCCATGAAAGGTTTTTTCTTCTTCGTTGTTTTCATCACAGGCGTTGTGTTGCTGCTCCGGTATCTCCGGCAGCGGGAAGTAGAATCGTTTATGGAATCGGATATGGAGGATTTTCAGACCTTTAGGCAGACACATGAGACTCTGACAAAGCCAGATCCCATCATTGCCCAGGCTGAAGCTTATGCGGCAACAAACCCCGGCGTTACTGAACTTAAAAAAGATAGCTTCGGTGCGGGCTCCGGGGTCAAACCGGCGAGTATGATCGCTGATGCGCCGCTGCCAGTGGTTCATCGTCTTAAAAGCTATTCGTTTGATGAAGTAACCCGTAACATGCTCTTATTGCTGGAAAAAGTTACTCCCAGAGGTGTGTTGGTGTTGTTGAATGTGCCCCTGTCCGAGTTTGTACGAAGCGACACAGGCGAGACATCGAATCTCGCCGCAATAAAAGTGGCCTATCTCCTGTGTGATGCAACCAGGCTCGACGTCATCTGTGGTGTCCAGCATCGGGATGCGGGCGCTACCGGACGACAATCCATCGACCATGTTAAGAGCGTGTTCGGTGATATCGACTTACCCTTATTGGAGTTTCCTGTCAGCAATGATATTTCCGAACATGAAGTGCGGGATAAACTTGATCCGGTATTGCTCGGCAGTGAAGTTCAGACCTGTCCCGGTTGCGCGGGATCCATGACGATCCGCAAGGCGACCAAGGGTAAGAGTGCTGGTAGGATTTTCTGGGTGTGCAATCACTTCCCGACGTGCCGTGGTGTTACCAGGCCCTAGAAGTTCAGTCCAGGACAACGTGTTGCTTAATCCGGTGCTGCACCTGTGCCGCCAGATCCTTGGCACTTTCCTCCCTGAAGGATTCTGGAAGAATAGGCGGCAGCACCGTCACTTCAATATGTGTTTCGCCGTGAAAGTTGAAGCTGTTTTTAGGTAACGCTGTTCTTGAACCATTGATGACGATGGGCAGGATAGGTTTTTGCATGCGCTTGGCAAGTACAAAAGCACCTTCCTTGAATTTTCTCATCTTGCCGGATTCGGATCTTGTCCCCTCGGGAAAGAGATAGATAGAACTACCCTGTTTTAGATGCTTTTCGCATGCCTTGTACATCGTCTTGACGCTTTTGTGGTCGCCGCGCCTGAGTCTTATATATCGGTTGAGCACCATGTTCCAGCCGATCAATGGGATATTGAACAGTTCCGCTTTAGAGACCCATTTGAAATGTATAAACAGCGTGAAAGCAACAAGAATATCGACTAGCGACTGATGGTTGGACACGATAACGTAGGTGTCGTTTGCATCAATATTCTCTTTGCCTTTTATTGAAACCGACCATGGTGGCATAAGCCAGATATACGAACTGGCCCAGAAACAGGTGAACCCGTGTAGAAGCCGGAGTCTCTTATCAAGAAGTACAGTGGTTAGCCAAATGATCAGGGCAAGCGGGAAAAAGAAAGCTGACGTCAGAAAGACGAATGCAATATAAAGAACGGCAATGAGTCGAAAAATTAAAGGCTGAACCATCGATGTTTTGTTGATGTTCTGTGGAAGTTAAAGTCGAGAGTGGTAAATTGTAGCATTACTCGGAAACTGGTCCAGCCGGAGAATTGATATGCCATTTAGTGTACCTGATGTTAGGGGCGATGTGATTTTTGAATCATTCCCGGTCGGCCCGTTGCAGTGTAACTGTGCAATCATTGGTGATCCGATAGCGAAGGTCTGTCTGATTATAGATCCGGGAGGGGATCCTGATAAAATCATGGCAATTGTTGATGAGCACGAGCTGACCGTAAAAGGGATAATACACACGCATGCTCATCTGGATCACATTCTGGCTTCTGCAGAGATCAAGAACCGCACCGGAGCACCGCTGTTACTTCACCAGGGAGACAAATTCTTGTGGGACGCGCTGGAAGACCAGTGCCAGAAGTTTGGCCTGGATTACACGCCAACTCCGGAACCAGATGTCTGGCTGAAAGATGATGCTGCATTAGACTGTTGTGGTGGTGTTGCCATTCATACCCCTGGCCACACGCCGGGTTCTATCAGCTTCTGGTTCGAGAACCATGATGTATTAATTGCCGGCGATACTCTGTTCCAGCTTGGTATAGGCAGGACTGATTTGCCCGGCGGTAGTTTTGAATCCATCGAGCACTCAATTACGGACCGGTTGTTCCGCCTTGCGGATGACGCACTCGTCATCACGGGCCATGGTCCATCGACCTCTCTCGCTTTTGAGAAGCAGGCAAACCCCTTCTTTGGTGGTCATGGGTGAAGGCTATCCCCCGAGAATCTCAAATGGCTGAACGAGGCGAATATTTTGGTAGGAGAAATAATGTTTAGACGATTGCGTGGCTTGGTTTTGGTCGCTTTTCTTTTGTTGTGCGGAGGTTGCGCCAACCTGGTCTCTGGGGTTACCTCCCAACTGGCTGATGATCTGCGGGTAGCATACTTAATAGCGAAGACATCGACACAGTGAGGGAGGGAGTACCTGCCTATTTGCTGTTGATTGACAGCTTTCTTCGTAGCAGCCCAAATTCCGAAGACCTATTGCTGGCTGCATCAAGTCTAAATGGAGCTTTTTCAGCATTAGTTACCGATGACGCCCGAATAAAGCTTCTGAGTGACAAAAGCATGCGATACGCCGAACGTGCAGCCTGTGTAGCGAAATCACTTCTTTGTGATGCTCGCCAGCAAAGTTATGCTGATTTTGAAAAAATAGTGAGTTCGCTTAACGTGGCGGACGTCCAGATAGCTTATGCATTGGGTCTTGCCTGGGTCGGAAGGTTACAGGCAAATAGCGATGACTGGGCCGTTATTGCAGAGCTCAGTCGCGCCAAACTTTTGATGGAGCGAGTGCTTGAGCTAGACGAAAACTATGAAAATGGCGGCCCTCATCTGTATATGGGTGGGATGGAAACGCTATTGCCAGCTTCAATGGGCGGCAAGCCTGAAGAGGGTAGGGTTCACTTTGAGAAGGCCATTGAGATTAACGAAGCCTATTTGATGACAAAAGTTATCTATGCTCAGCAGTATGCGCGGTTGATCTTCGACCAGGAACTGCACGATAGATTGCTCAATGAGGTCTTGTCGGCAGATCCCGTGGCAGATGGAATGACGCTGACAAATAGGGTCGCGCAGGAGCGGGCCAAAGATCTATTGGCTTCATCAAAAGATTACTTTTAAGGATAGACGATGATTAACAAATTCATTTTGACCATTAGCCTGCTTACATGCCTTTCTCAGGTAGATGCTGCGCATGCTGCCACCTACAAAATCGCGACGATATCACCTGACGGGCTTTCATCAATGAAAAAGCTTCGGGCAGGCGTGAAGAGAATAGAGGCTGAGACGGACGGACGTGTAAAGTTCAAAATATATCCAGGGGGTGTTCAGGGCGACGATCAAACCGTACTCCGAAAAATGAGAATCGGACAATTGCACGGGGGCGCCGTTGCTGCAGGTTCATTGACGCGCTTTTATCCCGATTTGCAGATTTATAATCTGCCACTGCAGTTTCAGTCCTACGAAGAAGTCGATCACATCCGCCGAGAGATGGACCAGATGATTTCTGATGGGCTAGCTGCCTCGGGTATTGTGAGTCTTGCCTTTTCGGAAACCGGGTTTGCCTATCTGCTAAGTCAAAAGCCTGTTAGAACCATCGCAGACCTTAAAGGTTTAAAAGCATGGATTCCGGACAACGATCCAATTGCAGCTGAACTCATAAAATCGTTTGGTGTCAGCCCAATACCTTTAGGAATTACTGACGTGCTTGCCGGCCTGCAAACGGGCCTGATAGATGCGGTTATGGCTCCCCCATCGATAGCACTTGCACTGCAGTGGCATAATCATGTGTCCTATATGACAGACCTGCCGATGGTTTATATTTATTCAATCCTGGCAATGGATAGCAAGGCGTATAAGCGGATTTCCGATAAGGATAGAGTGATCGTGAGTTCGGTCATTGATTCTATGTTTTTGGAAATGGAGTCCGAAAACCGGCTAGATAACCAGAAGGCTTATCAGGCAATGAAGTCGATTGGAATTGATGCCATTGCCGCGGATAATATTGATGAATGGAGAGCGGTCGCTGATGAATCTATTGAAAAGCTTATCGCCTCTGGAGAAATCACACCGGAATCTGTTCGGCTTTACTTATCTAATCTCCAGAAGTATCGGGATAGTTCAACTGCAGAGTCTGACTAGCATAGTAAAGGCGGCCGGATGGCTTCGTTAAGGAAAAATTTGCTCACGCTGAGGTCCGGCATTCACCGGCTGGAGGACGGCGCATTAATGCTTGCTCTGGTAAGCATCCTGGTGATGGCGTTGATTCAAATTGTTCTTCGGAATGTGTTTGACAGCGGTTTGCTGTGGGCTGAATCCTTCCTTCGGATCTTGGTACTGTGGATCGCGATTCTTGGTGCCATGGTCGCGACCCGTGAGAGAAACCACATCAGCATTGACCTCTTTTCGCGTTTACTTCCTCCCGCCTATTTTGTGCCGTTACGTATCATTTCAATACTGTTTGCTGCGGTTCTCTGCTCAATGGCGGCTTACCATTCTGCTGTTTTCATTGGCTACGAATACGAGGATGGGACGATCGCATTTGCCGATGTGCCTGTATGGCTCTGCCAGTCGATTATGCCGATCGGGTTTGGGGTGATGGCCTTGCGATTTTTTTATGCAGTATTCGAGCAGGAGCAATAAATGGGTCTCCTTGGGTCTGTTGCTATTGCGCTGCTCGCGCTGTTTGGGACGCCTCTGTTCGTCGTTATCCTGGCCGCGGCTATGTTGGGTTTTTACATTTCCGATATCCCGTTGACGGTTATCCCGATTGAAATTTATCGGCTAGTTGATACGCCATTGTTGTTGGCATTGCCGTTATTCACTTTTGCAGGCTACTTGTTGGCCGAGAGCCAATTGTCGACGCGCCTGGTAAAAGTAACTGCATCATTTCTTGGCTGGATGCCCGGTGGGCTTGCGGTTGTTGCTTATATTACCTGCGCGTTCTTCACTGCGTTCACCGGAGCTTCAGGGGTCACCATTGTCGCCGTTGGCGCGTTATTGTTCCCAGCGCTGGTGGAGGGAGGGTACCGCGAGCGGTTTTCTCTGGGGCTTGTCACAACTTCAGGAAGCCTTGGGTTGCTGCTTGCCCCGTCGCTCCCCCTTATTTTGTACGGCGTCATTGTTCAGCAAATGGATCTTCCAAATCCATTCACGATACAAGAGTTGTTTATCGCGGGTATTGTTCCGGCGCTTTTGATGATCGTCCTGTTGACGATCTACAGTATCTGGACAACGCGGGACGATCGCCTGGACGCGACGCCATTTGATCGCGGGTTGGCCTGGCAGTCCCTGCGAGATATGAAGTGGGAGATCCCTTTACCCATTATCGTCTTGGGGGGTATCTACACGGGATTCTTTGCTGTTTCAGAAGCCGCAGCAGTGACGGCCTTTTATGTTCTGGTGGTAGAGGTTTTCATACACCGGGAAATTCCAGTCAAAGAACTGCCCAGAGTTATTCGTGAGGCCATGGTGATGGTTGGGGGAATCTTGTTGATTCTCGGGGTTTCTTTAGCCTTTACTAACTTCCTGGTGGATGCGGAGATTCCGCAGGCACTGTTTGAATGGATCAGGACTTTCATCGAAAGCAAGTTCACTTTTCTGATCTTGTTAAACCTTATCCTGCTGGCGCTGGGCGCGATATTGGATATCTTCTCTGCGTTGGTGATCATGATTCCGCTTATTGTTCCCCTGGCGCTGCGCTTTGGGGTAGATCCGGTGCACCTGGGTATTATTTTCCTTGCCAACATGCAGATTGGGTATTTCACGCCGCCGATAGGAATGAATCTCTTTATTGCCAGTTATCGCTTCAAGAAACCGATCACTGAGCTGTACCAGGCGACTATTCCGTTTATGCTTGTCTTGCTGGTTGCATTGGTACTTATCACCTACGTTCCAGAATTAAGCCTGTATTTTCTTGATCGGGCTGAAATGCCTGTACAGTCTCCGTAATCCGCGTCGCAGGTAAACGAGATATGTGTAAAACTAGCGGAAGGCGGCATATTGATACTATAGTGACTTTAGCGGCACCATAGTCAAGATAGAACCAAGGAATCGAGGTTGAGTGACAAGACGACAGACAATGCGTATCTGAGGCTGATAGAAATTGGCAAAGCGCTATCCGCTGAGAGAAACATTGATAGTCTGCTTCAGCATATTTTAGAGGAAGCGAAGTCTCTAGCAACCGCAGATGCGGGAACAATCTATCTAAATTTGGATAAAATCAGCCTTAAATTTGCCATCGTATTAAATGACACCCTGGATTCTCGGCGTGATAATGCTTCAGGCTCAATGAATCTTCCTGACATCTCGCTTTACAACAGTGATGGCTCGCCAAATCTTAACAATATTGCCAGTAGTGCCGCGCATAGTGGTGAAACAATTGTGGTGGGCGATGTGGCCAGCATTGAAGAATTAGGTTTTTCTGGGCCTAAAAAATTTAGCAAGCTGTTGGACTATCCGACTATTTCTCTTCTGACAGTACCGCTTAAAACGATGGCTGATGAGTCATTGGGTGTACTGCAGTTACTGAATGCGACTGATAGTAAGGGATACTTTGTCCCGTTTTCAGATGGAATCATTCCTCTTATAGAGGCTCTTGCTTCCCAGGCATCGGTTGCAATGGAAAACCGCGCGTTGCTGGATGAGCAGGAAGCTCAGAAGCAACAGCTGGAGCGAGAAGTCGACGCCCGAACGGGCGAGTTGAAAGATGCGCTGACCAGATTGTCTGAAGCGCATATCAATTTAAAAGAAATGAATACCTTTGATGTTGTAACGGGAATTCACAATCGCCAGTATTTTAATGAAAGCCTTGAGCAGGAGTGGCGCAGGGCGAAGCGTGAGGGGTATGAAGTGTCGATGCTTATGCTGGATATCGATCATTTCAAACGCGTGAACGATACTTATGGGCATCTCGCTGGAGACGAATGTCTCGCGGCTATTGCAAAAGAAGTGGACCGGATGTTCAACCGACCTTCTGACGTGGTGGCGCGTTACGGGGGTGAAGAGTTTGTGGTTGTGTTGCCCTATATTTCCGCAGATAACGCACGTCGTCTTGCCGAACAGCTCAGAGAAATCATCGAGGGATCTACGTATTTAGCGGACGGGCATGACCTGCAAGTGACAGTGAGTATCGGTGTTGCAACTGCAAGCCCAAACGACGAAGTACGGTCAAGGGATTTGATCGGTTGGTCAGATACTGTGCTCTACGAGGCTAAATCGGCAGGACGTAACCAGGTTCGCCAGCACCGCTAGTAGCCGGAGGCAAGTCCCTCTTTCCTGTGATCTGAACCCGCGCAGTAGCCGTCTTCCATTTTTACAATTAACTGAGCGCCGCCAAACAGGTACTCAGGGCTCCCTACTACAATGTTGTGTCCGCGTGCTTGAAGGTTGCGAGCGACATCTGGGTCGAATCCATCCTCCAGAGCGACACGTCCATCTTCAAAGACGTACCAGCGTGGTGCATCTGAAGCCGCCTGCGGATTCTGTTTGAAATGTGCAACCCGTAACATCATCTGCAGGTGACCCTGCGCCTGCATGTGACCACCCATGACGCCGAATCCCATAAACGGTTGGTTACTACGGGTAATGAAACCCGGAATAATCGTGTGATAAGGGCGCTTTCCGGGACCGACCTGATTTGGGTGTCCATCTTCCAGAACAAAACCCGAGCCTCGATTCTGGAGGCTGATGCCGGTGTCGGGAACAACAATGCCGGATCCAAAACCTCGGAAATTTGATTGGATCATCGACACCATCATGCCGCTAGCATCGGCGGTAGTGAGATACACTGTGTCGGGCGCCGTGCCTAATGCTGTTGGGTGCGGGTTGGCTGAACGCAAGTTGATGCTGTGTGCGCGTTCTTTCAGATAGGTTTCATCCAATAGGGCGTCGATGGATGTCCGCATGTGAGCGATATCCGCAAGATGTCGTTCGGCATCTGCGTAGGCTATTCTCTGGGCTTCGATTTGAAGGTGTACGCTATCAGCGGAATCAAGTGCCAGGTCTTTGCCGTGGCACTGCTCGAGAATGCCAAGAGAAATAAGCGCCATAAGTCCCTGCCCGTTGGGTGGTATTTCGTGCAACTCTGCGTCAAAGCCAGATAAGCAAATAGGGTCGACCCAATCGCAGGCATGGTTTTCAAGATCCTCTAGTGTCAAGGCGGCATTATGAGCGGCAGCATCTGCCGCGATCGCGTCTGCAAGTTCGCCCTTGTAAAAAGCTTCGCCTTTGGTGGCAGCGATTTTTTCCAGCGTTCGGGCATGGTCAGGCAGTCGGACAAGTTCGCCGATTTCGGGCGCATGACCGTTTACGGTAAATGTTTTGAGAAAACTATCGAATTTCTGATAACGATTAACTGCATGCTTCCAAAACACACCTGACTTTGGCCCGACCTGGTAGCCGTTGTTGGCGTAGCGAATTGCATTGCTGAATAAATCCGCAAAGGGGAGCTTCCCGAACCTTTCAGACATAGACACCCAGGCCGATACAGCGCCAGGCACCGTAACGGCATCCCACCCCCAGACAGGCATTTTATCAAGCCCCGCAAAGCGGTCCGGTGTCATTCCTACAGGCGACCTTCCTGAGGCATTCAAGCCATGAAGCTGCTTCCCGTCATGAATCAACGCAAATGCATCACTGCCAATGCCATTATTGTTAGGCTCCACCACCGTCAGAGTGATTGCGGTGGCAATTGCCGCATCGACTGCATTGCCGCCCTGACGCAGAGCAGATATGCCCGCTTCGACCGCAAGTGGTTGCGAAGACGCTACAACATTCGCGGCGAAAATCGGCGATCGATTGGAAGGGTAAGGACAATCCCAGTCGAGAGAAGTCATCAGACTTTCTTTTCCACCGGTTCGATGGGTTGCTGAGCTTCTTTCCAGGCAGTGAACCCACCGCTCATATGACAGACGTTGCTCATTCCCATCTGTTGGACAGTCTGTGTCGCGAGCGCAGACCGCCAGGCGCTGGCACAATAAAACACGAACTTTTTCTCTTCCGAGAACAGTTCGCGGTGATAGGGGCTGTCTGGATCTACCCAGAACTCAAGCATTCCCCGGGGTGCGTGAATCGCGCCGGGCAGTTTTCCCTCTCGCTGGAGTTCTCGAATATCTCGGATGTCGACGATGGTGACCGACTCGTCATGCAACAACCCTGCGACTTCATCGATACTGATGGCCTCGATGTTTTTTTCAGCTTCTTCGATAAGCATTTTGTAGCCAATCTTCATGGTCGTATGTTCCTTAGGTTGTTAACGGTTCAAAGGTTTGAGGATAAGGGATAGAACCATAAATCAGTGGTTCAACTGCGCCAATAGTTTTCTTCGTCAACAAACTCGGAAAGGCTTTGTTGGATATAAAGCTTATAGTAGCGCCCCTGGATAGCCATGAGTTCTTCGTGGCTCCCCTGTTCGGCGATTTTCCCCTGTTCAATAACCAGGATCCTGTCTGCGTTTCGTATGGTCGACAACCTGTGTGCAATGACCACGGCGATACGTCCAGAAAGCAGGGCATCCATACCCTGTTGGATCTGTTGCTCTGTTTCGATGTCTATTGATGAAGTAGCTTCATCCATGATCAGTATTTTTGGGTCAGCAAGAATTGCTCTGGCAAATGAAATGAGTTGTTTTTGGCCTGCACTTAGCTTTGAACCGCCTTCCCCTACTGAGGTCTGGTACCCGTCTTCCAGTGTTTCAATGAAAGCGTGCGAGCCGGCGCGCTTTGACGCGAAAAAAACGTCCTCGTCGCTCGCGTTAAGGTTGCCGTAACGAATATTGTCGATAATGCTACCGCCGAATATGTGGGAAGACTGAAGCACAATACCCAGGTTTGATTGAAGCCAGTGCAGGCTACGATTGCGATAATCGATTCCATCGATTGATATTTTTCCGGTTGTAGGCTCATAGAACCGGCATAGCAGGCTTACAAGTGTGGACTTGCCGCCACCGGTTGATCCCACGATGGCAAGCGTTTCACCCTGATGAATGTCCAGGTTGATATTGTTGAGGATTGGATCGCCAACATCATATGAAAATGAAACGTCTTCAAAGGCAATCCGGTTTATCTGGTCCGGGTGACCGTCGATGGCCGCATTGGCCGTCTTATCCCGTTTCATCGCCTGGATAACAGCCTCGGAATCTTTGATCTCAGACTCCGCCATGACCAGGCTCATAATTCGTTCCGCAGAGGCCTGCGCCATTTGCATTTCTGCGAACCAGTGCGCGAGTTGCTCGATAGGCTCGAAGAAATGACGAGCATATGTCAGGAAAGCCACCAGGGTACCAGCTGTTATGGCGCCCCAGACGACTTCAAGGCCACCGAATACGAGTGTGAGCCCTATGGCAACAGATCCGAGTGTCAGGACTAACGGCAAGTACAATGCTGCCTGGACCAGATTAATAA